>Ga0181583_10004691_pt1 | contig 10010 bp, 12 predicted proteins | sample 071ome_31_FD_132461 | JGI IMG/M metagenome (GOLD analysis project Ga0181583, IMG submission 132461) | Coastal salt marsh microbial communities from the Groves Creek Marsh, Skidaway Island, Georgia - 071405CT metaG (megahit assembly) | ecosystem: Environmental > Aquatic > Marine > Intertidal... | reverse complement strand
TCAACCCGAGGTGCCTAACTCCGTGTGACCGGTTCCGTGTAGTCGAGAAAATACGGGCACCTGGATAAACGTGAGTTCTTACGACTCGCAGAGGCGCTTGCATCAAATCACAACCCACTATCCCACTTGTTGGACTGGTGAAAGCCCTCTCCGTCGATTTTCAGTTTGCGTCGATCAATGTCAGAAACTTTGCACCGTTTATGAACTGAGTCGGTCCCGACCCCGCTGCTAACATCGTCGTCGGTCCTCATAAACATATCCCTCAGGTGTTCCCTACCCGCCTCAGCAATCGGAGCGTCACAAATAGATTTCATAATGGATCTGATCCACACCATCGAGACGTTCGTCCTGTCGTTCTCAAGTGATGTCTACGAATTCATGGGTTGGTTTGGCGTCATCGTCCTGATGTCGATCGAAAGCACCGCTATCCCCCTACCAAGTGAAGTAATCATGCCGCTGGCCGGGTGGAGACTCGTACTCGACGAGGGACACGGCGTTCCTCATGTGTTCCTCGCCGGGTTCTACGGCGCGGTGGGCAGCTTGATTGGCTCACTTGCCGAGTATTACCTCTCGCGTGCAGGCGGACGTCCTATAATGGAGCAATACGGCAAATACTTCCTCATCACCCAGAAAGATCTTGAACGGGCCGACAGGTGGTTTGCAACCAGGGGTGAAATAACCGTATTTATCGCCCGGATGATTCCCGGGGTAAGAGGCTTCATTTCGATTCCGGCAGGAATCGCTCGAATGAACGTCATACGGTTCAGTATTTTTACGTTTATCGGGGCATTCCCATGGACTCTGGGTCTTGCCTGGGGCGGGTTCTTGCTCGGTGAGAACTATGATTCAATCAGAGATGTGACCAAGCCATTTGATGTCCCGATCATTGGGACAGTCGCAGTCATAGTTGTCTGGTTCATCTGGCATCGAGTCCTAGAAGTCCGAGCCGAATCGCGAAGTCAGAGTGAATAAATCTGCTCGCATAAAATAGTGTTCAAGCAGGACAAATAACCAGTGGAACCTCTAAATCTCGTTGTGAATGGTGTTGGGGTCGACTGCACGGAAGGCAGTCGGGTTCTAGACGCTGTGCAGGATGCAGGTTTCGACGTCCCCACACTGTGCTTCGATGAGCGTGTAGGGCCGCAAGGGTCGTGTCGGATGTGTCTGGTCGACGTAACAGTCAACGGACAAACTCAACAGGTAGCGGCCTGCACTGCGTTCGTAGATGAGGGAATGGACGTTGAAACCCACAGTGATTCAATTGTCGGGTATCGAAAAACTCTGCTCGAACTGCTGTTATCTGAAACATCGAGCCCGGCGGACTGCCCGAAGTGTGTCTCATTCAAGAAATGTGAACTGCACGCCAGCGCCGAGGAATACGATGCGAAATGGGATGCCTTCCCAAAACTCGATACGCGTTCAAAAGCACCAGATCCAAACCCGTTCATACAACGCGACTACGACTACTGCATATCGTGCTTTCGATGCACGAATATTTGCGGTGAGTGGGAACAAGCATCAGCAATAACGGTTGAAGGGCGCGGCCAGCAAAATGCCATAACGAGTTTTTTCAACAACAACCTGCTCGAATCACCATGCACCTTTTGCGGCCAGTGCATCAACACCTGTCCGACTGGTGCCCTAACTGACAGAAAGATTGTCGGAAAAACTTCCTCCGAGAAACTCGAGAGAACCAAAACTGTTTGCCCCTACTGCGGAGTCGGTTGTGGAATACACCTTCTTTCCGAAAACGGCGAATTGAAGGGAACAGAACCAGACTTCGACGCACCGAGTCGTGGGTCGTTGTGCGTCAAAGGTCAATTCGCATCGTGGGAGTTCGTTCGAGACGAGGAAAGACTGAAATTCCCGCTTATTAAAGATGATGGTGTTTTCCGGCGCGCCTCTTGGGACGAAGCACTTACCCGCGTCACCGACGAAATCAAATCCATCACTTCAGAAACTGGTCCTGACTCGGTCGTTTGCTGGTCGTCAGCGCGTACGGTGACTGAAGCGAATTATCTGATGCAGAAATTCGCTCGCGTAGGTGTCGGGACTAACAATATCGACAACTGTTCACGTACCTGACACGCTCCTACGGTCGCCGGTATGGCGGTCATGGTTGGTAAAGGGGCGATGACGAACTCGATAGAGGAACTCGCCGATACGGATCTGTTGCTCGTCGCCGGTTCCAACACGACCGAGGCACACCCAGTCATTTCATTGCGCATGAAACGTGCTGTAAAAAACGGTGCGAAATTGATCGTGGTTGATCCTCGCAAGACGGAATTGACTAATTGGGCAACAAGGCATCTCCAGATCAAGATTGGAACAGACATTCCCCTCTTCAACGCGCTGGCTCACGTGATGATCAAAGAGAATCTGTTCGATGCGAAGTACGTCGAGAACCGCACAGAAGGCTTCGATGAGTTAGCAAAGCACGTCGAAAACTACACACCGGAGTACGCGTCAGAAATATGCGGTGTATCAGCAGAAGATATCTACTCAACAGCTCGTGAGTACGCTGCAGCATCCGGAAAAGCAGCAATTTGCTACACCCTTGGAATTACCGAGCACTCCTGCGGATCACATAACGTACAGTCGGTGGCCAATCTCGGAATGTTGGGTGGCAACTTCGGTAAACCTAGCGCCGGTGTCAACCCGCTACGCGGTCAAAATAACGTTCAAGGTGCTTCGGATTCAGGCGCTCTCCCAACCGACCTTCCGGGTTACCAGAAGCTTGAGAGGCCAGGTGTACGCGAAAAATTTGAAGCTGCCTGGGGTGTCGAACTCCCGAAGCGACGCGGCATAACCAAAATAACTGCCATGGACCAGATGGTCCGCAAGCGAGTTCGAGCTGCCTACATCATGGGGGAAAATACGGTCGTATCCGACCCGAACACGAACCATGCTCGAGCAGCCCTGGAAGCATTAGATTTCCTGGTAGTACAAGATATTTTTATGACTGACACTGCGAAGTTGGCGGACGTAGTGTTGCCTGCCGCGAGTTTCGCTGAATCGGACGGAACATTTGTGAACAGTGAACGAAGAGTTCAGCGCGTTCGACCGGCGATAGATCCGGTTGGGGAGTCTAAGACGGACGTGGATATCCTACTCGAACTGATGAAAAGGTTCGGAGTTCCAGAGAAATCCAGTACCGCATCGGATGTCTGGGACGAAATGCGCCAACTTGCACCACTGTTTACGGGCATTTCGTACGAACGACTCGACAACGAGGGTGGAATTCAATGGCCTTGCCCTGACGAAGATCACCCAGGTACTCCATATCTCCACAAAGACGAGATGGATTCCGGGATTCCGGGATTCTTTGCACCGGTCGACCACATTCCGCCTGTTGAAGAGCCAGATGCGGATTATCCGTTGGTTCTAACCACCGGTCGCAGACGGTCTACGTATCACACTGGCACACAAACTGGGCGAGCGACCGGGTTTGACCTGTTGGTCCCACGTGAATTCGTCGAAGTAAATCCATCTGATGCCGATTCACTGGGTGTTACCGATGGTGAATTGGTCGAGGTCAGTTCGCGACGCGGATCAGTAACAGCTCCCGTGAAAGTCACCGACAGGTCGCCAAAGGGAGCGGTATTTATGACGTTTGCGTTCCCAGAGCTAACTCAAACCAACCGTTTGACTTCGGATGCCTACGATTTCATCACTGAAACCCCGGAATTCAAAGCCTGCGCTGTGAAAATTGACCGAATGGTTTCCAGCTAGCTGGTTGGACTCATTTTCGATGACCAGAAACTGGGATCCCCGATGTCTGGGAAGTCGACTTGTTCGATGCGCCCATCGATTTCGCGATCGAGATTAAAGTTTTCTGCATTGGCAATGGCGAATCGCGCAATTTGTTGAGGTGCGCCAATCTGGTTTGTGAGCGGATTTGTGGTCACGATCAGCTTTCCCTCAAATTCAGATTCCTGGCTCAGCCGTTTGATCACTTCGCCAGCGCAATCGGTTGCGTAACCGACTATCCTCCCAGTTCGCAGGGCATCAACAACATCTTGTTCGACAACAGCCAGACTGTGCGCAGTATTGATCACAAAAGCACCTTCTGGAAGTAAGTTGATCTCTCTTGTGGTAATCAATGGTCGAGACGTCGGGCCATCAGAAACATGAATCGAAATTGCATCCGATCCCGACATGAGTAAGTCGAGCGTTTTACGCCTAACGCCCAGATCAGTGAGTAGACCGGCTTTTGGCGTTCGAATGTCGGTGACTGAAACATACCCTTCTGAAGACAAAAGTTGAGATGTAGTCTCGGCCCCGACTCGACCAAATCCGACAATTCCCCACGACGTTGAGTTGCTTATTCCCAGCGCACCTGCGAAGCCCAGAACGCGCTTAGCGACTCGCGGTGCGATAACAGGCGACACACCGGCGACGATAATCCCATCAGTCAGCAAACCATTCACAAGCTCGTACGAAGGTCGACAGTACGTGAACTGAACAACCTCCGGCTTACGGGCCGTGATTTCGTCGATCCCGATGCCCTCGCCTACTACCAGGAATTTTGAGCTTTCAGAGGGATTATTCGTGTCCAATACAGCGCGTATAGAGTCGTCCGCATTTGAGATAAATTCGTCCGGAAATAATATGTTGAAGTCTGTTAGTGCGGTCATTACGAAAACAAGGGTAGCTCATCGACATTCGACTGCATCAGGGTCCGCTGATGGGTATGATCATCGTCTTAGCACTTCAAAGCGATTCCATTGACCAAAGAAAACATCTCACCCCCACGCACGCTACTCTTCGTCCCAGGAAACCGAGCCGACATGCTCGCAAAGGCAGAAGGTTTCTCGACTCAGTGGCTCATCCCTGACCTTGAAGATTCCGTACCGGACGCGGAGAAAGTAGCAGCCCGACAAACAGTCGTCGAGCACCTCCCCGCCCTGCAAAGCGCAGGAAAATACCTTTGCCCGAGAATCAACTCTCTCGAAACCGGACTCGCAGCATACGAAATATCCGCAGTCGTTTCCGATCATATTGTCGGATTGTCAGTAGGAAAAATCAGTTCAGTTGAAGATGTCCGAGCCGTCGAACAAATGATTGAACAAGCAGAATCAAAGAACGGTGTCACGAAGGGCAGCATTCGTATTCTGCCGTGGCTGGAAACAGCCGGTGCAATCGTAAAAGCCTACGATATCTGTGCCTCGTCTGCCCGAATTCAATGGGCGGCTTTCGGTGCCGAAGATTTTTCCGCCGACATGGGTATTAGTAGATCGGTAGACAACACGGGAGATGGCGCCTCCGCCGCACTTGAGCCAGGGTTGGCGTATGCCCGATCCGCAGTTGCAGTAGCTGCCAGGGCAGCAGGGGTTCACATTCTCGACACACCTCACACAAAATTCAGAGATCTTGAGTCCCTTGAGAACGACTCACGTGAAGCCAAGGCACTCGGATATAAAGGGAAGCTCGCAATCCACCCTTCTCAGACTGAAGTAATCGAATCGGTGTTTCGACCTTCTGACTCAGAAATCGAGCGCGCTAGAGCTGTTCTCGATGCCGCGGAACAGGCCGAGAAAGATGGTAAGGGCGCTGTCGCGCTGGATGGCGAAATGATCGACATGCCAGTAATTAAGCGTGCCCAGAACGTTCTGCGCGACGCTGACTTGCTTTAAGGACAACGGACAAATGTTCGGCAGATTTTTTGAAGATTTTGAAAAGGACCAAGTTATCGTCCACTGGCCTGGGAGAACCATTTCCGAGGCAGACGACACATGGTTTTCACTCCTTACCCAGAACCAACACCCGGTTCACATCGATGCTCACTATGCAGCTGGCACACAGCACGGACAAAACCTAGTTAACGGACTACTGGTGCTGTCGGTAGCAATAGGGCAAACGGTTGCAGACATAAGTGGGCGGGCAATCGCAAACCTCGATTACGAGTCAGTCACCCATGAGGCACCTACTTTCCACGGAGACACCATCTACACAAAATCGCAAGTGCTCGACACTCGTATTACTTCCAAAGGCGACCGTGGGGTTGTGTATATCGAAACCGAGGTGCTCAACCAACGAGACGAGCGAGTCATGACCGTTCGACGGCACGTACTTGTCCCAACGCGTCATCACGAAACGCTCGGTGAGAGTAAGTTGCCCCACGAAAAAAGCTAAATGACCGAATCACCACGCAAAGGACCTCTCGCCGGAATCCGAATTCTGGCGATTTCTCAATTCGGGGCGGGACCGTTTGCCACTCTTAACCTCAGTGACCTGGGCGCCGAAGTCATCAAGATCGAAGATCCTACAACTGGCGGCGACGTAGCAAGGTTCGTCCCACCCGGTGCAAAAGATGGGGATTCTCTCTACTTCCAAGCTTTTAATCGTGGGTCGAAATCTATTGGTATTGACCTTCGCAACGTAGAGGGTCGAAGGGTGTTCGAACAGCTTGTGCCTAAGTGCGACGCCGTCTTCAACAACCTGCGCGGAGATTTACCAGCACGAATCGGCATTACATACGACCAATTGAAGCACCTGAATCCCTCGGTGGTCACTTGCTCTCTCTCGGGATTCGGCCGAACGGGCCCGAGAGTTTCAGAGCCTGGCTACGACCCGATCATGCAAGGAATGGCCGGTTACATGTCGATTACAGGTGAGATTGATGGACCGCCAGGGAAATCTGCCGTATCCATCATCGACTTTGCTGGAGGCTATGCAGCTGCCCTTGGTCTTGTATCTGCGGTTCTGGACGCGAAGCAAACTGGTGTTGGGCGAGATGTGGATGTGAGTTTGCTGGACACGGCGGTGTCGATGTTGACCTACTTCGGATCATGGACCATGAACAGTGATTGGAAAGCTGAACGAACTGGCTCAGCTCACCAATCATTGGTTCCTGCCCAAAACTTCGCCACATCTGACGGATGGATATCAGTTTTCTGTGCAAAAGAGCATTTTTGGAAGAACTTTGCCGAGTTGATTGGTTCTAGCGAACTCGTCGACGATCCGAGATTTTTGACGTTTGGCGAGCGTTACAAGAATCAGGATGAGTTATTGCCAATACTCGAGGCGAAGTTAAAAACCAAAACGAGCAATGAATGGCTGAAGTTGTTTCGTGGCAAGGTGCCGTCAGGTCCAGTGAACTCGATCAAAGAAGCGCTGAAGGATGAACAGGTCCTCGCACGGAATTTAATGCTTGAAGTCGACCACCCCGAAATGGGGCGCATCGGACAAATCGCCGGTCCGATAGCAACTGATGGTTCGAACGAAGCCACACAACCTGCTCCAAAGTTAGGGGAGCACACCGGTGAGATACTCGGTGATCTCCTCGGAATGACTCAGGACGAAATCGCGGAGTTGAGGGATTCTGGCGCAATTCAGTAATTTGCAATCGATTTACCAGAGCGAAATTGTCAATCGCTCGTAGAATGAAGATGTTGCCCCTGTAGCTCAATTGGATAGAGCGAAAGACTTCTAATCTTTAGGTTGTGGGTTCGAGTCCCGCCGGGGGTGCCATGCCGAAAAAGAAAGCCATCGCAATGTGCGATGGCTTTTATGTTCTTCGTGAAATTCCTAAGAAGCTCGCCTACGGCGTACTCATACCCGACGTGGGCGCCGTCACATCGCCCTGACTGGTGCCGGTCGCCGTTGAGGTTGACTCGACTTATCAGGTGTGACGATCTAGGTCCGGAACTCAACAACCGCCCTCACTGCGAGTGAGCTCATTGTGTTCAGTCGGCGTACGATCATGTCTCGCTGCTCTTTTACAGCAGTCTTCTTTGCGTTGAGCGTAAGTTCAGTTTGTTCAAGTCTGGCTTGCTCAGCGGAAAAATCTTTCTCGAATTCCTAAATACGGTCGCGTGTGTCTTGTGCCTGACGGCGCAATCTTGCTGCTGCAACACCGCTTCCGGACATTACAGCTCGAACCGACGCGTCCTGGGCGTCAGTGATCAAAACTGTCCGACGACTTTCCTATGAAATTCGTAGAACTTACGAGGAGCAGTCCTGCCGTCAGGAGCCCCTATAACCTGGAAATCGGAGTCTTCGAGAGTGGCGTGGAGAACTTCCAGAATATCTGGAGCATCGTCGACAACGAGAATTCGCTCACCAGTGATTAGTGCGGGGTCCTTTCGATGTAATGAAAAATGCATTCAATACATCCAACCTAAAACAAACCTGTCGCACCGTGAACATGCGATCGCCCAAACTCGAATCCGGGAATTCCGCAGTAGAGATACATGCGAATCCTTAGCAGATTTAACCCTTTTGGGTCATCTTTCACAATCTCTCCACAAAGTCTTGACAGTTCCTAGGTACAACTAGAGATGTCGGCTTGAAAACATGCACACACGGAGAATGAGAAGAACTTGATGAGACGTATCTGGTCACTGCCGATTCTCTTAATCGGAGTAACAATTACTCTCTTGGTCGTTGGCTACGTTGCGTTTGCAGCGGGAAACGCATCACGCGATTCCAAGAAAAATGATTTTCTTTATAGAGTCGCCGATGCGCTCGGACTACCGTTTGCGGACGTGAAGTCTGCTCACGATCAGGCGAAACGCGAGCTAGAAGACAATCGACTCTTCGAATCACGATCGTTAAAAATGTTCAAAGAATTTTCGGACGGCTCGATACCGTTCGCTTTTCCACATAGTGATTACGACATGGAGCACAACTTTGACGGAGGCGAAAGATCCAGGTTAAGAATCTTTCCAAACCACGGAAAATTAGATGACTTTGATGAGTTCTTTCACAAATTCCATTCCCCCGATAGCGGCGAATACGTGCCCCACTAGTTCGAAGATTTTGAGAACCTTGTCCCGAGGTTAGAAGTACTGTTCGAGACCTATCCTCACCTAGAAGACCACATCGAGGCCTGAGGGTGGTGAGGTTCCGCAGGTGTAGTTCAGAGTAGATTCCATGGCGCTAGATCATGAGAAAGCACAACGGTCCATTTTGGTCGTCGAGGATGACAAATCAGTTTCGCAACTGATTCGTCTCTACATGGCTCAAGCTGGGTATCAGGTGCTTTCTGCCTATACTGGATTGGACGGGCTTGATACTGCATTGAACGGAAATCCTGACATCGTGCTGCTCGATCTAAACCTTCCCGGAATGGATGGAATTGAGGTTTGCAGCAACATCCGTAAATCTTCGGCAGTCCCGATCATCATGGTCACGGCCAGAGTTGAGGAAGACGATCGACTTATCGGGCTCGATCTTGGCGCAGACGATTACGTCTCAAAGCCTTTTAGTCCTCGCGAGCTTGTGGCACGAGTCAACGCGGTTCTTCGCCGGACCCAGCGCGACGCTGAAAAGCGCGAATCGACAACTGAGGCAGTCGCAGCAGGTTCGATTAATGTCGACCTCTACCGTCGCGCAGCTAGCGTAGACGGAAGCGAGATCGATCTAACTCCCACCGAATTCCGCCTACTTGCGTTCTTCATAGAAGCTTCAGGTCGCACGGTGACGAGAGAACAGATTATCGAGAACGTATTTGGGTACGACTTCAACGGTTACGACAGAACAGTCGACACTCATGTGTCCAACCTCCGCAAGAAACTTGAAGCGGCGGAACCGGAGGTAAAACACCTGAAGACGATGTACGGAGTTGGTTACCGCTTTGACTCCTAGCTGGATACACAGTCTCCAAGGTCGATTAACAATCGGCTTTGCGATAATCCTGGCACTCGCTATTTCTGGAGTGAGTATCTATTCCGCGTATGCGACCAGGCTCGAGACCGAGAGGTTTGCAGCAAGCATTGAACAAGCGCGGGCGGATCGTGCCGAGCAACTCGTTCGAGACACATTCGAAGCAAGCCAGGACTGGGATGAAGTTCAGTACGCAATCCAACAAGTCGGCTCGCTTTTCGGCTGGCGCGTGGCGTTCGAAAATGAATCAGGGATGATCGTTGCTGACTCGCACCAGATAGTACGAGATGCCCAGGGGTTGTTGGAAACATTTGCTGAACGGTTCGAGAAAGCAAACAGGGTAGTAAAACGCCCTGTATATGTAGACGGCAAGCTAATTGGACACATGCTGGTAGTTGACC
>Ga0181583_10004684_pt1 | contig 10016 bp, 3 predicted proteins | sample 071ome_31_FD_132461 | JGI IMG/M metagenome (GOLD analysis project Ga0181583, IMG submission 132461) | Coastal salt marsh microbial communities from the Groves Creek Marsh, Skidaway Island, Georgia - 071405CT metaG (megahit assembly) | ecosystem: Environmental > Aquatic > Marine > Intertidal zone... | reverse complement strand
GAAACACCTAGTTGCACTATTCGCAGCCTTAATCCCTGTTACACTGGCTGCACAAACCTACACAGACGATGTAGCGAAAATAATAAATGAAAATTGCGTAGTGTGTCACCGCGCAGGTGGCATTGGACCAATGAGTTTTGAAACGTACGAGCAGGTACGTCCGTGGGCACCTCTTATACAAATGAGAGTTGCAAACAGAGAAATGCCCCCGTATGCTTACGATCACGGCATAGGCATTCAAGACCTACAAGGTGACTGGCGTTTATCGCAAGATGAAATAGACACAGTTGTTGCGTGGGTAAACTCAGGCGCACCTTACGGTGATGCAGATATCGTAGTACAGTCTGCAGATTTACGTGATCCAGATGCTTGGAACTTTGAAGGAGATTTTGGACCTCCTGATGCTGTAATTCCAAGTGTAGCAATAGACATACCAGCAAACGGAAACGATCTTTGGCACAAGCACTTAGTACCAAGCGGTCTTACAGAAGATCGTTGTATCAAAGCAGTACAAGTTAAACCACGTGGTGATGCAAAAGCAGTTGTACATCACGCTAACTCATCTATTATCACAGCAGAAGGACGTGAAGGTATGCTCACAGAGTATGCTATGGGAAAGTGGGGAGAGATTGTGCCAGAAGGAGTCTGTCGCACACTGCCAGCAAACGCACAAGTATCGTGGGACATTCATATGTTCCCAGGTGGACTTGGCGCAATGGCACCAGGCGGAATGATCAAAGACAATGTGGTAGAAATTGGACTGTGGTTATACACAGAAGAGGAAAGCCAACAATTGAAATACAAGCAGGACTTGAGTTTGTACCGCTTAGGCAATCAGGACGATTTGGTTATCCCACCACATGGCTATCAAATGACACAAGGTTTCCACACTTTCGACCATCCTGTGCGTTTAGATAGTTTTCAACCACATGGGCATTTAAGGATGAATGCAGCAAGTTTAGAGATTTTCTATCCTGAGACTGGTAGAACAGAAGCAGTTAGTCAAATCTCTAATTGGAGCGCAACGTGGCATCACAGTCATTTGTATGCTCCAGAAGTAGCACCACTAATACCTGCGGGCGCAGTTATTATACTCAAGCAGTGGTACGACAACACTGTTGACAATCCAAATAATCCAGACCCTGACATGTGGGTAATGGGAGGTTCAAGAACAGGTGACGAAATGACTCACGCTTGGCTTGCTATCACACACTTGGATGAAGAAGGATACAACAAATTATTAGAGGAAAGAAATGAAAAAACTACTGGCGATTAGCCTACTACTAACAGGATGTAATTTTACACCTGTAGACATCTACAGTGATCCAGCGGAGTTTGACTGGATGCCAAGCCCGCTACAATGGGAAAGAAATATACGTAATTGTAGAAGTCAACCGCAGTGTAATGCTGCTGATCTATTCAACAGAACTGCTTAAAGTTTTGAAATAGGTATATCAGAACTGGCGTGGAGATTCCAAACTTGTTTGCGTTCCACGCCTTTCTTTTGAGCAAACACTTTGGCATCACAGTTTGAACATACATGGAAGTAGTTGTTGTTTAGACGCTTAGGGTCCATGCTTCCTCTAGGACGTTCAAACTCTGCATCACAGTTATCGCACTTAAACTGCACAATTTTTTTGTTTCTATAGTAGGTATGCAGATGTCCTGTTTTGCTTTTGCGTTCATAAACAGATTTTTTTTCATATTCTCTTAGATACATACAGTATTTACATTAAGATTATAAAAGTTACCGATAAATACAGTAAGGAGAACATATGTTTAAAGTTGATCTGACCGAATCCGCAAAAGAACAAGTTAACAAAATATGCTTAGAAAATGCAAAAGATTGCGTGTATCTTAGCATGACAGGAGGCGGTTGTGCAGGATTTGAATATGATTGGGGTCTAAAAGACAGAACAGAACTAACAAAAACAGACCACATTATCGAAACAGGAACCGGATGTTTAGCAATTGCAGGAAATAGCATTATGTTTTTGATGGGTAGTCAGATAGACTATGTGTCACAAATGTTCGGAAGTATGTTTGAAATAAAAAATCCTAATGCACAAAGTGCTTGCGGTTGTGGTATTAGTATAAACTTTGATGATTCAATAATTGAGAAAGCGGCAAATTACGTGGAGTTAAAATAAAATGGCAAGACAAGAAGTAAACATTGGCGTAGAAGGCAACGACGGAACTGGTGATAGCGTAAGAGAATCGTTTCGTAAAGTAAACGAAAATTTCCAGGAAATTTACGCTGTTTTTGGTATTGGCGGACAGATTAATTTTACTAATTTATCTGACACTCCGGAAGATTATGCTGGAGCAGCAGGCAATGTTATTGCTGTAAAGCAAGACGAGTTAGGTCTTGACACATTTGAATTAGCATCAAACGGAGCATTGACTGGAGATGATACTGACGACACTGTAGGATTTGATTTCTCAGTACCAGGAAAACTAATACTTTATACTACATTTAGCAATGTGCAAAGTGATACTGCTCCACAACTAGGTGCTCCTCTTAATGCAGACAACTTTGCTATAGGTAAGGTTGCTGTATCAGACGAGGCTGCACAGTCACTTTCTGCAAAGTTTAACGAAGACTTTACAATTGAAGATTTGGTAATTTCAAAGAGACATGCTGGAGAAAACTACCTTAAAAGAGGGTCGCCTGGCGCAACAGCAAATCTTAGAGATGAACCAAGTGATACTACAGCCTATGTGTTTACTATCGGAGGCTATTCAAATACCAAAGTTACAATTACAGAACATGGCCTAGATAGCGGATCGAACGGTGCTGCTTACAAATATACAACTACCGGTACAGCAGCAACAGGACTTACTAATAATGCTGTTTATTATATAAGAATCATAGATGCTAATATAATACAACTTTATGCTTCTAGTGCAAATGCTTTGAGTAATACAGATGCCATCACAATTACAGGTGGCACAGGAGTACAAAAATTAACCGATACGGCTTATGATGCTAATTTATTAGGTAATTGGTTAGAAAACGAAGCACTCCCAAGAAAAAGTGTTGTTAGACGTCAAGGGGACGTCATGGAGGGAGCATTACTGTTAAGCGACCATCCTGGAGATCTTGCTGGACAAGGGGCACCAAATGCTCCGGAAGATTTACAAGCAGCAACAAAGTATTATGTAGATAATACTTCATTCACTTCTACAGTTAATTTATACGTAAACACACAAGGCGATGACTCTCAAAGATATGCTCCTCCCGGAAAAGACGGACGATCTTTAAACTATGCATTTGCAAGTGTAAACAAAGCCTGTGAAAAAGCAGAAGAATTACAACTTGCTTCCCCATACGAAGCAGGACCATACATGCAAACTGTTACTTATGATGATGGTGCTGGTATCACTACTATTAGCAGTGCAGGAATTCAAACTATTGTAAGTGGCAGAGAGCCGGTAAAGGTGTTGCTTGATGCAAACAAAGAATTTATTCAGGCTGAAGTTATTGCTTACATAAATGAAACTTATCCAGATTTTACTTATGACGAAACAATTTGTGCACGTGATATAGGTTATATTATTGATTCAGTTGTACTTGATGTATTATCAGGAAATAATGCTAACTATCTTAGTAGATGGGCTGGTATTAGATACTATTCTAATCCTAGTGCTAAAAAAGCAATCACTGCACAGTACACCGAGACAATTGCAGGCATTGATTATGCTAAAACTATTATAAACTTGATATTACAAAATAGCGATGTAACAGAGTTACAAAGTGATGTTGTTCAAGTAATTGACGTGAGTCAAGTTGTCGACACTACTGCGCGAGCAGCAGTTGCAGCAAAATTTGAAATTGTAAAAGACGTTATCAATGATGGTGTATTAGATGCTCCGACTATTGTTGACGGATCAGTGTACGAAATTAATATTACTAACGGTAATTACGGATATGTTGACCAAGGTAATCCAAATAACACAGACTTATTGCCAGGCAAACTTGTAATAGGAAAAACATCTGGTGCTAGGGCTATCATTGTAAATTATAACTATGAATCAGATCCTCTTACAAGTACTCCGTCAGGAAACGACACATTAGAGTTACAACTTGTAGAGCCAGTAGAATTTGTTGCTGGTGAAGAAATAGAGTTTGGGAACACTGTTAGAGCAAATCAAGTAACAATACTTGTAGAAGCAGGTGTATATTATGAAGATTATCCAATCAAGGTTCCAAACAATACATCTATTAAAGGTGATGAATTTAGAAGAACTATAATACGACCTAAAAACAGATCATCACAAAGTAGATTTGCAAACATCTATTATTACAGAGATAAAGAATTTGACGGGTTAGCAGGAGATAGTAGTAGCATAACAGGCTTCCCTGATCCAAACTTACCTACTACAGGTACACCTTACGTAAACCCATTAACTGGAAACACTGACGGATATTTTGGTTACCACTATCTAACAGATCCAACAGAGCCATTAAGCCTAAGTTCAAACGGTTTAACAACATACAATAGATCTTTATATACTGATACACCTGAATTAATAAGATTAAACAAAGATTTTATTGTTGAAGAAGTAATTGGGTATGTTAATGACACATATCCTGCATTAGTTTATAGCGAAACTAAGTGTCGTAGAGATACCGGATTAATTGTGGATGCAATTGTTTCTGACTTACAAACAAGCGGCCGCGAAAAAACATTAGAAGTACAATCTGCTTACTACATTGGTGCAGTTTCGGGACAAGAGACTGAAACACAAGACGCAATAGAATATATTAAAACTATAGCAATAAGCGTTCTTGCAAACACAGCATTTCCAGACAAGCGAGGAAGTGTTGATCAGGTAATTGACGTTACTTTGTCACCTGAAACTAACAGTAACTTGGCATTCAACAGTCTAGTTGACTTAGTTGCATATGCATTTAATGCTGCATATAATCCTGCTAGAAATAGCCAAGACCTTGATGTATTCTTAATGAATGATGCAACTAGATTAAGTAATATGACTGTGCAAGGTCACGGCGGCTGGATGGTAGTTCTTGATCCTGAAGGACAAATTTTAACCAAATCGCCTTACATACAGGTTGGTTCAAGTTTTTCACAAAGTCTTAATAGACAAGCATTTAGAGGAGGCATGTTTATTGATGCCTACACCGGCAACGTCCCAATGGTAGTAACCGGAAAGTCGGACCCATTTACACTGCAAGTAGAAAGTAATCCTGGAGAAGGCTTGTATCGCAAAAAGCCTCAAACACCTGCTCCTTTCTATCTAGATGGAGAGCGTTTCCAAGTAAATGCTGTAAGGGAGTGGGATCCAGCAACAGGTACTGCTACTCTTATACTTGATAGAACAAGTTTTAACGGTGATGGATTTACAGGTACAACATCTACTTTATTGAACTTAGACCTGGATACGTTATACCCAGTTGGTGATCCTAGTGCGTTTAACATTGTTGTTCAAACTGCTGGTAATAGAAGTATGCTTGGTAACGACTTTACACAGGTTAATGACCTTGGTTACGGTCTAGTTGTAGGTAACGGTGCACTTTCAGAAATGGTGTCAATGTTTACATACTACTGCTGGACTGCGTTCTATGCATTTAAAGGTGGTGAAATTAGATCTCTTAACGGCTCTAATGCTTACGGCGAATACGGTCTTGTTTCCGAACAAGCAGATCCAAACGAAATCCCAGATGCTGTAACTTTGCGTGATAACATGATCATGCCTGTAAAAACTTTCCAGGCTAATGTATCACTAGAGTTTGCTAATGCTACGGCTGTAAACCTGGTAGCAGGAGACGAATTAACGCAGGCAGTTTCTGGGGCAGTAGGTACAGTTGTTTATGATGTAGATGGAACAACAAATACAAAAGTTTACATATCTGATATTACCGGAACTTTTGATACAACTAACACTATAAGTGTTACATCAGGTACAGGTAGTATTACAGGAACAACAGTTCCAACAACAGCAAATAGTGTATCAATTGTTAACCTTGAAGAACAACTTAGTGTTCATGTTTATGATGCAGAACACCAAATACAGAATCGGGGTGAAATAGAGTTATATCACGCTAATGCTACTCCTGTTGCAGTATTTGGAAGATACGAAGTTGCAAACTTTTCAGAGATTACAGGTCATATTGTAGGTGGACATTTCAACCTAGATGTTGATACACTAGCGACTTATGCTGGTTCTGGAACAACCGCAACATTTACAATAGGACAAACTAGAAACGGATATAGAATATATAGTTTTTCTGGAGGTAGCGGATATGCAGCCACAGAAACAATTGTTATTCCTGGAGACGAATTAGGTGGTGCTACACCAGCAAACGACATAACCATTACTATAGACACTGTAAGCGATTCCGGCGTTATACAATCTGTAAGTTTTTCTGGTACTTCAGCAACTAATGACACTACTCCATACTTTGACGGACAGGTTTATAAGGTAAACTTTAGTACAAATAGCGGCGAATTTAGTAACGATGGTCTTATAAGTGAGTTAGGTGCAGATGTAATAGGAACTTATAGACATAATGGCGTTTTTGCATTTGATAATGTAGCCAGTGTAAATGATCTTGTTATTAGACCAAGCACGGCAATTCAGTTCGATGAAAGTGTAGAAACAACTTATAGAAGTATTACTTTTGCAAATACTGAAGTAGACGGAACTGACCTAGCAGCAAATACTACTCTTACTGGATTTGACATTAACTATGACTATGTAAGAATGATAGTTAGTACTGATGACGTTTCAACTGTGGACCCGTTAGACGGAGCAAAAACTCTAGGAAATACTGCTGGAGATACAGCAATTGCTATAGAACCTATAAGCGAAACGCTTGATCGCGCCAGGCTAGATAATGGAGATATGATTTTTTCCTGGGACGGTAAAGTTCATGTAATTACAGGTTATACCGAAACCGGCGGCGATTACGATATTATTAGATTTACTGACTTGGCAGATTCTGACATTAACTTCCCTGCAAGTGCAGCAGGTCTTGCTAGTAATGTAGTCAGAGGTACTAACAATATTACACTACGTGCAGGTTTGCAAACAGGTGCAGATGCAACTATAACAATTAATATTTCAACCTGTCGTGCAACAGGACACGATTTCCTAGATATTGGCACAGGCGGATTTAACACCAGTAACTATCCAAATGTTCTTTTAGGTGTACCTAGAGAACCAAATCAATCCAACGAAGTAAGAGAGCGTGATAAAGGTCGTGTGTTCTATGTAAGTACAGACCAAGACGGTTTCTTTAGAGTTGGTAAGTTCTTTACAGTAGACCAAGGTACTGGTACAGTTACATTCTCAGCAAGTATTGCTCTTTCAAATCTAGATGGTTTAGGATTTAAACGCGGTGTTGTTGTTGCTGAATTTAGTACAGACAACGGCATGACTAACAATGCTAGTGATATTGTACCAACACAAAGTGCTGTACGTGGTTATGTTAATAGACGTTTAGGATTTGATCATAACGGTGATGCTGTAGGTGCTGTTATTGGCCCAGGTGTTGTTCCGCTAGATGGCAGTGCTGCAATGACCGGCACACTCAACATGGCTAACAACGAAATTACTAATGTGCTTGCACCAACGTCAAATACTAGTGCAGCAAACAAAGGTTACGTAGATGGATTAATTGGTGAAACTGACACCCTAGAAGAACTTAAAAACAGTTTGCTTACTAGTATTGAAGCAAATCAACTACTTGTAACAACAGGATTTAAGAGACTGTATATTGATGCAGACACAATCGGCGGTGTTGGAGTATTTTCTCCTGGACAAGATTTTACAGCAAGTGTTAACGGCGGAACTGGAACAATCAAACAGGTAGTTGTAGATACTGACACTATTTTAGGCAATATCAATATCATAGTTTACGAAGATACTTCCACTGGTGGTAATTTTATAGATACAAGTGACATAATATCTGTAACAAGCGGTCCGACTGGGGTAGTAATAGTAGATCCAGTTGACGAAGTAGCCAATGGTATTGAAAACGCCAGTAATCAAATTGATATTACTGTAACTAGATCAGAGACTGATGCTGAACTTGCGTTAACATACAAGGCAGACAGTATTGTAAACGAAGACATAAATTCAGCAGCAGCAATATCTCAAAGCAAACTGGCTATGAATGCTGCTACTACAAGAGCAAATGCTACAGGTATTACACAAGCAGATCTTGGTTTAGCAAGTTTTGACTCAGATGACTTTACTATTACAGACGGATGGGTAACACTCAAAGAAAACGATGTAGATTTTGCAGATTTGCCGCAGGTTGATACTAATAAAGCAATCGGTAATGTAAGCGGTAGCACAGGTAATGTGAGTGCAATTGATATTACACAATCAGGTGCTGCTAGTAGTTTAGTTAGAACACAAAGTGACGGTTCTATAAGAGTTAACAGTTTACGTTTAGGCGGTACAAACACTTACGAAATTTTATCTTTAAGTAGTACAACGTTAAATGTTAAAACACCAGGGCAAGCAACAGTATTAACTGCTTCAGGTACAGATGCTAGTTTGATTGTTGAAATGCCAGGAAGTCTTGACATTGGTAACACTGGTGCAGAAGAAGGATATCTTCAAGAAAACAACGGAACCTATGCAGGCGAAAGTCGATTAGCAGTAGACTGGATATATTCAAAAGTTATAGAAGATGCAGATGAGAAAACTGTTGCATCAACAGGCATTGCAATAGGTGCAAACACTGGTTTTACTAATGCAGGCGAAGTAGGCATTTTCTGCAAAGACGGAACAACAGCAACAAAGGCTCCTGCTATTTTCTCTAAAGATGCAATGCTTCCTGATACTACTGGTATTTACGATATCGGTTCTTCAACTTTAAGATACGCAACAATTTATACTGTTGGCTTTAATGCAAGCGGAAATGTTATTCTCGGAAATGCTACAAGTGACACTATTGACTTTAATGGCAGGATTGCTAGTAGTGTAAATCCGTCAGCAACAAATACATATGATTTAGGCACAAGTTCGCTTAGATGGCAAGATATTTATGGTATAAATGCAAACTTTAGCGGTTCTGTTACTTTAGGTGACGGTGCAGGAGATAATGTAGTATTTAATGCTGAAGTAAACAGTGATGTTGTTCCAAACACTACTAATTCCTTTAATTTAGGAGCAAGCGGTAAAGTTTGGAACACTGTTTATGCTACTCTATTTGAAGGTAAAGCAACAAGTGCACAGTATGCTGACTTGGCAGAGATGTATGCAGCAGATAAGTCTTACGAACCAGGCACAGTTGTAGTGTTTGGCGGCGATGCTGAAGTTACACTAAGTGATCGCAAAGGCGACAGACGTGTAGCAGGTGTTGTGTCAACTAATCCTGCACACCTAATGAACAGTGAGTTACAAGCGGACTATCCTGTAGCAATAGCACTTCAAGGGCGTGTGCCATGCATGGTTTTAGGAAAAGTAGAAAAGGGTGATTTAATTGTTACAAGTGCTGTTCCTGGCTTTGGTGTTGTTGACAACTACCCAATGGTAGGTACTATAATAGGTAAGGCACTAGAAAATAAAGATGACCTCGGTAAAGGAATAGTTGAAGTTGTGGTAGGGAGAGTGTAATGGCTAGGCAAACAATTAATATATGTAGCAGTCCTAATAAAGGTGACGGAGATCCGTTACGTACAGCATTTGATAAAATCAACGATAATTTTACAGAGTTATACGCAAGAGATTTAAACACAGATGCTCAAACACTTACACTAGTAGGAAACACTCTTAGTATTTCAGATGGCAACAGTGTGACGCTGAATATTTCGCCGACTGGTGACTTAACTGGTTCGGTGTTTGCTGATGACAGCACACTATTAGTTGACGGAGTAGGGGGAACTATAGCAGGGCCAATATCTAGTACAAATTGGATGGCAGCCAGTGACAGTTACTTAACTATTTCAAATGGTGGCTCTACTGGTCCGGGTCCTATACAAATTGTTGCATCAGCAAACTTAAACTTGTCTTCTGGTACTAATAATGATATTAAT
>Ga0181583_10004679_pt1 | contig 10020 bp, 8 predicted proteins | sample 071ome_31_FD_132461 | JGI IMG/M metagenome (GOLD analysis project Ga0181583, IMG submission 132461) | Coastal salt marsh microbial communities from the Groves Creek Marsh, Skidaway Island, Georgia - 071405CT metaG (megahit assembly) | ecosystem: Environmental > Aquatic > Marine > Intertidal zone... | reverse complement strand
TAATTATCGCAAATGTGAAGGAATCCGCCACCTATTAAATATTCTCGAAGATTTAATGCCTCTGCCTCGCTGAAAATGATATTACCATGCCCAGTAAGAAATAAAAATGGATAATAGAATATGTCAGTTGACCCCACATCTACAATTTCTTCTTGCGTATCAATATTTGTTTTTAAATGAATATTACAAAAGGTAGATAGATTTTTCAACGCAGTTTTACTGCTGTACCAATCGCCACCTCCTGAATATTTAACACGACCAATTTTGGTATTACTTTGGCAAAAAGTTGAACCAATTAAAAGAAATGATATTAGAAATATTAGACTCCTTTTATTCTGCACATTACAAATATAATGTGAGCAAGAAAGCAGAACCAATAATTATACGATAGATGGCAAAAAACTTAAACCCACGCTTTTGAACCATCTGAATAAAAAACTTCACCGCTAATAAAGCTGTGAAGAAGCTCAAGATATTTCCAAGTGCAATATCACTAATGTTGGTTGCTGATAGTGTCTCCCAGTTTTTTAAAACCTTATAAAACGATGCCGCAGTTAAAGTAGGTATCGCAAGAAAGAATGAAAATTCTGTTGCTTCCTTCAACGATAATTTACAACCAAGTGCTCCGGCGATTGTCGCGGCGCTTCTGCTTGTTCCTGGTATCATGGCAATGGTTTGAGCAAATCCTATGATTAAACTGTCTTTCCATGACATTGAGTCAACCGTTTTTGTACCTGGCTTAAAAATATCCTCGATAAAATAAAGAAGAATTCCAACGGCAATAAGCATAATCCCTACAACTACACCACTGCCTAACAAAGTTTCCAAAAAGTCGTCAAATAATAATCCTAAAACAGCCGCAGGCATGAAACCAATAAAAAGCTTCGTATAAAATTTAATCCAATTTTTATTGAAGAATCGCTTAAAGTATAACCCAACCACAGCCAAAATTGCTCCAAATTGGATACTGATTATGTAGGTATCAATATTGGCGTCATTTACATTTAGCCACTTTTGAAACATAATCAAGTGACCCGTACTGCTCACTGGTAAAAACTCAGTAATTCCTTCAACAACAGAAAGAATTACATTTTCAATTAGAGTCATTTCTTACGATAGAAAATCGCGTAAATGCCAAGAATAAAACCGATAATAACAACTATAGGGGCAAGAGTAATTCTTCTGAAGTCGTAAATATCACCATCAGAACCGCTCATTAACATAAATCCAATGATTACAATTAAAATACTTGCAATCACTAAGTAATAATTTTCTTTGGTAAATAGTAATTCACGAACTTCTTTAGGTTTATTATTCGTTTCAACTTTTGATTTATTTTTCTTGCTCATCAGTACAGATTTTCAATTTTTGTTTTTAGGAATTTTCTTGTGCTTATCCAACTTGTTAAAGTTGCTAAAACAATTCCAAAAATAGCAATAGAAATTGAAAGAATCCCTAATAAGTTTAAATCAATATGTTGATTGAATGAATTAAGCATTTTTAGTTCACCTTTCATCCAATAGGGGAGCCCCCAAAAAATAGCCGCTATAAACCCTCCTGCCATCGGAAACGCAATCATTGAGTATCCAATAAATTTTGACACAAATGGCCGAATTATAAATCCATTCGTCGCTCCTACAAGTTGCATACTTTTTATGGTGTGTCTATTTGCAAAAATGCCCAAACGAACGGAGCTTTGAATTAATATAATCGAAACTATAATCATAATCAGTGCAAAGCCACCAAAAAAGTACTGAACACGTTTTAAATTTGCCGTTATTGATGTGAGCCAATTCTCTTGAAAAATAACATCCTCAACTTTTGTATTTTGTTTGAAAAAGTGGCTTATGTCAGAAAGAAACTTCGTATTTGCATACTCTGCTTTTGGGTAAATCTCTATACTTAAGGGAAGAGAAACTGTTTCTACATAAGACATAAAATTAGGATCATATTTTTCTCCCATTTCTTTTACAGCCTGCTCTTTACTTACATATTGAACATCTCGTACCCACGTTTTTTTCTCCATCTGTTTTTGGAAGTCTTTCACGTATTCTTCGCTACATTAGAATGGAAATAGACATCCACGCTACTATTTTCTAGCCAATACCTTCCAAGACCATTAAATCCTATGATGCTTACTCCTAATAATCCTAAAATGAACATTACTGAGGCCAAGCTTAAAATACTTGGAAGAGCTGAAGGTTTTTTGCGTTTAACGCGAATGTTTTCCATAAAACTAGATGCGAAATTCATATAAATCATACCAATTTGAAAAATAAGTTTTCCGCATGTCCTAACTTTGTCCAATACTTGTAACGTATATTCTCTGATGCAAATGCTTCAAAATATCGATTTTAATAAGATCTTATTTCTAGACATAGAAACAGTCCCAGCATACCCGTCTTATAAAGCTATGCCTAAGGATTGGAAGTATTTGTGGGATAAGAAATCTAAATCATTAGTTAAAGAAAATATTACTCCTTCAGACATGTACGACAGATCTGCAATTTATGCAGAGTTTGGAAAGATTGTGTGCATTTGTGTTGGTATTATTACTGGGTTCCCCGATTCGCCAAAATTGCGATTAAAAGCATTTACTGGAGATGATGAGAAAAAGTTATTGAAAGATTTCGCTCAACTACTCAAAGTATATTTTAGTACTGATCGTTCAAAGTTATGTGCTCATAATGGAAAAGAATTTGATTTTCCTTATTTGTCTAGAAGGATGCTAGTAAATGGGGTGGAATTGCCGTTGCTGCTTGATAATGCCGGTAAGAAACCTTGGGAAATAAATCATCTAGATACAATGGAACTTTGGAAATTTGGAGATTACAAGAGTTACACATCGCTTGAATTATTGGCAAACTTATTCGGGATTCCAACACCAAAAGATGATATTGATGGGTCAATGGTGGCAGATGTTTATTACAACGATAAGGATCTCCAAAGGATTGAACAATATTGCCTTAAGGATGTTGTTACTTTGTGTCAATTATTCCTACGATTAATGAATAAGCCATTAATCGATGGTAGAGAGATAATATTTCCCAATTGAAATACCACATTTTAAAGGGTTTTCATGTCTAAAGAAATAAGGAAATTGTATATTTGTGTGATGCTGAGAAAATGGGTACTCTATTTATTGTTTTTTGTTAGTGCATTTGCATTAAAAGCAGGTGAGCCTACATCAGCGCCATCTAACCCAAAAGCAGGCACAATTACTTGTGTTTCTGCGGTAATCAGCTGGACAAATGGCGACGGAGGTTGGAGGATGGCAATAGTAAAAGAGGGTTCCGCGGTAGATGAGGTTCCTGTTGATGGTACAAATTATACCGCCTTTTCTGATTTTACTGCAGGTGATGAAATTGGATCCGGAAATTATGTTTCCTATAACAACATTACCACCAATTTTGAATTAAAGAACTTAAAGCCCAATACTACTTATTACGTAAGCATATTTGAACATGATGGTGCCTCGAGCCCAGATTATCTTACTAGTTCTTATGCCTCTTTCTCTTTTACTACGTATAATATTGAACTTGATTTTGATTTTGTTATTGATGATAGCTGTAGTAAAACTAATACGGTAACATTTACCAATAAATCAAAAACAAACTTTTCTGGAATAACCTACACTTGGGTTCTAAAAGATGGTAACACAAAGCAAGGTAAAGATATTACCTACACTTATAATGAAGGAGGGAATTATCAAGTAATGCTCGTGGCTGCTCCAAGTTACGGATGTACCGATAACTACACTAAAAATGATAAGCCGGTAAAAATTATTCCTAGACCAATTAGTAGGCCCATAGAAAAAAATAACCAACTTGCTCAATGTCTGGAGGGTAATTTATTTCAATTTGCAGATAATACATCGTTAATCAATCTTCCTAAAATTGCTTACACACGAACATGGTATTGGACTCCTACTGATTCGTCGACATTGCCAAGACCAGTAAAATCATTCCCGAATCCAGGCATTTATAAAATTGGATATCGTGCAGAAACGTATTACGATAATGTAAGGACTGGTTGTGATGACACGGCTTCTTTGTACATCCGTGTAATCGATAATCCTTCAAGTGGTATTGATATCAACGATTCGATACAATGTTTTAGTTCAAATTCTTTTATTTTCGATAATGTATTTCCTGGTTTAACCAAGTTTTCATGGGATTTAGGTGACGGTACAACCTCAGTATTAAAGCAAATTACGCACTCTTATTCGGCTGTTGGTGTTTATCCTATAATTCATGAGGCAGAAAGTCCTGAAGGCTGTAAATCGAAAGATACAGTTTATATAAATGTGAAACCAAATGTTGATCCTTCTTTTACTGGCTTGCCTGGCACTACCTGTGAAGGTGGAAATTCAGCATTGTTGAATCCCGCTGATCCCAATGGTACATTTTCAAGTACATCGGGAACTTTTTCAGGATTTTTATACCAACCTGGGACGTTTGGAACACATACAGTAAAATATGTTGTGAATGATTCGTTTTGTAAAGATTCTTCAGAACAAACAATTATTGTTTATGAAAAACCAAAATTTTCTCTGGGTAGGGATACCATTATTTGCGATAACGATAATTTTCAACTTGCAGTCACTGCACCAGGTACGTTACAATGGGAAGATGGTGGTACAGATAATCCAAGGCCTATTGATCAACCAGGATTATATTGGGCTGAAGTTGATAATTTAGGTTGTATTAGCAGAGATACAATTAATGTCGGTTATGAGCTAACACCAATTGCGAATCTACCAGAGGACACATTGATTTGTAAAGGTCAAATTTTGCAACTAAAACAATACTGGCCAAATGCCACTATTACATGGTCTAATGGAAGTAATGATACTGTAATTTATGTCACTGAACCGGGTTTTTATTCGGTTGCAGTATCTAACTTTTGTGGTACTGCCGGAGATGTCATGGAAGTTATTGTTTCAGATGGTTATTGTGATATTTTTATGCCAAATGCGTTTACTCCAAATGGAGATGGACGCAATGAGTATTTTGAAATTCTTGGTAGAGACATTGAACCGGTACTTTTGCAAATTTTTAATAGATGGGGCGAATTGATTTTTGATAGCGAAAGATCGGGTGACTATAAATGGTATGGTGATGCCAATGGAGAATTATGTCAGGAAGGCTTATACCCGTTTATTTACAGATATCAACAAAAAGTAGGTGATCGATACCGAAGAAAAACGGTAAAAGGTGCAGTGTTATTACTGCGTTAGTAACTAAGCAATATTTTAGGTCTGAGTTCTGACTTGAAGAACTTATTTTTGCACTAATGAATTCCTCTTTACTAGAGCAAGCCCAGCAATTAGGTCTGCTTGCTGAAGAATATGATCACATCTGCGACATTTTAGGTCGTGAACCAAATTTTACAGAATTATCAATTTTTTCTGTGATGTGGAGTGAGCACTGTAGTTATAAAAATTCAATCGTTTGGTTGAAAACCCTTCCTAAGGAGGGAACTAAGATGTTAGCTGAGGCGGGAGAGGAAAATGCTGGATTAGTAGATATCGGTGACGGGTTGGCATGTTGTTTCAAAATTGAAAGTCATAATCATCCAAGCGCAATTGAACCCTATCAAGGAGCTGCCACTGGAGTAGGTGGAATCAATAGAGATATCTTCTCTATGGGAGCTCGCCCAATAGCTCAATTAAACTCTTTGAGATTTGGAAATATTGATTCGGAAAGGACTAAATGGTTAGTAAAAGGTGTTGTTAAAGGTATCGGCGACTATGGTAATGCTTTTGGTATCCCTACCGTAGGTGGAGAGGTGTATTTTGATGACTGTTATGAGCAAAATATTCTTGTTAACGCAATGAGCGTAGGAATTGTTGAAGTAGGAAAGAATATTTCTGCAGGAGCAGGGCAACCGGGAAATCCGGTGTATATTTTTGGTTCAGCCACAGGAAAGGATGGAATCCATGGTGCGGCCTTTGCAAGTAAGGATATGAGCGAAGACAGTATTAATGATTTGCCTTCTGTTCAAGTTGGAGACCCATTCTGGGAAAAGCTTATTCTTGAGGCATCCATGGAAATTATTGAAACTGGCTCAGTTGTCGGTATGCAGGATATGGGAGCCGCGGGTATCACTTGCAGTACTAGTGAGATGAGTGCAAAAACTAATGTTGGGATGGATATTCATCTAGATAAAGTTCCAATGCGCCAATCAGATATGAAAGGATGGGAATTATTACTAAGTGAAAGCCAAGAAAGAATGTTGGTTATTGTAGAGAAGGGTAAGGAAGCAGAGATTGAAAAAATATTTGAAAAGTGGGATCTTACCTATGCTCATATAGGCGAAGTTACAGATAGTGGTAATGTTCGTTACTACATGAATGGTGAATTAGAGGCAGATATTCCTGCGCAATCTTTAGTTTTAGGTGGTGGTGCACCTGTATATAACCGAACATGGAAAGAACCTGCCTATTTCTCCGAAATTGAAAAATTTGACCTAAACAATATTCAAGATTTAGATGAAGAAGAGTGGGAGTCTACCACAAAGAAAATATTGCAGTTACCAAATATAGCGAGTAAACAATGGGTATATCAGCAATATGATAGTATGGTTGGTACTGTTAATCAATCTACAAATAAGCCAACCGATGCCGCTGTTGTAAAGGTTAAAGGAACAGCAAAAAGTTTGGCATTAACAGTAGATTGTAATAGCCGGTATATTTATGCCAATCCACATAAAGGAACCCAAATTGCAGTGAGTGAGGCAGCTAGAAATATCCGTGTTACTGGCGGTGTACCAACTGCAATTACCAATTGTTTGAATTTTGGTAATCCCTACAACGAAGAAGTTTACTTTCAATTTAAATCCGCTATTGAAGGAATGGGTGTTGCGTGTCGGAAATTTGATACCCCTGTTACGGGTGGTAATGTTAGTTTTTACAACCAAAGTACAAATGGGCATGCAGTCTACCCAACCCCAACGATTGGAATGGTAGGAATTATTGAAAACCAAGACCAGGTCATGAGTATGAATTTTAAAGACGAAGGTGACTCCATAATTCTTATCGGCCCATTGTATAACGATCTTGGAAGTTCTCAATATTTAGCAAAAATCAAAGGTGTTGAATATTCAAATTGTCCTGAATTTGACTTAGATATTGAATACAAACTACATCAGTTTTTGGAAGCTCTTTCAAAGAGTAAAATGGCGAAGTCAGTTCATGACTTGAGTGAAGGAGGTTTAATGGTAGCTTGTGCTGAAAGTGCAATGGCTGGAAACAAAGGCTTCAGTTTGTGCAGTAATCCTGAATATAGGAATGATTCTTGGCTTTTTGGTGAGTCTCAGAGTCGTGTTTTAGTTTCGATCAATGAAACCCATAAGAAGGAATTAGTTGCACTTGCTGAACAATTTGAACTTCCTGTAATTCACATCGGAACAGTAACCAATGATGATGTAATAGTTAATGGAAATTCATGGGGAAGTATTGATAATTTTAAGTCTTTATACAGTTCTTCTATCGGGAACACTATCGAGTCTTAATTAGACCGAGATTTGCAGAAAATGCAAATTTGGCAACTCTTATAACTTATCACTAGTCAGAGCTACTTTACTTTTACACAAAGATTTTTTAAATTCACTGATTATTAAATGGGTAGACTTTTAATATTGTTGGTATTGTTCATGTCTGTTTTTCCTTGTTTAAAGGCGCAACAAAAAGTTGAAATGGAAATAGGCACTGGCGACACTGCCGTAATTGGTAAATCTAACGGAGCCGAAGTCTTTGCATACATAGATATCTTCAGGAAAACTAGATGGGATCCAGACCCATTACCTCTAGATTCATTTTCTATGAAATATCCCACCTATGATAGTGCTACAGGAAATGGATTCTATCGATATTTCTTCCGAGGTGATTTTGATGCGGCTGAATTACCGAATGCATTTGAAGGGCGAGAACTAGAAATTTTGGGGATAGAGGTATTAGTAGATACTAAAACAGGAGGTCCAAAAAATATAATGTATCTTAAAAGTGGTATCCCGGATACCGTAATTTGGGTTGACTTTGACGACGCATTAAAATATGGTGAGATCGAAACTTTTGTATTAAATAATAATAAACAGATTGGTAGATAATTCAACCGTTAATTCTTTACTTAGTTTATACGCTAAACTGGCTGAACTACATGGAGAAAATCCATTTAAGTTTCGCGCATTTTCTAGTGCCGCCTTTAATCTTAAAAAAATCCACACTGATTACAAAGATTTGGGAGATGAAGAGTTACTTGCGATCCCAGGTGTTGGTAAATCAGTAGTGTTAGTAATTAGAGATATTTTAAAGCATGGAGTTTTTGAAGAACTCAATAAGTTATTAAACGCTACGCCTGAAGGAGTTGTTCAGATTCTAAAAATAAAGGGCCTAGGCCCAAAAAAAGTACAGCTTATTTGGAGAGAATTAGGAATAGAGTCACCCGGTGAATTATTGGATTCTTGCCGTCAAAATCGCTTAGTCGAAACCAAAGGTTTTGGAATTAAAACTCAGTCTGAAATTATCAGATCAATTGAGTTTGCTATGGCCGCTGATGGTAAATGGCATTTTGCAAGAATTGAGCCTATTGCACAAGAGTTTTTAAATACGTTAAAACAAATTATTCCAAATGCTAGAATAGAGTTTACTGGTGATTATAGAAGAACTTCAGAGATAATAGAGCGAATAGAAATAATTGTTGATTGCAAGTATTCTGAATTAATGGAATATCTAACGCATAATAAATATCCGATTGAGTTGGAAAGCGAGGAAGAAATTCAAACTACTTTAATGGGGCAGTACCCTGTTTCAATTATCATTGAGGAGTATGATTTTGACAGAAAATGGTTTGAAACAACAGGGTCATGGGAGCACTTAAAAGATATTTCTTACGATGCCCAAGAACCATTTGAAACGGAAAAAGTTTATTATCAAGAGCTGGGTTTGCCATATATAGCCCCCGAGCTTAGGGAAGGGTTAAACGAATTAAAAGAAGATTTTCCTCATGAAAATAGAATTGAGTATTGGCAATTAAAAGGAGTATTACACAATCACACCACCTATAGTGATGGTTTAAATACCTTGAAGGAGATGGCAGATTACGCCTGTTCCGAGAAGTTTGAATATTTAGGTATTTGCGATCATAGTAAATCAGCGGGCTATGCAAATGGTTTGTCCGTTGAACGCTTATCAAAGCAAACACAAGAGATAAACGAATTAAACAGGAATTATACAGGATTTAAAATTTTTAAGGGTGTTGAAAGTGATATACTTTCAGACGGAAGCCTTGATTATCCGAATGAAGTATTAAATGAACTCGATTTTGTTGTTGCCTCAGTCCATTCAGGCTTGAAAATGGATGAGACAAAAGCTCATCTCAGGTTGAAAACAGCTATTGAAAACCCATACACCACCATTTTAGGCCATATGACCGGTAGGCTTCTCTTAATGAGAGAAGGGTACCCAATAAATCATGAGTACATTATTGATGCATGTGCAGATAATGGGGTAGCCATCGAATTAAATGCACATCCCTACCGTTTGGATATAGATTGGAGATGGATTTATTATGCTCAGAATAAAGGGGTTATGATTTCGATAAATCCAGATGCGCATGAAAAATCTGGTTATCATGATATGTATTTTGGAGTTTTGGCAGCCAGGAAAGGTGGTCTAATCACAAGTAACACCTTAAACGCTTTAGGATTGGAAGAGTTTCAATCGTATCTTAATAAAAGACACCCTTAGGAAGTATGAAAATTGGCGTTATTCGTTTCAGTAGTATTGGAGACATCATCTTGTGTACTCCATTATTGAGATGGTTAAGGGAGAATATTAATGACGCTGAAATTATTTTTCTTACTAAAAAAAGTTTCACACATTTACTAAAGGATAATCCAAATGTAGATAAAGTATTAGCATGGGATGATGAAGAGGGAAAGCATGTTTGGAAGAGTTTATCATTTGATTTTATTATTGACCTTCAGAATAATTTACGCAGTCGTCGAGTACTTTTGAGT
>Ga0181583_10004677_pt1 | contig 10021 bp, 10 predicted proteins | sample 071ome_31_FD_132461 | JGI IMG/M metagenome (GOLD analysis project Ga0181583, IMG submission 132461) | Coastal salt marsh microbial communities from the Groves Creek Marsh, Skidaway Island, Georgia - 071405CT metaG (megahit assembly) | ecosystem: Environmental > Aquatic > Marine > Intertidal... | reverse complement strand
GCGGCATGCCCGACCTCTCGGCGCTCGCGGGCGCGCTCGGCGGGGCTAAGAAGAAAACCTCGGGGGGGGCAACGCGCAGGCGGAACGACAGGCGCCAGAGACGCCATGCGAGGAACGCGGATCCCCCTGCCGACGCTCCCGACGCGGGCGGAGCCGCCGAGTGAGGAGGACCTCCTGCGGGGCCGGGCGCGCTTCGGTGCCTCGGCCGTCGTCTCCGGGGGGAGGTTCCTGGGGACCGTCCTCGGGGAGCAGGGCGCGGACCCAGACGGGGATGGGGGCACGGTGCTCGACCTGCGAGCGGAGCCGAGCTGGGGCGCCCTCCCCGAGGGCGCCAAGCTGACCGCGTCTGCGCGACGGGACCAGGACGCACTGGTCCGCGCCCTGCGGTCGCCCGCAGACGCCGAGGAGCGCCTGTACACCTTCGGCGCGGCGGACCGCCGCGCCCTGGCCGCGGCGGCGCGCCGGGCCGGGGCCCTCCTCGGCGACGACGCGCCGGAGGCGGAGGACCTGGCCACCGTTGCCGCGGCGCCGCGGTCGCCGGCGCCCGCCGCCGCGGTCCCGGAGGACCTGGAGCTCCCCGCGCCCCTCGCGCCCCGGGAATCCGCGTCCGTCCCGTCCGAGGTGGAGACCCTCCAGCACGCGGGGCCGGCGGCGGGGGCCCCGCGCGGGGTCTTCGCCCAGGACCTCTTCGCGGACCCCGCGGGGGACGCCCGCGCGGACGGGGAGGACGACCCGCTGCGGGCGACGGAGATCTACGTGGACGAGGGGCTGACGCTCGTCGTCCTGGCAGCGACGGAGCACCTCGGGCTCGCGGACGCCGTCGCGTACGCGGACGCGCGCGTCCTGGTGATGGAGCCCCGGCCGGTGGCCCCGGAGCTGTGGCCGGCCCTGGACGCGCTCCTCGCGCGGGACGCGAACCCCGCGGCCGTCGCCAAGCGGCTGGTCGAGCCCGTCGTCCGCGGGCGCCCCGGGGTCTCCGCGGAGGAGGTGGTCCAGACGGTCCGCGCCAAGGCGGAGGGGCACCGGGCGGTGGTCACCCACGGTCTGGCGACGGCCGTGCGGCGGGTCGCGAGCGCGGCGCTGGAGTCCCTGTCGCGGGACCCCTCGGGCTTCGACGCCGCCCGCTCGGTCGTGGACCTGGGCGGGACGGTGGGCCAGGGGTCCCTCGAGACCGCGTTCCTCGTCGTGCTCGACCAGATGGCCCGCTCCGGCGCGCTCTGGGTCCCGCGCAAGGACCTCGAGCGCGAGCTGCGGAACGGCGTCCCCCCGGCGCCGGAGGAGCTGGTCCGCGCGCGGGTCGCGGTCCCGCAGCCGGCCCCGCCCGCGCCGCGGCGCTCGGCGTCGTCGCGGTCGGTGCCGCCGTCCGCTCGCGCGCCACCGGCGCCCGTCCCCGCGCGCGTCGCGGGCCATCGGGCCCGGAGCTCCCCCCCCGGCGGCGCGGCCCCGCCCCCCGCCGGCGGGCGCGCGCGCGCGCCGCCGGCGGCCGCGAAGCCCGCCGACCCCCCCGCGCGAGGGGTCCGGCTCCCGCCCGTGAAGCTGAAGGCGCCCCGGGTCGCGCTGCCGCCGGCGGGGCTGGCCGAGGACGCGCGCCACGCGGTCTACGTCCTCGCGAGTGGGGTCCGCCGCGCGCTCGGAGCGGCGAACGCGGAGGCCTCGGACGCGGCGCGCGCGCTGCTGGGGCTGTCCGAGGAGCTGGAGCGGACCGTCGGGGACCCGGACCCGCGCGTCCTCCCGTTCGCGATGTCCCTCGCGGCGTCGCTCCCCGCGGCCGCCAAGGCGGTGCGGGACTTCCGCGAGGCCTACCACGTGCCCGACCCAGAGCGGATCCGCATCGACCGGGAGACGGCCGCGCAGGCCCGCCGGGCGCTGTGGCGCGAGCGCGAGGCGGAGGAGCTGGCGGGGCACGAGGGGGAGGAGGTCGCGGACCTCCCTCCGCCCGATACAGAATGGGAGTAAGAGGTTTTTTTACGGCGCATGACAGAAATGGCTCTCCGCGTTGGTCCCGTGACGATCACGCGTCCCCTGTCGGGCGACGGGTACTCCCTCGAACTCCCGCAGACCGCTCCGGGGTCGGGCGCCGCGGGGGTGCTGGCGCTGAATGCGGTGGGCTTCGCGGAGTGGAGGAACGAGCGCGCCGACGAGAGGTCGCGCCAGCTGGGACAGGAGCGCCGCGCGCTCCTCGAGCACTCGACCGGGGTGACCGAGGGCCTGTCCTTCGGCGCCGGCACGGGCTCCGCGCTGCGGATGGCCACGCCCGCCACCTCGATCACCACAGACCTCTCCGGGAGCCACGTCTCCGTGAGCGCGACCGGGACACGCGCCGCGCTCTGCCACAGCGGGAACAGCGTCACGCTGTTCGAGCGGGTCGCCGGGGTCTGGACCGAGGTCGTCACCCACGCCGTCGTGAACGGCTCGTCGGCCTTCCCCTCGGCCGACGCGGACACCTTCCTCCGCGGCGCGGTCCTGTCCGCGGACGGGGAGAAGATCGCCGTGCTCGTGCGCAGCCTCGACGGCGGGGCCCAGCCCATCCTGACGCCCTACTTCCTCGACTGGTCGGGCGCCACGACCTTCGACGTCGCGGCCACCGGCGCCACGGCCATCTCCGGCGAGAGCGGCAGCCTCGTGATGTCGGGCGACGCCACCCGCGCCTTCTACGTGGCCTCCGCCAGCGCCGTCGTGCAGGAGTACGACATCGTCGGCGCGACGGGCATGTCGCACACGTTCACCGCGACCGTCGGCGCCGGCACCGTCGCGGGGGGGACCTTCGGCCGCACGCTCGCGACGGACTTCTTCGGGGTGCGCCTCGCCCTCAAGGGCGCCGACGACCTCGTCGTCGCGGACCGCACGGCTGTCATGACCGCCTTCGGCACTCCCATGACCGTCGCCGCGGGCTCGTGGACCCCCGCCGCGCAGGCCTGCGGCGTGGCCATGACCTGGGACGGGAAGAGCGTCTACGCCGTGTCGTCTCTCCTGACGGAGTACGGGCTGGTGCGGTACGACATCGACGCGTCCGTGCTGACGCCCGACGCGACCGACGTCTACGTCATGGGCGCGTCCGCCGACCTCGGGACCTTCGCGAGCCTCCCGGCGGTGGTCGCCGCCACGCCGGACGGCCGCTTCGTGGCCGTGGCCGTGGGCAACAACGGGGGCGCGGCCGAGATGGCCGCCGCCGTCGTGGTGACCGCCGACCCCGCCAAGACCCCCGCGTCCCTCAGCTACGTGCACGCGCTCGACGCCCGCGGGAACGCCTTCCAGGTGGACACGCGGACCGAGTTCCCCGGGAACAACGGCGTGGCCACCGGCGTCACCGGCGCCGTGCGGTACATCCCCGCCCAGGCCGTCCTCGGCCGCACCGTCCTCCCCTGGACGATGCGCAAGGTCGTGGCCCCCGCCGGGACGCTCACCGCGACGACCGACCTCGGGAGCATCGCCCGCGTCGGCAACCCCCACCAGACCGTCGACGCGCGCGAGTCGCTCCTCGCCCTCGGGACCGTGAAGGAGCTCTCCGTCGCGGACCCCGAGCAGCTCTGCTTCGCCGTCGACCAGCCCCTCATCCACCGCTTCCTGTTCCGCCCCCGCGATACCTTCCTCGTCGACGCGCTGAACGTCGAGCTCCCCGCGCACGGCGTGATGGCCCTGTACATCAACCGCCGCCTCATCTGCCACTACTCCAAGTCGGACCTCGGCGCGGCGACGACCGTGTACGCGCCCGCCGACATCAAGACCGGGCCGCTCCTGGCCGTGACCAGCCTCGCGTCCGCCTTCCGCGACTTCCCGTTCGAGGAGGGGGTGACCTACGAGGTCGAGGTCCTCACCGGCCTCCTCGGCACCTCGCCCGAGGGCGTCGTCCGCGTGCCCCTCGCCCAGACCTTCCTCGGCGGCGCCGACTTCGCGTCCGCCGTGCGCGTCGGCTCCACCCAGTACTTCGAGCTCGACCCCGTGCAGACGCAGACCATGAAGGCCGGCTTCGACCCGTACGCCGAGCCCGCCGCTTCCGTCTGGGCCGTCGAGAACATCGCGACCGGGCTCCCCGGCGACGCCGCGCAGGTCTTCCTCAACGGGACCTACCTCGTGGCCCGCACGGCCGCTGGCAAGTACTACATCTCCAACCGCGTGCTCGACCAGGGGACCACCGGCGCCGGCGACCGCGCCTTCCGCCTGACCGGACCCGCCGTCGAGTTCATCACCAACGACCGCCAGGCCGCCGCGCGCGGGTACCAGACGCTCTACCTCCGCGCCGAGAACGGCCCCGTCGGCGGCAGCGGCGTCGCGGCCAGCGCCATGGCGACGGTGACCGAGACCATCCTCGACACTGTCCGCGCCTACACGACCTCGGTGGCCAGCGACTACACCTACACCTTCGCCCTGGAGGACGGAGAGACGAACGTCTACACGATCAGCTACGCCGCCGCAAGGAACGTGAAGGACGTCAACTTCGACTACTTCTTCGCGAAGGCCCTCGCCACGGCAGACGGCGACGTGACTATCACGGTCGAGTCCCGCGCGACCGCGGGCGGCGCCTTCACGACGCTCACCACGCACACGCTCGCCGGCGCCACGACCGGCGACCGCCTGTCCCTCGCCATCCCGGCCTACAGCGACGCCATCGGGAAGAACGTCTACCAGCTGCGCGTCGTCCTCGCGGGCGCCACGCTCGAGGACGCCGACATCGGGGTCATCTACGCCAAGTAGGCGCCGCGCCCTCCTTGGGATGCTATTTTGCCGTCAGGTGGAAAAACGGAGGGGGTTCGGCTCGTGAGACGTCGTTCTGTACGTCTATACGCTGTCACCATGTCGCCCCCCCCTGCGCCCACGAAGCCTGTGCTCCCCAGATCGGAGAGGTATCTAATGAGGTGTCGTGAGAGGGGGGATAGTGAGGAGGAAATCAAGAAGATGATGGACACGATGGAGTTCTGCGTCCGGGAAAAGTCCCGCGATAGGATCGACGCCGCGCTCACGCAGATGTTCAAGGTCTTCCTAGAGTTCTACGACAGCGAGCCCGAGGAGAGGAAGAGGTTTCATGCGCTGTACGAGATCAGCGATGACCTAGAGGGACTCCTCCACACGATCCACAACATCACCGAGTTCGTCGACAACCTCACCGAGGCGGATCAGAACGCCGAGACCGCCCCCGGCTCTAGCGACTGAAGGGGCCGCCGCCGCGCCCCCCTCGGCGCCTTTTTGCCCCGTAAGGCGGCGCCGGGGGCTCGCCCCAGCGAGCGTCCCCCCGAACCATGACCCGCGTCGACGCCATGCGGAAGGGCCTCGCGGCCTGGTTCGACGCGCACCCCGACGCCGCCGAGCACCTCCGGAGCATCGCCCGGGGGACGTACGGCGTCTCCTGCCGCCTCGTCGAGTGGCTCGTCGCCGTCCACGCGCGGGACACCGGCCTGTTCTGGTACACCGACGGGAAGGGCGCGTGGCGGCTCGCCCCCGACGACGAGGCCACCGAGCTCGTGGACGTCCACCACGAGTACCGCTCCCAGCTCCGCGGGGCGACCAAGACGCTCTTCGACCCCTTCCGCAGACACGCCCGCACCGCGTACGGCGACGTCGAGACCACCGTCGCGCAGATGAACTTCGTCGCCTGGGCCCATCGGCGCGGCGTCCTCCGGTACGCGCTCGACCACCGCGAGCGCCTCCTGCACGAGATGGCCGCCCCGTCGCCGCCGTCCCCCGTCCGGGACGGCGGCACCCGGGTCGTCTGCTTCGTCTAGCCGAGCGACGCCAGGGCGTCGCGCACGGCGGGGAACAGCCCCCCGGGGCGGAAGGCGAGTCGCCCCCACACGGCGTCCACGCACGCGACCATCGCGATGGACCCCCGGAAGCGCCCGAGCCGCGCGAACTTCGTCTCCCGCGCGATGTCCTCTTCCGTCCCGAGCATGTGCGCCCACGTCACCCCGTTCCCCTTCGCATCGAGCGTCACGGGAAGTGCCTGTCGCCCGGTTTCGCCGGGGGGCAGGGGGGAGTGGGCCCACGCCACCATCCCGCTGGCTCGGTTCACGGCCGCCAGGAACTCCGGGACGGTGCCCTTGGGGAGGAACCCGATGACGTACGCCCGCTCGCGATTCCTGGCCGCGCCCTCCTGCGAGTCGGCAGTGACGAAGCCGAGCGCGTTGATCTCGGCGAGGACCGCGTGCGCGCGCTTGTCCACCTGCGAGACGTCCTCCTCAGCGACCAGCCCGCCGTCGCGGATCCACTGGGCCCTCCGCGCGCACTCCGCCAGCCACCGCCTGCTCGCCATCCCCTGCGGGACAAAAAGGTCGCCCGGGCGGGCTACGCGGGCGCGGGGGGGGGGCCTACCCTAGCAGCCCCCGCCGACCGCGCCCCCCGGGAACTTGCAGGTCTTGCGGGCCGGGCACCGGGCCCAGTTCGGCGTCCGCCCGCCGTTCTCCATGTTCATCGCCGTCTGCAGGTTCCGGAGGCTCGACATGTTCAGGCTGTTGCATTTCATCCCCTTCGCGACATTCTCGTCCGCCATGGGCGGGAGGGGATCCATCGTCTTATCATTTTCGTCTACCGGGAACAGCAATCCCTGTTGATCCCCTTCGCAGACCAGGTCTCCGTCTTTCCCCGTGGCAGTGTACCCGTCCGGGCACGTCATGTCGAACGGCGGGTTCGCCACCGACGTGTCGTACGTGTAGACCCAGAAGAGCATCGACGCGACCAGGACGGACATGCCCGAGACCGCCGTGTACACGAAAGTGTCGTACTCCCCGGGCTCCACGGCCTGGAAGACGCCCATCGCGAGCGCCACCAGGCCGTAGACGACCGACAGGGTGATGGTCGCCCAGAAGATGCCCGCCCGGGCGTAGGTCCTCTTCTGCGTGGAGTCGGTCGGGAGCGCGCCCATTTCTCGACGATGCACTGCTCTCCCCCCGAAAATCTCCCGGCTCCGGAGCCGGAGCCGGCGGGGCTCGACCCGTCCCAGCGCGCCGCCGCGGAGGCCCTGCGCGCCGGACGGAGCCTGTTCCTCGCCGGCCCGGGCGGCGCGGGGAAGAGCCACGTCATCCGCGAGGTCTTCCGCGGCAGGGACGACGTCGCGCTCACGGCCTCGACCGGCGTCGCCGCGAGCCTGCTCGGGGGGCGGACGCTCCACGCGGCCCTGGGCATCGGGCTCGGGCGGACGCGCGAGGACGTCTTCCGCGGCATCCGCCGCCGCGCCAAGGCCCTCGCCAAGGTCCGCGCCGTCGTCGTCGACGAGGCCACGATGCTCGACGCGGACCTCTTCGCCTGGATCGGGGAGGCGCTCGCGGCGCACGCGCCGACGGGCCGCGAGGGCCCCTGGGGGGGGCGGCAGGTCGTCCTCTGCGGGGACCCGTACCAGCTTGGGCCCGTGAAGGGCGCGTACTTCTTCGAGAGCCCCGCGTTCCGGGAGGGCGGGTTCGAGACCCTGGCGCTGACCGGGGCCCACCGCCACCGGGACGCCGACTTCCGGGCGCTGCTCGCGCGCGCGCGGACGGGCGACGACGGGGCCGTCGACCAGATCCTCGAGCTCGCGCGCGGGAGGGCAGAGTGGGAGGACGGGATCGCCCCCACGGTCATCCTCCCGACCAACCAGGCCGTCGACCAGACTAACGCCCGCGAGTTCCAGGCCCTCGGGACGCCCGTCCACGAGCTCCACGCCGAGGACTCGGGCCCCCGCTCCCTCCTCGGCGTGGAGCTCGCCCCGAAGGTCCTCGCCCTGCGCGTCGGGGCCCAGGTCATGGTCACGCGCAACGTCGACGTCGAGAACAGGATATGCAACGGGACGCGCGGCGTCGTCCGCGCCGTCCGAGACGGCGCCGTGACCGTCCTTCTGACGGACGGCCGGGAGGTCGACGTCGCCCGCTTCGCCTTCGAGGTCCGCGAGGACCTCGCGCGCGGCCCCCCGCTGGCGGTGCGCCGGCAGTTCCCCCTGCGCCTCGCGTGGGCGCTGACCGTGCACAAGGCGCAGGGGTCCACGCTGGACCGCGTCTCGATCGACCTCTCGCGGACCTTCGCGCCCGGGCAGATCTACACGGCCCTGAGCCGCGTGCGGGACCTCGCCGGGCTCCACGTCCGCGGGCGGCCGCGCGGGGAGCGCTGGCGCCGCGAGATGGTCGCGCCCCCGGTCCGCGCCTTGATGGATTAAAAATAACGTCTCGGTCCATGGCAGATGCGATTCCCGTCTCCCCAGGACCGCGAGCTCGCGCGCGCCATCCTCCGCGACCTCCGCGGCCCCGGGGTCCGCGTCCGCCGCCCGCTAGCGACGCGCCCGCCGCCCGCGGGGGCAGACCGCCGTCACGCGGCGGGAGGGGTCCACGTGGACCCAGCCGTCCCGGCGGCGGACGCCCGCCAGGCGGACGCAGATGTCGGCGACGGTCTCGGGCAGGTCGGGCACCAGGCGCTCGCGTAGGCGGAGCGCGCGGCGGAGGACCAGCGTCCGCAGGACGCCGAGCCACTCCCCGGCGGCCACCGTGTCGGGCTGCACGCGCGCCAGCGCCAGGCTGAGGACCTCCGCCAGGTCCGGGGGCAGCGCCCCGCCCCAGAGGTCCTCCCACGCCTCCCCGGCGGCCGCGGCGCGGAGCGCGCGCAGGTCGCCCCCCTCCGCCGCGAGGACCGCCGCGCGGAACCGCTCCCCCAGGTCGGCGCGCAGGCGCGCGGAGACGTGCACCCACGCCGACGTCCCGGGCCCGAGCGTCCGCACCATGCCGAACGGCGCGATTTTAGTTTCACGGATTCCGTATCAGGCGGGATGCTGACCGTCCCGGAGCCGGAGGTCACCTACGTCATCGGGGATCTGCACGGGGACTCGCCCCGCGCGCTCCGTCTCCTGGAGCGGCTCGGCATCGTCTCCGTCGACGCGGGGTCGCTGGTCCGCTGGACCGCGCCGCCGGGGACCTGCGTCGTCCAGCTCGGCGACCAGCTCGACTCCGCCGTGCGGGGCGAGGGGCGCAGCCCCGACTGGGAGGCGCTCCCGGACACGAGCTGCGTCGAGCTCTTCACCCGCCTCGCGCGCGTCGCGGCCGACGCGGGGGGGCGGGTCATCTCCCTGCTGGGGAACCACGAGCTGATGAACGTCCGCGGGGACCACGGCTACGTCTCGGCCAAGTCCCTGGCCATGAGCGGCGGCGCGCCAGGGCGGACGGAGATGATGCGCCCCGGCTCCGACTTCGTCCGCGAGCACCTCGCGACGCGGCCGGTGATCGTCAAGGTGGGCTCGGTCGTCATGGTCCACGCGGGCGTCCTCTCCCGTCACCTGCGGTGCCTCAGCCGCGTCAACGGGGAGGTCGCGCGGTGGCTCGACTCCGCCGCGCCCATGAGCGCCGATGTCGCGGGCGCCGTCTTCGACGACGCGGGCCTCCTCTGGACGCGGCGGTACGTCGACGAGGACCAGGACGCCGTCACGGAGGACCTGCGCCGGACCCTCCGCGCCCTGGCCGCCACCGAGGTCTGCGTCGGCCACACGGTCGTCCCGAGCATCATGCGCGCCGCGGGCGGCGGCGCCTGGCTCTGCGACACCGGCATCAGCCGCGCCATCGGCGGGGAGACCGTCCAGGTCCTCCGGATGACCCGCGGGGGGGCGCGGGACGTCGTCCAGGTCACCTTCGGGGGGTAGGGGGAAAATGCCAAATGCCAGCTACTGGTCCTGGTTCAGGTCCTGCTCGAACAGGGTCTCCCACATCTGGTCGAGGTGCTCACAGCCCCGCCAGTACTCCACCCTGTCTCGCATCTGCTTGTCCTTGAAGGACTGGCCGGAGAAGACCAGGTTCTCGTACGGCACGCCGAAGAGTTCGAGCGCCGTCGAGCCGACTTGCCGGCCGTAGCAGCCTTGCCGGCGGCCATAGTCGCAATCTCCGGGAGCATAGCCGTGTTGACAGCTGTGATGCCAGGAGCGGCGGTGGACCTCCCCATCGCAGGTGGTGAGGGTGAAGCCCACGAGAGGGGATGTATCCGAAGTGAACGGAGATTTTCTCAGAGAGGGAGTGGTAGGTATCCACGAGCCTCTCCCAGTCGTCGTCCTCCGTATCTCCCATCTCCTCCGTCGTCGGGGGGCGGG
>Ga0181583_10004675_pt1 | contig 10026 bp, 10 predicted proteins | sample 071ome_31_FD_132461 | JGI IMG/M metagenome (GOLD analysis project Ga0181583, IMG submission 132461) | Coastal salt marsh microbial communities from the Groves Creek Marsh, Skidaway Island, Georgia - 071405CT metaG (megahit assembly) | ecosystem: Environmental > Aquatic > Marine > Intertidal... | reverse complement strand
GATTTGGTCCAATTTCCACAATGCATTAGCACACGAGAACGAAAATTAAACTTTAGAATCGCACCGCCCATAACCATACTTTGAATACGCTCGGGGTGCCATTCGGCAAGTTGACGAATAATTATTGTTCCCAAAGAAATTCCAACAAAATGAGATTTGGCAATTTTCTCATGATCTAAGACTTCCAAAACATCTTTTGTAATTGAACTAAACGTGTATTTTTTTAGCGCTTTGGCTCCTAAATTGGGTTTGGATTTTCCGTGGCCGCGTAAATCAACAAGCAGTAAGTTGAAATATCTTGAAAAGTATCTAATTTGCTTATACCATATGGTAGAGCTGCCCCCTGCTCCATGAATAAATGTAATCCATGGGCTATCAATAGATTTGGAATGTATGGTATAGTATAGCATTAAACAATTGCTTTTTGGGACAACCAATGCGCCATCTGATTTTGTAATACTCGTGCAGCATCTGCAGCAGCTTCAGCATAACTTTCATCAGAAGCAGCATAAATTATTCCTCGAGAAGAATTGACTAACAGGCCACACTGTTTATTGAGGCCCTCCGCGGCAACTTCATCCAAGCTACCTCCTTGAGCGCCTACCCCAGGAACCAATAAAAAAGCGTTGGGGATGCACGATCTAATTTTTCGTAGTGCTGCTGTTTTTGTAGCACCAACGACATACATCAAGCGCTCGGAGCCCTTCCAATTTTGTGCTTTTTCGATCACTTTTAGATAAAGGGGTTGATCTGATTCTTTTGTGTATTGAAAATCACTTGCTCCACTGTTTGAAGTTAAGGCCAATAAAATGGTGTGATGTGCTTCAAAAGCCAAAAAAGGCTCTACAGAATCTTGTCCCATATAGGGCGCTACTGTTAGTGCGTCAAATTGCAATTGATCGAAGAAGGCTTTTGCATACCGAGTTGCCGTATTGCCAATATCTCCTCGTTTGGCATCTGCAATCGTAAATTGCTCTGGATAAGATGTATTAAGGTATTGAATTACCCGCTCCAAAGATTGCCAACCTTTTAGCCCATAGGCTTCAAAAAAAGCAATATTGGGTTTGTAGGCAACACAATAAGGCGCTGTAGCATCTATAATGGTTTTACAAAATTCAAAAATTGGGTCTTCGAGATCTAGAAGGTGTTTGGGGATTTTGTCCAAATCTACATCTAGGCCCACGCAAAGAAACGATTTCTTTAATTTAATTTGTTCTACAAGTGCTGTTGTGGTCATATGATTTCTCCAGCAGCTTTAAGTTTTTGAGTATTCTGATACAACTTCAATTCTTCTACCAACCGATCTATATCTCCGTTAATTATGCTTTGTAAGTCGTATAGTGTCAAACCAATACGATGATCGGTGACACGTCCTTGGGGATAATTGTAAGTTCTGATTTTGGCAGATCGGTCTCCCGATGAGACAAGTTCATTTCGCTTTTCAGAGTCGGCAGCCAGTTTTTTACTTAGTTCCAATTCGTATAAGCGTGAGCGCAACACTTTTAGTGCCTTGTCTTTGTTTTTGTGTTGTGACTTTTGGTCTTGACATTGTGCAACAATTCCTGTAGGTTCGTGTGTAAGGCGTACCGCTGAGTAGGTGGTGTTTACGGACTGCCCACCTGGTCCGGAAGAACAAAAATAGTCAACACGAACATCGTTCATATTGACTTCTACATCAAATTCCTCTGCTTCGGGCAATACCATGACCGTTGCGGCTGAGGTATGCACGCGCCCTTGGGTTTCGGTTTGGGGGACACGTTGTACACGATGCACTCCCGATTCATATTTGAGTGTGCCATAGACCTCTTCGCCATTGACCTCAAATATGATTTCTTTAAACCCTCCTGCAGTTCCTTCGCTAGCATCAACCAAACTTGTAGACCAGCCTTTGTCTTGGCAGTACTTCATGTACATGCGATACAGATCACCAGCAAAAATACTTGCTTCGTCGCCTCCTGTTCCTGCACGGATTTCTACCACTACGTTTTTGGCATCTTCGGGATCTTTTGGTATGAGCAACATTTTGATTTCTTCCTCCAAAGCAGGGATTGCTTCTTGGGCCTCTTCTAGTTGCATTTTGGCCATTTCGATCATCTCGGGATCGGTAGTGTCTTTTAGCAACATTTCTGCTTCGTCCAAATTGGCCAAAAGTGTTTGGTATTCTACCCCTTTATCTACAATGACTTTTAAGTCTTTATATTCTCGATTAAGTTGAATGTAGCGTTTTTGATCCGCAATAATATCCGGCTGTATGATGAGGTCATTGACTTCATCAAAGCGCTGTTTTACGATTTGTATTTTTTCGATCATAGCCTAATGATTGTACAAAAATAGGCTATTATTTAGCTTTTTTAAAGGTTACGTCAAAAAGAATCTGTATTTCATCTTGAATTTTTGCCAGCATGAAGGAGGGCAAATCCAACCCAAAATCAGAAGCTTTAAAATCAAAGGTTCCGCTCAAATTGATGGTCTCTTCCGTAGCTTGCCACTTTGTTTCGATGGATTTTTCAATTTTGACACCATGAAACTCAATCACTCCGAGTAGTGTAACCGAATTGGGTTGCCTTTCGATTTTTTCACAATAAAATTTTACTTGTGGAAAGTCAAGCACGTCCAAAACCTCAAGGGCATGGGCATCGCGATTGCTGTTTTGACTGTCAAAATCTTTGACTTCTGCCAAAATTGCAAATCGATCAAAAAGGGTCGCATCTGTTTTGGCATGGGCAATGCCTTTGAGTTGATTATTGACCCCAGTCCATTTGTGAAGCGGATGAACTGCTTTATAAGTAATCTTAGAGCTCGGTTGATCGAGCGTCCAGACGGTTTGTTGTGCAACGAGTGAACTGGCACTCAAAAGAAAAAATAAAAGTAGTGGTCTCACATTTAAAATTTTAGAACAATCATGGCGGCTGCATAACTTCCAAAAGCTGTATAAGCAGCTGCGCGATGCAATTTTTTATTATCCTCGGACAAGGCATTGGTCGCTATCATTGCTGATAAGTGAATGGTTGCCAAAAATTTATGGGCTTTCATGCTGGACCAGCCTTTGATTTTTTTGTTGATTAGGGGTGGTGGAGCAAAAAGGGATAGACCTGCACCCGTAAAATAAAGTGCATTGACGGTCATCCCCAAATTTTCGTGTGTATCTTTGAGGCTATAATCTCCATTGTACAATTTGCCTCCAATAATCCCTTGCGCAATCATACCGGCTAGGGTAGCATAGCCAATCACTTGGTGCGCCACGAGGAGTTTACGTCTTAGATTAAGCTCTTTTTCACGTTGGGTTTTGTTGAGTTTTGCGATTCCAGTAGTACGTAAAAGCCCTTTATTGCCCCACAATAAACGTTGGGTGATCAACATGTTTTCTGGCAAAAGCTGGGTTTCTGTTTCGGTGGTTTCTAAAGAAGCGAAAAGATCATCACCTTCTTGTGCATGGATTTGCAGTGCAAATAATGTTAGGATGAAAAAAAAGTATGCGTTGGTCCTAGGTTTCATTTTTAACTATTTTATGGGTTTAATCAATATGGTTTGATTGTATTGTTTAGTGTATAACAACGCAATTTGGATTTACCCCACCCAAACACTTATTGATATTCAAAAATTCCTAATTCGGAGCTGATGGTCAATTTTTTACTTTCAGCTGCTTCAACACGTCCCACAACCTGTGCATCGATATTAAAACTTTTGGCAATATCAATGATGGTCTGTGCATCTTCTTGAGCCACATAAAATTCTAATCGATGGCCCATATTGAACACCTGATACATTTCTTTTGAGTCGGTGTTTGATTCTTCTTGTATCAACTTAAATAGTGGAGGAATCGGCAACAGATTGTCCTTGATGATGTGTAGATTTTCTACAAAATGAAGAATTTTAGTTTGTGCACCGCCAGAGCAATGAACCATTCCATGGATTTGTTGTGGTTGCAATTGATCCAACACTTTTCTGACAACTGGTGCATAGGTTCTTGTGGGGGACAAAACCATTTTGCCAATGTCCAAAGAAAGTCCCTCTAGGGTTTCGGTAAGCCTTCGGGTTCCAGAATATATCAAAGAATCGGACACAGCGGCATCATAACTTTCGGGGTATTTTTTGGCCAGTTCATGGGCAAACACATCATGACGTGCAGATGTAAGCCCATTGCTTCCCATACCGGCATTGTAGGTTTGCTCGTAGGATGCTTGTCCATAAGAAGCCAGACCAACGATCACGTCTCCTGGTCGTATATTGGCATTGTCAATTATCGCATCTCTTCGTATGCGGGCTGTTACGGTAGAATCCACAATTATGGTATTGACCAAATCACCTACATCGGCGGTCTCACCTCCTGTGCTGTAAATACTGATCCCCTCTGCCCTTAGCTGTTCTAACAAGGCTTCGGTACCTTCGATAATGGCTGCAATTACGGTTCCGGGAATGCGGTTTTTGTTGCGCCCAATGGTTGAAGAAACAATGATGTTTTCTGTAACGCCTACGCATAACAAATCATCAACATTCATAATCAATGCATCTTGGGCGATGCCCTTCCAAACGGAGAGATCCCCCGTTTCTTTCCAATACATATATGCCAAGGATGATTTGGTTCCTGCTCCATCGGCATGCATCACCAATGCGTGTTCTGGACTTTGCGTCAAGTAATCGGGTACAATTTTGCAAAACGCTTTTGGAAAAAGTCCCTTGTCAATATTTTTGATTGCCTGGTGCACATCTTCTTTTTGAGCAGAAACGCCACGTTGTGCATAACGGTCGCTAGTAGTCATTAATTTCGTGTTATGACACAAAAATAAGCATCTCTCTCAAAGCAAGCTTGCTTTTGGTCTTTTTTCTAGAGATTAAAAAGCAGTTCGCGGTATTTGGACATCGGCCATAACTGATCGTCAACCAAAAGTTCGAGCTTATCACAATGGTAGCGAATGGCGGCTAGAAACGGAAAAACTTCTTGTCGGTATTGCATGGCTTTTTCTTTGGCATCATGAAGCAAGTTGGCTTTTTTTCGTGCTTCTATCATTTGGGTTACTCCGGTATTGATTTCGGCGATGTGTTTTGAAATTTGTTCAATCAGTGCCATTTGCTCAGCGGCCAGAGGTTTAAACTGGTTGCCGTAGATTTCTTTGATCCCTCGGACGTTTTCTATCAAGGTGTTTTGATACTTTACTGCTGTGGGAATGATATGGTTACGAGCAATATCACCTAAGGTTCGGGCTTCGATCTGAACCCGCATGGTATATTCTTCGAGATCAACGGTATAACGGGCCTCAAGCTCTCTTGCCGTCAGGACATTTTGACTCTCAAATAGGGCAATACTCGACTTGCTGATATATGCAGATAGGGCTTCTGGTGTGGTCTTGTTGTTGCTCAGGCCGCGTTTTGCCGCTTCTTTTTCCCATGAATCGGAGTAGCCATCTCCTTCAAATAAGATTGTTTTTATGTGTTTGATTTCGTCACGAAGCACATTGAAAAAAGCATCGTCTTTCTTCATGTTTTTTTCTTGAATCAATGCTTCAACGAGTACTTTAAACCTATAGAGTTGATCGGCAACCATGGTGTTGAGCGCTGTCATGGGCTTGGCACAATTGGCTTTTGAGCCCACGGCTCGAAATTCGAACTTGTTACCAGTAAAGGCAAATGGCGAAGTGCGGTTTCGATCGGTGTTGTCGAGTAATATTGAAGGAATCTTACCGATTACATTAAGCTTGAGATCGGTTTTTTCTTGTGGAGACAATTTTCCTTTAGAAACCTGTTCGAGATCTTCCAGAACTTTGGTCAATTGTTTTCCTACAAAGACCGAAATGATTGCCGGAGGGGCTTCATTGGCGCCCAATCGATGATCGTTGCTGGCACTAGCTATTGAGGCTCTAAGAAGGGCTTCATGGTTTAGTACTGCTTTGATGGTATTGATAAAAAAAGCTAAAAATTGGAGGTTGCTCATTGGGGTTTTGCCCGGACTTAGCAAATTGACACCTGTATTGGTGGCCAAAGACCAATTGTTGTGTTTTCCAGAACCGTTGATTCCGGCAAAAGGCTTTTCGTGAAAAAGAATTTCAAAATCATGTTTGGCCGCAACTTTGGTCATCACATCCATCAACAATGAATTGTGGTCGACTGCGAGGTTTGCTTCTTCAAAGATGGGTGCCAGCTCAAACTGACTTGGAGCGACCTCGTTGTGCCTTGTTTTTACAGGGATCCCTAGCAGCATACACTCATACTCGAGTTCTTTCATAAACTGTAAAACTCGTGTGGGTATCGATCCAAAATAATGATCGTCTAATTGCTGCCCCTTAGAAGAGGCATGGCCCATAAGTGTTCTTCCAGTAAGTAGCAGGTCAGGACGACTCGAAGCGGTGGCTTTGTCGATTAGGAAATATTCTTGCTCCCATCCCAAAGTAGGTATTACCTTACTGACATTTTTATCAAAATATTTACAAATTGTTGTTGCAGCACTATCTATCGCATGAATGGATTTTAGAAGCGGTGTTTTAAAATCCAACGCCTCACCAGTGTAGGAGACAAAAATGGTGGGAATACACAATGTCTTATCAAAAATAAAAGCAGGAGAGGTTGGATCCCATGCCGTATATCCTCGAGCCTCAAATGTGTTGCGAATACCTCCACTAGGAAAACTAGACGCATCAGGTTCTTGTTGTACGAGTTGATCGGCATCAAATTTTTCGAGCACACCTCCCTCGGGACTAAAATCCAAAAACGCATCATGCTTTTCTGCAGTCGCTCCTGTCAACGGCTGAAACCAGTGGGTATAATGCGTCGCTCCCTTAGATAAAGCCCATGATTTCATAGCTACGGCAATTTGATCGGCTAGTCCTCGACTGATGGTAGATCCTTTATCGATAACCTCGCTAATTTGCTCGAAGGCCTCGGTGTTGAGGTATTGCTTTAACTTGTGGAGATTAAAGACGTTTTCACCAAACATGGCAGAATAACTGATGGCTCGTTCTGGGCTTTCTGACAGGTAGGTGCTTTTAGAATTAGAGTTTCTTGAGAGGTGCGTGCGCATAGCATATAAATTTGAATATCAAAGATACCGATTTTGATATTTTATAGGTTATCTGTACTTCATTTTATTATTTTTAAATATACACCCCCAAAAAAATAGGGTATTCATAATTCTGTTAATAAAAAATCATAATTGACCCCCCAAAAGAATATGGTAAAAATTTTTATTAGATAAATTTGTTGCACAAAAATTAAAGTCATGAGTAAGTCAAAACTAGAGTACATTTGGTTGGATGGATATAAACCGACCGCAAACCTTAGAAGTAAAACAAAAATTGTAGACAATTTTAGCGGCAACTTAGAAGATTGCCCCCTATGGTCTTTTGATGGATCTTCAACACGCCAGGCCGAAGGAAATGCTTCAGATTGTCTCTTAAAACCAGTAGCAATCTTTCCCGATCCAGATCGTAGAAACGGCTATTTGGTAATGACTGAGGTGCTCAATGCAGACGGTACACCTCACCCAACTAATGGTCGTGCAATGATTGACGACGATGATGACGACTTCTGGTTTGGCTTCGAACAAGAATATTTTCTTTGGGATCCAGAAACCAATTTGCCACTTGGCTTTCCCAAAGACCAAACCCCACAAGGTCAATTTTATTGCTCTGCTGGAGCTAAAAATGCTTTTGGTAGAGAAATGGTAGAAGAACACCTTGACATGTGTCTAGACGCTGGAATCAACATTGAGGGCATCAATGCCGAAGTTGCCGCTGGACAGTGGGAGTTTCAATGCTTCGCAAAAGGTGCTCGTCAAGCGGGTGATGAGATGTGGGTGGCACGTTATATTTTAGAGCGTCTTGGCGAAAAATATGGATTGGTTATTGAATACCATCCAAAACCCCTCGGAGATACCGATTGGAATGGTTCTGGAATGCACGCCAATTTCTCTAACGAAACACTACGCAGCTGTGGCTCTAGAGCTACATATGAAACCATCTGCGAAGCCTTTAGACCAGTTGTCAAAGAACATATCGACGTCTATGGCGCGCACAATGAACAACGTTTGACAGGCAAACACGAAACACAATCGATCCATGAGTTTAGCTATGGTGTTTCTGACCGTGGCGCTTCTATCCGTATCCCAATCCTTACCGTAGAAAAAGGATGGAAAGGATGGCTCGAAGACCGTCGCCCTGCATCAAATGGCGATCCTTATAAAATTGCGGCTCGAATTATCAAAACCGTAAAATCAGCTAAAGTTTAATTTATCTTTAGAATTTGACTTTCCCAATCCCAGCTTCGGCTGGGATTTTTTTTTATACAAACAACGGATACAAAAAAAGAAGGTATAACACAAGCAATACAAAACCATCGATACGTCCCAAAGCACGACCATAAGGAAAAAAGACAAGTGGAAGGATGAGCAAAGAAATACCGATCATCCAAAATAAATCATTGTGCAACAACCCCATATCCATAACCTGAATTGGGACTATCATTGAAGTAATCCCCAAAACAGCCAGTATATTAAAAATATTAGAACCGATAAGATTTCCGAGAGAAATTGCTTTTTCCTTATTGATAACCGCTATAATAGATGCGGATAGTTCTGGGATACTCGTACCTATAGACACAATCGATATGCTGATGATCCGCTCACTTACTCCGAGCGCTTTTGCTAAGTTAACAGCGCCGTAAATAAGGGTCTCTGAACCCAACCACAGAAACCCACCTCCAATCAATAGAAACAATAGGGTTTTTTTCAAAGGCAATTGGGCATCATCTTCAGGCGCCTCATCAATGACCGCAACTTTTTGAAACCGAATCAAATAGACCAAAAATACGATCAGCGCAAAAAACATGATCACCCCTTCAACCCTACTGATAACAGCATCAAAGTAGACAAAATACCCTAATGATAAACTCGCCAAAATCATCATGGGCCAGTCTGTGGTATAAAAGCTTTTGGTCACCTCTATAGGTGCAATCATAATGGTAATGGCCAGTACAAAAGCTAGGTTTGCAATGTTTGACCCCATTACATTGCCCATGGCTATGTCAGGATAACCCGCAAGTGCAGATTGGACACTAACCAAGAGCTCTGGGGCCGAGGTCGCAAAAGAAACCACCGTCATCCCGATTACAATTTTTGGTATTGAAAATAAAAGCGACAGCGAAACCGCCGCCTTCATCAACCAGTTACCTCCTTGAATAAGTAAGAAAATTCCTAAAGCAATTGCTAAAAAATCCACGCTTAAATTTTTTACGAAGATAGTCTTTCCAAAAGATAATCTTCAAAATTTCACATCTTGTAAAAAACCGTTATATTTGCTCCCGCAAAACGGCCTCGTAGCATAACTGAATAGTGCACTTGATTACGGCTCAAGAGGTTGCAGGTTTGAATCCTGCCGAGGTCACAAAAGTAGAAAGGGATTGCAGCTATGTAGTCCCTTTTTTGTTTGCTTACTTATACACAAGTCCTTTCGAAAAATAACAACCGTTAAGATTATTCACAAAATCTCAATGGGCTACGCCATGAATTTGAAAGGGGTTTTGGTTATGTCTTTTAGTGTCGTTGAAAACGATTATAAACGGTTTGAAAGATGGCGGGTAATTAAAAAAAGTGATGTAAACATCACTTTTCCTAACTAACTAATTAACTAAAAAACAAAATTGATTAAAACTTATTTTTCTTCTTGAAATTTTAACTGAATTTGGTTTAAATCTGCAGTAGAAAGATTTGAGGTTTTCTTGAGTTTATAAATAAATCCATCAATTTTAGGTTTTGTAATAGGACATCCAATATTTGATCCTTTTCCGATCAAAATCTGAGGTATGGTGTCCAACTTTGAATTGGCCAATAGTTTGCCATACATATGACCTTTAAAAATACTCAAAAAGGCTTTTTTGTGTCCGATAGTTTATCAGGATTTGAAATTGCGGGAGAAGACCGTGTTTTTTATCCTGCAGAAGTCAAGATACAAAAGTTACACACCCTAGTGGTAAAAAGTGCTGCGGTGCCAAAACCCATAGCCGTTCGCTACGCTTGGCGCTATTGGGTTGAGGGCAGTT
>Ga0181583_10004665_pt1 | contig 10039 bp, 12 predicted proteins | sample 071ome_31_FD_132461 | JGI IMG/M metagenome (GOLD analysis project Ga0181583, IMG submission 132461) | Coastal salt marsh microbial communities from the Groves Creek Marsh, Skidaway Island, Georgia - 071405CT metaG (megahit assembly) | ecosystem: Environmental > Aquatic > Marine > Intertidal... | reverse complement strand
AGTTAAGTTGTCTCGTGTTTTAGGCGGTATCGAAGATATGACCAAGCTACCAGGTGCATTGTTTATCATTGATATCAAAAGAGAGCACTTAGCAGTATCGGAAGCTTTACGTCTTGGAATTCCAACTTTTGGTTTGGTTGATACCAATTCAGATCCAACTGTTGTGGATTTCGCTATTCCAGGTAACGATGATGCTTCAAAAAGTATTCATCTTATTGCCTCTGAATTAGCCGACGCAATTTTAGAAGGTACAAATGAACGTCGTCGCGAAAAGCAAAGCGATGAAGAGCGTAAGAATAAAGAAGAAAAAGTAGAAGGAGCAGAAGCATAATCAGAATCATGTCTATTAGCGCATCAGAAGTAAATAAACTACGTCAACAAACCGGTGCAGGTTTGATGGATTGTAAAAACGCACTACAAGAAACAGGTGGTGATTTCGAAGCAGCAATCGACTTCTTGAGAAAGAAGGGTGCTAAAATTGCAGCAAAGCGTGCCGATCGTGAAGCTACAGAAGGAGCGGTTATAGCAATTACTAATGATAATAACTCAACTGGTGTTATCATCGTTTTAAGTGCTGAAACTGATTTTGTAGCGAAAAATGAAGGTTTTGTATCTTTTGCTCGTGAGATTGCAAATCTAGCATTAACCCATAAACCAACAGACATAACTGCGTTGAAATCTCTTGAAATGAACGGTGTTTCTTTAGAAGCAAAACTTCTTGAAGAAGTTGCCAAAATTGGAGAGAAAATTGACGTAGTAAAATACGAGTTAGTTGAAGGATCAAATGTTGTTGCTTACATACACGGAGCAAATAGAATGGGTGTTTTAGTTGAATTAAGTAATACTCCATCTGATTCAAATGTTGAGGCAGGTAAAGACGTTGCTATGCAAATTGCAGCTATGAACCCAGTTGCGGTTGATAAGGATCAAGTAGATACTTCGATTGTAGAGCGTGAGATGCAAATAGGTCGCGAGCAGGCAATTGCTGAGGGTAAGCCTGAAGCAATTATCGATAGAATTGCAGAAGGTAAACTACAGAAATTCTATAAAGATAACACATTACTGAACCAGGACTTCGTAAAAGATGGTTCGAAATCAGTGGCTAAGATGCTTTCAGACGTTGAATCTGGATTAACTGTAAAACAGTTTAAAAGGATTCAATTAGGATAAAATTTAGATAATTCAAAAAATCCCCCGAAATTCGGGGGATTTTTTTTGGTATTTACATAAAATATATAAAATGAGTTACAAGCGTATATTATTAAAGTTAAGCGGTGAAAGTTTACTTGGAAGTCAAGATTACGGTATTGATCCTGTTATATTAAAACAATATGCTGAAGAAGTTAAAACAATTGTTGATATGGGAGTTGAAGTAGCTATAGTTATTGGTGGTGGGAATATTTTTAGGGGTGTTCAAGGAGCACAAGGTGGTGTTGTAGATAGAGCTACTGGTGATTATATGGGTATGTTGGCAACAATGATGAACGCGATGGCAATTCAAGGATCTTTTGAAAAGGAAGGAATGATTACGCGACTATTATCTGCGATTAAAATGGAACAAATATCTGAACCGTTTATTCGTAGAAGGGCTATTCGTCATTTGGAAAAAGGAAGGGTTGTGATTTTTGGCGCAGGTACAGGTAATCCATATTTTACCACTGATACAGCAGCATCATTACGTGCTGTAGAGATTGAAGCTGACTTAGTAATAAAAGGAACACGTGTAGATGGAATTTATGATAAAGATCCTGAAAAGCACAGAGATGCTAAGCGATTTGATACGATAAGTTATAAGCAAGTTTATGATTTGGGCTTAAGTGTAATGGATATGACGGCCATTACATTATGCCAAGAAAATAATAAGTCAATTGTTGTTTTTGATATGAACACTAAAGGTAACTTATTAAAGTTAATTAAAGGAGAAAGTATCGGTACATTAGTAAAATAATAAGTCGATATTCTACAATATGGGTTGTGATTTGAGGACAAATACTAAACTTAAAATCTCAATAGAGAATCAGTTTGGTGACTTTTCCCCTGAGATTTTGAAATTAAAATTACCTAAACCTGCATTACGCGCTTTGGTTCGTGATGAATTATGGACCTTAAATCAAATTAATGAGAAGGGAGAGAAGTACGTTTCCTCGTTGCATGGAATTGGCAAAACTGCGATGCGTAAATTGTTCAGATAGATTTTAAAGAAAACACCAATAAAAAAGGAGGTCGATAGACCTCCTTTTTCATTATAAATAAAGTTTGTTCTTTCTTATCCAAGAGCATTTACATGCTTCTGTAGGCTAGATTTTAAGTTACCCGCTTTATTCTTATGGATAACATTTTTCTTTGCCAATTTATCAAGCGCTGCAAAAGCAGACTTCAATAAAGTTTCTGCTTCAGATTTGTTTTGCGCATTTCGTACGTTTTTGATGATAGTACGTGCAGTTTTATGCTGATAGCGATTCAAATCACGTTTCTTGCTATTAGCACGGATTCTCTTTATTGCTGATTTATGATTAGCCATTTTCTATTTTAAGGAGTGCAAAGATACACTCTCTATATTAATTTATCAACACTTTGAGGAATAAATTATTCCGATTCCGGTGCTAACCGAACTATTAATCCATTTAATGATTTATTTAGGTGTATTTGACATCCTAATCGACTATTATCTTCCACATAGAATGCTTGATCTAACATATCAAGTTCCGCATCGGATTGTTCAGGAAGGTCATGTTCACTCTCAATATAAACTTGGCATGTCGCGCACATAGCCATTCCACCACATTCTCCTTTTACCGGAAGTTCCGAAGCTTTGCAAAAATCCATCAGGTTCATATTCATATCGGTAGGTGCTTCATAATTTTCAGAATTTCCTTGCCTGTCGATAATAGTGATGTTAATTGTATTCTCCACTTGTGTTTTTTACTCTAAATGTTCCGTGAAATTAAATAATTCTATATCATAATGAGGTTCACTTTCTATTAGTTTATATAATCCTAGATTAGTGTGTTTAAAATCGTCCATTTGTGATGGATGTTTACCAGTAATCACACATAAAAATGATCGTATTGCTCGGCCATGCATGCAAATAAGGATATTTTTAAAATGTGACGCGTGTATCTTTCCCCAACCTATTTTTTGTCGCTCAACCATGGAATGAGCAGATTCTCCTCCATCGACTGCAGCATGTAGATCTCCTTTTTTCCAACGGTCTGAAATTGAGAGAAAGTGTTTATATCTCTCGGGTGTGGGATCTTTGCCTTCTAGTTCGCCCCAATTAATTTCGTTTAATTCAGGCATAATGATTTGGTTTAATCCCTTTTCAACAAAAGGAGCAATACTTTGATGTGTTCGTTTCAGTTCGGAAACATAGGCCACATCAAAGGGAATATTTTTAAAATATTTATAGAATTTATATGCCTGTTTATGACCCGTGTCATTAAGTTCAGAGTCTATACCTGAACCTTGCACTATTCCTTTTAAATTAAAATTAGTTTGCCCGTGGCGGACCAAGTAAATTGTTTTTTTCATCTTAGGAATGGAAATTTGCTGTGATGATAGTAAATCAAATTTTTGATACTGCAAATATACAAGTAGATGATTTGAACAAACATTGTGCAAATACAATGAATGAATCAATTGGTCTTGAATTTACCCAAATTAGGTCAAATGAGATTCATGCGATGATGGTTGTGGGTAGCAATAATTGCCAACCATTAGGTCATTTAAATGGAGGGGCTTCAATGGCCGCTGTTGAAATTGTAGGAAGTATGGCAGCTAATTTGGTTTTAGACAGAGAGAATTATGTTGCTGTAGGTCAGAATATCCAGGGAAGTCATTTCCGTCCTGCGATGAAAGGTGAAATCCTTAAAATAATCGGAAAGCCTTTACACATAGGTATGAAATCTCACGTTTGGGAAGTAGAAATTTTCAATCCTTCAGAGAAATTGATTTGCAAAGGCAGCATTACTATGGCTGTAATTCATAAAAGTAAATGATTAATTGATGGGTATTACAACTGTTTGGTGTCGGGTTGAAAATGGTGGCGAATTTGTAAATATTTGGAACGGTGATACCGTTAAGTCGAATATTGAAGATTTAAAGTTTATTAACAAACCATCGTTTGTAGTTTCTCAATGGGGTGGTTTTGATAAAATAGAACTGTTGTCTGAAAACCATCAATTGAAAAATATCAATGAACTTTCTTCTTTGAGTATATTAGACGGGTTAAACGGTGTTCAAGACTCTACTGATTTTGAAGATTTTTACAATCATGTTAATCTTATTAAGTCAAATATTAACTCACAGCTGTATGATAAAGTAGTTATCTCGAGAGTCGTAAATTCTAAAATTGACAAAAATATAGACTTGGGTGATATATACAGAAATCTATGCAATATGTACCCAAGCTCAATGGTCGTATTATTAAGATCTCCAGATTTAGGAACATGGATTGGAGCATCCCCTGAAGTACTATTTCGGAAGACAGGAAATATGTTTAAAGTGATGTCCTTGGCAGGCACATTGTTTGATAATAAAGAAAAATGGTCGGATAAAGAACGTAAAGAGCAATCCGTCACTACACGTCACATAGAAGAAGTTTTGGATGGAATTGATTATGAGGTAAGCCAAATTCATGAGGAACATCAAGGAACTTTAAGGCACTTAAAACAATGGTTTACGGGTAGTGTTGAGGATGAACAATTAGAATTAATTTTAAATAAACTCGTTCCAACACCGGCTATTGCTGGTTATCCAGTAGTGATGGGAATACGTGAAATCGAGAATTTGGAATTACACAAAAGGAGGTTATATACAGGCTATTGGGGACTGGTTGATCACAATAATTTACATTTACAGGTAAATCTTCGTGTTGCTCAATTATTTAATTCTAGCTATAACTTATTTGCTGGTTGTGGAATAAATTCGGGGAGTGATGCGCTCAGAGAATGGAAAGAAGCTGGGAATAAAATGGAAGTTGTGAAACGTGCTCTGTCTAGCGATTAATTTGATTTTCAAGTTGTCTTGGCTCGGCAAAAGGTAATTTATCTTTTAAGCTTTTTTTAACCCAAGTTTTTCCATTTCTAACATATGCACTGTAATAACCAGAGGGTATTAACGACCATGGATCGCCTTCTAATTCAGGTCGCTTAGGAACAAGATCCTCCATAACGATGGTATTACCTTCTTCCTCATATCGTAAAGACATTACTACTGATTCACTATATTGGAAAATTTCGCGAGGTTCTGGTGTTGGGTCATATTCACTAGTACGGAATAGTTCATAGCCGAACAATGGTTGTTCGTCATCGAAATATAGAACGTCCAATATGGATCTATTGCCTTGAGCATTATACCCATCAAAACCCATTAATATATATACCTTTTTACGTCGATGTTTAAATGGGATTAATTGATAATATAATGCCCCAATCCAATCATCGGCTGTAAGTCCTTCCAAGAGTGCATCCTTGGGAAGTTCTTGCATTGTATCAACTAAGGAATAGGTTTGAATATACTTTTTATGACGATGTTGAATTACAGCATAATGGTGAAAAACATTATTAGTTAATACTGCGTTATATGAAAATATCCGCACGTCTGATTTTGGGTGTTTAGCCACTGGTATTGTTGTGAGGTGAAGTGAATCAAAAGGGTAGGTCCAAGATTCAGGGTTCTGTAAATGTTCAGCAAGCCAAATTTGAATGGAGTCACAAGTACTAATTTTAACCTCATCAGTTGTATCGGAAACAGCCAAAGCATTTATGGTTAAAATTTTTTGTTCCAATTCGAAGGGTGTCAAATACTCTTGAGCATTTGCATGTTTAAATTGGAATAAAAAAAGTAATAAAAGAATCCCTATTCGAATCATTCAAATATTTAACGATTGGGGTTAAAAGTTATTCTAACAATTTTCTAAAATCATGGCTGAAGCTCCACCCCCACCATTGCAGATACCAGCACCACCAAATTTTCCATTATTTTGTTTGAGCACATTAATTAATGTAACAATGATTCTTGCTCCAGAAGCACCTAATGGATGACCAAGTGAAACTGCTCCACCATTAATATTTACCTTTGCGGGATTTAATTTAAGTAGGTCTGTATTAACTAAACCAACTACGGAAAAAGCTTCATTAAGTTCTACGAAGTCTAGTTCCTCCAGAGAGATACCGGCTCTTTCTGAAGCAATAGGCAGTGCTTTTGATGGAGTAGTAGTGAACCATTCTGGATCCTGTTCTGCATCTGCAATACCCGTGATTTTTGCAAGTGGAGTTAAACCCAATTCTTTTAGTTTTTCACCGCTTACTAAAATTACTGCAGCAGCACCATCATTTATAGTAGAGGCATTTGCAGCAGTAACAGTACCATCTTTTTTAAATACTGGGCGTAAACCGGCAATCTTATCAAATTTAACATTTTTGTACTCCTCGTCATGATCTACAACAATGTCTCCCTTTCGGGTTGAAATAGTTACAGGAGCAATCTCATCTTGGAATTTACCTTCTTCCCAAGCTTTTGCTGACTTTTTATAACTATTAATTGCAAACTCATCCTGCTGTTCTCTTGTATATTTATATTCTGATGCGCATTTTTCAGCACAAACGCCCATTAAATTTTGACTGTAAACATCTGTTAAACCATCATTAATGATTACATCAAGTGCATTCACATGCCCGAATTTATATCCTCCGCGAGATTTCGGTAAAATATGTGGAGCAAGAGACATGTTTTCCATTCCCCCGGCAACTACTATATCTACATAACCTAACTGGATGCTTTGCATTCCCAAGGCAATGGCTTTCATTCCTGATGCACAAACTTTATTTATTGTTGTTGCTGGTACATTATCTGGAATTCCTGCATACTTTGAAGCTTGTCTTGCAGGTGCTTGTCCTACTCCAGCTTGTAACACATTTCCCATTATTACCTCTTGAACTTTATCTCCTGTAATACCCGCCTGTTCTAATGCAGCTTTGATCGCAGTTGCACCCAATTGTGTTGCCGTTACCGATGATAAACTGCCATTAAAACTTCCAAGAGGAGTTCTTTTAGCACCAACAATAAAAACTTCTTTGCTCATAGTTTACTTTTTTTGCAAAGTTAGGCATTCATTCTAAAATCCGCTTTTAACTTTTCATACCTTTGTTACATGCTTTTGTTAATTGAATCGGCAGCAGAATATCCATCTGTAGTATTAAGTTCTAGATTGGGTAAACATGACTGGGTGCGCGAAAGCCTAGATAAACAATCCCATGCAGAATGTATACCGATCTTTGTCCAAGAAGCACTAGAGTTTGTTAAGGATAATGGAATTGAAATAAAAGCAATAGTAATCAATAAAGGACCGGGAAGTTACACAGGATTGAGAATAGGAAGTAGTATTGTAAAAGGTATTTGTTATGGTTCTAAAATTCCATTAATATCGGTTTCTGGTTTAACTGCTCAGGGAAACTGGGCGTTGAAAAATATCCCAGAATCGAAACAAGCATATTCTATGTTGGATGCCAGACGTAATGAAGTTTATTTTTCTGAGGTTAATATTAATGATTTAGATTCAAGTTTGAAATCTGTGATTTTAGGCGAAGATAAATTTGAAGTTAATCCAAATAGCATCATTGTGGGTAATTCAAATGTTAAAGCCTTAGAGTTAGTTCCTGAATTAGCAAATTGTGAGAGAATGGATATTCCCTTACATGCTAAATTTATGGTGGATATTGCCTGGTTGAAGTATAAGCGTAAAGATTTTGAGGATGTAGCCTATTTTGAGCCTATGTACGCTAAAGAATTCATCCCCGGTCTTAGTAAAAAGTTTACCATTTGAGAATTGTTTTTTTAGATAATAGAGACAGCTTTACTTTTAACCTTGTGCACTATTTAGAAGAATTAGGTGCCACTGTTTCAGTATTTAATCACGACGAGAAAACCTCGTTTTTTAATCCTGATAATTTTGATGGATTAGTGATAGGTCCAGGTCCAAACACACCCCGAGAATCAGGTAGCCTTATGAAAATCATTGATATTTGGGTCCGTTCAGAGAAGAGTATTTTGGGTATTTGTTTGGGACATCAAGGAATAGGGGAATACTTTGGATTAAACTTAATTAAATCAAAAAAACCGATGCACGGTAAAGCAACTAAACTAACTTTTTCCGGTAAAAGTATTCTCTATAAAAACATAAATAATCCTGTTTCCGTAGGGAGATATCATTCATTAATTGTTTCAGGTTCGTGTAATGAATTAGAAGTTACGGCCGTTGATGAGGATCAACAGATTATGTCTTTAACACATAAAAAACTACCCATTCATTCGGTACAATTTCACCCTGAAAGCGTTAACACTCCTCAAGGCAAGTTGATACTCAAAAATTGGTTACAATCAATTCAAGCACTTGATTAATTGATCTTGAATTGATTCAGTATCAAACCCACATTTTTTATATAAATCAGAAGTTGAACCGTGTGGGATAAAATAATCGGGAATTCCCAGATGTATCCATTCAATAGAAGTAATTTCTTTTGTGCAACTCCTAAGATAATGACCCATTCCTCCAATAATACTTCCATCTTCAACGGTGATGATTGTGCTGTAAGCAGAAAGATCTAAGCCTTGTGGAATTGGTTTTATTTGTAATAAATGGATATGTGTAAAATTTAAACTCTCATATTCAGTCATCATTTTGGCAAGTTCTGTAGTTTTTCCTGTTGTTAATAACAAAATATTAGAACTACCTTTTTTTAGATGATTAATGACCTTGACGGGATAATTATTCTCTTCCCAGGTAGCATCAATACATGTACCTCTAGGGTAACGAATGGCACAAGTTGTTGCAGAGTTTATTGAAAAGCTCAGACAATTCCATAATTCTTGAGCATTGTAAGGTGCAAGTATTGTGATATTTGGAATCGGTAATAGGTATGAAATATCGAAAACTCCGTGATGTGTGGGTCCATCCTCGCCAACCAAACCTGCTCTATCAATTGCTATCGTGACAGGAAGTTTTTGAATTGCTACATCATGTATTAGCTGATCATACCCACGCTGTAAAAAAGTGGAATAGATAGATACAATAACTGGTTTCCTTTTTGCTGCTATTCCTGCAGCAAATGTCATAGCATGCTGTTCAGATATCCCTACATCAAAAAATCTTTCTGGGAATTTGGCCAAAGTATTTACCAATCCTGATCCGGATGGCATTGCTGGTGTTATTCCAAAAAGGTTTGGATTTGATTGGGCGAACTGAAACACTTGATTTCCAAAAATTGAGCTCCAACTACTTTTAAAAACTGAGTTGGGAATTTTTACAAATTGTGGTGCGCTATGCCAATATGTCTGTGATTTTTCTGCTTCTTTATGGCCTTTACCTTTAATCGTTTTAACATGAATTAAACGTGGACCCTCTTGCTTTTTTAATTTACCAAATTCATTGATAAGCTCATTTAGGTTGTGCCCATCAACAGGTCCAGAATACTCTACTCCAAACCATTGGATCCAATTTTTTATGTTATTGTTTTTAAGGTTGTAGTTCAGTGCTCCTGTATTTGGGTCAATACCTATCTGATTATCATTAAGAACGATCAGTATATTTAGATTTGAATCTTTTAAATTATTTAGTGCTTCATAGTTCATGCCTCCAGTAAAGGCTCCATCTCCTACGATTGCAATTACTGGATTTGAGTTTTTCTCGAGTTTATGTGCTGATGCCATTCCCATTGCCGCAGAAATAGCAGTACTCGAATGTCCAGTACCAAAAGCATCGAATTTGTTCTCCTCTATTTTTGGAAATCCTGAAATACCATTTGTTTTTCGAATATCTTTTAAATGTGCCGCTCTACCTGTTAATACTTTAAATGGATAGGACTGGTGCCCTACATCCCAAATTATAGGATTTATTAATGGGTTGAAGTTATTAAGGAGAGCAACCGTAAGTTCAATTACACCCAGGTTGGCAGCAAAATGTCCTCCATTATCAAGTACAATATCTATAATAAATTTTCGAAGAGTTTTTGAAAGCAATTCCAACTCATCTAAATTCATT
>Ga0181583_10004653_pt1 | contig 10055 bp, 8 predicted proteins | sample 071ome_31_FD_132461 | JGI IMG/M metagenome (GOLD analysis project Ga0181583, IMG submission 132461) | Coastal salt marsh microbial communities from the Groves Creek Marsh, Skidaway Island, Georgia - 071405CT metaG (megahit assembly) | ecosystem: Environmental > Aquatic > Marine > Intertidal zone... | reverse complement strand
TGCTGTCCTCCGCAATTTTCAGTTGATCAATCTTTTACTATATAATAGGATATTTCCTATTAAAATTATCTTAACGGGTCATTCATGCCACCAACTGCTATAACATCTGATCCTGTGCGTCTGGCGATTCTGAGCGCCATCGCCCGCGCGCCGAAAGGCATAAGCCTTAAGACATTGTCAGTGGAACTGGGGCGCAACCATGCCTATTTGCAGCAGTTTATTCAACGCGGCACGCCGCGTATTTTGCCAGAAGATATCCGTTTCGCTCTGGCTCAGCGACTTGGCATCCATGAAGAAACCCTGCGCCACCCCGCGCCCACACATTTAGCGGAATCTTCACCGCCGCCGCTTGGACCCGCCCGCAAAGGGCTGATCCCCAATTCCAGCCCAGATGATTTTTTGACCATAGACGCCATCGATCATCCGTCGCAGGGCGGTGATGTTTTGCCATGGTCGGTTCCAAAGTCGCTCTTTCCCGCGCCTTTTCCTTCGGATGCGCTCAAATTGGTGCGCCTATCCTCTCTGCCTCAAAACACAGCCTCCCAAGGCGAGATGGTCATCATTGACCGCAGCGATCAGGACGCGATGCGCGCCGGTCTTTTTGCTTTGGATCAAGGCGATCATATCCGTGTTCGTCATCTCGAACAGGTCAGCGCAACGGCCGATGACATCATCGTTTCAGGGTTTCATGACCAGCAATACCACGCCGCATCATCGGCCTTAACCATTCTGGGGCGGGTGGTTTTCCAAGCCACGCTATTCCCGCACCTCCCTGCCGAGTCGTAACGTGAGGCGCATATGATCAAAAAATCCATGACAATCCGCGGCCATCGCACCTCGATTTCTTTGGAACATCGCTTTTGGGACTGTTTGGGCTTTTTGGCAGCGCAGGAAAACTTGTCGGTGAGCGCACTTGTGGCGCAGATTGACGATCGCCGCACCCAAGATTTAATAGCGGGCGCGGATACTGGCGGGCTATCCAGCATGATCCGCCTCTACATCCTCGAAGCCGCCCTTCAAGGCCGGTTAAATGAGACGGATTTAGGTCGCTAACACCAATATTCCAAAGCCTATTGATTTTACTTTGATAAAGACAAATTTTATCATAATCATGATGGGTATTTATCAATGAGGTCTAAGATGCGCCTTGGCATTCTTCAAGCCGGTGAAAACAGCCCCAATATGCCGGCGGGCACCCCCGATTATCAAACCTTGTTTCGGTCGTTTTTTGAACGTAGCGACGCCCGTTTCGATATTGAGTTTGTCCAAGTCCGCTTGGGCGAATTTCCCGCATCCGTTGACGATTATGACGCCTATCTGGTGACGGGCAGCGCCGCTGGCGTTTACGATGAATTTGATTGGATACCACCGCTCAAAACTTTTATTCGTGACGCTTACAAAGCGGGCAAGCCTTTGGTGGGCATTTGCTTTGGCCATCAAGTCATCGCCGAATCGCTGGGCGGCAAAGCGATCAAATCGCCCAAAGGATGGGGGTGTGGGGTGCGCAAAATGCCTGTGCTGCATCACGGCAAGCATCTGCCCGCTGACCTCAAAGACTTGACGCTGTTATACATGCATCAAGACCAAGTGGTGGAAGCCCCGCCAGAAGCGGAAATTTTGATGGCCGATGATTTCTGCACCATCGCGGCTTATGCGATTGACGATAAGGTTTTGTCTTTTCAAGGCCATCCCGAATTCACCCCGGCTATTATCGCAGGGATCACCGATCTTCGGACGGTGAACATGGGCGCCGATCGCGCGGCGGCCTGCCATGCCAGCCTTTCCACCCCCCATCAAGGGGATGATGTCGGCGTGATGATCAGCACCTTCTTGACCAACGCCATGACCGCTCATGCCTAGCATGGGCGGATCGACGATTAGGGATCACCAATGCGTTTTATCTTAGGCCTTGATACAGGCGGCACGTTTACAGACGCGGCCATCATAGACGCTGAAAACGGGGCTTTGATGGCAAAAGCCAAATCCCCCACGACGCGCCATGATTTATCGATTGGCCTCAGCCATGCGATCAATGACGTGGTCAATGCCCTTACGCCGGAACAACGCCCATTTGTCGATCGCGTCAGCCTTTCCACAACGCTTGCCACCAACGCGGTGGTGGAAGGCATGGGGGGACGCGTCGGGTTGGTGATGATTGGCTTTGAGCCTTCGGCCTTAGAACGCAACAACCTTGGCGCGGTGATCAAAGATGATCCTGTTGCCTTCATCGCCGGCGGCCATAAATCCGATGCCAAACCTCAAGCGCCGCTCGATATGTCCGCGCTCGATGCTTTTGCGAAAAAACATCAACACGATATCAGCGCCATTGCGATTGCTGGTCATTTTGCCGTCCGCAACCCCGAACATGAATTGCAAGCCCGCGATTATTTGCGCGAAAAGACCGGCTTGCCCGTGACCTGCAGTCATGAATTATCGAACGCGCTTGGCGGTCCTAAGAGGGCGCTCACCGCGCTATTGAACGCAAGATTGATCAATCTTTTGGATCAACAAATCACCGCCACCAGCAAAATTATCGATGACGCCAATCTGAAAGCGCAATTAATGGTGGTCAAAGGCGATGGGTCTTTGGTCAGCGCGGATTTTGCCCGCTTGCGCCCTGTCGAAACCATTCTGTCCGGCCCCGCGGCCAGCCTTTCAGGCGCCGCGCATTTGGTGGGCAAGCAAAACGCCTTGGTCGCTGATATTGGCGGAACCACCACGGATATCGCGGTGCTGGAAGACGGATACCCCATGCTCTCGCCCAATGGCGCAACAATCGGCGGCTGGTCCACCATGGTGGAAGCGGCGGATATTCGCACCGGCGGCCTTGGCGGGGATAGCGAAGTTCGGCTGATCGATCGCGGCATCACGGGGGGCGTCAGGCTTGGCCCTCGCCGCGTCATCCCCATTTCTGTTTTAGCCGCATCGCACCCTAACATTGTCTCTTGGCTCGACAGCCAGTTGCTTAACCCTGTGGCCAGTGAGAATGACGCCCGCTTTATCATGCCCCTCTTCACTGGTGAGCCGCCGTCTTGGTTGACGCGCTCCGAAGCGCGAATGGCGATCGCCTGCCGTGATAGCGGGCTGAAGCCTGTGGCTGATCTTGCGGAAACACGGCTTGCTCTCGGGGCAATTGATCGGCTGGTGAGCCGCGGCTTGCTTGCCATTTCTGCCTTTACCCCCACCGATGCCGCCCTCATCACGGGCGCTTATCAAGGCTATGATCGTCAGACCGCGATCAAAGCCGCGGAATTAATGGCGCGGCAACGCAATGGCGCAGGCCTCCCCCAAGCCAGAGACGCGGATCATTTCGCCCGCATGGTGATGGAACGGCTGACGGTTCAATCCTCGCTTGCTCTCTTGGACAGCGCCTTTGCCCATCAAGGCAAGGGCGAAGGGGCGGCCAGCAAAAACGCCATCCTTGAAGATTTGGTGATGGATGCCAGCAAAAAAACCCATGATGACAAGGCCAAGAACAACACAAACAAAAACGGCAGTGATCACGATGGCCGATTGGTCAGCACCTCAATCACATTGAACTATCCGCTGATTGCGCTTGGCGCGTCCGCCGCCTGTCATTACCCGGCGATTGCCAAAGCCATGGGGGCGGAATTAATCGTCCCTCAAGATGCCGATGTGGCGGGGGCGGTTGGCGCCGCCGCCGGTTCGATCCGTCAGCGCAGCAGCATTACCGTCACCATGCCCACCGATGGCGTTTACCGCGTGCATTTGGTCAAAGGCCCTATGGATTTCAACAATATGGACGCCGCCCTTCACCACGCCGAAGAATGCGCCAAGGATGATGCCCGTCAGAAAGCCGAGGCCGCTGGCGCGAACGGCATTGTGGTTGTGGCTGATCGAAAAGTGAAAATCGTCACGTTAAGCGCGGATAAAACCATGTTCATTGAAGCCACCATCCATGGCATCGCAACCGGCACGCAACGTTAATCAGGTGATATGATCCAGAGGCTTCATCCCGCGATGGTGGGCCCGGAGGGACTTGAACCCCCAACAACACCGTTATGAGCGGTGCGTTCTAACCAATTGAACTACAGGCCCGATCGCAAGATATCCATCGGCATAGCATTTGGACGCGTGATTGCGCAAGCGCTTAGCCAAGATGGGTCAAAGTTAACTTTCCAGAAAACTCCGCAACTTGCGCGACCGCGAGGGGTGCTTGAGTTTACGAAGGGCTTTCGCCTCAATCTGACGAATGCGTTCACGGGTCACGCTGAACTGCTGGCCGACTTCTTCAAGGGTATGATCGGTATTCATGCCGATGCCAAAGCGCATCCGCAAGACACGCTCTTCACGCGCGGTCAGGCTGGCGAGAACACGCGTCGTGGTTTCCCGCAAATTCGAGTGAATCGCCGCATCAAGCGGTTGAACAGCGTTTTTATCCTCGATGAAATCACCAAGATGGCTATCTTCCTCATCACCAACCGGCGTTTCAAGGCTGATCGGCTCCTTGGCAATTTTAAGCACCTTGCGCACTTTATCGATCGGCATGGATAATTTTTCGGCCAATTCCTCAGGGGTCGGCTCACGCCCAATTTCATGGAGCATATGCCGCGAGGTGCGCGTCAATTTATTGATGGTTTCAATCATATGCACGGGAATACGAATGGTGCGCGCCTGATCAGCGATCGAACGGGTGATCGCCTGACGAATCCACCATGTGGCATAGGTCGAAAACTTATACCCACGGCGATATTCAAATTTATCCACCGCCTTCATCAGGCCATTATTGCCTTCTTGGATCAGATCAAGGAATTGCAAGCCGCGATTGGTGTATTTTTTGGCAATTGAAATCACCAGCCGCAAATTGGCTTCGACCATTTCTTTCTTGGCGCGGGACGCTTCACGTTCGCCGCGCTGAACCACCTGAACCAATTCTTTGAATTCCGTCACCGCCATGCCAATCTCAGACATCATCTGGATGATTGACTTGCGAATTTCAGCGACCTCATCCCCATGCTTGGTCATGAGTTTTTCCCAGGCCTTGGTGTTGGCATCCGGCCCAGGCCATTGGGTCAGCAATTCGGAATCGGTCCATTGCGCGAGGAATTGCGGGCGCTTAATCCCTGATTTTTCCGCCAAGCGAAGCAATTGACCCTCGAGGGAAGACAAATGCCGGTTGAGCGTGAACAATTCTTCCAACAAGGCTTCTATCCGGCCGGGGTTGAGCAAAATTCCGTCCATTTGCTCAATCAGTTGAATCCGCAATTCCTGATAGCGTGTTTCGGTTTTGAGCGACGGCTGGCTGCCACGCTTAAGCGTCGATAAACGCCGATCCCGCAAAGTGGCCAATTCTTTATAGGTCACCGCTACGTCATCAAGCAAAGCCAAGACATCATCACGAACGGAATCTTCCATCGCGGACAGCGACAGGCTCAATTCATCGGCTTCAGCATTGCCTTTTTCGGAATTATCGTCGCCGCCTTCATTGCCTTCTTCGTTTTCATTGTCCTCGAGATCATCATCGTCGTCGTCATCATCGTCATCATCGGATGCGTTTTCGAGAAAATCGCCTGACCCAATTTCATCGGGCAGACCAGGGTCATTGCTTTGATTCGGGTCAACATTGGCGCGGCTATAGGTGGAATCAAGATCAATCAAATCACGCAGCAGCAATTCGCCGCTATCAATCATGTCACGCCAATAGAGCAGCGCGCGGATGGTCAAGGGCGATTCGCAAATCCCGCCAAGCAGCAATTCACGCCCTGCCTCGATGCGCTTTGCAATCGCAATTTCGCCTTCACGAGTGAGCAATTCAACGCTGCCCATTTCGCGCAAATACATCCGCACAGGATCATCAGACCCGCGGGCATCATCGGAAAGATTGCCAGAGGTTTTTTCACCATCATCGTCGTCACTGTCATCATCGCTATCGGCGTGATCAACGACATTGACCCCAAGGCTGTTCAACTCGGCCATGACGTCTTCGATTTGCTCAGAGGTTAATTCCCCCTGCGGCATGGCTTTGTTCAGCTCATCATGGGTGACAAAACCGCGCTCTTTGCCAGAGCGGATCAGCGCTTTGATCGCCTCGGAATTGACGTCAACAACGACGACTTCTGGATTGGCGCTATCGTTTGCCGCGTCCATGTTATCGTTGCTTTCAACATCTTTCTTTTGGGTTTTTGGAGCCATGATTATCCTGTTTGATCGGAATGAGAACGGCGCATGGGAGCGCTTGTTTTTTTCAACCTTGTTTTAGCGGCTTCAAGCCTGATCACTTCCGATAGTCTTTTTCTGGCGTCATCAATATTGAGTGAAGCGGGATCAAATCGCATACGTGATTCCATTCCCACCAATAAAGCCGAGCCTGTTAAATTAAAATATCCATATTCACTTAGATGATGACGAAAGCCATCGGCGTCAAGGTCTGAATGTCCCGACAATATATTTATAACATTTTGTCGGAGTTTTTCCATCTTTTCGTCATGAAAATGCAAAACGCTAATTTGCTCGTAAAAATCAGTCATCAATTGTGGGTGATCAATGAGCAGAGCGAGGATTAATCGAGGCCGCGCATCGATCGCTGGATTAGGCCGCTGCCCCTTGCTGAATTGGAGCGGCACGCCTTTATGACCGACATCACGCACCAATTGACGCATGGTGGCGATTCGACGTTCGACTTCATCCCCAATAGACGCCCGCATCTGGCCATTGCTAATCTCACGCACATGATTGCGGATGTCTTGCCAAAACGCCGCGCGTTGCGAAGGCTCGTCTAGATTATAGCCTGCCGCAATGCCATCCCACAGCCCGTCCATCCAGGAGACCGTCTCCCGCAAGAGTTGGGCAAAAGCCTCACGGCCTTGTGATTTGATCAAGTCATCGGGGTCAATCCCCGGCGGCAAGAGCGCCAGCCGCAAGGTTTTCCCGGGCTCTAACAGAGGCAAGGATCGGATCAACGCTTTCAACGCGGCGGATTTACCCGCCACATCACCATCAAAACAAAGGATCGGCTGGTCATCCATCCGCCAAAGCAGTTTGATTTGTTCTTCGGTCAAAGCGGTTCCCAACGGCGCCACCGCCGCCGCAACACCCGATTGGTGGATCGCGATGACGTCCATATAGCCTTCCGCCACCACCAAGGGCAGGCCTTGCCGAACAGCCACCCGCGCCAAATCCATCCCATAAAGAACGTGCTTTTTCTGAAAAATTGGGCTTTCCGCCGAATTGAGGTATTTCGGCTGTTGATCATCGGTCAGCGCCCGCGCACCAAAGGCGATCACCTGCCCTCGATTATCGGTGATCGGAAACATCAAGCGATGGCGAAACATCTCATAGCGGCTTTGATCGCGATCGGAAATCCGCGCCATCCCCGATTCGATAATCTCTTCGGGGCTATGCCCAAACCGCTTTAACGCCTCGATCAAGCCTGAACGCGGGGCAAAACCCAAACGAAAGGTTTCGATCGCCGATTGATCAATCCCGCGGTTTTTCAAGTAAGCGGCGGCGGGGTTGTCGCCTGTTGCCAAAGCCGATTGAAATTGCCGCGCCGCTTCGTCGAGAATCACCATCGATTTGCTGCGTTTTGCCGCCTGTTCTGGGTCTTGAGGTTTTGACGCCGGCACGTCCATGCCCGCGGCATCGGCCAATTGCCGCACCGCGTCCATAAACCCTAAGCCTTCCTGATCGCGAAGAAAGGATATGGCATCGCCGCTTACCCCGCATCCAAAACAATGGTAATAGCCATCGCCGTCACGGACATGAAAGGACGGGGTTTTTTCCTGATGAAAGGGGCAAAGACCAAGATAGCGGTCGCCTTTTTTGGTCAATTTGACGTGACGGCCGATCACCTGCGACAGACTCGTGCGGCGGCGCAATTCATCCATAAAATGTTGCGGCAAAGCCATGGCGATACTCGTCTGGTTGCAGAAGATTGATTATGGCATGAAGCCTATAGGGGATAAAAGCCTTTGATCAATGGCGAGGGCATCGGCCGCCTAATCGAAATCCGATCATGGCATGACGATCAGCGGCAGGCGTTACTGGCCAAGCAATCGCGCTTTGATTTGCCCGCTGGCGGCACCGAAATCCATTTGACCCGTGTATTTTGTTTTCAACACTCCCATGACCTTGCCCATATCTTTGATCGATTCGGCACCGGATTCGGCAATCGCCGCGGTGATCGCATCGGCTATCGCCGCGTCATCCATCTGAGCCGGCAGAAAGGTGCGGATGATTGCAATTTCTTCATCTTCCGATTGCGCCAATTCTTCGCGCCCACCGTCGCGGTACATTTTCGATGATTCTTGGCGTTGCTTGATCATGGTCTGCAACATGGACAGGATTTCATCATCGCTGATGCCGTCATTATTGCCTTTGCTGCGAGCGGCGATGTCGCGGTCTTTCAGCGCCGCCGTGATCAGTCGAAGCGTGCTTAATTCTTTGGCCTGACCAGCTTTGAGTGCTGCTTTTAAGGACGATTGAATCGTTTCGCGCATAAGTTTATCTCCCGACAAAGCCCGATCTCACAAATTCACCGGCAAACCTGAGCCATTCACGAATGGTTGCCATAGGGCTTGGCCTGACTATGTAAATCATGCCTTCAAGAACTTCAAGAAAAGATCGACAAACCCTCTTCGACCCCCAAGATGATGTTTTCATGCCCCTTTGGGAACGGTATATCTTGACGCGGCCGAAGTGATCGCTTAGAAGGACAAAAATCTATTGGGGCTTTCCTTAGCGTACACGCTGGAAAAGCATTTGGATCGGATGTCACAGACCTTACTTGATCGTATCGCAACCACCCTTAAGACCCCTACAGCATTATTGATTCTTGAAGACGGCACCATTTACGAAGGCTCTGGCTTTGGTGCGGAATCAATTCGCGTGGGCGAAGTTTGTTTCAACACATCGATGACCGGCTACCAAGAGATCATGACCGATCCTTCTTACGCCGGGCAGATCATCAATTTCACCTTCCCCCATATTGGGAATACCGGCACCAACGCTTTGGACATCGAAACCGATGATCCGGCGGCGCTGGGCATGATCACCCGCCTCAACCCAACAGACCCATCGAATTACCGGGCGCTGGATCACCTGTCGGCATGGCTTTCGAGCCACAACTTGCCGGGGATTGGCGGGATCGACACCAGAGCCTTGACCCATAGGATCAGAGATCATGGCGCGCCCAAAGGCGTGATCGCCGTCAATATGAACGGTGAATTTGATCGTGATGCCTTGCTCAAAATGGCGCAGGATTGGCCCGGCCTTGCTGGAATGGATTTGGCGAAAGCCGTCACCCGCAAGGCGGAAGTCGATTGGCGGCAAGGGCTGTGGACGATGGAAGCCGATGCCTATACCGATCATCACGACGGCAAGATCAATATCGTGGCGCTGGATTACGGCTGCAAGCATAATATTTTGCGCTGCTTGACCGATGCTGGCTTCAATGTTCATGTCGTCCCTGCCGAAACAAAAGCCGCCGATATCTTGGCCTTGTCCCCAGATGGGATTTTCTTATCGAACGGCCCAGGTGATCCTGCGGCAACGGCGGAATACGCGGCTGCGGAAATTCGCACCCTTGCCGAAGCTAATCTGCCAATCTTTGGCATTTGCATTGGTCATCAATTGATCGCGGAAGCCTTTGGCGCATCCACTTTTAAGATGAAACGCGGGCATCGCGGGGCCAATCATCCGGTGAAAGACCTTGCGACAGGCAAAATTGAAATCACCAGCCAGAACCATGGCTTTGCCGTTGATCCGGACAGTTTGCCCGATGATCTTGAAGTCACCCATCTGTCGCTTTTCGATGGCAGCGTGGAAGGGTTAAAGCATAAAACTTATCCTGTTTTATCCGTGCAATATCACCCCGAAGCCTCGCCGGGTCCCCATGATTCGCAGTATCTGTTCCGACGCTTTGCTGATCTGATCCTCAACCAACGTGCTGAAAGAGACTCCCATGCCTCGTCGTGATGATATTTCTTCGATTATGATCATCGGCGCCGGGCCAATCATCATTGGTCAGGCTTGTGAATTTGATTATTCCGGCGCGCAAGCCTGTAAAGCGCTCCGCGAAGAAGGCTATCGGGTTA
>Ga0181583_10004652_pt1 | contig 10056 bp, 18 predicted proteins | sample 071ome_31_FD_132461 | JGI IMG/M metagenome (GOLD analysis project Ga0181583, IMG submission 132461) | Coastal salt marsh microbial communities from the Groves Creek Marsh, Skidaway Island, Georgia - 071405CT metaG (megahit assembly) | ecosystem: Environmental > Aquatic > Marine > Intertidal... | reverse complement strand
GATTGCATGCAAGCAGTCATTTTCCCGTCCGTTTCCGCAGGCTGAGAAGATTGCGGAGCAGTGCCTAGAGCCATGGGGGAATGGTCCTGCGAATGCAATCATTCTTCCAGCGTGTGGAGCGTCGAGTTTGAGATCTGTATCTTACCACTGGCTCCGACTTACTGAAGTATTTGTATTTTTTTCTTTGATCGCCTTCGCTGGTGCTCGAGTGATCCTGTAGGGATGGCGACTGGTGCTAGTTCTTTCAAATTGTCACCTCGCCGACCCGCTAAAAATGAACGTGTGGTTGAAATAGCGTCACCAGCATCAGTTGCAGTACATCAAGACGTCGCCACTGTCCGTCGCAGTGACGACCCACGGCTGCTGGGGGTGGAAGCAGCAGGACTGGACCCCCCCCCCACCCTTTTCACGGTCGCCCTTCAGCGCCTTGAGTGGGACCACCAGCGGGTTCGTCATCAGATCCGAGTAAACCATGCCGTGGAGCACGTGGCACGTCCCATCATCCGATGCCGTTGCGAACAAGGGATACCGGGGATGAAAGGCCACCCCCGTGACGGGCAGGCTGTGGTGGCGCAGCGACCGATACGGCGTTGACGACAGATCGAGGTCGAACCAGCAGGCTCGTCCGTCAGCCAGCCCGACGATAAGATGGTCCCCCGACGAGTGCACGTCAATTCCCATCACATGCCCCGAACCGCCGACTTGGAGCTTCTTCGCCAGGCCCTGGGACGTCAGGTTGTACACCCTGATGTTCCTGTCGGTCGCGACGAACAGGAAGGGCTTGGCCGGGTGGAACTTCGCGTCCCTCACCGTGCCCCGGTTCTTCCGGAAGGGGCACTGAGAGCTGCGACGGGGCAAGTGGTGCACTACGACACTCCGGGATGCACCTCCGGGGCACGAAGTCAGGAGGTAGACGCCTCGGCTGTGCCATGAAACCGTCCCCACCAGGACCTGCGGCGTCACCGAAAGGACCTCACCCCTTCATATCGAGGGCACGGCCGCCCGTTGCATAGCACAGGTCGAACGCAGCGGTGGCGACTCGACGGGCTCAGGGGGAGGGGGGCACACAGCTCACCTTGTGCGAAATCTTCAGCCCACCAGTCGTGCTGCACAGTGACCACTCGCACACCTGGTCAGGGGACGCCTGCGCGAGGCCGTCGCTCTCGTGCATAGCCTGCAGGGTGGACCCCATAACATCGCCGTCGCGCTCACTGCCGTAGGTGAAGGCGCGGAAGACGTACGCGGTGCGACCAGCAGCAACGGCGAGAACCGGGCCGGAGGACTGGGGCTGGAACGTGATGCTAGAGACGGGGTCCGTTAGGTCCCAGACCTTCAGACACCGGCCTGTTCCCACCTCCCACAGGCGCACTGCAGAAATGACGCGGGTGGCCGCGATGAGTGGCCAAGGCACGCCGCGTTGCGTCAGAATTACCGCGAGTGTCACAGCGAGTGTCCCGGCAAGGGTATAGGGCCACACAGCCCCTCTCACCTGAACCGTCGGCGCTCCCAGATGCGAGGAACTGCCCAGTGGGATCGCAGGCCACCGACGTGGCCCTCGATGTGTGTCCGCGGAACCGCAGGCACAGGTACTTGGGGAAGGGCTCGAGGTCGGATGGGCTGGGGAGGCGGGGCTTGAGGTCCTCCGGGTCCATGTAGACACGGTGCCTCCTAACACGCGGGCACAGGTACAGGTCTAGGCACCGCTCGAACCTGTCGTGGAGGAACTTGCCGTAGGAGGGCACCGCGCGAAGAGAGCTGAAGGACTGGGGGACGAATTCGCGCTCGTTCTCCTCGTCGTCCCCCTCGCCGTCTTCCGGGATGTACTCGGCCGGCGGCCTGTAAGACTCCTCGTGCCCTGGCAGCTTGGGCTTGGGCGGCGGGATGTAGGTGAGGCCCGACGCGGTCTTATCGGACACCTGGTTGTCGTCGCCCCACATCAAGTACAGCGGGGTCTCCTTGCTCTTCGCTGCGTCGTCCTTCTTCTTCAGCCAGCCCCTCCTCAGAGCACGGACCAGCTTCACCACCCTCTTCGCTTCCCACTTGGAGGGCACGAAGCGCCTCTTGGGCTCCGGCGCGGCGGTGAGGGGCTCTTGCATCACATCCGAGGAGAACCAGTCGTTGTACTCCTCGAACGGGTTGACCTCGAGGTGGGGGAACCGGCCCTGTCGGATCCTCATGACCATCCGCACCTCCTCCTTCGACAGCGTCATCTCCTCCCCGTTGTAAGGGTCGTAGATCGTCCGCCACGACTTGCCTCCCTCAGACCGCTTGATCAGATTGTCCAGAATGTCCCCTCCCTCGCCAGTCTGCTGGCGTGGGGGCTGTCGATGCGACGGTTAGGCAGAGCGGAGTGTGAACACGATGGGAGCGGGAGGCGGGGGCGCGACTCTCTGGGGTTGGCAAAACAAAGGGTCCGCTCATGTTCACGACTCACCTTGGCAATTGCCTTGCCCGACTTGTCGTACCCAATGTGGTCCTCGTGCTTGTACCACTCAAGGGGGACGTTCCCGATCGTGTTGTGGTCCTCATCGTCCGACGAGTCGGACTCGCTGGCGATGTGGTCATACGGACCCCTCGGCACTGCGTGCAGGGAAGAAGGGGCGGCGACGTCAGCTTACCGCACGCAGGGGGTGCGGCAAGATCCTGGGGACCTCGGGCGTCGAAGCAAGCCTACGCTGTGGCGTGGGTGCGAAGCCACGACGTTACGCCTCACCTTGCGCCGGGTGCTCGTCCTCGCTCGTGTCAGACCCCCCACCTCCCTCCTGACCCTCCGAGGACCCGTCGCTGTCGTCGTCCACCCCATCTGAAGTGTTTCCCCCATCCTCAGGGGGTACGGCCCCGCTGCGCGGCTTTGCCCGGGCGTTCCTTCGCTGCATAGCCCTGACGTAGTCCACGACGGCCTCCTCCACCTCGTCGTCCTCCTCCCCACTGCGGTGGGCACTGGCTAGGAGAAGGGGTCACGGAGAGTGCCGCAGGTCGGCGTATACGGGTGACGCGGGCACGTCGCGGAGACCAGCAGCCCACAGGACCGGGGGTGGCTGTCGCCCGGGCACCCCCCCGCCTCAAGCGGGGGCTCTCGAGCATGGGGGGTACCTGTTGTGTGCCCGGTGGCCGTGGACGCGCGAGCTCACCTGGATGCTCCCGACTCGGAGTCCACGTGCTTCGCCTCTGCCTCGGCGTCGGCGTCGGGGAAAAGCCTCTCGACCTCGTCGTCCCGAGCGTCCCCCACCGCGCCAGGCGCCGGCCCCTCCTCCGCCTGGCCCCGGCGGCTGCGCTTCCCACCTGCACGGGTCCGAAGGGTTACGGGAGTAAGCGATCAGGCAGGCATTCCAGCGCCAGCCCCGGTCGATGCCGCCAGCGACCAGCATTCGCGGAAAAACGACGCGGGATCGGGCCCCTGCTCTGCGCAACCATCGCCGTTATTAGGTCAAGGAAGCCGCTGCCTCCGCCGAGGCCGGGGCGACGAACTGGCCCGTTTTTTCCGCTCCTGGGGCGCGAATCACCTTTCATCACCATGATCGCGTCTCGATAGCCGATACCTCCTGCCAATATAACTCGTAGAGACTGCCCGGGGCGCCTTTGGTCTGGGCTCAAGGGGGGGGGGGGCGGCCAGCAGTTCGGCGACCGAGGTCCTGCTTGAAGGTCTCTGAGTCTAGTGCGTGCTCCTGAGTCGCGCCCCTATGCACCGGTCCTGGCCTTGGCCTCGCCTCTTCAGCGAGGGGAGGAGGGCCCCGGTGGGAGCGGCCCGGGGAGGACCCCTCCTTGGGAGGTTGTGTCAGGGGGGGCCTCTTCTCCTCGCTCGGGAGGCCCAAGCCCCCAAAGCGGCTCGTCCGCCTCCCTTCCATTGAAAACATTGACGAAGTGCCCCAGGACTTCGCCAATTCGCCCCTGTTTGCTCGAACCCTCCCCCGACCTCCACAGCTCTCGTCCCGCGTCCCCTAATTCTCCGCGGCTGGGCCTTCCAGCGCCGAGGAGGTGGCCGTGCTGGAGCCTGAACGTCGTAAGAGGGCGAATAGGTCCCATTCCGCGTGGCGCTCGCTGACCGGGAGACGAATCCTGTCAGCAGAGGGACTCTCGGGAAAGGACAGTGGGTTCGAAGGGTCATGCCCCTCATCTACTCGCTGGTGAAGGAGGAAGGAGCGGATCATGTGCTAGGTGACCGTGCGATTCACGACGCGCCCCGGCGCGATTACCCGCGCCCCCACGCTCGCCCCCCGCTGCCAAGCTTCTCCCCTCGCCCCTCCCCTTCTCCCGGCCCGGGAGGGCGACACGAGCTATTACCGCACCTCTCATCCCACCACGATGCTCATTAGCGCGAGTTTCGGGCCACAGCATCCCCCGGGAGGGAGCTCGGCCGGCGAACCGTCCCCCTCGCCGTTCCGTCCCGGGTTGTGACGAGGACCGGGCTCCCCCACGGGGGGGCCCTCCTGGCGCGGCGGTTGATGGCCGGCGCGGCGGGGAAAGGATGGATGGCTCATCCCGCTGCCCGTGCGTCGCCCTATCCGCAGTGGACTACACTGCTTACACGGGGAACTTTTCGCAGATTGCGCTCACGTGCTCCCTCCAGCTCCCCAACGCCCCGAGGCACACGTTCACCGTCGACAGGCACACGTTCAACTACGAGCGCGCCGGAAATTACGTCTTTTGCGTGGTCGCCGACGAGGACTATGGGAGGAGCATCCCGTTCAGCTGCCTTGGGAGGATCCGGGAGGACTTCCTGGGCCGATACGGCGACTCCGGGCCGGGCACGGCACCGGTGCGGGGCATGCAGGAGTTCCAGGGGCGCTTGAGGTGACGGATCGCCAGCCCCCTCGCCCACCACCAGGGGGGTCTAAAACGAACCCCCCGAACAATCGGACACCCGCGCAACACTCCCTCTGAGCCCCCGGTTGCCGCTGCAGGGAGCACATGAACTGGTGCATGATGAATCCCGGGCAGGTGGACAAGGTTGTCGAGGTCCAGCGCCGGGTGGACGACGTCAAGAACGTCATGGTCCAGAACATTGAGCAAGTCCTTGCGCGGGGGGAGAAAATCGAGGACCTGGTCGACAAGACGGACCAGCTGCGCTTCCAGGCCGAGGTGCGTACGGGCCCCGCTTGTTCACTCCTCCGCTGGGTGACTGGACGCTCCCTGCAAGGACTGGGGAGCCCCTGGGTCCTTAGCCACACCCTCTGTCGCGTAAGGGACCCCCACCGCATGTGTTTCCCCCCGCAGTCGTTCCAGAAGCAGAGCCAGAGCGTGAGGCGGAGTCTCGCCTGGCAGAACATGAAGATGAAGCTCATCGTCATCTCCCTCATACTGGTCGTCCTCCTTATCATCATCCTCGTCGCTTGCAACTCGCTCGGCTGCTGGTGAAACACGGCGCCGACATGTCGGGCTGCTAGTAGGACTACCGCAAGCGAGCCGTTGAAAGTTCGACTGGGACGCCGACTCAAGCGCGTGGGCGCAGCTGGGGGCGGACATCGGGGAGGCAGCAGGGTACCGGTTCTCATTTTTGGTATGGTGCGCAGCAGCAGCAGCAGTCTGGTGACGTTTCAAACACCTCAAGACGAGGCTTTCGGTCGCACCGGGAGCGAGATAGCCAGTCCGGAAGGACCCGATGGCCAGGCTGACAGCTTAGGCGGCCATCTCGGCCTTGGCCTCGGCACCCTTGGCCGCCGGCACCACATCGTCCTCCTTGGGCTCGATGATCTTGACCTGGTCGGGGAGGGGGTTCCTGGGGCCGTTGCGGCCGGTGGGGTCGTGGTCCTTCATGATGCGGACAGTGATACCGAGCATACCCTGCCTCATCTCCACGTTGCGGGTGGCAGACTCGATGAAGTCGACCTTGGGGTGACCCGTGGAGATCATGAAGCCGTCCTTGAACTTCATGGCCTTGGCACGCTGGGCGCGAAGCTTGCCCGAGATGATAACCTCGGCACCCATGGCGCCAGACTCCATCACAAAGCGGAGCACACCGTAAGCAGCACGGCGCACGGCGAGGCCGCCGAGCAGCTTGTAGCGGAGGGACTCGCACTGGGCGATGGCGCAGAGGCCGCGGTTCCCCACGCGCTCGGCGTAGAGGTCCACGGTGCCGGCGGGGAAGTTGAAGCGCTTCTGCACGATGGCAGTGAGCTCACGGATCCTGCGGCCCTTCTCGCCAAGGACGTTCTGGGTCCTGGTGGCCTTGATGATGATCTGCACGAGACGATTGGGGGGGGGGGGGGGGTCTCATTCCCGGGGCCGGGATTCCCGGCCGGGTGTGTCAACGGACGGCCACACGCATGCATGTACCTCCCTGTCGGCCCCATGCCTCCACTAAACACGGGACGGGCGCGGCGGGAGGGCGCCCTGCTGCCGGGGGGGGGCCGTGCCCACTCACCTCGGTCCTCATGGGGGTCTTGCGGACCTCCACGCCCGCGTAACCATCCTCGGCCAGCTCCCGGGTGAGAAGCTCGTTGAGCTCGGCGTAGAACACGCCGTCGGCCACGAACTGCAACGCACGCGGCCCGGAATCCACACGGGTGAGTTCGAGGGCGGGGGGTTTCACCGTCGCCCGCGTCGCGCGCACCCGGAGGAATGGTGAAACCGAAGGGAACGCAGATAACATGCCGAAATGAAGGCTTCAGGGTGACGAATCGACGAAGAGAGCCGCGTTCCAGCTCCCGAGGTCCCGAGGGGACGGGACGGAGGCACCGCGCCGTGACCCGCCTTGGTGCGCGACTCTTGCGAATAGGGGTCCTAATTATCGTGTATATATCGTTAATTTACGCTGGACTCCGCGCGAGCGCCTTCTCGGGAGATCCGAGTGGCCCCCGGGGCCGGGCGGCAGACATCCTCACGCACCTTGCGCTTCTTGGAGATCTGGACAGACATCTTGCACCTGTGAACTCCTCGAATCACCTAAAGAGGACAATAGCGGACCGGCGGCAACGCACTTGAGCTGTGCGGCCGGCCCCCGCGAGATTTTTTCGCGGCACCGCGCGGGACTCAGCCCGACTCAGTCAGGGGCCGAAAGAAATCCCCGCGCGGGCGCCCATCCGGGGGAAATCCGCCCCTGCCGTTCGCTCCAGATCAGAATCGCCCTCCCCGTCCGATCTTGCCGCCGCATCGGTGACACAACGTCCCCCGCCAGCGCTCCTTTCCCGCTCCGTTCTCCCCCAAGCTCGCGCCCCGCGGGCGAGTCAACGGGGGACCTGGGGTCGCAGAGGGACCGAGCCGCTCCATCGTCGCGCGACTTACGCCATGGTCGGCGGCAAGGCGCATGAGGTTGACCGCCTCTACAACGCGGTGAGCTCCCGTCACGAGCCTATGGCATTGGGGTTCGAGGCCGAGGGCGCCCTTGCTCGGGACCTGCGGGCCTGGAAGCCGCCCCGCCTACGTCTGTTTCCCGGTATTGTTCAAGATCCGCGTCGCGAGCCCGCTCGGAAGAGAAAGAACAAACGCCTCCAATGCCCCCCCCCCCCCTCCCAGGTGGTCGAGGACGTGGTGAAGAAGGTTCGCAACCACTTCATCAGCGCCGGGGTGGACGAGTCGGTGCTCCGCGAGCTTCAGTCGGAGTGGCAGACCGGCATCAGGAACAGCAGGTGCGTCACTGGTTGCCCAGAAGACCGCCCCCCCCAACCCCCCGATGCGCTCCTCCCCGTGTCCCCGACGGGGTCTCCAGGTGGGCGTCACGGCTCGCTGCGCTGCTCCCTCTTGTCCGCGCAGGACGCTGGGTGTGAAGGCGACTGGGTCGGGCGACGACGGGGGGGAGGGGGAGGGGGCCGACGACTTCTTGAAGGAGCTCGAGGGAACGGCGAATTTCGACTCGGGCGCTGGCATCCTGAAGGAGGAGACGGGGGCCGCGGGTCTCGGGGGTGGTGCGCCGCTCCCTGCCACGGACCAAGAGGCGGAAGAGGGTGGGGGCGACGGCTCCGACGACGAGAGTGATGGCGCTCTCGACAATGTCGAAGTCATTCACGAAGCGGAGTGGCCGGACGACCTCAAGGATATCCTTGTCACGTCCGCCCTCGAGGTCAAGACCCCGAAGGGGAAGTCCCGGAAGTTCAAGGTATGCGCCACGCGAGGCTCGTGGGCGGGCGCGTTTAACCGCGCTTCACTCTTCGCTCTGACAAAAAAGCCGCCCCGCTGCCCGCAGGTCGTCATGGGTCGCGGGTTCCTGCGGCTGGGCACTGACGAGTACTTCTTCAACAAGGGGAACGCCACGTTGAACTGGACCTGATTGAACCAGGAACGAGCGAGCCGCCCCAGCCAGCGAAAGGGTTGCCGCAGAGGGGCTATCGTCACCGCCGACCCTGAGTCGACGCCAGGTCGCCCCCCACATTGAGCAGCAGAGAGTCAGCCGACAGGTAGACGCGGTTCTGCGCCTGCGACACTGTCCGGGCGATCTGCAGCGGGCAAGAGGGGCGGGGCCGGGTAGGATTAGGGGGCTCTCGGGAGGGGGCGCGAGTCGGAGCCGGGGGGCGCGAGTCAGGGCCGACGTGCGCGCGGTGGGCACTGGTCCCTCTCACCTCCCGGGCAGCCTCAATCCTCCGCAGCGTGAGGAAGGCAGGGTTCTGCTGAATCGCCTCGCCAATAAGCTTCGCAGACTGCGCCTCTCCCTGGGCCTGCACGATAGACCGCTCCTTCTCCTGCTGCGCCTTGGTCACGAAGAACTTGGCGCGCTCGGCCTCCTGCTGGGCGACCTGCTTCGCCTCGACAGCCGCTGTGTACTCCTTGCCGAACGTGAGGTGGGTGATGGCCACGTCGTCGAGGATGATGTCGAACGACAGGCACCTGTCTGTCAAGATGCGCCTGATCTCCCGGGACACCATCTCACGCTGCGTCAGGAGCTGCGACGCGTTGTACTGCGCAATCACCGACTTGAGCGTCTGCGGGTAGGGGGCAGGGGCAGCAGTGAACGTCCAGCACAGCGCTCCCACATTCGCGCGGCGGCGAGTGGCGACGTAATGGGCGGCAGGCGGGTCGGGGCGGGGTCGCCGCCCTCGGGATTTACCTCGTGGATGAGGGAAGGCAGCACCCTCTCCGAGTAGTCGGTGCCCAGCCGCCGGTACATCTCGGGGAGGCGGGTGGCGTTCGGCTTTGTGAGCACACGGAGCCCCAGCTTCACCATCTGCAGGTCCCTAGACCCGGAGTCCGAGCTGATGATATTTGGGCGGGCGCGCACGTCGTAGACGATCGCACGCTCGATGCCGGGGATGAGGAAGTGCGTCCCCTCGGCATACACCTGCGGGGGGGGGGGCAGCCAGAGATCCGGTCCACCCCCGAGATCACACAGTGCGCGAGTGGGCATTCCATCCCAAGCTTGTGCTTCTGATGTCAGGGGCGAACGAGATCTGATTAGCCGCGACCCAGTTCCGGGCCAGCCGTCGCCGCGTCGGCCCGCGTGTGCTGCCCCCCCCAGTCGGGAGGAAGGCGGCGACCCGTGCTCGTACCTGCTGCTTGATCCCCTGGAACCGGTTGAAAACAATCGCCCGGTGACCACCCTCGACGTTAAAGAGGGACTGCGTGGCCCCGTAGCCCAGCCCGATGAGACCAGCGATCCCACCCACCAACTTCCCCAGACCCGCCGGGGGCAGAGGGAGGTTCGAGAACTGCGCCATCTGCCACGTGACTACAGCGCTCCTCTACAACCCAAACCGGCGACAGCGCCAATCTCTGCGGCTGTCTCCTCAGGCCGAAGAGCCGGGGCAACTTTCTCTGCAGGGGGGAGACAGGCCTCGCTCGCGAAGTCCGCCCCAAAACACTATCCGATGAAGCTTCTGACATGGCCATGACTGTCCCCAGCTAAATTCACAGACGGGGCGCGGTAGGGTATGCACCCTCGCGCACCCACGCGGACCGGAGGGCGCCCGACTCTCCTGCCCGAAACCCGCGGATGGGGAGGCGCCGAAGCGCTGCGTCCGGGTCGGGGAGAGCCAGTCCGGGATGCCAAGGGAGACGATAGAGCGTACCTACGGCGCAATATCACTGCAGATAGCGTGTCAGGGCCTCGGATTTCTAGAGATCGCCTGCCCAAGCCGGGGTCCTCAACAAATTCTAGAAGGGCACTCCCGCCGCATCTCACAGAGCTGG
>Ga0181583_10004636_pt1 | contig 10065 bp, 10 predicted proteins | sample 071ome_31_FD_132461 | JGI IMG/M metagenome (GOLD analysis project Ga0181583, IMG submission 132461) | Coastal salt marsh microbial communities from the Groves Creek Marsh, Skidaway Island, Georgia - 071405CT metaG (megahit assembly) | ecosystem: Environmental > Aquatic > Marine > Intertidal... | reverse complement strand
GTCACCGGATTAAAATAATTGAGACTTACGCCAGTTGAACCTGCGGCACCGGACCAGTTTTCCAGTAGCGCACAGCCCTGCTCCAGCTTGACAATGGAATTGCTGCCGACCAGATTGCCAGCAGCATAGACATCCCAATCTCCCAGCCAGAAATCAAAAGCAGCAAAATGCGGATTATCAGTACAGGCAGAGTTCTGTGTCTGGGCCTGTGCCGCCAACGGAAAAATGATACATGTGAGCAGACTGACAGTGCCAAGCAGGTATTTCATGTTGTTCTCCCCACTGAATCCATCTTGTTCAAAACATCGACGATAAACACCGTTAAACCTAACACAAAAATGCCCGCCTGATGCATCACTGCAGGCGCCTTAGATCATATTCCATAAAAATATCGGCATGGGGGTTATCGTTATAGCGCTCGATTTCCTGGAAACCAAAGCGCTTATAAAGATGCAATGCCGCAGCTTTATCACGAATTGAATCCAGCCTAAGCCTGGAAAATTCAAGCTCCGCGGCGTGCTCCATCACCTGCTGGATAAGTAATTTGCCATAACCCCTGCCCTGATAGTCCTGCAACACCTGCAGGCGTTTCAATTCAGCGACACCTGGCTCGAGCGCCCTTACAGCCACAGTCCCGATCAATGCTTCTGCCTCAAACAGCAGCCAGAACTGTCCACCGGTATGCTGGTAAACCTGCGGAATACGGCGAATATCCTGATACGTTCCCTGAGGGTTAAAAGGAAAAGGAGTTCCGCTGTAAACCGCCTCAAAAAAACCTTCAAGAATTTCCTGAAAATCGGGTCTGTAGCTGAGGAGACTGGCCACGGTACTAGAGCCTGTCTTGATTACTCAATATTGTCTGGACTGCAATTTCTTTCTCGCAGTCTCACAAGATCCCGTTGAACGACTGTCTCAACATTGCCATTAAGACTGATGCGTAAAAAACTTTCAGCACTCACATTATCCAGCCGCAAGCCGTTGTCATTATTCAAGCCTCTTAAGGTGCCACGATAAATGCCCACCAGATAGCTGGCGGATGTTTCCTGCTCAATTTCAAATACCCCTGAGCCCAGCTCGAATTCTCCAATGGGTGTCATCAGTCTGAACAGATCTCCTTCAGCAGCATTGCTGACAATCATAAGACCGCCCCGGATGTAAGCGAGGGAAACTAGCCCCCTGCTGTCAGGGTCACGCGAGTATTCATGAATGTCCAGCTCGCTATTGCAGGCGATACGTATATTGGATTGATCCCGCATACGCATCTGCAATGGGATATTGGGTCCGGTGCTGATCTTATCGCCGACATAGACATCAGCACGGCGTTGTGCAATTCGCAGCAAACCGTTACGACCAAGCAGTGCAGCATCATTGCGCGTCGTGATGACCTGCCCAATGGAATCCCGCAGTCTCGGTTGAGCATTTGCCAACAAGGGTACGAACAACAAACAGACAAGAAAAAATCGCATGTCAGACACCTTAGCTTTATTTATACGCTATCAATAACAGATTGCTGATGGGTTTCATACTCTATCTCCGCCTTGCTGCCAGAGTACAGGCCGCGTCACGGCGACTTGTGTATTCCTCTCGTGTCAGTATGTCCGGCATACCATTTTGCGGATAGCTGATAAAGCGGGGCTCGCTTGCAGCATCCTGGACCACCTCGCCCTGGGGGCTGGAAAGCCTGATAGCACCAGCAAAGACACCAAACAGCAGCACTGAAGGTGATTCCTGTATGATCTCAAAAGTGGCTCTCTCCTGCTGCAGCACCCCAACCGCAGTAATCAGACTGAACTGTTCGGCATTCACATTACCTCCAATCATCCGCAGGTTTCCTCGATGCAGTTGCAGTTCAACAGCAGTGAGTCGTTGGGAGCGAGGGTAAAGTTTGATTTCAAAACGGCTCTCACAGAGCAAGGTTATCTGGGCGCTATCGAGCATACGCATGAGCAATGACTCGTCTGCTCGTGTTTGTATGATATCCCCGATGGCCACATCAGCACGTTGCCTGGCAGTTATTTGTTGCTCTCCCCGGTTGATGACGCTGCTATTTGCAGTGGAATTGATGACACGCCCAACAGGGGGCTGGGCTGTGCAGAAAGCGCTGTATAAAAGCAGCATGAAGAAAACAAAAGGCATCAGCTATCCCTGAGGCTGCCCTGCTGAGCGGCAGCCAGAAACAAGCCCGCTGCAACCAGCATCAAGGCACAGAAAAAGCCACTTAAGAACAGGATATCTCTGAGCAGATCACTCCTCTGAACACCGGAGGACAGGTACCAGGTGAGGATGCCGACCAGCACCATGGCGAGACAGCAGAACAGTAAAGTGAGGGCCATGCCTTTAGCTTGCAGCCTTGAAACCCAGGCACCGGCGATACCAAGCAGGATGACCCCCAAATACATCAGGTTAGCCGGGTTGTTCTCATTACCGATGATGCCGACAGCAGCATTCACCCAGACCAGCAAAAAAATCACGAGAATCGCCATGGCGAGCGCTGACTTGTAAGCCAGACTCTTGAAGCGACTCGACATCAGCACATAAGCCAGCTGGCAAGCGGACAGCAGTAGCCCCATAAACATGAAATCAAACACAGACCAGTTCACTTCTCCACTGCTATCAAACTGCATGGCAAGCAGCGGAATCATCAGAAGCGCTGAGCTCAGCAGAAAAATGCGGGCACATGTTTTTTTGGATATCACAGACTCAGGATTCGCGCCTATTGTCTCTTTTCAAAAGCCATGACGGCTACCTGGGCAATACGTAATACCTGATTCCAGGCCTCGTCCGTCAACTCAGGATACTGTTCTTTGACGACAAAGGGTAGTGTTGTCTCACCAAAAGCTGTCCATAGCATATCCGAGATCAGTGGGCCATCTTTACCCAGGCCGAGGCCCTGTATGGAAGTGCCGTCCAAATCATTGGCGTGCACAAACTGCAAGAGCTCCGCGGTTTCGTGATTATCTGGCGATTCGGAAAATTCAGCCAAAAAGGCCTGTTTTAGCTCACGGTTGGCGCTCTTCAGTTGCTCAGGCTCAAACCACTTTTGAGCGCTTCTCGATAAGACTTTGTAAAAATTCATGCTTGCTGTATCCCAGGTAGATTAAGACCAATAAGCCGCATTTTTTCCGGCTGCAGGGCTTTTGACAAGTGCTGGAGGAAGTATTTATCTGGCTGACGTGTTGGCCAGCAAGCCTAGCTCAGCCAGTGGCGTGCATTGCGGAAAATCCGCATGGTGGGGCTGTCTTCCAGCCAGTCATCGGGACGCCAGGCATTACAGACAGCCCGAAACACCCGCTCCGGGTGCGGCATCATAATGGTAAAACGCCCGTCCTTATTACACAGACCGGCTATACCATAGGGGGAGCCATTGGGATTGGCCGGGTAAGCAGTCGCAATATTGCCCTTGTTGTCGACAAAATGCATGGCGATGGTGCCGCTTTTAAGGGTCTGCTGCTGCACATCCCGATTAATAAATTCTGCCCTGCCTTCACCGTGCGCCACTGCAATCGGAAAGCGGGATCCGACCATACCATCCATGAATACCGAAGGGCTTTTCGGAATACTTATCATCACCGTTCTGCCCTCAAACTGTTCCGAATTGTTGCGGACAAAATGCGGCCAGTGTGCAGCTCCCGGAATCAGTTCATGCAGGTTGGACATCATCTGACAACCGTTACAGATACCCAGCGCCAGGGTACTTTCACGCCTGAAGAAGTCTTCAAACTGCTTGCGCGCCCTGTCATTAAAAAGAATAGACTTGGCCCAGCCCTCGCCGGCACCCAGTACATCTCCGTAGGAAAAGCCGCCGCAGGCGGCCAGCACATTAAACTGCTCCAGACTCAGCTCTCCACTGAGAATATCACTCATATGCACATCCACACACTCGAAACCAGCGCGGTCAAAAGCCGCAGCCATTTCCATCTGCGAGTTGACGCCCTGTTCACGCAGAATGGCCACTTTCGGTTTTGGCCGGTGATTGAGATAAGGTGCTGCAACATCCTCATTGATATCGAAACTCAGCAAGGCATTTAGCCCCGGATCATCTTTATTCCTGATACTGGCATATTCCTGCTCGGCACATTCGCTGTTATCGCGGATGCGCTGAATTTCATAGGAAGTCTTTGCCCACAGCGACTGGTAGTGCGAGCGCGTACCACTGAGCACATCCTCACCTTCGTAATAGAAATCAATATCATCGCCAGGAATCGCCTCTCCCAGTTCAATACAGATATCATTGAGCCCATAGGCTTCCGACAGTTCCCGCAGCTGCGCCAGCTTGTCATTTTCCACCTGGATAACCGCACCCAGCTCTTCATTGAAAAGGCAATCAAGCAGGAACTCCCTGCTGCTGATGCCACCCAGGTGAATCGACAGCCCACAGCGTCCGGCAAAGGCCATTTCCAGTAGCGTGACAAAAAGCCCGCCGTCAGAACGGTCGTGGTAAGCCAAGATCAAGTTCTGCTCAATGGCGTCCTGGATGAAATCGAAAAAATTGCGCAGGTCTTCTGCGCTGTGCAGATCAGGAACACGATAGCCTAACTGATTGTAAACCTGCGCAAGTGCCGACCCCCCAAGCCTGCTCGAACCCAGACCCAGGTCAAGCAGCAAAAGACGTGCATCACGGTCACTTCGCAGCTGCGGTGTCAGGGTCTTGCGGATATCAAGCACCGGGGCAAAAGCTGAAATAACCAGCGACAGGGGCGCGGTCACACTCTTCTCCTGCCCGGTTTCGGCATCCTGCCAGACCGTGCGCATGGACATGGAATCCTTGCCGACCGGAATGGTAATTCCCAGCTCGGGACACAATTCCATGCCCACGGCTTTGACTGTTTCATACAGATTGGCATCTTCCCCCGGAAAACCGGCAGCTGCCATCCAGTTGGCGGACAGTTTGATGTCACTGAGTTTGCCGATACGGACGCTGGCAATATTGGTAATGGCCTCGGCGATGGCCATTCGGCCTGCTGCCGGAGCATTGATCAGGGCGCTCGGGGTCCGCTCCCCCATCGCCATGGCCTCACCGAAATTCGAATCATAGGACTGTGCGGTCACGGCGGCATCAGCCACTGGTACCTGCCAGGGCCCGACCATCTGTTCTCGGGCCACCATGCCGGTCACACTGCGATCTCCAATGGTAATCAGAAAGCTTTTACTGGCTACCGTGGGCAGCTGCAGAACACGCTCAGCGGCATCCTCGAGGGTGATGCCCCGGCGATCAAGCTTGGGGAAACTCAGGTCCAGCCGTTTTACATCTCGGTGCATTTTGGGAGGCTTACCGAACAGTACCGACATGGGCAAATCAATCGGCTGGTTGGCAAAATAGGTATCTTGTAGCGAGAGCTTCAACTCCTCGGTTGCTTCACCCACGATGGCAAAGGGGCAGCGCTCGCGGTGACAGGCGGCCTCAAATCGCGGCAGGTCAGCTTCAGCCACTGCCAGCACATAACGTTCCTGTGCTTCGTTACACCAGATTTCCATCGGTGACATTTGTGCTTCAGCATTGGGAATCTTACGCAAATCAAAGTTGCCACCGCGCTCTGCATCCTTAACCAATTCAGGCAAGGCATTGGACAGCCCCCCTGCCCCCACATCGTGAATAAAGCGGATGGGATTCTGTTCCCCTTGTGCCCAGCAGTGGTCAATCACCTCCTGGCAGCGACGTTCCATTTCTGCGTTATCGCGCTGTACAGAGGCAAAATCCAGGTCTTCCGAACTGACCCCGGCTGCCATGGATGACGCAGCACCCCCACCCAGCCCGATCAACATGGCCGGGCCACCCAGTACAATCAGCTTGGCCCCTACCGGAATATCTTTTTTCTGCACATGCTGTTCACGGATGTTGCCGAGGCCACCGGCCAGCATGATCGGTTTGTGATAACCCCGTATATCCAGTTGAGTGGATGGCAGTACCGATTGCCGCATCTGCTGTTCAAAGGTCCGGAAATATCCACAGAGGTTGGGACGACCATACTCATTGTTAAAAGCAGCAGCACCAATGGGTCCTTCCAGCATGATGTCGAGCGCCGAGACGATATGTCCCGGTTTGCCATAATCCATTTCCCAGGGCTGTTCATACGCAGGTATTTTCAGGTTGGAGACGGTGAATCCGGTGAGTCCGGCTTTGGGCTTGGCACCTGTACCGGTTGCTCCCTCATCACGAATTTCACCTCCTGAACCGGTCGATGCCCCCGGGTGAGGTGCAATCGCCGTCGGGTGGTTGTGGGTCTCGACCTTGGTCAGAATATGTATGGGCTCCTGGTGATAGTCATAGATTCTGCTCTGTGGATCCGGGAAAAAACGCCCAGCCTGCATGCCCTGCATGACGGAGGCATTGTCCTTGTAGGCAGAAAGAACCCCTGTATGGTGGCATTCGTAAGTATTGCGTATCATCGCAAACAGTGAACGTTCCTGTTGCTTGCCATCCAGTGTCCAGGAAGCGTTGAATATCTTGTGACGGCAATGCTCCGAGTTGGCCTGGGCAAACATCATCAGCTCAATATCATTGGGGTCACGGCCCAACGCAGTAAAACTCTCGACCAGGTAATCAATTTCGTCATCAGCCAGCGCCAGTCCCATGTTTCGGTTGGCCTCCACCAGCGCTTCACGTCCACCCGCCAGCACAGGAACATTTTGCATGGGGCGGGGTTCATTGCTGGTAAACAGAATTGTCGCCTCTGCTTCACTGCGCAGGACAGTCTGGGTCATGCGATCATGGAGCATGGGCAGTAGCAGGGTTTCATCTAGTTCTTGCTCACCATGAACCCTGAAAAGAATACCGCGTTCAAGGCGCTGTACCTGACTCAGACCACAGTTGTGGGCAATATCGGTGGCCTTGGACGACCAGGGAGAAATGGTACCGGGCCGCGGTACAACTACATAGCTCCTGCCTCTATCACTCTCAGGCAGGGATCCTGCCTGGGGTCCATAACTCAGCAGACGGTCAAGCAGATGCCTTTGCGCTGCCTCAAGCTCAGCGTTGAGTGCGACAAAGTGGATAAAGCGGGTTTCCAGGCTTTCAATGCCGGGTAGCAGCGTTTGAATATTGCTAAGCAGTTTTTGCGTGGTCAGTAATGAAAAAGCCGGAGCACCATGCAGACTTAGCATTCTTGAGTACAACCTTGCTGACGAATGAGGACTTGAAAAAAAAGAAGGCCTTATGATACTGAAAATTTTGCCTGGTTTATAGCTTGAAAACCGCTTGCGAATGCTTTGCTTACAAGAAACACCAAGTCGTCAAACAGCAGGCTTATACGGACTGCCGTTTGGCACGAAAAAACTCGCTGATCAGCTCGCTGCAAGGCGATGCAAGCACACCTCCCTCTACCTCAACGCGATGATTGAGAAAAGCCTGCTCGAAAAAACGCCCCTGTGAGGCAGCCACCCCAGCTTTGGGCTCACTGGCACCATAAACCAGACGGCCAATACGGGCATGCACCATGGCCCCGGCACACATGCTGCATGGCTCGATTGTTACATACAAACTGGAACCCGGCAGCCGGTAATTACCCAGATGAGTGGCGGCCTGTCTTAAGGCCTGAATTTCTGCATGTGCTGTTGGGTCACTCAGGCTAATCAGCTGATTATAGCCTTCGCCGATCACTTCACCATCCAGCACCAGCACGGCGCCTACAGGCACCTCTCCCTCCTGCTGCGCTTCGCGAGCCAGTTCCAGGGCTCGCTGCATATAGTGATTATCGATTTCTGGACGATTCTGGACAGGCACTATGGCGTCGTCACGCACGATAAATCTCGAGTAATTCATTGAGTGTTTTCGTATCAGGCTCTGCACTCAATCGATCCTGAATCTTGATGATTTCCGCTACCGGCAATTCCCACCAGCGCAAGCTGCAAAGTAAGGCTATTATCTCGTCACTGAATCGTTTTCTGATCAATTTAGCCGGATTGCCAGCATGAATTTCATAGGGTCCCACATCATGTACAACAGTGCTGTTGGCAGCAATAACAGCACCATCAGCAATGGAAACCCCAGAAAGAATGGTCACACCTGAAGCAAGCCATACATCATTACCGATAATTACATCTCCCTTGGATCGCGGATGACCCACAATATGCGTACCACCCAGTTCTTCCGTAAAAACATGGCCAAAAGGAAAAGTCGTTATCCAATCCGTTCTATGATTACCGCCAAGGAATATCTGAACCTTGTCTGCTATTGAACAGAAAGCCCCAATGCTCGCTTTTTTCCCCTCGCCCCAATCCCGAACCTGGATATTTTCATGGCCGTAGGTGAACCTGCCAACCCTGAGTTCACTGTAGCCAATCTTCAATGTTTTTGTTTCGTCATATTGCAAATGCTTACGCCGAAAGCCTCGGAACCCGTTTTCCATGCCTGCTTGCTTCCTATTGTCAGCCGATCACGATCACCTTGTCCTGAAATAGAACGAACCTGGCTCAGATTCAGGCCTCAGGCTCGGACAAATCCGCTTAAGGCTATCATAGGATGCATGCTTCAAATAATTCAGTGCCGCGACAATCTCGTAGCCAGCATTATTGCTTAAGCTCGCCTCCAGCAAGTATTGCTCATTCCAGAATGAAATATTCTCCCGGATCCAGGCATCCGGATAATCCCGTGGTGAAAAAATATCGTGCACATGCACAAAAACACCCGATGCCAGACTGGGAATGATGCTCAGATACTCATGCAGCACATCCCCCTGGGGCCTGATTATGTGGGAAGAGTCAATAAAGAGCAGATCACCAGCTGAAAGTTTTTCTAGCCAGTCCAGGTCCATTTCCTCAATTTTCCTGCGCTCAATCCGAATATTGGGAAATTTATCCAGCCAGGGCTGCTCATACGGCTCAATGCAGGTATGGCTCGGGCTGAAAGATTGCTCTGCCTTGTTTAACTGCAAGGCTGCAGAAATAATCTTGGTGGAACTACCGCATCCGATTTCGACCACCCGCATAGGCTTGAGATAACGCAGCAAGTTAAACAGAAACTCCGCATCACCGGGCCCAAAGGAGCCATTATCCATGATGAAGCGCATATCAACCGGCAACACATCCTGGCTAGTAAGAAATGTCTGAAAATCCCTCTGATAATTCAGCTTATCAAGCAAGGCCAGTTGCCGGTTCAGGTCAAAGTCCAGCCCGGGCAAGTGCCTGGGTTCACGTAATGACTTCAGCTGCCGGTGGTCAAACTGGGGCTCATAATAATGATTGCGAATGGGAAACACGCCAATACTCTGCAGCAAGCGGGTATTCAGCGGCATTTTTTTTGCGCCACGCCGACGATAAAATTTCATCACGATGGCTGACAGGAAAACGAAGGGTAAGCTCACTAAATCAATTAGCGTGGACATATGAGTTCAAGCGCTGTGCTTCCTCGTCTATCATAGTTTAATAATTCTTCATACACTGCATGTAAACCTGAAAACTTTTAGCTCATTTATTTTAACTGGATTAACTCAGCAGGCTCTAGTCCTTAGGTAAATGGCTGATCAATTTAGACCAATTCGGTCTGATCACCCCATTATTAAGATCAGAAAAGGCACCCATAGGAGCCCGAACAAAATGGACAAGGATACCGCAGAACTGGCGAGCTCGGTATCCAGCCTGGCCATGGAGCTGAAGGTCAAAACCGAAAATCCCACCGGTGCTGCACTACAGAGGATAACTATCAGTTTGCTCAGACCCTGTAGCCCAAGCAGTCCGGCTACCAGCCAGCCAAGGCATAGGCCCAGCAACATGCGCATGCCAAGTATCAGCGCCAGCAGTTTTATGTGCTGCAGGCGCAGGGAAAAGAAAATACCCAGCGCAATCAGAATTAGTGGTGATGTCATGTTCCCCAAGGGGCGAATCATGTCCTGCACATAAAACGGTAAGGCATTGCCCGAAATAGACAGCAGAACAGCAAGGCACAGGGCCCAGACCAGCGGTGATTTCAGAATACGCTGCAGGGCTCCGCTGCGAATAGAGGCTTGCTCTGAGAAACGAAAGCAAAATCCGTAAGTGAAGGTACTGACCAGCAGGGCATTACCGAAATCAAACAAAATGGCATCACCAAAACCATTGGCCCCATATACCGCCAGGATGAAGGGAAACATG
>Ga0181583_10004634_pt1 | contig 10065 bp, 7 predicted proteins | sample 071ome_31_FD_132461 | JGI IMG/M metagenome (GOLD analysis project Ga0181583, IMG submission 132461) | Coastal salt marsh microbial communities from the Groves Creek Marsh, Skidaway Island, Georgia - 071405CT metaG (megahit assembly) | ecosystem: Environmental > Aquatic > Marine > Intertidal zone... | reverse complement strand
GGCCGCACGCCGGGGACCACCAGCGCAAACCCGTCGCCGATCTCGCCGCGCAGCAGGGCCACTTCCTGCGGCGAGCAGACGACCCCGTCGATGCCGGAGGCTTCGGCCAGCCGGGCCAGCCGCAGAACCTGTTCCGACGCCGGACCGGTCTGTCCGACGGCGGCGAGATCGTCGTCGTCGAGGCTGGTCAGCACGGTGACGGCGACGATCCTGGGACGCTTCGGTCCGGCCTCTGCCGCGGCTTCAGCAGCCGCTTTCAGCATGGCGGGACCGCCCGACGCATGAACCGTCAGCACCGCGCAATCCAGCCGGTTGGCGGAGCGGACGGCGCCCGCCACGGTGTTGGGAATATCGTGGTATTTGAGGTCGAGAAAGATTTTGTGGCCCAGCGCGGCGACCTGGCGCACGCCGTCGGGACCGTGAGCGGTGAAGAATTCCTTGCCCAGTTTAATCGCGCCGACCTCGCCCGACAGCAGATCGGCAAGGAGCAACGCATCGTCCAGCTTGGGCGTGTCGATGGCGCAGAAAATACGGTCGATGGGTGAAATATCGGTCATGGCCGCTTAATAGATCATAATCCGCCGACGCGGAAGCTTCGCCGAAACGATACCGCCCTAATCGTCGATCAACGCAGTCCGCGCGGGTCGCGAGGCCGGCGCCGGCAGCGCTCCGCCGGTGACCGGCCCCGGAACCTCGGGCGGCAATTCGGCGCGCTCGTCGAGCTTGCGCTCCAACGTCCGGTTCAGACGTTCAGCCTTCCACGCCCGGCGGCGCCAGCTCATGGTGGAAAACCAGCCGATGCCAAGACCGACGATTATGCCGATCCCCAGCAACGCCAGCACCCATACCGACGCCCACATTTCGAACGGGCCGGCAAGCGGCCATATGTTGAGCGTCAGGGGCGCACGGTTTTCAACGGCAAAGACGCCGAGAATGACGGCGCAGGGGACGAATACAACGATGCCGATTATCAGGCGCATTTGTCAGGGTTTTCCCGCGCGTACCGGAGTACCGCCGGCTGGGAGCTGGTGGCGAAGTGGGACTGCCTTCCGGCGCGCCACACTACTTCCGGCCGTTCAGCCGGTCGCGAAGGTCCTTGCCGGATTTGAAAAACGGCACGAATTTTTTCGCAACGCTGACGGATTCGCCGGTGCGCGGATTGCGCCCGGTACGCGCCTCGCGCGTCTTCACGGAAAACGCGCCGAACCCGCGAAGCTCGACCCGGTCACCGCGCGCGAGGGCCGAGGATATTTCATCGAAGATCGTCGAAACGATACGCTCCACATCCCGCTGATAGAGATGTGGGTTGTCTTCCGCCAGCCTCAAAATCAGTTCGGATTTTGTCATTCTTTGGCGTCCCCCTCCGTAATCCTGAGAATATTCATTCCGGTTTCTGGCAGCGTCCCGTGCCCCTGATGACCGGAAATTTTTTGTTCGAAATGTCGGCGTACCGTCCAACGCCGAACGTTCCGAATTTCCCGTATCAACGCTGATGAGGTTGCCAGACGGAAATCAGCCCGTCAAGTGTAAGTCGTTCTGACAAAATCGTTTTTCGCGCCAGACTGTCGAGCTGAACAAGCAGACTGCCGGCATCGGGTTTCAGCCGGACGGTACGGATTTTGAGGTCCGAAGGCACGTTTCTCTGTTCCACCAGCCAGGCCTTTGCGTCTTCTTCGCCGCCGATCTGATCGATCAGCCCTGCTTTCAACGCCTGCAGGCCCGTGAAGACGCGGCCGTCGGCAAACTTCGCCGCGTCCGCCGGCGCCATGCCCCGGCGGCGCAGCACCATGTCCCGGAACATGCGGTACATGTCGGCGACCAGCGATTGCGTCGCCGCGGCGACCTCGGGCGTGACGGGTTCCAGCGGCGACGGCACCGCTTTCAGCGAACCGCTTTTGAACGACCGGGCCGACACGCCCACCATTTCCAGCAGCTTTGTAATTTCGGTGGTTTGAAGGATGACGCCGATCGACCCCGTCAGCGTGCCTTCGCGCGCGAACAGGCGGTCGGTCGCGATCGCCGTCATATAGGCGGCGGACGTTGCGATCCCGTCCATCACTGCTACCAACGGTTTCTCTTCGCCGAGTTCGAGAAGCGCATTATGCAGGGTCTCGCCGCCCACCACCGTTCCGCCGGGGCTGTCGATGCGGACGATGACGGCCTTCACGGCGTCGTTCTTCGCGAGCTTACGGATTTTGCGGAGCCGTTCGTCATCGTGAACGATGACGCCCTTGACCTCGACCCGGGCGATAAAGTCGCCGCCGCCAAGCGGCCCGCTGAAACGCCCATAACCGACAAGGACCGCCGCGACGACGGCCACGACCGTCGCGATGCGCCAGAACGTCAGCCGGCGCTTGAGCCGGCGGCGGTCCACCAGATAGTCGGAATCGTAGGCCATCGCGCCTCACGCAGCCTCAATGATTGCCCGCGACCGGAATCGCGCGGGGACGATCAGGATTTCTCCTGATCGTCCTCGGCGGTTTCTTCCGTCTCGGCGGCGGCTTCTTCGGCCGGCGCCGCGTCGTCGCCCTCTTCGCGGGCCTTGTTCAGGGCCGCTCCGAGGATGTCGCCGAGGCTGGCGCCGGAATCGGACGAGCCGAAATCGGCCATGGCCTGCTTCTCTTCGGCCATTTCATGGGCCTTGATCGAGAGGCTGAGCTTGCGATCCCGCTTGTCGATATTGTTGACGCGGGCGTCCACACGGTCACCGACCGCATACCGGTCGGGACGCTGTTCGCTGCGTTCGCGCGACAGATCGGCGCGGCGGATGAAGCCCGGCAACGAGCCGGACACCGTTACTTCCAGGCCGCCATCTGTAACGGCCGTGACGGTGCAGGTGACGGTGTCGCCCTTGTTGATGCCTTCGATGGCACCGGCGAGCGGGTCTTCGGACAGCTGTTTGACGCCAAGGCTGATGCGTTCCTTCTCGACGTCGATGTCGAGAATGCGCGCCGTCACCATCTGGCCCTTGTCGTAGTCCTTCACGGCTTCTTCGCCGTTCAAGTCCCACGAGAGGTCGGACAGATGCACCATGCCGTCGATTTCACCGGGGAGACCGACAAACAGACCGAACTCGGTGATGTTCTTGATCTCGCCTTCGATATCGCCGCCGACCGGATGCGCGGCCGCGAAAGCGTCCCACGGATTGTCGTGGCACTGCTTGAGACCGAGGCTGATCCGCCGTTTCTGGGAATCGACCTCCAGCACCATGACGTCGACTTCCTGACTGGTCGACACGATCTTGCCGGGATGGACGTTCTTTTTGGTCCAGCTCATCTCCGAGACATGAACCAGGCCTTCGACGCCCGGCTCCAGTTCGACGAACGCGCCGTAATCGGTGATGTTGCTGACACGGCCGGTAAACTTGGTGCCGACAGGATATTTCAGCTCCACGCCTTCCCACGGATCCGCATCCAGCTGTTTCATGCCGAGCGAGATACGCTGGGTTTCGGAATTGTAGCGGATGACCTGGACCTTGACGGTCTGGCCGATCGACAGGGCTTCGGTCGGATGGTTGATGCGGCGCCACGCGATATCGGTGACGTGCAGCAGCCCGTCGACACCGCCGAGATCGACGAACGCGCCGTAATCGGTGATGTTCTTGACCATGCCTTCGAGGATCTGGCCTTCCTTGAGGTTGGCGAGCAGCTCGTTGCGCTGTTCGGCCCGCGATTCTTCGAGAACGGCGCGGCGCGAAACGACGATATTGCCGCGGCGGCGATCCATTTTCAGAATCTGGAACGGCTGCGGCGTACCCATCAGCGGACCGACATCGCGGATCGGGCGCACATCGACCTGGCTGCCCGGCAGGAAGGCCACGGCGCCGGAAAGATCGACGGTAAACCCGCCCTTGACCCGGCCGAAGATCGTGCCGGTGACGCGTTCGGTTTTTTCGAACGCGATTTCAAGCTGCGTCCACGCTTCTTCGCGGCGCGCGCGCTCGCGGCTGAGGACGGCTTCGCCGTTCTTGTTCTCCATGCGTTCGAGATAGACATCGACGACGTCGCCGACGCCGATTTCCGAATCCTGACCCGGCTGGCCGAATTCCTTCAGCGGCACGCGGCCTTCGGATTTGAGCCCGACGTCGATGAGAACGTTGTCGCCTTCGATCGACAGAACGGTGCCTTTAATGACCGAGCCTTCGGTCAGCTCGCCGTCGCCGAAGCTTTCTTCGAGGAGGGCGGCGAAATCTTCTTTGGGTGCTGCGCCAGCAGCGGTTGCGGTGTCAGTAGCCATGTTTAATCCTGGTTTTCCCTTTCCCGGAACAGAAACGGCGCAAACGGGACAGGCGCCTGAATAGGCGTCAGCCCGGGTAGCCCGATAAACTGTTCCATTTGTCCTGTTAGCGGATAAAGGACATTGCTAAGGCGAATGCGGCGTCGGCGTTTAGATTTGTCGTATCGATGACAGACGCGTCGGCTGCGGGTGCCAGAGGTGCGACGGCGCGGGTGCGATCCCGGTGGTCGCGTTCCTTCATATCCTGCAGAATGCGCGAAAGTATACTCGGATCGCCCTTTTCCTGCAACTCTTTTACCCGGCGCTCGGCGCGCACCTCTATATCGGCATCTATAAAGAACTTGTGATCCGCGTCAGGGCAGATGACGGTGCCGATGTCCCGCCCGTCGAGGACGACGCCCGGCGCATTGTCCGGCGGTGCGGCGGCGAAGGTGCGCTGAAGGTCAACCAGCGCCGCCCGGACCTGCGGGTTGGCTGCGACGATGCCGGCGGCCTGGCCAGTCGCTTCGTCGCGCAGGCCGGGATCGGCAAAATCCGTTTTCGAAACGTCGAGACGACGGGCGGCATCCGACGCCACAGTTTCGTCCGCCGGGTCCGCGCCGGCTCTTATCAGGGACAGTCCGACAGCCCGGTACAGCAGACCTGTGTCGAGATAGGCGTAGCCGAGTTCCGCTGCCAGGCGCCGCGCCAGGGTGCCCTTGCCGCTCGCCGCCGGGCCGTCGACCGCGATGACGACGGGCACGGTCAATCCCCGGCCGGCGCGATATCGGCGCCGAGACCCGTCATCAGGTCGAGAAAACCGGGAAAGCTGGTCCCGATGGCGGCGGCATCGTCGATCGCCACCGGTTTCCGGGCAGCCAGGCCGAGCACCAGATACGCCATTGCGATCCGATGATCGAGATTGACCGGTATCTCCGCGCCGCCGGGCGGCGGACCGCCCAGACCGGTCACGACGATGTCGTCGCCGTCGACGCGGACCGGTACGCCGCAGGCGCCCAGCCCGTCGACAATGGCGGCGAACCTGTCGCTTTCCTTCACCCGCAACTCGGCGAGCCCGCGGAAGCGCGTTTCCCCGGTCGCAACGGCCGCGGCCATGGCCGCGATCGGATATTCGTCAATCATCGACGGCGCCCGCGCCGCAGGAATGTCGGCGCCCGACAGCGGGCCATGGCGGAACGTGATATCGGCCACCGGCTCGCCCGACGCGTCGCGCAGATTCGCGATGTCCAGATCGGCGCCCATGTCACGCAGCGTATCGAACAGGCCGGCACGCAGCGGGTTGATGCCGATGTTTTCGATGACGACCTCCGACCCGGGCACCATCAACGCGGCCACGCCGGGAAAGGCGGCGGAAGAAGGATCGCCGGGCACGACGACGTCGCGCGCCGTCAGCTCGGCGTAGCCCCGGACCGAGATCCGGCGCCCGCCGTCCGTGGCCGTTTGGACGTCGAGATCGGCGCCGAAGGCTTTCAGCATGTTTTCGGTGTGATCGCGGGTCGCCTCGCGCTCCGTCACCGTCGTGATGCCGGGCGTGTTCAGCCCGGCGAACAGAACCGATGACTTCACCTGCGCCGACGGCACGGGCACGTCGTATTCAACCGGAATGGGCTCCGCCGCGCCCTGAACGACAAGCGGCATGCGTCCGCCGTCCCGCGCGTCGAACACCGCTCCGAATTGCGACAGGGGCTCTATCACCCGGTTCATCGGCCTGGAGCGCAGGGAATGGTCGCCCGTAATGTGCGCTTTCAGATCGTGCGTCGCCATCAACCCGAGCAGAAGCCGGGCTGCGGTGCCGGAATTGCCGAGATCGACAATATCTTCGGGCGAAGTCAGTCCGCCCACGCCGACGCCGTCGACGATCCAGTCGGCGCCCGCTTTTTCGACATGCGCGCCGAGTGCCCGCAGCGCCGCCGCAGTGCACAGCACATCCTCGGCTTCCAGCAGACCCTCAATACGGCTTCGGCCGACCGCGAGAGCGCCGATCATCAGTGCCCGGTGCGAGATCGACTTGTCGCCGGGAACCCCGGTTCGGCCGGTCAGCGCGCTGCCGGGACGGGCTGCGAGTTTGGTCAAAACATCGTCCTGATTGCCGGTGCGGCGATATTGCCGCGACGGCGTCTGTACCATACTGCGCGGCGGACGCAACCCGGGGAAACGCGGTTGGGTCGATTTAGCTTTTGACAGACCCCGCCGAACATGGCAAAGGCTGCGCTTCGATTTCAAATTCTGAATGGAGACCGACTTGGCGAAGCCGGAATGGGGGCTGAAACGGACGTGCCTTGGCTGTGGCACGCGTTTCTACGATATGAAGAAGGATCCGATCGTCTGCCCGTCCTGCGAGGCGGAATTCGATCCGCTTGCGCTTGTCAGGCCTCGACGGGCACGCGCGGCGGCGGCAAGCCAGGCCAAAGCGAAAGCGGAAGAAAAAGCCGCGGTGCCGGAAGAAGCCGTGGCAGAGGAAGACGATCTCCTTGCAGATGACGACGACGCGCTGGAGGTCAATGACGATCTCGATCTCGACGACGATGACGATGACGATCTTCTGCCCGATGACGACGACGATTCCGATATTGAGGGCGATCCGGATGTGTCGGAAGCGCTGGAGAACGCGAAGGACGACGACGGAGATCGCGAAACCTGAAAATTAGATGTTGCGGCGCCGCGCCGGTCTAAATAGAGTGCGCGCCGCCGAACAGAGAATTCGGGGCCATAGCTCAGTTGGGAGAGCGCTTGAATGGCATTCAAGAGGTCGGCGGTTCGATTCCGCCTGGCTCCACCAAGACGAGATAAAGGGTCCGGACTTTCCGGACCCTTTTCCGTTTCCGGTTGCCCTGACCTCGGCGGACCGCAACAGGCCGGGTAATTTATTCTTAACCAAACTCCTTCACCGGGGTTTAAGCGGTGGTCGCTACGATGCGCCTGTTAAAATTTGCGGTACAGGCGAATGCACACCCCGTCAGCGGACCCGGCGAAAGTCGCCGGAAACCGGACCGAGAAAAGCCTTCTGGTCACGGTTGCTATCCTCGCGATATTTGCGATTGCGGGCGCGTGGTTCGCCATGCGCCTTTCTGCGGGGGAAACCCTGGATCGCGACGCCACTACACAGGCCCGAAGCTGGGCGAACCATATCGGCCGGCATATCGAAAACTTCGATGGGTTCCTGGACGGCAGCGCGGCGTCGGAAGCCGATTACCAACTGCTGAACACGGCGAAAAATTTCGGCAACGTATTCAGCTACAAAATCTATCGTGCCGACGGCACGGTGACGCAGGCGTCCAACCCGGGAGATCTCGGCCTGGTCAAACGTGCGGATTATTTCCGCAACATCGTTGCCGCGGGTGAAACGTTCACCCGCCTTGGAGAAGGCGGGTATAAAGACGTTCCCGACGTTTATATCGAAGCCTATCTGCCGGTCATGCGCGGCGGACGTTTCGTCGGCGCAATCGAAACCTATATCGACGTAACCGAGCTCGCGCGGGACATCGACCGCAAGACGTTTCTCGCCCTGATCGGCCTCATCGCGGTGTTTATCGTCTTCGGCACCGCGCTGGGCATCGTGTACGCGCGCCATGCCCGCAGTCAGAGAAACCTGCTGGATGCCGTGCGCGCCCGCGAGGAAAACCACCGGCGCCTTTTCGAGTTCATGCCCTATCCTCTGTTCGTTCATATCGACGGCCGGATCGCCTATTGCAACGAAGCGGCGCTGGAGAAATTCGGCTACGACGACATCGACGAACTCTACGGCAAGGATTCGCGTATCCTCGTGCACGAAAGCCAGCACGCGCTGGTCGAGGAGCGCAGAAAGAAACGCATCGCGGCCGGCGCGCCCAATAAACCGGAAGAATTCCGGTTCGTGCGCCGCGACGGCACGGAACTGCTCGGCGAAACCGCCGCCGCACCCGTGACGTGGGAAGGAAAACAGGCCGCGATCGTCGGCATCGTGGATCTGACCGAACGTTTGAAAGCGGAAGAAGCGGTACGTCAGAGCGAAGAAAGATACCGCACGCTGCTGAACGTTCTCCCCGAAGGGGTCCGCATCAATCACGACGGAAAAGTAGTATACGCAAACCAAGCGGAAGCAGAGCTTCTGGGTGCGTCTTCCGCGGACGAACTGGTCGGAATGGAGACCCGGTTTGCGGAACCGCACGAGCTGGAAACCATCGAAAAACGAAAGAAGATGCTGAAGAGCGGACAGCCGAACACATGGCGCGAAACCACGCGTGTCCGGCTGGACGGAAAGATCGTGCCGGTCGAATCCATCAGCATCCCGATCAACTGGAACGGCGATACCAGCTACATGCTGGTGACACGTGACTTGACGGAAAAGATCGAGGCGACCCGCAAGCTGGAGGAAAGCCGGGCCCGGTACCAGGGGCTGATCGAAGCCTCGCCCGACGCCATCCGGGTACATATCGACGGCAAGATCGTGTTTGCCAATTCGGCGGCAGCAAACCTGCTCGGTATCGCGAAGCCGGAAGATCTGGTCAGCCTTGAAAGCTCGAAATTCAATCTGGAAGAAGACGCCGCCGGTATCGAATCCCGCCGAGACCAGATGAACAGCGGCCAGGCGAATGACTGGATAGAAGCGACGCGCCGCCGGATCGACGGCTCCCTCGTCCAGGTCGAGGCAGCCGCCATGCCGGTCGACTGGGACGGACGGATCGGTCATCTGATCATCAATCGCGACATCACCGCGCGCAAGGAAGCGGAGCTGATCAACGTGCGGCTCGGCCGCATCGTCGACGAATCTTCGAACGAAATATACGTGTTCGACGCGGAGACTTTGAAGTTCACCCGGGTGAACCGGGGCACCCGCGAGAACGTCGGCTATAGCGCCGACGAGCTGTCGGAGATGACGCCGCTCGATCTCACGCCGGAATTCGACCCTGAGGGGTTCGAGAAACTTCTCGCCCCGTTGCGGTCGGGCGAAAGCGCATCGGTACGCTTCGAGACCGTGCATCGGCGCAAAAACGGCACCTATTACTACGTCGCCGTGAACCTGCAGCTGATGCAGAACGAAAACCCGCCGCAATTCGCCGCGATCGTCCAGGACATCACCGAACGGAAACAGTTCGAATTTTCGCTGAAGATCGCCAAGGAACAAGCGGAATTGGCGGCGCGGGAGGCGGAAACAGCCAACCGGGCCAAATCCGAGTTCCTGGCCACGATGAGCCACGAAATCCGGACGCCCATGAACGGCATCCAGGGCATGGCCCGGCTGCTGCTGGATACGGATATGCCGCAGGAGCAGCGGGATCGGGTCGAAATCATCTCGACATCGGGCGACGCGCTGCTGACGATCATCAACGACATCCTGGATTTTTCCAAACTCGAAGCCGGCAAGCTGGAACTCGAACATGTCGAGATTTCGCTGGCGCACACGATGGAAGGCGTCGTCGAACTTCTGGATACGCAGGCGAGCGACAAGGGGCTGCATCTCGCGACATTCATCCATCCGGCGCTGATGAACGGCGTTTACGGCGATTCCGGCCGGCTGCGTCAGGTGATTCTCAATCTAGCGTCGAATGCGGTGAAGTTTACGCCAAAAGGCATCGTGTCGCTGGTGGCCGACGCGGTTCGGGAAACGGATGACCGCATATCGGTGCGGATCGAGGTCCGGGATACCGGCATTGGCTTAAGCCCAGAAGCGCAATCCAGGCTGTTCGAGAAGTTCGTACAGGCGGATGCGTCGACGACCCGGCGGTTTGGCGGCACGGGGCTGGGTCTTGCCATCTGCAAACAGATCGTCGAACTGATGGGCGGCAAAATCGGCGTCGACAGCGAGGAAGGCGTCGGCAGCACGTTCTGGATCGAACTCGATTTCGACCG
>Ga0181583_10004633_pt1 | contig 10065 bp, 10 predicted proteins | sample 071ome_31_FD_132461 | JGI IMG/M metagenome (GOLD analysis project Ga0181583, IMG submission 132461) | Coastal salt marsh microbial communities from the Groves Creek Marsh, Skidaway Island, Georgia - 071405CT metaG (megahit assembly) | ecosystem: Environmental > Aquatic > Marine > Intertidal... | reverse complement strand
GAAGTGGTCACAAATTATCGGCATTAAAAATTTAAATCCATCATTGATGATTTTTTTTATATCAATCTCGTTATCATTTTTGATTATTCAGGTTACTAGGCAAAATGATTTAATACTTTATTTGGGAATTCTAACATCACTGGTTTTAATTTTTACTTTATTTTATGAAATTGTTAAAAATATAAAAAAAGGTAGTTTTTATTATCCAAGACTTTGTTCTCATTTAGGTGTTGGAGTTCTTTTTTTGTCAATATTTTTAAATGCATATTATTCAAAAACAAAAGATTTCGAGATATCAATGGGTGAAACAAAAGTCTTTGATAAACTATCTATAAAATTTTTAAAACAAGACATTTATAAGATTAATAACTATCTTGAGATGAAAGCTGAGTTTAAAATTTTTATTGGGGAGAAAGTTTTTAACCTTACACCTTCTGTCAGAAGGTATTTGCAGCCAGATCAGATTACTTCTGAAACTAGTATTCAGCCAACGCTGTTCTCAAATTACTATTTAGCTATCAATTTTCCTGATCAAAATAGCACTACTTTAGGTACGAGATATTATTATAACTTTTTTATCCACGGTATATGGCTAGGTCTATTTTTAATTATTTTTGGGGGAGTGTTAAGTGTATTTAAAAAAAGGGTTTAAAATATTTTCTTTATTTATTATTTTTATTTTTATTTTTATTATTTTTTACTTGGCATTGTTTCAAAATAAAAAAGATTTTGAGCCTAGAGTTATGATTGGAAAAAAAATGCCAAATTTAATTTCTCAAAGTCTATTTGATAATAGTAATAAAAGTTTAGATCAAATTTTCTTAAATGAAATATTAGTTGTAAATATTTTTGCATCATGGTGTGCACCTTGCAAAATCGAGCACCCGTTTTTAATGAAGCTAAAACAAAACAACATTCAAATAATTGGGATCAATTATAAAGATAATAATAAAAATGCTAAAAATTTTTTAGAGAAGTATAAAAATCCTTACCAAGAAGTTTTAATTGATTCAAAAGGAGAGTTATCAATTAACCTTGGAGTATTTGGTGTACCGGAGACGTTTGTGGTTGATAAAAATTTTAAAATTATTGATAAGCATATAGGGCCTATTGATAATAAATTTGTTAACAAAATTTTAAAATTAAAATGAAATATTTTCTTATTTTTTTTGTAATTTTTTATAGCTTTGCTAATGCAAGCGAAACCGAAACGCGGAGTATATCAATTACTAAAAATCTTCGATGTTTAGTATGTGAAGGTCAATCGGTTTATGAGTCTAATTCTGATTTTGCCAACGATATAAAAAATTTTGTAAAAAAAGAAATAAAAAAAAACAAAACTGATAAAGAAATTTATCAATTTTTAATATCTAAATATGGAGAATCAATTTTGTTCAATCCGTCACTATCTTTAAAAAATATTGCATTATGGCTTGGACCAATATTATTTTTTTTGGTGGGTGCATTTATAATATTTAGGAGATTAAATGTTACAAAATAAATCTTGTCATCATTTTCATAATGTTAAAGTGGATTTGGAACAGAAGAGCAGGAAGGTATGTAAAAAATGTGGTTTTATTGATTATCAAAATCCAAAAATAGTAGCTGGTTCACTAGTTATAAAAAACAAAAAATTTTTACTTTGCAAAAGAGCAATTGAACCTGGATATGGAAAATGGACTTTCCCGTCGGGGTATTTAGATCAAAGTGAAACTCCAGAAGAAGGCGCTATTAGAGAAGCCAAAGAAGAAGTTAATATTAAAATTAAAATTAGAAAATTATTTATAGTTTTTACCGTTAGAAAAAAAAATTTAATTCAATTCGTATTTCTTGCGGATCATTTAAATAAATCCTTTAAACCAGGCATTGAAACTTTAGAAGCTAAATATTTTGAATATAAAAATATACCTTGGAATTCACTTGCTTTCCCCAGTGTATCTTTTGCATTAAAAAAATTTAACCAATTAAATAAAAAACTTCCTATTTTTCACGTTTTTAATAAAGATTAATGCTTTTAAATTAGTTGTTAATATTATAGTTAGTTTTTATGAAAAAAATATTTTTAGTAGGTATTTTTAGTATTTTAGCATCAGTGGCTAATGCACAAGGCTTAGCATTTTCCACGGGTATTCTTGATTATAGTGATGATAAGAAAAAATCTGGATTTTTAGAAGCTACTTATAGTTTCAGTGAGGAAAAGAGCTTTGAAACCATTATTGGAAAAATTGTTCCAATGACTGGTGCAATGTTAACTGATGACAATGCTTCTATGATTTATGCTGGAATAAAAACAGAATATAAAATTGGAAACTTTTTTATTAGCCCAAGTTTTGCACCAGGCTATTATAATGAAGGTGATGGAAAAGATCTTGGCCATAACTTAGAATTTAAATCTCAGCTAAACTTTGGATGGAACATGGGAGATAAATCAAACTTTGGACTATCTTATAGTCATATTTCAAACGCAAGTTTAGGTGATAAAAACCCAGGTGCAAATAATATAGCTTTCACTTTTTTTAGACAATATTAATTTTGAAATCATGAAGCTAAGCGATTGTCGTAATGTAGATGATTTTCGTAAGCTTGCCAAAAAAAAATTACCATCACCGATTTTCCATTATATTGATGGGGGCTCTGATGATGAAAGTACATTAAAAAGAAATACAGCTTCATTTGATAAATGTGATTTGGTTCCTAGCGTTTTGACTGATGTCAGCAATATTGATACTTCAACAACAGTACTGGGCCAGAAAATAGACTTTCCACTTTTTTTATCTCCTACAGCAATGCATCAAATGTATCATTACGAAGGCGAGCACGCGACTGCAAGAGCTGCTGAAAAATTTAATACTTTTTTTAGCCTTTCAACCATGGGTACAAAAAGTATTGAAGAGGTATCAAACACTTCAGGTGGACCTAAGATGTTTCAACTTTATATACATAAGGATCAAGGTCTTACAGATAATTTAATAGAAAGATGCCAACGTTCTGGTTTTAAAGCAATGTGTTTGACAGTTGATACAATCGTTGCTGGGAATAGAGAAAGAGATCATCGAACTGGTTTTACAACCCCACCAAAGTTAACTTTAAAGAGCTTAATTAGTTTTGCTACGCACCCAGAATGGAGTTTAAGATATCTCATGGGATCAAAATTTAAATTAGCAAATATATCACATTTGACTAACAAGGGCTCAAGCATCGAAATTTCTATTATGGATTATATTAACTCTCAATTTGATACTACTATGAACTGGAAGCATGCAGAGTATGCAGCCAAGAAGTGGAATGGACCATTTGCATTAAAAGGTGTGATGTCAGTCGAGGATGCAAAAAAAGCAATTGATATTGGAGCAACTGCAATCATGGTATCAAATCATGGAGGAAGACAACTCGATGGATCAAGAGCACCATTTGATCAACTTGAAACATTAGTCGATGCTGTTGGAGATAAAATTGAAATTATCTTAGACGGAGGTATCAGAAGAGGAACTCATGTACTCAAGGCTTTAGCCTTAGGAGCAAAAGCATGCTCTATGGGAAAAGCCTATTTGTACGCTCTTGGAGCTGGTGGACAGCTTGGCGTTGAAAGCATTCTTCAAAAAATGAAAGATGAAATTACAAGAGGCATGACGTTAATGGGCACAAGAAATGTAAAAGAGTTAACCAAAGACAAAATTGCTTATCGTAGATGAAGATTGCAGATAATTTTTCAAGACTCGGAACCGAAAATGCCTTTGTTATTTTAGCAAAAGCTAAAAAATTAGAAGGCGAGGGAAAAGAAATAATAAACCTAGGCATTGGACAGCCTGATTTTTCAACACCTAAACATATTGTGGAAGCAGGCAAAAAAGCACTAGATGATGGTCATCATGGTTATACACCCGCTAATGGCACTAAAGAATTAAGAGACGGCGTTAGTAGACACATTAAAAGAATGTATGGAGCAGATATAGATTCTAATAGAGTTTTTATTGCTCCTGGAGGAAAGCCCTCAATGTATTTTGCTATAATGATGTTTGGTCAACCTGGAAGCGAAATTATATATCCAGAACCAGGATTTCCGATTTACGAATCAGTTATTAATTATACAGGAGCAAAAGCCGTTCCAATGTATCTTTCAGAGAAAAAAAACTTTTCATTTAATGCAGATGATGTCTTGTCATTGATTAACGATAAAACAAGATTATTAATTATTAATAATCCTCAAAATCCAACAGGCGGACTTATTGAAAAAAATGAAATTGATAAATTAGTTACAGGTCTAAAAAAATTTCCAGAAGTAGCAATATTAAGTGATGAGATTTATTCAAGACAAATTTATGATGGAAAAAGTATGCCATCCTTTTTTTATTATCCGGAGTTATATGATCGATTGATAGTCATGGATGGTTGGAGCAAAACGTATGCAATGACAGGATGGAGGCTAGGCTGGAGTGTTTGGCCAGAAAGCTTAATTGATAAAGTAACTAGAATGGCAATTAACAGTTATTCCTGTGTATCGGCAGCAAATCAAGTTGCAGCATTAGCGGCTTTGGAAGGCCCACATGAATTTTTAACAGATATGATGGAAAAATTTGGTAAAAGAAGAGAGTTGATTGTTAATGGATTAAATAGTCTTCCAGGTATTAAATGTAATAATCCGGGAGGAGCTTTTTACACATTCCCCAATGTAAGTGAAACTGGCATGAGTGGCGATACTTTTGCAGAAAAATGCTTATTTGATGCGGGTGTAGCATTAGTTCCCGGAACTAGCTTTGGTAAATCATGTACAAATTTTGTTAGATTTAGCTTTGCCAATTCTTATGAAAATATTGAAAAAGCATTGGAGAAAATTAAAAAAATTCTCTAATATACAAATATGCCATTAACATTGCCTGAAGTAGATAACACTGTAATTGAGAGCAAAGATAAAATAGTTGATGATTTATCTAAGATTACAAAAAATATTATCCATTCTGAAGATGAAATTAAACCATATGAAACTGATGGTCTTTCAGTTTATAGACAAAAACCTATTGCTGTCGTTTTGCCAGAAACTACTGATCAGGTATCAAAAATTTTGAAATATTGTTACGAAAAAAAAATAAAAGTTGTTCCAAGAGGTGCCGGAACAGGATTATCAGGTGGATCTATTCCTCTGGCAGATTGTATTTTATTAGGTATGGGTAAATTTAATAAGATTTTGGAAACAGATTTTGATAATAGATGTGTTGTTGCCCAGCCATGTGTTGCAAACCTTGCAATTACTCAGGCTGTAGAATATAAAAATTTTTACTATGCCCCAGATCCATCAAGTCAATTAGCTTGTTCAATCGGAGGGAATGTTGCTGAAAATTCAGGTGGTGTACATTCTTTAAAATATGGAACGACAACTAATAATTTAATGGGTGTAGAAATCGTTTTAATGGATGGAACAATTCTAAAATTAGGAGGCAAACATTTAGATTCCGAGGGATATGATCTTCTGGGATTAATAACCGGATCAGAAGGATTGTTAGGGGTTGTAACCGAAGTTACAGTAAGAATTTTAAAAAAACCCGAGTCAGTTAGAGCTGTGTTAATTGGCTTCAATAGCATAGAAGATTCTGGAAATTGTGTTGCCGATATTATTGCCAAAGGTATTGTTCCTGCAGGTATGGAGATAATGGATAAACCACTAATAATTGCCACTGATAACTATGCTAAAGCTGGATATCCAAGAGACGTAGAGGCATTATTAATTGTAGAGCTTGATGGAACATCAAGTGAAGTTGATACATTGATCGAAAAAGTTCTCGATATCGCAAAAATGAATAAAGCTTCTTATAATCGTGCTAGTAATAGCGATGAGGAAAGAATTAGATTTTGGAAAGGTAGAAAAGCTGCATTTACAGCTTGTGGAGTATTGGCGCCGGATTATATCTGCATGGATGGTTCCATACCAAGAAATAAACTTGCTGACGTTTTAGGATATATAAATAAGCTTTCAAAAAAATATAAATTAAATGTTGCAAATTGTTTTCATGCAGGAGATGGGAATTTACATCCTCTTATTATGTTTGATTCAAATGACCCTGAAGAGCTAAAGAAAGCAGAAGATTTTGGTGCTGACATTTTAAAATATTGTGTAAAAGTTGGTGGAGTTTTATCAGGTGAACACGGCATAGGGGTTGAGAAAAGAGAGCTTATGTGTGAGATGTTCAATGATAATGACATTCAACAACAACTTAATATAAAAAATGCATTTGATGAAAAAAACCTTCTAAATCCAGGAAAAGTTTTTCCGATCCTTCATCGGTGCGCTGAGGGTGGAAGAATGCATATACACAAGGGTAGAGATAAGTTTCCAGATTTACCAAGATTTTAATGTCTGAAATTTTTTATCCTAAAGATGAGCAGGACGTTTCAGATTTTATATTTGATAGTTTTAATAAAAATAATCCAATAGAAATTATAGGCCATGGATCAAAAAAAATTGGGAGGATTATTCAATGCTCTCAAACATTGAGCTTAAAGTCGATGAATGGAATTTTAGAATATTTTCCCGAGGAATTGTATATAAAGGTTTTACCAGGCACTCCTTTAAATTTTATTGAGTCAGCTTTAAAAGAGAAAAATCAAAATCTCGGATTTGAGCCAAACGATCTTGGATATATTTATAAAGGTCAATCTGATCCAGGTTCTATTGGAGGTGTTGTTTCTTGTAATTTATCAGGTCCAGGAAGATTTAAAAATGGCGCTTTAAGAGATCATGTGCTTGGTTTTAAAGCTGTCAACGGATCGGGAGCAAAAATTAAATCTGGAGGTACAGTTGTTAAAAATGTTACAGGTTATGATCTTAGCAAAATAGTAACCGGTTCATACGGTACTTTATGCGCAATCACAGAAATTAATTTAAAAGTATCACCCATTCCTGATTTTGAAGAAACCTTTGTAATTAATAACTTAAATTATATTGAGGCTATTGATATTTTTAACAAGGCACTAGATTCTTCTTTAGAGATTTCTGGAGCATGTTTTTTTTCAGAAGACAATGTTTCGTTTTTAACTTTGAATGATGTAAAAAAGGATACATCAATTTTAGGATTAAGAATTCAAGGTCCAAAACCATCAGTTGTTGAAAGAATTCAAGTTTTGAATAAAATGTTTAAAGATCAGCCCACTTATGTTTTGGATACTTATCAGACAGTAATTTTCTGGAGGGAAATCAAGAACCTAGAAGGTTATGCAAAGTCAGAAAATTTCATTTGTAAAATTTCTCTACCGATTACTAATATGGGTAATTTTTTGAAGCATTTTCAAAACTTAAAATTTAAATATTTTCTTGATTGGGGCGGTAATATAGCTTGGTGCGAGATTCATAATAATAGAGACTTGGACCAAATGAGAATATTCTGTTTGAAACACGATGGATATTTAACAGTAATTAAAGCTAATGATAATTTTAGACAAAGAGAGGATTTTTTGACAAATTCAAATTCTAATTTAAAAATTTTATCGAAAAAATTAAAAGAAAGTTTTGATCCAAAGAGTATACTAAACCCTAATAAAATGTACTTAGGAATATAATGCAAACCAATTTTAAAAAAGACCAATTGTTAGATCCTGAAATACAAAATTCTGAAAAAATTTTCAGAAAATGTGTGCATTGTGGGATGTGTAATGCTACTTGCCCAACATACCAAATACTTGGTGATGAGCTGGATGGTCCTAGGGGTAGAATTTATATGATTAAAGATATGTTAGAAACAAATAAGCCTGCAAGTGAAAAGATTGTAAAGCATATTGATCGGTGCTTGTCTTGTTATTCATGTCTAACAACATGTCCTTCTGGAGTTGATTATATGCACTTAATTGATCATGGAAGAAATCACATAGAGAGAACTTATAAGAGACCAATGTTTGAAAGAATACTCAGAAATATGTTGGCAACTATTCTTCCTAAACCAAATCTCTTTGTATCAATAGGTCGTTTAGTGAATTTAACTAAACCATTACATTTTATTTTACCTAAAAAAATTAAGCATATGATTTCTTTTATTCCAAAACAATTTTTAAAATCAGAATTTCCTGAAAATATAGTTTTTAAACCTAAAAAAAAATCTATCTCAAAAGTGGCATTGTTAACTGGTTGTGTTCAAAAAGCAATTGCGCCTAATATCAACGACTCTTCTATCAACGTTCTTTTAAGACACGGCATAGAAGTTCACGTTTTAAATGAAGTAACTTGTTGTGGCTCACTGACTCATCATATGGGCAAAGAAGACACATCTCATCAATATTTCATACAAAATATAAACGCATGGTTTAAACTTTATGAACAAGAAAAAATAGATGCAATTTTAGTTAATACTTCAGGGTGTGGAACAACAATTAAAGACTATGGTTTTATCTTTAAAAATCATCATAATAAATCTTTAAGAAAAAAAGCAAAATTAGTAAGTGATCTTGCTATGGATATTACTGAGTATTTAGAAGAGTCGATTAAACTTAACTTTACAAGAATTAATAATTCAAAAAGATATAATATTGCTTATCATTCAGCGTGTTCAATGCAGCATGGTCAGAAAGTTCATAATCAACCAATTGCACTTTTAAAAATGACAGGCAATAATGTGTTAGAAGTTCCAGACGGACACATATGTTGCGGTTCTGCAGGAACATATAATTTAATGCAAGATAATTTAGCAACAGAGCTTTTAAAAAGAAAATGTGAAAATATTAAAAAAATTAAACCAGATATGATTGCTGCTGGAAATGTAGGATGTATTACTCAGATCTCAAATGGGATAGATATACCAATCGTACATACGATTGAGCTTATAGACTGGTTTACAGGAGGAAAAAAACCAACAGTATTAAATAATTTATGAAAAAAATTTTAGTTACCAGAAAATTATTAGATCAAAATAGTAAAAGAATTTCAGATATTTTTGATGTTAAATTAAATACAGAAGATAAATTATATTCATCTGATGAATTGTTAAATTTAGCAGAAGGTTGTGATGGTATATTGGCCTTCACTACTACACCATTTGATAAGAAAATGATTTTACAATTACCAAAAAGTATAAAAATAATATCTAATTATGCTGTTGGTTACGGGAATATAGATGTCGCAGTTGCTAAGGCGAGGGACATTGTTGTTACTAATACACCAGAAGTTTTAACGGATGCTACAGCAGATATTTCAATGCTATTATTGCTTGGAGCTTCAAGAAGAGCATATGAGGGAAGAAAGGCTGCCGAAAAGGAAAACTGGTTATGGTCAACTGATTATTTAATTGGAAAACAGATGACTGGAAAAAAATTGGGCATTTTAGGCATGGGAAGAATAGGAAGGGCAGTAGCTAAAAGAGCGAGAGCATTTGATATGGAGATACATTATCACAATAGAAGCCAACTAAGTGCTGAATTAGAAGAGGGAGCAATATATCACCAAGACATAAACCAACTTTTTAAAAATAGCGAATTTTTATCAATTAATTGTCCTGGCTCTAAAGAGACAGAAAATTTAATTAATGCCGAAACAATTAAACATTTTCCAGATGGAGCTGTTATTGCCAATGCAGCAAGAGGCGAAGTTATAGATGATAATGCAATGATAGAAGCAATGAAAAAAGGTAAAATTTTTGCATTGGGACTGGATGTTTATAGAGGTGAGCCAAAGATTAATAATAAATATTTAGAGCTACCAAATTTATTCTTGTTACCTCATCTTGGGAGTGCAACTACAAAAACACGTATTGCTATGGGGAATAGAGCAATAGATAATTTAGATGTATATTTAAATCATCAAAAAAGGCCAAAGGATCAAGTAAATTAAATCAACTTATAGTTGTTATAATAATTATACTCATTAAATACTGGATATAATTAAAATCTTTTTTGCTTGTGCAACATTAATAAAGTGGGTCGACTTAATAATTCAATAGACAGTTGATTATTAATTACTGTAAAATCGCTATGTTAAATTTAACTAACATGGGAGAAAAACATGTCAAAAACAAAAACACCGGCGCAAGTATCTAAAAGACGTCGATTTTTAAAAAAGGCTGCAGCCACTGGTGCATTAGCAACAGCGGG
>Ga0181583_10004624_pt1 | contig 10075 bp, 9 predicted proteins | sample 071ome_31_FD_132461 | JGI IMG/M metagenome (GOLD analysis project Ga0181583, IMG submission 132461) | Coastal salt marsh microbial communities from the Groves Creek Marsh, Skidaway Island, Georgia - 071405CT metaG (megahit assembly) | ecosystem: Environmental > Aquatic > Marine > Intertidal zone... | reverse complement strand
CCCTCATTTTCAGAAAGCCTACATGACCAGAGATGAGTCGGAGGATATTGAGCGTATTGCTGACTTTAAGAAATTTGCAACCAAGATGTCAACTTTTACTGATATTGACCAAACTTTCATTATTAATTTTGTTCCAGTAACTAATTTTAAAGAGCTTAGAGTTAACAATTTATTGAAAAAAACAAAATTTATAGCTATAAATTTTAATAACCCCGGTGTGCCAAGAGTTATTGACACAAATAATCTTGTACTGAAATTTATATTTAAAATAAAGGATATCATCAACAGATTCACACTAAATTTGTTGAAAAATTTATTCATAGAGTTTTTGACAAGGATTATTAATCGCCTCATAATTCCAAAAACAAAGAAATACATAATTGTTGCAGGTATTGAATACGAAACAGGTCAGAAATATGAAATTCCAGGCAATTCATTTGACTATAACACTTACTTAAATTTGACTAATATTAGCAGTTTTCAAAGCAAGGATAAGTATATTGTTTTTCTTGATACTGGTTATCCTTATTTCAATACTGATTCTAAACTTAGAGGATCAAAAGACATGGTTTCAGTTGACAAGTGGTATCCAGCTTTAAATTTATTTTTTGATAAAGTTGAAAAATTATTTAGTGCTAAAATTAAGATCCTCGCTCATCCAAAGCATAAATATTCAAATAATGATAGATTTAGGACATTCAAGAATAGGGAAATTATTCACGGCTCTTCGCCCGAGTTAATTGCCGGATCCAGCCTTGTATTTGCAACTAATTCAACAGCAGTAAGTTTTGCTGTTCTATACAAAAAACCATTGTGTTTTCTTAAGTCAATTGAGTCTGAAAAAAGTTCTAGTATGGATCGATATATTAATTCAAGCTCTAAACTTCTGGGTTCCCCAATTATTAATATAGATGAAGACACTAAATTATATTCTAAGGAATTCTTTCTCAATGTCGATAAAAACTTGTATGACAAATATTCAAAAAAATTCTTAACCTCTAGAGGGGACAAGAAAACCCTATGCCAGATAATATCTGAAGATATTATAAGAAATTAGCATAATATTCTGACTAGGGAAAGGTAGGATAAATTAGTTTTAATGAAGGTGAATAAATATTTTAATGAATTCTGCTGAAATTGATTTAACAGAGAATGGACATCTTTCAATAGACGACTCTATTCTAATCGACAAAATTTCCAAAGACTTTTATGCTAGCTTTAATAGTTTTGTGAGACTGATAGTGTCTAAGAATAAATTAAAAGGCCTAGATTTGATTTCATCAACTCTATCAAGAAACCCTTTTCATAGCTCATTAGTTAACTCTTTATTAAAATTATTTTTGCTGAAAGAGAAACTTGAGATGGGACATAATATATCGAACATAATTATTGACAATAACAAACTTCTAAAGCCATTAAAAACAATATTAAAAAACTATAACTGTGAAGCAAAAATTATTTCCAAAAGAAGTTATCCATTCTTTCAAGAAAGTTATGCAATACTTCGTAACCTATTGAATTCTATAGGCTATCTTGCACTAACCTATCAATTAAGAAATATAAAAATAGATTTCCCAGATCGTGAATACACTATTTTGGATACATTTATTTTTAAAAATAGTTTTTCAGATAAAGGAGATTTCACTGACAGGTACTTTACAGGTTTTTCTGATTACCTTGATTATGCATACTCTAGCAAAGTTATTTATGCTCCGATTTTATCAGGAGTAAAAAAATACTCAGATGTTAAAAAAATTATTCATCTGTCTTCTAAGTCAAAACATAAATTTATTTTTCAAGAATCGATCCTCAAATTTTCAGACCACATCAGCTCTCTGCTAAGAACATTATCTTTTAGAAAAAAAATTCAATACTTGCCATTATTTTGTAATGCAGACGTTAGAGAAATCTTTTTCTCTGAATCCAAAAAAGATATTTTTCATCCATCAATGATGGTTACATTTTCTAGATATTTTTTTAGCAAGAGATTATCAAAAATGAATTTTCGAGTTAACCATGTTGTCGATTGGAACGAAAATCAGAATATCGATAAGGCTTTTATTCTCGGAGTAAAAAAATTTCTTAAAGTTAAAGTTTTTGGGTATCAAGGTTTTTTTTCACCCGCTTATGAAATGCATAAAGTTCCAGAGGCATTTGAATATCAGCATGGTCTTCTTCCTGATCACTTATTTTCAATATCGGAAAGCAATCAAAGCAAAATAAAAGATAGGTGTCCCCAATTAAGTGTTTCATTAGCCAATGCATTGAGATTTAGTAAATTAAAAGATTTAAAAATGAGAAAAACAAGAGATATTATTCTTGTTGCTTTGCCAATGAATCTAAAAGAGTCAGATAAGATTATTCAGATATGCAAAAAATTTGAGTATTTACATGACTTTAATGACAAAATTTTAATAAAAGTCCATCCCGCAAATGATATTCAATATTTTTTGAAAAAATACTTCCCTAAATCAAGAAAAAAAATTGAATTAACCTCTGATCCCATTAACCTTCTATATCCTAAGGCAAAAATTATCATTACTTCAGCATCAAGTGTTGCTGTTGAGTCAATTTATCTAAGAATTCCAGTTGCCATTTATGGGAATAGATATGGAATTACAATGAATCCAATTGAGGACATTAGGTCTGACGTAAAGAAAACTATTTTTTATGATTTTGATAGTCTCTTAAACTTCATCAATGCAAAACAAATTAAAACTCGACAAGAGACAGATATCTTCTTCTGGGATAATGGAGAATCCATCAGGAAAATGTTCCTAGAAAACAGGATGTAAATGTTAGATTATTTTTTTTGAGGATAATATGCATTTAGACAATGTTTTTCACTCTTAGGTTATAATTAATTTGTGAGTATTTTTTCTAAAAAAAAGGTTCTTATAACTGGACATACAGGCTTTAAAGGAAGTTGGTTATCAATTTGGTTGAAAGAGCTTGGAGCAGAGGTTTATGGCCTGTCTGACACTATTGTATCAACCCCCTCAAACTACGAAGTATGTGGGATTCGACACCAAATTAGCGAACGTTTCCTAGATATTCGAAATTCTTCTTTAGTTGAAGATTATGTTACTTCACTAGAGCCAGATTTTGTTTTTCATTTAGCTGCTCAAGCACTTGTCAGGGAGTCCTATGTTAATCCTTTGCATACTATAACGACAAATTCTATTGGCACAGCTAATGTTTTAAATTCTCTTAAATCATTAAAAAAGAAAGTGATAGCAGTTATGATTACAAGTGATAAAGCTTATGATAATTTTGAGTGGGTATGGGGCTATAAGGAAACAGATAAGATTGGAGGCAAGGATCCTTACAGTGCATCTAAAGGAATGGCAGAATTAGTTATAAGATCATATTGTGAATCTTTTTTTCCAAAAGAGGGGAATATAAGGGTTGGTATTACCAGAGCTGGTAACGTAATTGGAGGCGGTGATTGGGCTAAGGATAGAATAGTTCCTGATAGCATGATTGCATGGTCGCGAGGCGAATCTGTTGAAATTAGAAACCTAAGTTCTACAAGACCATGGCAGCATGTTTTAGAACCACTGAGTGGTTATATAACACTTGCTGCAGATTTATATATGAGCAACACACACCACGGCGAAGCATATAATTTTGGACCAATATCAGCCTCAAATCATACTGTCGGCGATCTTTTAAATGAAATGGGCAAGTTTTGGGAAAAGGTCCAATGGAAAGATAATTTCAGTTCTTCAGAGGCTTTTCATGAAGCTGGTCTTTTAAAGTTAAATTGCGATAAAGCATTGCATGATTTAAATTGGCGACCTACTTTGACATTTAATGAGGTAGTTGAAATGACAGTCCAATGGTATAGAAATTTCTATTCAAATAAATCAGATTCAATTTACCTTTTCACTAAACAGCAAATATCTGACTATACTAATTTAGCTAAAGCTAGAGGCCTTGATTGGACAGAAAATGTATAAAAGCATACTTCTAAGTGAGGAAAAAGAAATAGATGTTTATGGAGGAAATATTTATCATGTCATCAAAAAAACTAGTAGGGGTTTTAATGGCTTTGGGGAGGCATATTTTTCAAGTATAGACTTTGGTTTTGTCAAGGCATGGAAGCGTCACAAAAAGATGACATTAAATATTTATGTCCCAATTGGCGCAATAAAGTTTGTTTTATTTGATGATAGGGATAAAAAAAATTCCCAGTTTAAAGAATATTTAATATCTGAAAAAAATAATCATAGATTAACTATCCCACCAATGGTTTGGTTTGGTTTTATTGGCGTTAGTGAGAAAACCTCAATGTTACTTAACGTAGCTGATTTGATTCATATTCCTTCCGAAGTTGATAGAAAGGAATCTGATTTTTTTGATTATGAATGGAGTTCACTATGAAAGTAGTCATTTTGGCAGGTGGGTTTGGAACAAGGCTCAGCGAAGAAACAGATATTAAACCAAAACCAATGGTAGAGATAGGTGGCAAGCCCATTCTTTGGCATATTATGAAGACTTATTCCAGCTATGGATTTAATGAATTTGTCATATTACTAGGCTACAAGGGTTATGTTATTAAAGAGTTCTTCTCTAATTATTTTTTACATCAAAGCGATGTGACTATTGATCTTGCCAAAAATAGTATGGAGATTCATCAGAATGAGAGCGAGCCATGGAAAGTGACTTTACTGGAAACAGGATTGAATACTTTAACTGGTGGACGCATTAAACGCGCTAAAGACTATATTGGTAAAGAGAATTTTTTATTAACTTATGGTGATGGTCTATCGGATGTTGATATCAATAAAACAGTTGATTTCCATAAAAGCCATGGGAAACATATTACCATGACAGCTGTTCAGCCTGCGGGGAGATATGGAGCACTAGATATTAAAGGTGATAACTCCATTGCATCATTTAAAGAAAAGCCTAAAGGTGATGGAGCTTGGATTAACGGAGGGTTTTTTGTGTGCAGACCGGAAGTAATAGATTACATTGCCGGAGACTCTACTATTTTTGAGCAGGAGCCTCTAGTAAGCCTAGCGGCAGAAGGGCAATTGATGTCATTTAAACACAGCGGATTTTGGGAGTGTATGGATACTCTGAGAGATAAAACGTATCTATGCCAATTATGGGATAGCGGCCAAGCTCCTTGGAAACAGTGGCAGTAAAAACCGTTTTAATAACAGGTGGATTGGGTTGCTTGGGTGGGGGTCTTGCTCGATATCTTATTGATACTGGTTACCGGGTAATTATTGGCAGCAGTAGACTCGATGCTCAATTACCAAACAAGTTAAAACAATGCTCGTTGATTTATACAAATTTTGACGACATAGAGACACTTAATAAAGCTTGTTCTAATGTTGATTACATCATACATTTAGCTACTGTTAATGCGCAACAGAGTGAAAAACACCCAGAGCTTGCTAAAAAGGTAAATAGCATCGGTACTGGCAATCTAATTCGGGCCGGTATTAAAAATAAGGTTGGATATTTTTTATATTTTTCCACCGCACATGTATACGGCAATCCCCTGATGGGTCAGATTGATGAGAGTACCAAGCCCCGACCATCACACCCTTATGCATTGACCCACAAGTTTGCAGAGGACTTTTTACTTAATGCGATTAGCGATGGCGTAATTAATGGCAACATATTTAGATTGTCAAACTCTATTGGATTGCCGCTAGTGACTGAGGCTAATTGTTGGATGTTATTCGTTAATGATGTATGTAATCAGGCCATAACTGATCGACGTATTACAATTAATTCTAATCATAATAATGAGCGGGATTTTATACCAATGAATTCTGTGTATGAAATCAGCGAGTATTTTCTGACTAATCGTATTTCTGCAAGTCAACCGGTATTTAATGTGGGCAGCGGGACTTCGTATACTTTATTGGAGATGGCAGAAATAATCGCTTGTCGTTGTAAAGTGTTGTTTGGCTACAGTCCTCAGATTGTTTTCACGGATAAGAGTCTTGCTAAAAGTTTAAAGTTAAGATATAGGGTTGATAAACTTATTACAGAAATGAAATATATTACTAATAACGATCTAGAGCCTGCTATTGATGAAATCCTCAAATTCTGCCAGGCTGAGTTGCACTAGATATGAACACACCTTTTTTTTCTGTCATTGTTCCTACTTACAATAGGGCGCATATATTATCCAGATCGATAGGTAGCGTACTGAGTCAAACATTTGAAGATTTTGAGCTCATTATTGTTGACAACGGGTCGACTGATAATACTCAAGGCTGGCTTCAAGAAAATTATCAAGACAAAAGAATTGTATATTTCTATCAAGAGGGCAGTGGGACGCCTGCCAGTCCAAGAAATACAGGCATTTCTTTAGCAAAGGGCGAGTGGGTGTGCTTTTTAGATTCGGATGATAAGTGGGATAAAGATAAGTTGTATGCTCTGTTTTCAACCATAAAAGTGGACGATGCCATTGATGTTATTTGCCATAATGAATACAAATACAACGAGATGGATGACAGCATAGGGGGCATGCTTAAATATGGCCCAGCCACCAGCAATATGTATAAAGATATGTTGTACTTTGGTAACCGACTTTCCACTTCAGCCACATCAATTAAAGCTAAATTTCTAAAAGACAAGCAGTTGAAATTTAATGAATCCACTGATCTATCCATGGTGGAAGATTATGACTTATGGCTTAATCTAGCAAGGAAGGGTGCATATTTTGTTTTTTTATCTGCACCGCTTGGATTTTATACTGTTGGTGACTCCAATATGATTTCAAACTCGGCATTATTTTGCCGTAATTTACGAAATTTACTTAAATTACACGTTTTTGAAATTCAACAATTCTCCAATAATAAGTCAAAGTTATGGGGCTTATTAAAGCTGCGCTTCGAGGTATGTGAAGTTCGATATTTTGAGCTCCATCCCATAAAAAAGATAGGGCAACTAGCAAAAATCTTTGTAAAGCATCCTATCAATTTTTCTATTATGGTTGGCGGGTTCTTTAAAAGAAAATTAATCGATTAAATATTTTTATTATGATTATTTCTGCCAGACCTTATCCCAGCGCTCGAACTTTGCTTACCAAGGGTGGGGCCAAACTACCGGAGCTCGAGTTTTACTCTTTGGGTAGAGAGGCACTATTATCTGCACTACTTGGCTTAGGATTAATAAAAGGAGATAGTATTGCTGTGCCTGCCTATATGTGCAGCTCTACCATTCAACCTTTGGAAGACTATGGGTTTCGACTCATATTTATCGATGTTGATGATCAATTAGATTTGCCAGTTGATAATCTCCAAACAGTTGCTGCTAAAACAAAGATTAATGCCTTGCTGCTGGTGCATTATTTTGGCTTTCTGCAAAATTCAGCAGAAATAATGTCAGTATGTCGGTCGCTAAACATAAAGTTGGTTGAAGACTTTTCACATAGTTTCTTTTCTGGATTTTTGGCGGATGACACCCCGTTTGATGCTGATGCTAAAATTTTCAGCATTAGAAAAAGTCTACCTATTGTAGATGGCGGTGCGTTGAGTTGGCGCAATGCTGAAAATGGTATTAAGACTGATAACCCCTCATGCTTCGCATTGTTTCATGATTCGATATATCTGTTAAAACGATTGGTAGAGAAATTGGTAACAATGCTTAACATTAATATCTATTCAGAGAGAATTACACGACGCAGACAATCGCTTTCTACAGGAGTTGAAGAAGGTCTCAAGAAGCATGCATGCGATCCTTCTTGGCAATTAAAAAAATATTTGTGCAATGCGGCATATTTGCAAACAGCCCAGCAGCGTATTCTCAAAAATTTCAGTAAACTCAGTACTCAATTGGAAGCGCTTGGGTTTGACTTATTGCATAAGACAGCACAACCCGGTGAGGTGCCTCAGGCTCTGGCGGCCTATGATCACCAAGGAGGATTGGCAGATTATCTAAGAGCACAAGGGATAGGTGCCTGGCGTTGGCCTGCGGAAGAGATGCCTGAAGAAGTTGCCAGGCAAGTGGACAAATATCCGAACGCTAATTACTATAATAAGACATTGGTATTATTGCCCATTCATCAAAGTGTTAGTAATCAACAAATTAATTATATGATCCAAGTTTTATCCCAATGGCAGAAACGATGACATGGACTCAATATAGCGGCTCTGATGATGACTGGAATCAGGCGATATCTCAAATTGACAACAGCACCTATTTGCAAAGTGGTCAATGGTCAAGACATTTAAGTAATTTAGGCTGGGAATGTCATCGATGGCAGTATCAATCTGGTGAACAATCTGCATTTATACAAGGTTTTTTGAAGCTTTATCCGTTGGGTGTTGGAGTGCTTTGGTTCCCAGACTGGGTTGTGGGAGATTATGCAACCAGTAGTGGTATTGTTGATACATTTCGTCAATCTTTTTCGTTACGATGGCTTTATGTTCGGGTGCGTTCACATCACGTGTCCAATGAGCAGGATTTGCTTGATTTGCAACAGGATTTTACTGAGGTCAAGGAGCCGTTTGATACTGCCATGACTATGCATTTGAATTTGACAATTAGTATTGAAGCGCTTCATCAAGGATTAAGTAAAAATTGGCGGCGCAATTTGAAGCGTTCTAATAAACTCGACTATGAAATCGTTGAGGTAAAAGAGGTGAGTACAATCACTGCTTTATACGCAGAGCTCAGTACCATCAAAGGTGTTGGCGGTTTATTTCCTAAGGAAGAAATTGCCAGTTTAATGAAGACTTATGAAGATCAAATCCTGGTAATTGGCGCCCGAACTCGCGATGGCAAAATACATGCGATACGCGGCGCCATTATTCATCAGCACAAGGCAATCGATATTTTTGCAGCCACCAATGTGCTGGCCAGAAAGCAGTATTTATCCTATGCATTGTGTTGGGATTTATTGATGCGCTGCAAACAACTTGATTGTCAGTATTTTGATTTTAATGGCGTTGATCTGGATAATATGGGTGTATATAACTTTAAGAAAGGCACAGGTGCCGAGTTAGTAAAGACGTTGGGTGAGTTTGAGTATGCAAGTAGCTCAGTGATTAAACACTTGGTAAACTTTGCCTCCAGGTGGCGGCATTCCTATTAGTTGGTGTGATTATGTCTAAGTTAAATATTCTAGTACTTCATAGCATTGTGCAAGATCAGCCTAGAAAATGGGCTGATGTTAAGTTAGAAAGATTAATTGAGTTATTGACTAATATTCAACAAAATAATCAATCAATTACGCGAATTGACCATTGGCAGGAGACAGGTCTGGGTCAAGTGGCTTTGAGTTTTGACGATGGACACATGAGTGATTATGACCTTGTCTTGCCACTACTGCAGGCACATAATGCAACTGCTACGTTTTTTATTACTCCGGATTTTGTGGGCCGAGAGGGTTATTTAACTTGGTCCCAAGTTAAGCGCCTGCATAAGGCTGGTATGGAAATTGGCTCGCATTCTTTAAGCCATCCCTACTCAACTGCCGTTACCCTAGAGGAACTAATGTTCGAGATGCAACAATCAAAGCTTCAAATCGAACAACAGATTGGCGCTGAAGTTAAGTCATTTGCGTATCCTTATGGCGATTATTCTCAGCGCACACATCAGACAGCAATTGCGGCAGGCTATAAGTATATTTGCACCTCAAAGCCAGGTTTGTGCAAAACAAACTCAGTAATTATGGGACGCAATTCGATTCATTCCAATACCAGTACCCAGGACATAGAGAAATTGCTTAACCCAAGTAGACTCTATTTATTGCAACAAAAATTCAATTATGCTATTCGTTACACCTTAAAACGAGCTCTAGGGGTGAATAACTATATAAAATTAAAGCAGCTTATCTATTCTTAGAGACATGCTAACAGTTATTATCGGTAAAAGAAGTAATTTATCCCGCCACTTGGTAGGCGCCATAGATGATGCAGTCAGCGTGTCAGCATCTGAGGCTGTTGAGTATTTAACACAGCTTGACTGGCAACAACACCAATCGATTAACTTGGTTTTAAACCAGTTTCAACCAGCCACGAAACTGAATGATCTAAGTAGTCCTACTGACTATGTTGATAATGCCATCGCTTCAACTGCCCGCATATTGCAAAGCATT
>Ga0181583_10004619_pt1 | contig 10083 bp, 8 predicted proteins | sample 071ome_31_FD_132461 | JGI IMG/M metagenome (GOLD analysis project Ga0181583, IMG submission 132461) | Coastal salt marsh microbial communities from the Groves Creek Marsh, Skidaway Island, Georgia - 071405CT metaG (megahit assembly) | ecosystem: Environmental > Aquatic > Marine > Intertidal zone... | reverse complement strand
GTACCTTTGTATCTACTAGATCGGTGGTGAAGTAAGTCACCCATCTGTGCTAGCTTCTCACCTTTTTCAGTGATAACATTTCTTATATATTTCCTTAAGTCAATCATTCACTTCACCTTCTGATATGGTTTCCACCAAGTGTTGTCTTTATAAATACATCCAAAATATGATTCTATTAATTCTAATAAACACTGATCGTTTGGTGCATCATCATGGCCGAACTCCATAAAAAATGCATTAAAGTATTGTAAAGCTTCATATATAATGGCATTATTGTTTTGCACCGATACTTTTTGTTTTATTTTTACACCTATGTCATACAAATCACCATCAGATAAAATACCATCAAGTGCAGGGTTATATACAATAGGAGCATCTCTATTTTCTAAATCTACAGCAGAAAGTTTATGGTTTGTATTATAGTTGTGTAATGATGGCAAATCATCTAAGTTAGTACTAGTTATTTTTTCTTTTTCAGAGTCCATTAATATAAAATCATATTTGTCGAAAAGATTTTTATTTCTTATGTATTTATAAAAATTCATAGCAGCATCAGTAATTGAAGGTATTACCTTTTTGTTCCCACGTTTGCCGACTTCTTTTTGCCCTCTATCCGGAACCATGATTTTTGGATGCAAATGTGATAACATCATATCTTTCATTAGTGGCCCAAATTTAGAGCCTATGTGCGCTGCAGTGTATTCAATGTAATAAGAATTTTTTGAGGAACTAGTCGGTTTTGCTTTAATCATTCCATCAATTGAAGCAAAGAACATCCAAAGATCACCACGATATTCATCTGCGCCATATAAATCAATTGCTTGCGGTTCTTCAAACTCAAATGGTTCATACATGTAATATTTTTTTACCAATGGTGCAACTTTTCTTAAAGCACCGTCATTATTATTTGCATCGTTTATTGCTTCAATAAATTTTTTGCCAAGTTTCGTCAGCTGACTAGTCGGTGCAATATTCTGTTTTGCACAGTTGATGTATTCATCGATCAAGCTTTTGTTAAATAAAGCAATCATTATACATTCAGTTCCAGTACTGTCAGCTCCTTCGTAAACATATGTATAGTGGTTACTTACACCAGGATTAACGTAATTCTCAAATAACAATTTTTCTAAACTATAAGTCATTATCTTTCTACCATACGTTTTCTAAAAAAGTTTAATAATATACTGTCATAATTATCATGGTCTTCACAGAATTCCCAAAAATCTACTTCTAAACCGTGCCAATTGTTAAGATGATGTACAAGGTCACCTAATTCACCTTTAACATCTGTGTGTCTGCGTTGCAATATACTATGTTCCCAAGAAAATGCACTAGTGTTATAGCTTAAATCTAGTGCCACACTGTCAGGATCGTTCTCTGTAAAATCATCTTTAATACTATCCCATGGCACTTCATTATGTAAGTCATGTTCTATTTCCCAATGGTCTTCCATCCATTGTTCTTCTATTTCTTCTACTGTTTCGCTATCATTTCCAAAATGATTTTTCATCCAATTTATAATTATAAATGGCGAATTCGCTCTATCAGCCCAGCCTTGTTTTTTGCAAATATCAACAATATCTTTATCAAAATTATTTTCAAGCCACATCATAAAAGCAGTGTTATATGCTTGTCGCAGCGGGGGGTCGTCACTCCAATAGGATTCTGTATCGTCAAAATCAGTCATAGTAATTTTTGCATCACCACCATCAAGGTATTTCTTTTCTATATCCGGTCTTTTAAATGCATAAGTGTTATAAACTTTTCTAGCCGACGACGACACTTCTTCTCTATCAGAAGTTATGCCATCTCCAAAATAAGACATTGTTAAATCATATAGTGTCGGACCATAACCTTCTATGGCTGCAGCTCTTGTAATTTGCATTGCACCATTAGTATTTTCACCCTCCTGGTTTTCCGCTCTAATTGCTGCTTTAGTGCAATCGTAAAGCACAGAATAAAACTCATCAGAAATTTCATTATAAATAGCAGTACTAGCATCTCTGTTATCTATAGCCGCGGCCGCAACAGCATTTCCTGCATCTGTGTGAACCTCATATGATTTTTCTATAACTTTTTTCATTTCTTCTAAAAATTTTACCCTATCATAAAGTATGCATGTGTAACCGCCCATGAAAACACCGCCACCCGCACTTGCATGATATAGTGCCATGTTGTCTAACACCTCATTACTCTTAGGTGATTTGTAACTAGATTCTATTATTATATTTTGTATTAGCTTTCTTAGAGTTTTCAATTTTCTGCTCCTGCGTAGTGCTCGTCGAAAAAGCCAATTAATATACTCTGGTATGTATTAGACTTTATTTTTTCAAACATGCCAGCAAATGATTCTTCAAGTTCATAGCCATTGTATAATATATCCTCAACCATTTCATTTAAAATAAATAAAAAGTCCTCGTGTGCTTTTGTTAAACTTTTAAAAGCTTCTTTTGCATAATCAGTGTTAAAGCTTAAGTCTAACTCTTCATTAGGTTCAAAAACTATAGTTGGTGAAAATTTAAATAAGTTTCTTTCTATATTTTCTTTATCAGACTCCCACTGCGAAACAATATCATCTATAACAAAATCCTGTGAATAATACTTTTTTATTAACCTTACAGCAGTGTAAGGGTGTTTACTAAAATATACGCTATCCACAGCATCATATAGACCCGGGTCATAACTTTTTAACCATAATTCAAAAGCATCCTTGTACGCATTTTCTATCATTTTATTATTTCCAGCATGATCTGGACAGTCATCATTACTTATATCCGTGACACTATCTGGGTCTAAGTATTTTTTCTCAATATCTGGCCGTTTCTCTGCATAGAAACGATATACCTTTCTCGCAGAACGGCTGACAGAACCCCTATCTGGAATTATTCCATTTTCCTCTATCGACATAACTAAGTCATACAGCGTAGGTCCATAACCTTCAATAGCTGCAGCTCTGCTTACTTCCGAAGCGAGATTGCAGCTGTCGAAGGGTTCTTTTGTTTGTATTACAGCGACAACACAGTGAGGAAGTATTGCAGTAAACACATTTCTCAGAGAAGATTCAAATTCTAATGACATGTAAAAAGTATATTCGTCACCCGGGGTGATGGGTTCTTCGTTAGCAGCGTAAGCAGAAATTTCAGTTCTAAGATGATGTCTCATCATGCTTTTCATTTTAGATTTATCATATAAAATATAGTTTTTATATAAATAATCTGCAGTACCGTGATAAAGTGCAAAATTTGTTTGTACTTTATCACTGCGTGGATCTTTCATTGCTTCTGCAATAATTTGTGAAACTAATAATCTTAAACTACTCATTTGCCACCTTCGTAGTGAGCATGGAAAAAATCCAATAATATATTTTCCCAAAAACTTGGTTTTAAATCGGTTATCATACCATCGATTGGCACTTCACGGCCATATATTTCTTGCAACATATAGTACAACCCCATTTCCATTTCATCTAAAAATTTATCGTGTGCTGCCGTTAATTTATTGAAAGCGCTCACAGCATAATCAGTATTATAACTTAAGTTAAGCTCTTCTTTGGGTTCTAAAATGGCGGGTGGTTTTAGTTTATAGAGATTTTTTTCTATTTCCTCTTTTTCTTCATACCAACTAGTTTGCAGCTCACTTAACTCGCCTTCATCATACATTTCTCCAAACTCAACAGAATCAATTATGTATCTTATAACATCATCTGGACCTCCGAAGTGATCTACCACATCGTAAAAACCGCCTTTGTTGTCAAGCGCTTGATAAATTTCACGATTGTAACTAATTAACCAGTCACCGAAAGCTTCGTAAACAGCTTTTCTTAGTAAGCTGTTTTTATACATTTCTTTTGGTGTCATGTATGTGTAACAATCATCAGATGTTATATCAGTTAACATGCCGCCATCAAGGTATTTTTTTTCAATCTCTGGACGTTTTTCTGCGTAAAATCTATAGACTTCCCTAGCAGAGGAGCTAACCTGTGCTCTGTCCGAAGTTATACCATTCGGTTCAATAGACATTACGATATCATACAACGTTGGACCATGACCTTGTTTTGCCGCGGCTCTTACAACTTGCACTGCGCCATTGCAATCAATATCATTTTTTTTAGTTTTTATAATTGCGTATGTGTGTTCATATATTATTTCCCAAAAAAAGGATCTTACATCATCCCAGTTCCATCTTTCTCCAGAGTCATTAAATCCTAATACAAGCTTGCCGGTCACTGTTTTTCTTATTAGCGGTGCGAACATATCTATTATTGTTTCTTTATCACTTAATCTTTCTGCTACTTCTGTTTTGTTATAAAGGATATAAATTTTAACGCCGGCACTCGAGGGAGAATCGTAATCATTTGCGGCATATAACGCGTAGTTCTGCAATATTTCGCCACTATTCGGGTTAATCATGCCTTCAGATACAATTTTCCTTATAAAACTTCTTAAATTTTTCATATAATACCTACAATTTTGGTGATATGTATAGCATTTTGCGCTTTTTTAACATTTCTATTGTCTTCGTGTTATTTTTCACATACATTTTTGACAACTCTGATTTTTTATATTTTGATTTTCCACCTGCAACTTCCATATCACAATCATCGGGGTGCAACTGTATTTTTTTTACGTCATCTCTCTTGCTATTATATACTTTCCAAACATTTGCGGCTTCGGGTTTAACGCTTCTTCTATCAGGTATTAAACCATTTTTGCTTCTATAATTGTATAAATACTCAAGAGCAACTTCATACAACAATGGTCCAAAGCCGGCTGGGGCTTCTATTATATCGACCTTGTATGCTCCATTGCAATTACCATAATTTCTGATATCAGCACTAGTCATTTTCATGATTGTAAGCGCACCTACTAAATCTTCTAGATCTAACTTGTTCTTTTTGTAGTATGCCTTCGCACGATCTGATAAATGGCTTTCATCAAAGAAAAAATCTGCGGGTTCTTTTTTATTTTTAGGTTTTTCACAGTAAACAATATCTATTTTTCCCTTTCTTTCACCAGGTACAATCTTTATCCCAGCATCAAAGCCATCGATGGTTGAAATTATGTCATCTATCTTACTGTTTCCGCTCGACTCTAAAATTAAATGTCTTATATATTTTCTCAACTTTTTCATGTAACTTACCTCTTCATATAAATATACAAAAAAAGCCCTATAAATAGAGCTTGTTTTAAAACTATTGCACTATTTACATTGATAGCCAAAGAAATGCTACAACTTGGCCAATGTCATGTGACAGTATGACTGGTGGAAGCTCTTCCCTGGTTGGTGGTTTTATTATTTGTGTTGTGTCACTTGAGAATCCACGAGAACCATTAGACTTTGTTTCTATCGTAGTAACATTTGGTATTACTATTACCTTTTTTTTATTTTCATACGTAGCAGACGACACGGGTACATGTAAATTATCAAACAGCGTCAATGTAATAGTAGCTACATCAACAGTGTAAGATATGTGTGTTCTTAAATACCAATGTTCATTTACTACTGAACAGTGTGCACCCTTATTAACATAGTCACAGTTTTTAAACTTCATTCGAATACTGTAAGGATTGTGCAACTCCACTTCGTCATCTTTGTTTTTCCACATTGGGAGTTTTCTTACTAACTCACTATATATCTGATCATATTCAATGCCACTTCCTACACCTTCGACTACTGGTTTATCGACATATATAATGTTGTGTGCTAAACAATTTAAAACAAATAATAAATAAAAAAACATAAACACCCCTTTCTCTTAATTACTATACTTCCTGATCAGTGTTTTTACAGCTTGATTAAAAGCAATATTCCACAAGTTTATATTTTTATCTCTGCCATCTAAAACTGACATTGGATACCAGCCACCACTATCAGGCGTTGTTTCCCAGTTAAATTCAAAGTCGACCGGTTTTGCCTGCGCTATCATTGCATCTTTCTGCTTTTTCGTGCATGTAGCAATATAAAAATGAAAATTCCAAGTACTGTCAACTGTGGCTGTTATTTTATTTTCTTTTATCGTAAACATTATTGGCATACCAGTTTCTTCTTCCCACTCTTCAAGTGCTAACAACTCATAATCTTTTTGTGTTTGCGGCACCATATCTTGCGTAATATTTCTCGTATCATAATGTTTAACACCTCGCGCATTATTAGCAGCTATTCCGCCAGAAGGATATGAGTATTGCAATCTTCCACCAGTTACTAAGTCGCTTCTTTGTTGAAGGTACATGGTTTGATCTTCTGGGCATATAACTAGAATACCAACTGCAGAGACACCCCACATAGTTGCCTCTAACAATAAAGCATTCTTTCTACTAATCTCTTCTTTAATTATTTTTTTTAATATTGTTTTTTTAATTAACATGTAACTCTCCCTATTATTTTTTAGGCAATATAAAATGAAGACTAATATCTTTCTTTAATTTTTCTGTAAAAACCCAGAGACGATCATTTATATCTCTAAAAAAATCTATCTCGTTCTCAAAAAAGCTAGCATCTATTGCATCAACAAAATATTTTCGTATATCACCCGCAAGATATGCTTCATCTGCTCCGAAAAGATCTTTAATAATTTCCCGGTCAGCCTCACCCTTGTACATTGGTTTGTCTAATATGTCACATAATCTAAATAAAATCCTCGCGAGGTCCTGCGCTTTGTCAAAATCTTTTGCACCCGAAAAGGCATCCGGCTCAATATTGATATGTACGTAAACTATATCTATATCATCTAAATGATAATCGTTCCAAGAAATACTTCCATCAAAATCATAATCAGTTGCCTTTGAATGTTCAAAATCTCCCCCAAATCTATCTTGCATCTTAGACATTAACCCTGTTGAATTCTCGGGATGCATAGTTACACCAATAAATATTTTATCCGGGTCTATAGGATTATCAAAAACTGCATTTAGATCTTCAAAATAATCTATTTCTTCACCCCTCCAGCTTTCTCTAACTCCGTCATGATTCTCAATTGTACCCATTATATATTCGAAGAATTTTTCAGCTCGTTTTCCATGACTGATCTCTGGTCTTTGCATATCTTCTTTGAGTTCTACGATATGTTCTATTTCATCAAACATATTACTAATATATTGAACTAATTCATAACCCTCTTTTGCAGCTGCTGTTACTACCTTATCGCCAGCTCGTTCTATTTCTTGTGCTGGGACATCAATCTTTTCCATTATGTTTTGTAATCTTTTTTGAAGCTCGTGCTTACCCTGCTCAAATAATTCCATATCATCATCAACGGCTGCTTTTTTCATTTTTCGTAAATATTCTTCGTTAGCTGTTATTTCTTTCTCTAAGGCTAACTCAACACCTTTACTGTATGTTGTTGCCTGACCGGTTTTTGCAAATTCAGTTTCAAAAGTTTGATACTTTAATATATCATTATAAGCTTTTAAAACAGTTTTTAGTATTTCAATTGGCATTCCATCAAAGTCTGAAGCCTTTCCGCTTTTAAAATTACTTAATTGCTTTTGGTATTCATCTGCAATCAATCTTTTTTCACCAAAGTATTTATCATGTATGTGAGGATATAAATTTTCATACATGTCTGATATTAAATCTAAAGTTTCTTGGGAGTGTTTAGTAAAATCCGACAGGCTTTTAAAAGTCTTTGTTCTTTGTTTTACACGATTTTCAAGATCGAATCTAAAATTGTCCATTTTTACTCGTTGCAAGGACGATTGTGTTTGTTTTAAGTCACTGCTTGCTTGGCTATGTTTTGTCTCGAATTCACCAGAGAATATTTGGTTATCTTTTAATACATCAACAATACTTTTATTTACCAGGTAATTCGTGAGCTGGGGGCGGCGGCCGCTGGCTTCGCCGCCAGCATTTAATGCTGCAGCATTAGCACCTTTAATAATATTATCAATAAAAACACCGGTCTCTTCAGAGAAAAGCTTTTTATCACTGCTTTGTTTCATCTGATGTAACATGCTTAACAACTTAGCAATATTAAAAAATAATTCTTTTCTTGCTTCGGCATTTACAAGGAATTCTTGGTTATTTCTCCCGAAAGCTCTTTTAGACCCAGCTGACGATCTATGGAACTGTTCTTTTCGTTTTCTTGCCCTAGACTGCTTTTCTTTTGCTTCGAGATCTAGAAATATTTCTCTTAGTTCGTCGCAAGCACCTTTATTACCAATACTACAAGCGCCCAAAAGAGAAGCTATTTTTTGTTTCAGTTCTTCTGCTTCCATTTGATTCATTCCAGAAGATTTGATCAATCGTTGAATCTCTTCATCAGTTACTTTTTTAGGATTGTCAGCTAGCGAATGCACTTCTTCTATTTCATTTAAATCATCAATTAATTCCTTGTAAATGTTTAACAAGTCAATGACAGAAGATGCGACTGAACCACTGCCCAATAGTTTAAGTTTCTCTTGTGCTTTAACATAATCCGCATAATCTTTCAAAAGTGTATCTTCAGCCGCTTCTAGTTTTTTTATAAATTCTGCTATTGGAATTAATTCTCTTTTTGCTATAGTTTCTTCCTGTCTATAATCTCTGTGTGGATTAAACCGCGGCAAATTATCTAGTGCTTTCCACAAATCCTTGTTAATGCTGTATTTTTTTTGCATCTCTTTCATGCTAGTTCTGGTTGTATGAATTACCGGTATTTTTACGTAGCTAGAAAATGGTTTATAATTTCCTTTGCGTACAATGACATGATCGGCATATGCCTTTGGTGAAAAATTGTGCGTTGTCCACTCTAGGGTTGGTTTATTAGAAGATTTTCTTATTTTACCACCTTCAAGTTTGACACTGGGTTTTCTTTGGTACCCTATCTTGTCAATAAATGTAAATGACCTATCTGAACTGATACCTTCTTTTGGGAATGCCGGGGTTGGTTCTTTGACTACACCAGCTGGGTCAACTAGTGACTTAAAAAAATGATGCACATCTTCATGTTTTATTTTTATGCCGCCAGCAACTGGCATTCCAGTTACATCGCCATCAAGTACAACTACTTGCTTTTGATTTTTAGTAACATCTTCGTACCTTCCGCCTAAGTCCCACCAATCATTGTATTTTTAGAATTATAATATGCATCAAACCAAGATTTGTTAAGTTTGTTTGACATTTCTGTAAATTCTTTAACCGCTTCTATCAAAGCTTCTTCTCTTTTTTCTATGTCACCTGTTCTGTTATTGTTTTCATCAACCATTGCCTCAGGTTTGACACCTGTAATATCTTCAACAACATCTAAAGTTTCTTCGAATATTTCTTCTAGCTCTTTTATTGTGTATGAGTACCTAGGTTTTGCGGCTGCATCTCTGGAAAGTTGCATAATCTCTTTCTCTGTAGCCGGCATGCGTTCTATTTTATCACCAGTATAATCTTTTTGTTTTGATATTCTTTCTAAACTTTTTTCAAGTTTTTTCACTATTTCCTTGTTGTCATGTGACTTAAGTGTTCTTGCAAATGCATCAATGTCCATTGGAGATAGCGTTTGAGGCGTAATACGCTCAGCATGTGCTTTTTTTATTTCCCAATCATAAAATGCATTTGGGTTTTTGTAGTAATCTGATGCCATTATATCTTCATGTTCTTTTTCATCGATAATCAGATTTGGAGACCAAATTAAATCAAAAGAATAAAGAACAAAATTAAATTTCTTACTGTCACCTAAAATACGTAGCATTTTGTCGCGGTTTGTATTTGGGTCAAATATTTTTTTCATATTTAAAACTTGATTATATAACTCATGAAAAAATGATTTAATGTTGTGATAGCCTATTGATGAAGCGTTACCTATGTATTTAAATGAATAATAAAGATTAGGGTAGGGTAAAAGCACTGTCGTGTTATATTGCATATTTTGGGTTGTAGCATTGATGGCGCCAAAATAGAGCTCGTCATACATAAAATCTATTATTTCTTTTTCAAAAACTTCTAGATATGGTCGCATCATTGTTCTCATATATTGCTGTGATCTTTCCATCCAACTTTCTATTTCTTTTTCAGTTACTGATTTTACATCTACGTTTTTAAAATCTTTTATTATATCCTGGTTAAAAGTTTTAACATATTTGTTGTACACATTTTTCTTGATATTACTTTTAATTT
>Ga0181583_10004602_pt1 | contig 10099 bp, 7 predicted proteins | sample 071ome_31_FD_132461 | JGI IMG/M metagenome (GOLD analysis project Ga0181583, IMG submission 132461) | Coastal salt marsh microbial communities from the Groves Creek Marsh, Skidaway Island, Georgia - 071405CT metaG (megahit assembly) | ecosystem: Environmental > Aquatic > Marine > Intertidal zone... | reverse complement strand
TTCGCCAATCGCCAACATGGCCACCACCGAGGCTACGCCGATAACTATGCCAAGTAGCGTCAGCACTGTGCGGAAAATATTCGCCTTGAGCGAACGCAGCGCCATGCGTATGGCTTCACCTATCCCAGCCAGCGGAGAGGTGATTTTGCGGCTCAGGAAAAGGTCACGCAGCTCCCTGTTCTTGGCAGGGTCTACGGCGCCCTCGGCAGGGCCCGAATCACTGATGATGCTGCCATCGCGAAATTCAATAATGCGATCAGCGTGAGCGGCAACGTCACTGTCATGGGTAATCAGGATAACTGTATGCCCTTCCCGGGCCAGGCTTTCCAGGAGCGCCATCACTTCCACGCCGCTCTGGGAATCCAGGGCACCTGTGGGTTCATCCGCCAGAATGACCTGGCCGCCATTCATCATGGCACGGGCAATGGAGACCCGTTGCTGCTGTCCACCTGACAGCTGGGTTGGCCGATGGTCGAGTCGCTCACCGAGTCCCAGGGAAGTAAGCAGGGCTTCACCACGTACCCGCCGTTCGCGGTGGCTCAAACCGGCATAAATTGCCGGCACCTCGACATTTTCTTCCGCTGTGGCCGAACCCAGGAGATTGTAACTCTGGAAGACAAAGCCGAAGGCTTCACGGCGCAGCCAGGCCAGGCTGTCCGCATCAAAGCTTTTGATGTCGCGTCCGGCAAACAGGTAGGTTCCGGAGCTGGGTCGATCCAGACATCCCAGAAGATTCATTAACGTGGATTTGCCGGAACCGGACTGGCCGACAATGGCCAGAAACTCACCGGGATAAATTTTCAGATCAATGCCGCGCAGGGCATGCACTTCAACACCACCATCAGTCACAAACCGGCGATGTATGTTGCGCAGCTCAATCAGGGGAATGGCAATTTCACCACTGCTGGTTGCAGGCTTGTGCCTGTGCTCTCCATGTTTAGGGTGACTGTCCGCAGGTGCCCCGATACTTGAACTCAGGGGAATGTCAGGCTGGAAAGAACCGGTGCTCACTACCTGAATCCACCCATGACACGAATGCCCGGCTGCCTGTTGGTTTGTTGCCGGTTGGCCCCGTTGGCGTTGGCCTGAATGATCCCTGCAACCACCTGCTCTCCAGCTTCAAGACCGGATACCACTTCTGCCGCTATGCGACTGGTGACACCAACCATGACTTCCCTTTCTTCATACACGCCTTCACCCTTCACCACGCGAACGGTTGCGAGACGTCGGGTCTGTGCTGCTCCTGCGCCAGGCTGGCGACCCGCAGAGCCGCCGTTATTAAAACTGCCCTGTCCGCCACCAAAGCCCTGTCCTGATGCCATGCGCTGACGTATCCGGTCACGCTGCTCCTGGCTCATCCCCTCGGGAAATCCACCTCCTTGTCCACCGCCGGCAAATCCGCCTCCATTCGGTGGTCGGGCAGCCATCGTACCGGGGGCAGGTTGCCCGGGAGCCTGATCCTTGAATGTGAGCGCCCCCAGGGGGACGGTTATGACGTTGCGCGCTGCCGATGTAATGAAATAAACCTGAGCGGTCATATCCGACAGCAGAGAGGCATCAGCATTGTCCACATCAAACAGGCCGGTATAGAGCACCACATTATTTTCAATCACAGGGGTCGGCAATATCTGGCGCAACTGGCTGTACCAACGCCGGCTGCCTCCGCCCAGTGTCGTAAAGTAGACCTGCATCCCTTTTTTGATGCTGCCGATATCCGCTTCGGAAATTTCAGTTTCCACTGTCATGGTATTCAGGTCGGCAATTCGTAAAATTGTCGGTGCCTGCTGGGTGGCATTGAGCGTCCGCCCTTCATTCATTTCAATGGACACCACGGTTCCGGCAGAGGGTGCATAGATTCTGGAGAATTCCAGCTGTGTTTCATCACTCTCAAGGCTGGCACGGCTTTGTTGGATCTGCTTTTCCAACTGAATCAGACTGGACTGGGCCGAGGCCAGATTGGTGATCGCATTGTCATATTCCAGCTGACTGGTGGCATCGGCTGCCATCAGACGTTCCTGCCTGGCGGCATTGGATCTGGCCAATTCCAGTGAGGCACGTCTTGCCTCGATCTGGGCTTCCAGGGCTTCAATACTGGCACGGCTGGCCTCAACCCTGGCTTCCTGGACGCGGGCGTCAATTTCGGCAAGGAGCTGTCCTTCCTCAACGATATCTCCCACTTCAACGTGCAGCTTCTGCAACTGACCGCTGACCTGGGCGCCCACATCAACAAACTCAAAAGGCTGGAGGCTGCCGGCAGCTGTTATTGTGTTCTCAATGTCCCCCACTTCCACCGTGGCTATCAGGGGCTGATCCTGCGCTTCAACAGTCCGGGTGGATTGCCAGTAATACCAGCCACCTCCTCCAAGCACCAACAGGACTACCAGGGAAACAATCGCCTTGCGACGCGTGAATCCGCGCTTTCTGTCCTGTTCAAAAGCTGACTCTGCTGTTTTCATACAACCTGTAACCCGGCAATAAATATTTCATGCTCACTGATAAACGCAAACACCCTGCGATACGTTTACTCAGGACAAAAAGAATCGACTTGCAGTCAAATTCGTAAAAACGCGAATTTTACCGCTTATCAGCAGGCAACACTAAGGATTAATCATGGATTTTATAAAGAGATATCAGTCAGTTAAGGGAGTTTTCACCCCGGAAACTGATAAGAATTACTGCTGACCGGGATTCAGGAACCTGTCTGCGGCTGTTTACTTTCCAGCGGGATAAACAGGCATATCACGACATAGACAACGGTCATCAACAGGACATGCAGCATTCCCTCCCCGTTGAATCCGGTGACTATCAGGGATCGTACCGCAAGGCCGAAATAGGCGAGGGAAACAATGATGGTAAAAATCAGATTCATGCGCAGTTCTGTACCGCTATGCTGACATACATGCGGGCGCCTCATCAGCTTGGTCATGGCATCCATGGCTTCCTTATTACAGACCGGACACTGGTTGCTGCTCATGATGTTTCCTCACTTCGCAATCTTGCAAGTAACCTGATTATTACAAAAGCTTCAGGATATTACACTTACTCCATGATTTTATTATGGTTTTAAGTATTCGTGATTTCTACCAATTGTGCAAGCACAGATTTTGCGGTTCCATTGTCAATGGCCTCGGCAGCTATCTTTGCACCATGTTGGATATCCATGACCTTCCCGGCAATCACCAGTGCCGCGGCGGTGCCAAAAAGCACCACATCCCGATAGGCATCTTTCTGACCGTCCAATAGCGCTTTCAGGCGGGAAGCATTGTAGGCGCCATCGCCCCCCTTGAGGTCATCCAGGGTTGCCAATGGCAGACCGGCATCTTCAGGGGAGATATTGAATTCTCTAACCTGGCCATCCTTGACCTCACAGACATAGTTGGCACCTGTTGTGCTCAGCTCATCCAGATGATCGGCACCATGTACCACCCAGGCCCGTTCACAGCCCAGACTTGCCAGCACCCTGGCCATCGGCATGACCCACTCCTGGGCAAAAACCCCGATCAGGTAACGCTGGACACCTGCCGGATTACAGAGCGGGCCTAGTATATTGAATACTGTACGTATACCCAGCTCCACTCGAACCGGGCCGACATACTTGAAGGATTCATGGTGACGCGGCGCCATCATGAAGCCAATGCCGGCCTCCGTGATGGCCTGTTCTATGCGGGAAAAATCCGCATCCAGATTGACTCCAAGAGACGTCAGCACATCAGCAGCGCCGGATTTTGAGGACAGTGCCCGATTGCCATGCTTGGCCACCGGCACGCCGCAGGCGGCGGTCACAATGGCTGTTGCCGTGGAAATATTCAGAGTTCCTGATCCATCACCACCCGTGCCGACGATATCCATGGCTCCGGCTGGCGCCTTGATGGGAAGCGCCTTGGAACGAATCACGTCAACAGCGGCGGCAATTTCATCCACCTGCTCGCCGCGCATGCGCAGTGCAACCAGGAATCCGGCAATCTGGACAGGCGTGGCACGACCAGACATGATGATGTCGAATGCCGCCCTGGCCTCATCGAATGACAAGACCGCCCCGTCAGTAATCTTGCCAATATAGGGTTTGAGTTCTGTCAGGGCGTCAGTCATGGTGAAGATATCCGAAGCGGTTTACTTCATGTCGATGGCATTCAGGGTGTTCTGCATCAGGGAGGCAATGGTCATAGGACCTACCCCACCCGGTACCGGTGTTATCCAGCTGCATTTGTCCTTCACCCCGTCAAAATCCACATCACCGGTCAGACGCCAGCCACGCTCACGGCTTTCATCCGGCACACGGGTGGTACCTACATCAATCACCACCGCCCCATCTTTCACCATGTCGGCGGTGACAAATTCCGGTTTGCCGATGGCCACGATCAGGATGTCGGCACTGGCGCAGATTTCCTTCATGTTGCTGGTCCGGCTGTGCACAACGGTGACGGTGCAGTTGCCGGGATTGGCATTGCGGGACATGAGAATGGACATCGGCGTGCCCACGATATTGCTGCGGCCAACAACCACGCAGTGTTTACCACTGGTTTCAATGTTGTTGCGTTTGAGCAGTTCAACGATACCGTTGGGTGTGGCAGAAATGTGAGTTGGCAAACCCAGCATCATGCGACCCAGGTTCTGCGGATGGAAACCATCCACATCCTTGTTCGGGTCAATGGCAAGGGTGACCTTGTCTTCATCAATCTGGGAAGGCAGCGGCACCTGAACGATGAAGCCGTCAATGTTGTCGTCGTTGTTCAGCTTGTCCACCAGGGCGAGCAATTCTGCTTCGGTGGTTTCTTCCGGCAGCTCGATCAGGGTGGATTCAAAACCCACTTCCTTGCAGGCCAGCACCTTGTTGTTCACATAGGTTTTACTGCCACCGTCATTACCCACCAGTACAGCAGCCAGGTGAGGAACCTTGCGACCGGCAGCCTTGATCTCGTTAACCTTGGCGGCGATATCTTCTTTTAATGCCTTGGCGGTAGCCTTGCCATCCAGTAATTGCATAAAGACCTCTGTCCTTCTCTCCAAAAAAGCGGCCATTCTACAGAATTAACCGCCAGAAGTGGAGCCAGGGAAAAGATGGTCAGATGCGCGCCAGAGCGTCGATGATGATGCCTTCCGTGAGCAGCTGAGGCAGCACTTCGGCGGGTTTGGACGGGTCGGCAGGATACATCAGGTACAGGGGAACGCCGCTGGTCTCAAAGCGCTTGAGCACCTCTGTTATGGCCGGATCATTGTTTGTCCAGTCACCCTTGAGGTAAGTCACATTCTTGTCTGACAACGCCTGGATAACCGTTTCACTGCTAAGTGCCACCCGCTCATTGACCAGGCAGGTAATACACCATGACGCGGTCATGTTGACAAAAACCGGCTTCCCACCGGCCCGCAATTCGGCCAGCCTGGCATCACTGTAGACTTCGACGTTTTCACCGACCTCAACCGGTGCAGTCGCTCCCTGACGCGTCTGCAGCATCGGCGATCCCAGTACACTGAAAACACCGGCGATGCAGGCCAGTATCACGCCGACCTCAAGATAGCGCCAGCTGCTTTGGGACTGTCTCTGATACAACCAGGCCGCAACGGCAACCAGGACACAACTGCCCGTCACGATAGCCATGGCATCCACACCTGCCTGGCGGCCAAGCACCCATAGCAACCATACAGCCGTTCCATACAATGGGAAGGCGAGGAACTGGCGGAAAGTCAGCATCCAGCTGCCTGGTCTGGGCAACAGCCGGGTCAGGGCTGGAATAAAGGAAAACAGCAAAAACGGCAAAGACATGCCAAAACCCAGGGAAACAAATACTGTCAGTGCCACCGGCATGGGCTGGGTAAACGCAAATCCGAGCGCGGCTCCCATAAAAGGTGCTGTACAGGGGCTAGCCACCACACTGGCCAGAACACCGGTGAAAAATGATCCCGTGTACCCTTCTTTTTCAGACAGCCCGGAACCCAGCCCCATGATGCCGGTGCCAATTTCCACGACGCCGGACATGGACAGACCCATCAGGAAGAACAGGTAAACCAGGGCCGCCACAAACCAGGGTGACTGCAACTGAAAACCCCAGCCGATCAGCGCGCCGCCCGCCTGCAGTGTCAACAATACCGCTGCCAGCACCAGGAAAGAGAGAATAACACCGGCGGCGTAGGCAATCCCATGGAGGCGCTGCTCCCGGATTGGTGCCTTGGCATTGCTGGCCAGACTCATGGCTTTCAGGGAGAGAACCGGAAACACGCACGGCATGAGATTGAGAATCAGCCCCCCCATCAGGGCAAACAGGAACACAGTCGCCAAAGGCATACCGGACTGTTCGGCAGGCATGACAGTCCCGCCTGAACTTCCGTCCAGCACGGCAGCATTGACCTCACTGGGTGCACCATTGACCTCATAAACACGGGTATTCCCGGAAGTCTCCACCAACAGGATGCCGCCAACGCGTTCAGGCGGCTGTCGCAGTGCCCGGGGATGGGCTTTCTGGGATAGCTGAAGACTGGACAACTGGGTGGTGACGACCTGTTCGGCGTTGTAATCGAAAACACGGTGGGCATCAGGAATAAAGGTGACTCGGGAGGCATCCTGGAAAATCGGGTCGGTGGCCTGCACAAGAAGATCTATGCCGTCTGCCGTCATGGTAAACATGGCATCCAGGGTGACAGCCGTGCTTGCCTGCCCATCCAGGGTGGTTTGAAAACCTGTCTGCCAACGAGAATCCGGATTCCCCGGCACATCCGAAAGGGGAATGGTCATGGCAACATCTGCCCCACCAGGAATACAGATGTCGTCACATTCCAGCCACTGGGCAGATGCGGCAATAGTTATTTCTGCGGCATCCAGCGCAGACGGGATCTGCAATTGGGTGAGCAGGAACACTTCGCCGGTATAGCCGAAGTCAACCAGATCGGCGGGCAGGTCAAATCGTTCGGAAAGCGGCCACACAATGGCACCCGCAGTTACCCCCTCCGGCAGCTGCCAGCTTATTTCGGTGGGCTTGCCGGCATCCCCCGGATTCTTCCAGTACGTATGCCAGTGCTCCAGATGATCCAGCCGTAACGCCACCCACAGGTTTTCACCAGGCGTTGCCGCTTCGCGCTGGGCTACCAGCTGGGCGGCCACATGTTCACCAGGAACCACCTCTGACACACCCTGGGCCAGAACAGCCCCCGTCCAGAGCAGCATAAGGCTCATGAAGAATTGTCGAATATTCATATCAGGTATTTTCCCCGGTGAACCAGCTCAGCAGCACCTCGCTGACCTCGTCTGGTTTTTCCATTGTCACCATATGCCCTGCACCTGCGATGACTTCAAGTCTGGAGTCAGGCAACAGGGCTGCCATCTGTTCATGCTGCGCTGGTGGACTGTGCCCATCCGCCTCCCCTGCAACAAGCAGCACGTGCTGTCTTATTCCAGGCAGGTTGACCGTTTGGTCCTTCCGGTTTAGCAGGGCATGCATCTGACCGTAAAAATCCTCCACCGAATTTCTCAGTATCATCTCCCTGATGGCCGAAACAAGCCCCTTGTCGCCATGTCTGTGGGGATGGATCATCGGTGGAATCCAGGCCTCAGCTACCGCATCAAGTCCGGCATCCCGGGCCAGATCCAACAGGGCCTGCCTGCCGGATGGCTCCGTCGTGGAGACCGGATGAACTCCGGTATCCATGACCGCAAATCTGTCGATTCTATTTCCTGCCATTTCCATCACTTCCCAGGCAACCCTGCCTCCCATGGAATGCCCCACGACAGAAAATCTTTCCGGGGCCTGTGCCAGCACCGACCCGGCCATTTCGGCCAGGGAGTTGAATCCCCGAAATACCGGAATCCTGATATCTGCAACATCAGACAACACCTCTGCCTGGTGCTCCCAGACAGCTTCATCACACATCAGGCCAGGCAGCAGGAATAAAACAGGCTTATTGCTCATCGAATCACATCTTCGGCTTACTGGAATATTTCCGGCTTGGTGGCCTGCAGAATGCCGGTAATATCGCTGAGTAGGGACTTGTCCAGATTGGTAAACAAAGGGTCCGCATACTCACCATCAAGCACCTGGCGTATCTCACTGTAGAGCCGGGTTTTGACTGGCGAAGGCAGGGCATTGAAGGCATCAGAATATATCAGGTAGCTCAGGGGATACCTGAATGTGCGGGTCTGCAGATCCAGTTGCCGGAGCGAACGGCCCTGGCCATCCATCGGCCCGAGCCCTTGAAAATAGTCTGTAAATCCGGAGGTTCCGGTCACAGGATCTGTCAGCGCCGCCTCATTGACCATGAACAGGGATTCCAGAAGCGGCCTGGTCAGAGCGGCCAGCTCCTCCTGCGGGATTTTTCCATTCTGGAACAGCCGTGTGCGGCTTTCGACGTTGAGCCGTGAAATCCGGTTCTGCACCTCCACCTGATGCTCGAGCACCAGAAGAGCGACAATATCGCTGCCTTCACTGATATAGGGTGAGGTATCCAGGAATTCCTTCAGGTCGGTCTTGTTGCCATTGGGTGCCAGGTCGAGATTGGTGAGCCTGGATACATCATCAACCACAAAATTGCCCAGGGTCTGCTGTTCACCATGGGTGCCAGAAACATACATGCCGCCCCAGCGCAGTTCCAGCGGCGTACTGGTGTCAGTGATGACACTGATTTCATGGGTAACGATATCCCCTTCAGAATTGGCGATCACGGAACTGAGCAAAAACCTGGGCACCCCGTCCCCGGTCATGGAATACGTGTCATGGCAGCGCAGACAGCGGTTCATTTCCCTGTTGGTTTTTACCGGCTCGTCCGGATTTTGCGGCAGGTCGAAAAACACCGGGCCCACATTGGGATCCATGGCCGCTATTTCCAGGGTGCGACTGTTCTGGATAAATCCGATATAGGTGTCGTCATTGAAATACAGGGCCCTGGGGTTGGCTGCAGTCACGAAACGTTTTTTCAGTGCGGTTTTGGAAAACACCAGGAACTGTGAGGAAGGGTCTATCTCCAGGGCCGCCAGCAATGAGTCCAGATAGCCCCGTCCCTGAGCGTCGTACTCCAGGGCAACCTTGCCGGCTTCTATGTCAGCCATCAAGCGGGTCACCCGATCCGTGAGAGGCGTGGAGGAATAATTGAAGCCCGGATAGGCATCATCATAATTAAAAAACTGGGCCATGGCGGTACATGACAGAGCTGCACCCACCGTAAACAGTACTGCCTTGAGTAGTCCGCCAACACCGTTGGCGCCTCCCCTGGATGACGACAAGGGCCCCTGTTCTATCCTGTTCAATACATCATTCATCTTCATGCTGCCATTATAAGGAATACCCTCAGGAAATGGACCTTGCATTGGAGCATGCAAATTTACCGAAAATATTTTCGAAATGTGAAAATTTATCCCTCTCACCCGGTACCCGGCGGTTATATTTCCCTGACAAAGGTGCTAAAATCGCCGGCCTTTGTCAGGGCCGACCTGCTGTATAAGGCCTTTAAAAGCATTTTAAGAATTAATAACACTTGAGGAAATCTTCCCCATGTCGCAACCATCTGATATTGAAATTGCACAGCAAGCCACACCACAATCCATCGTCGACATCGGCGCCAAGCTGGGCATTCCAGCATCATCGCTTCTGCAATACGGCCCAACCAAAGCCAAAATTGCCTACAACTTCCTGCAGAAACAGAGCAAAGCGAAAAACGGCAAGCTGATCCTGGTCACTGCAATTTCTCCAACACCTGCCGGCGAAGGCAAAACCACAACAACCGTTGGTCTGGGTGATGCACTTGCCCGCATTGGCAAAAAGACAGCGATCTGTCTGCGCGAACCAAGCCTTGGCCCCTGCTTTGGCATGAAAGGCGGTGCAGCTGGCGGCGGTTACGCCCAGGTGATTCCGATGGAGGACATCAACCTGCACTTTACCGGCGACTTCCACGCGATAGGTGCAGCCCACAACCTGCTGTCCGCCATGCTGGACAACCACATTTATCATTCAAACGACCTGGGTATTGATGCCCGTCGTGTTACCTGGCGCCGCGTTGTGGACATGAATGACCGCGCCCTGCGTGACATCACTGTAGCCCTGGGTGGTCCTGGCAACGGCTTCCCACGCCAGACCGGCTTCGATATTACTGTAGCCTCCGAAATCATGGCCATCTTCTG
>Ga0181583_10004601_pt1 | contig 10100 bp, 7 predicted proteins | sample 071ome_31_FD_132461 | JGI IMG/M metagenome (GOLD analysis project Ga0181583, IMG submission 132461) | Coastal salt marsh microbial communities from the Groves Creek Marsh, Skidaway Island, Georgia - 071405CT metaG (megahit assembly) | ecosystem: Environmental > Aquatic > Marine > Intertidal zone... | reverse complement strand
GCGCTTTTGATCATGGCCATGCAGGCCGCCGGTTCGACCGACGCATCCTCCTACAAGGAAAAGGTCATGATGGTCGCCAACGCGCCGGGTGAGAAGATCTACCCGGGTGAACTTGCCAAGGCGCTGAAGATCATCGCCGGTGGCGGCGACGTCGATTATGTTGGCGCGTCGGCTGTTGAGCTGATCGGGTCCGGTGAGTCGGCAGGAAGCTATGCCGAGATCCTGATCGACGGTGGCAAGAACACCACCGTTGGCTACCGCTAGGGCCAAGACATCCATGAACGGCCCGGACATTCTGTCTGGGCCGTTTTTCTTTTATGTATAATGTCTTGAATGTCTGTCCGCTCTGATGGCTGTGCCGGTGCCGCATGATTGTCGTTGAAAATCTCTCCAAGCATTTCGGAGGCATCAAGGCTGTCGACAATGTCTCGCTGTCGATTGCGCCCGGATCAATCACCGGCCTGATCGGTCCGAACGGTGCCGGCAAGACGACGCTGTTCAATGTGATTGCGGGACTCCATGCCCCCACATCGGGCCGGGTGCTTCTGGATGGTCAGGATATTACCGGCCTGCCGCCGCATGAGCTGTTCGCCAGGGGCATGCTGAGGACATTCCAGATTGCGCATGAATTCTCGACGCTGACCGTACGCGAGAATCTGATGCTGGTGCCGGGCGGCCAGTCGGGGGAACGGCTCATGGATGCATGGCTCCGCCCGGCGCGGGTTCGCGCCGAGGAAGCCGCGCTTCGCCGCAAGGCCGATGAGGTGATCGAGTTCCTGCAGATCAACCAGGTGGCAGATGAGCTTGCCGGAAATCTGTCAGGCGGGCAGAAAAAGCTGCTGGAACTCGGCAGGACCATGATGGTCGATGCCAAGATCGTGTTTCTCGACGAGGTCGGCGCCGGCGTGAACCGTACCCTGCTGCGCACTATCGGCGACGCCATCCAGCGGCTCAACAGCGAACGCGGCTATACCTTCTGCATGATCGAGCATGACATGGAGTTCATCTCGCGGCTGTGCGATCCGGTCATTGTGATGGCCGAGGGCGCCGTCCTTGCCACCGGCACTGCCGCCGAGGTGCGCGCGAATGAAGAGGTCATCGAGGCCTATCTTGGCACCGGGCTGAAAAACCGGCCACGCGCGGGGGCTGTGTCATGAGCTTTCTGGTCGGTGAGGAGATGGTCTGCGGCTATGGCGGCGCCGATATCCTGCATGGCTGCACCATTGGCGTTGAGCCGGGTGAGATTGCCGTGGTCGTCGGGCCGAACGGAGCCGGCAAATCGACGGCGATGAAGGCGATGTTCGGCATGCTGGGCCTGCGCGAGGGGCGGGTGCTACTGGAGGGCGAGGATATCTCACGGCTGAAGCCGCAGGAACGTGTTCTTCGCGGCATGGGGTTCGTGCCGCAGACAAACAACGTCTTCACCAGCATGACGGTTGAAGAAAACCTTGAAATGGGGGCCTTCATCCGCCGCGATGACATCGCCACAACGATGCGGCAGGTCTTCGACCTTTTCCCGATCCTGCATGAGAAACGCGCCCAGCCGGCGGGAGAACTTTCGGGTGGCCAGCGCCAGCAGGTGGCGGTGGGTCGGGCGCTGATGACACAGCCGAAAATCCTGATGCTTGACGAGCCGACGGCAGGTGTGTCGCCGATCGTCATGGACGAGTTGTTTGACCGCATCATCGAGGTGGCGCAGACCGGGATTGCCATTCTGATGGTCGAACAGAACGCCAAGCAGGCGCTGAATATCGCCGACCGCGGTTATGTTCTGGTGCAGGGGCGCAACGCCTATACCGACACTGGCGCGGCCCTCATGGCCGACCCCGAGGTGCGGCGGGCGTTTCTGGGAGGGTGAGATGAGCGATGTCCTGAACGCCCTTGTGATCCTGGCCAATTTCGTCATCGTGCCGGGCCTTGCCTATGGCAGCCAGCTGGCGCTTGGTGCCCTTGGGGTAACGCTTGTCTATGCTGTATTGCGATTCTCGAACTTCGCGCATGGCGAGACGATGGCCATCGGCACCATGTTCGTGATCCTGGCCACCTGGGGGCTGCAGAGCGCCGGAATCGGTTTTGGTCCGCTGCCGACCGCGCTGCTGGCGCTTCCCGTCGGCATTTTCGCCGCCATCATCCTGTGTCTGGTCACGGACCGGCTGGTTTATCGCTATTACCGCCGCCAGAAGGCGTCAGGCGTGATCTATCTCATTGTCTCGGTCGGGGTGATGTTTGTCTATAACGGGCTGATCCGGTTCGTCATTGGCCCGCGCGACCAGGTCTTCGCCGATGGCCAGCGCTTTATCATCAAGGCGCGGGAATTCAAGAACATGACGGGTTTGAATGAGGGGCTGGCCATCAAGACAACCCAGGTGGTGACCGTCGTGACCGCCATCATCACTGTCGCGGCGGTCTTCTGGTTCCTGAACCGAACCCGCACCGGCAAATCAATGCGCGCCTTTTCTGACAACGAGGATCTGGCGCTGCTGTCGGGGATCAATCCGGACCGGGTGGTGATGATTGCCTGGATCATGACGGCCGCGCTGGCGACCATCGCCGGCACGCTGTACGGGCTGGACAAGAGCTTCAAGCCCTTTGTCTATCTGCAGCTTCTGTTGCCGATCTTCGCCGCCGCGATTGTCGGCGGGGTGGGTAATCCGATTGGCGCCATCGCCGGTGGCTTTGTCATCGCTTTTTCCGAGCTGTTCGTCACCTTTGCCTATAAACGTGTGGTGACCTATCTGGTGCCGGAATCGATGGCGCCCGACACGCTGGTTCAGTTTCTTTCGACGGATTACAAATTCGCCGTGTCATTCGTCATCCTTGTGATTGTTCTGCTGGTCAAACCGACCGGTATCTTCAGCGGGAAGTCTTTATGAGCATCTCGGTCCGCAATCTGTCCATGTTCGCGCTGATGGCGCTGCTGTTCGTGACGGTCGGGTTCATGCAGAGCTGGGATGTGTCGCTGGCGCTGCTCAATATGTGTATCATCTCGGCGATCATGGCGCTTGGCGTGAATATCCAGTGGGGATATGCCGGGCTTTTCAATGTCGGGACGATGGGCTTTGCCGCGCTTGGTGGGTTGGCCGCCATGCTGGTATCGGTGCCCCCCGTCCAAGGCGCGTGGCAGGCGGGCGGTGCGGGCATCTTTGGCGGGCTGGTCGCCGCGCTGCTGACTGTGGCGGCTGGGGTCTATATGTGGCGGCGGACAGCGCAGCTCGGGCGCCGCAGGTATTGGTTGACCGGGCTGGTGGTGCTGGCCGGATATGTTGTCATGAGGGCGATCATCGATCCAGCCGTGGAAGCCATCGAGGCGGTTGATGTCACCACGTCGGGGTTCCTTGGCGGGCTTGGGATGCCGATCATCTTCTCGTGGTTTGTGGGTGGCCTTTTCGCTGCAGGCGCGGCCTGGGTCGTCGGCAAGATCTCGCTTGGTCTTCGCTCGGATTATCTGGCCATCGCCACCCTCGGCATTTCCGAGATCATCATCTATTTCCTGAAGTTCGAGGAATGGCTGACGCGCGGCGTGAAGAACGTCACCGGCCTGCCGCGCCCGGTGCCCTACGAGATCGATCTCAAACAATCGCCGACGTTCCAGTCCTGGGCCAGTGGCCTCGATATGAGCATCGAGACGGCCGCCTCGCTCACGGTCAAGCTGTGCTATGCCGGGCTGTTCTCGGTCGTCCTTCTGGTGGTCCTGTATCTGTCCGAGGTGGCGCTTCGCTCGCCATGGGGGCGGATGATGCGGGCGATACGCGACAATGAAACCGCCGCCGCCGCGATGGGCAAGAACGTTACCAGCCGTCATCTTCAGGTGTTCATCCTCGGGTCTGCCGTTGTTGGCATTGCCGGTGCGATGCTGACGACGCTCGACGGTCAGTTCAACCCGCCAACCTATCAGCCGCTTCGCTTCACCTTTTTGATCTGGGTCATGGTCATCATCGGCGGGTCGGGCAATAACTGGGGCGCGGTCCTTGGCGGGTTCGTCATCTGGTTCTTCTGGATCGAGGCCGAACCCATCGGCCTGTGGCTGATGGGGGCGTTGACGTCCGGCATGGCGCCGGACCACTGGCTGCGCCTGCATCTGATCGAAAGCGCGGCGCATATGCGCCTGTTGACGATGGGGCTGGTGCTGTTGCTGGTGTTGCGTTTCGCGCCGCGTGGCCTGATTCCCGAGGTCAAACGCTGATATGACCGCCAGCCATTGTCATGGTCGTGACGCCTGACAGGCTTGCCAGCAACCCGCCAAATGCCCTAAATATGACCGACGACACCAACGGCGCGTCTCGCCACTGAAAGGTCACCCCATGCTCGAGAAATTCCAGCCCGTCCCCCCTGATCCCATCCTTGGTCTTGGCCAGCTGTTCGCCGCCGACACGCGCGATGGCAAGATCGATCTCGGGGTTGGTGTGTTCAAGGATGCCGCCGGCAACACGCCGATCATGAGCGCGGTGAAGAGGGCCGAGCTGGTTCTTCACAACAGCCAGACAACCAAGACCTATAAGGGGCTTGCCGGCGACGAGGCATTCCGCGATTCCATGCGGGCGCTGGTCCTTGGCGATGCCGTGCCCGCCAACCGCGTGGCGACGATCCAGACCCCGGGCGGCACCGGCGCCATTCGCCAGCTCTATGAGGCGGTCAAGAAGATCAATGACGAGGCGACCTTGTGGCTGAGTGATCCGACCTGGCCGTCACATATCGGCATCGCCAGGCATATGGGCTTGAAGATGCGCGGCTACAGCTATTTCGACGGCACCGCCAGCACGGTTGATTTCGGCGCCATGATGGATGATCTTGCCGCTGTGCGGCCGCAGGATGTGGTGATGCTGCATGGATGCTGTCACAACCCGACCGGGGCCAATCTGGATGCGGCGCAATGGGATGCGGTGACCGACCTGATCCTCGAGAAGGGGGCCATTCCCTTTGTCGATATCGCCTATCAGGGGTTTGGCGACGGTCTTGATGCCGACGCTGCCGGGCTGCGGGCGATGGCGGCACGGGTGCCCGAAATGCTGATCGCGGCCTCATGCTCGAAGAATTTCGGCCTGTATCGCGACCGCGTCGGTTGCGCGATGGTGATCTGCGAGAGCGCGGAGCAGCATGAAGTTGTCAGCCGGAATCTGGCTCTGCTGAACCGCCTGAACTATTCCTTCGCGCCTGATCATGGCGCGGCGCTGGTGGCGATCATTCTTGGCGACAAGGAGCTTCGCGCCGAGTGGGAGACCGAGCTTGACGAGATGCGTGACACCATGCTGACAATCCGGCAGAGCCTGGCGGACGAGCTGCGCCGTCAGTGCAATACCGACAGATTCGATTTTATCGCCTCGCATCGCGGGATGTTCTCGCGCCTTGGGCTCGACAAGGACAGTGTCGAGGCGCTTCGCGAGAGGCACGCAATGTATGTCGTCGGTGACAGCCGGATCAATATCGCCGGCTTGTCCGGCGGGCGGCATGAGCCTTTTGCCGCCGCTGTTGCCAAGGTGCTGGCGGCCTAGATCACGATTGCCGTGATGTGGCGTATAAGGGGGACAGGCTGATGACCGAGGCGAGAGCAAGAACAGGTGGCCAGCTGTTGATGGACAGCCTTGTCGGCCTTGGCGCGACACGCGGTTTCGGGGTTCCGGGCGAATCCTATCTTGCTGTCCTCGATGCGATGGTTGATCACGCCAATATCTTCGACCTCATCCTTTGTCGTCAGGAGGGCGGGGCCGCCTATATGGCGGCGGCGTGGGGCAAGCTGACCGGCACGCCGGGTCTTTGTTTCGTCACGCGGGGCCCGGGCGCTACCAATGCCACCGTGGGCATCCATACGGCGATGCAGGATTCACTGCCGATGATCCTGTTTGTCGGGCAGGTCGGGACCGATGTGAAGGGCCGCGAGGCGTTTCAGGAGGTCGATTACACCGCCTTCTTCGGACCATTGGCGAAATGGGTCGTCGAAATCGACGATGTGAACCGCGTTCCCGAGATCATCAGCCGCGCCTGGACGGTGGCGCTCAGCGGCCGGCCGGGTCCGGTCGTGGTGGCGCTTCCAGAGGATATGCTTGTCGCCCAGTCGGAGGCCGAACCCTGCGGCCCGGTGGTGATCCCTGAACCGGCACCGTCGGCAGCTGATGTCCGCGATATCGCCGACAGGCTTACCGCCGCCGAACGCCCGGTCATCCTTCTTGGCGGTACGCGCTGGACCGAGGACTCCGCCCGCGCCATTGAGGGATTTGCCAGTACCCACGACGTTCCGGTTGTCGCTGCCTTCCGGTTTCATGACATCATAGACAATGATTGTCCCGCCTATGCCGGCGATGCCGGGGTGGCGATGAACGGCTATATGAAATCGCTGCTTCACGAGGCTGACCTGATTCTGGCGGTGAATATCCGCTTTGGCGAGTTGACGACCGATGGCTACAGCCTGTTCACCGCACCGCGCATGGCGGCGACGTTGATTCACAGTCACGCCTCGGATGACGAGATCGGCAAGATCTACGCGCCCGACCTGCCCATCCATGCCGGCCCGAACGCCATGGCCGCCGCGCTGGCGACGATCGATCTGTCTGACAGTGCCGCCCGCACGGCATGGTACAAGGCGGCACGGGCCGACTATCTGGCCTCGCTGACGGCTCCGGCACAGCCCGGTGACGTCGATATGAGCGTTATCACGGCGCAGATTCAGGAAACGCTGCCAGCGGATGCCATTGTCACTCACGGGGCTGGCAATTTCGCGATCTGGCCAGACAAGTTCCTCTCTTATGGGCGTGACCAGAGACTGCTTGGCCCGCAGAGCGGATCGATGGGTTTTGGCCTTCCGGCGGCGCTGGCGGCGAAGGTCCATGATCCGTCGCGCTTTGTGCTGTGCTTTGCCGGTGACGGCGATTTCCAGATGAACGGCAATGAGCTTGGCACCGCGCTGCAGTCGGGGCTGAACCCGGTGATCCTGATCATCAACAACAGCAGCTACGGCACCATCCGGATGCATCAGGAGCGGCATTACCCGGCCCGCGTGTCTGGGACCGAGATCGTCAACCCTGACTATATGGCCATCGCGGCGGCCTACGGATTCCATGGCGAGCGGGTGACCCGCACCGATGAATTCGCGGCCGCTTACGAGCGCGCCTGCGCCGCGCCGGCAGGGGCGATTGTCGAGATTGTCACCGCGACCGAGGCCATTTCACCGCGCACCACTATCAGCGCTCTTCGCGCCGCGGCCGGGGGGTGACGGGCCAGCCTGAAAACCGCCCGATCCGCCCAATCCGCATGATCAATGTCCATGCCGAGGGTGAGCTTGGCTATGTTGTTACCGATGGTTTGCCCGACATTCCGGGGGACAGCATCGCTGACCGGCTTGCCTGTCTGAATGACGGCGATGGCACGTTGCGCCGGCACCTGATGCTGGCGCCGCGCGGCAACCCCGCCTGTTCGGTCAATCTGCTGATGCCGCCGGTGGACCCGCGCGCCGACGCCGCCTTTATTATCATGCAGCCGGATCGCGCCCATGCCAGTTCCGGGTCGAACAGCATCTGTGTGACGACGGCGCTCCTTGAGTCCGGCATGGTGGAAATGCGGGAGCCCGAGACAGTGGTGACGCTGGAGACAGCGGCTGGCCTTGTCACCGCACGGGCCGAATGCCACGACGGCAGGTGCGTCCGCGTGCATCTCGATATGGTGCCCGCCTTTGTCGAGGCGCTGGATGTGCCGCTGGTGACTGACGACTGGGGCACGATCACAGCCGATATCTGTTATGGCGGGGTGTTCTACGCGCTTGTAGATGTCGGGCATGTGGGACTGACAATCGCCCCCGCGCACGCGGCGCGGCTTGCCGAGATCGGCATGGCGCTGCAGGCTGGCTTCAACCGGTCCCATGAGATATCCCATCCCGAGATACCGGCCATCAGCGGCATTGCCTATGTGATGTTCCGGCAGGTGCTGGAGTCAGGTGAAACCCGCACCGCCACCATCATGCCGCCGGGCCGGCTTGACCGCAGCCCGTGCGGTACCGGGTCATCGGCGCATCTGGCCGCGCTGCATGCGCGGGGCTTGATCACCGTTGGCGAGACCATCACCACATGCTCGGTCATCAACTCGCGCTTCGAGGTGACGTTGACCGGCGTGACCGAAATTGCCGGCCGCCATGCGGTACTGCCACGGATCAGCGGGCGCGGCTGGCGCTTTGGCGAGACAGTGATCGATACCGATCCGAGCGATATCTTTGCCGACGGATATGCGGTAAGCGATGTATGGGGTCCGGATGCCGGCAGCCTGAATCTGTCATCAGGATGCCGGTGAGTGAAAATATGGAGCAGGGTGGATGACCGCCGATCTTGACGTTGAATTCGTTCGCAGCCAGTTCCCGGCCTTTGCCGAGCCGTCGCTGGCCGGTCAGGCCTTCTTCGAGAATGCCGGCGGCTCATATAGCTGTCGTCAGGTCATCGACCGGTTGCACCGCTTCTACACGCAGCGCAAGGTCCAGCCATACAGCGCCTATGCCGCCAGCCGCGCCGGCGGTGAAGAGATGGACGAGGCGCGCTCGCGACTTGCCGCGCTGATGAATGTCGAGACGGATGAACTCAGTTTCGGCCCCTCGACAAGCCAGAATACCTATGTGCTGGCGCAGGCCTTTGCCGAAACGCTGGCCGACGGGGACGTGGTGATTGTCACCGACCAGGACCATGAGGCCAATAGCGGTGCCTGGAGGCGCCTGGCGGCGCGCGGCATGGAGATCCGTGAATGGCATGTCGACCCGGAGAGCGGCCAGCTTGAGCTCGACCAGCTTGCCGATCTCCTCGATGAACGGGTGAAGCTTGTCTGTTTCCCGCATTGCTCGAACATCGTTGGACAGGAAAACCCGGTTGCCCGTATCGTTGCGATGGCGCATGACGTTGGCGCTGTGACCTGCGTCGACGGGGTCAGCATGGCGCCGCATGGCTTTCCCGATATCGCCGCGCTTGGCACCGATATCTATCTGTTCTCCAGCTACAAGACCTATGGGCCGCATCAGGGAATCATGATCGTGCGGCGCGGCCTTGCCGACAGGCTGGCAAACCAGGCACATTTCTTCAATGCCGGCTCGCGCACCAAGCGGTTCACGCCGGCTGGCCCGGACCATGCGCAGGTGGCCGCTGCCGCCGGCATGGCGGATTATGTCGACGCGCTCTATGAGCATCATGTCGGCGGTGCCGCGGGACCGGCGGAGCGGGCGCGGATTGTTACCGCGATGCAGCGTTCGCACGAGGATAAAACGCTGGCACCGCTGCTGGATTTTCTTGGCAGCCGCAATGATGCCCGCATTCTTGGCAGTGGCCGGGTTGACGGTGAGACCGGGCGGGTGCCGACCGTGGCTCTCCATACGGCGCGTCCGGCGGCCGGGGTCGCCGCGGCGCTTGTTGGCCATGGCGTGATGGCCGGGGCCGGTGATTTCTATGCGGTGCGGACCATCGGCGCGATGGGCTGCGATGCCGAGGCCGGGGTGCTGCGTCTCAGCTTCGTGCATTACACGACCGATGCCGAGGTGAGGCAGCTCATGGATGGTCTCGACGCCTGCCTGTGAGCGATGGGCCTTGGATTGCCGGTATCGAAAATATGGTTGGCAAAGGCAGGCCGGTGAACGTATCGTGACTGCAATTTAACGCGCATATCCGGACTTTCCTGAAATATCAGGCGCCTGCAGACTCAATGGCTTTGGCCAGGGACAGCATATCGATGATTGATTTTGACGAGGTGATTGACCGCCGGGGCACTCATTCCCAGAAATGGGACGGGATGGGGCGCTATGGCGTGCCGCTGGATACCGGCATCCCGCTATGGGTGGCGGATATGGATTTTCGCGCCGCACCGGCGATCAATGAAGCGCTGCAGCGCATGGTCGACCATGGCGTTCATGGTTATTACGGGGATGAGTCCAGCTTTTGCACCGCCATGGCGGGATGGATGAAGCGACGCCATGACTGGCAGATAGAGCCCGAATGGGCGCTGCAGACACATGGCCTTGTGAATGCGCTGGCGATGATCATTCAGGCCTGTTCGGCGCCCGGCGAGGGGGTGATCGTCTTCTCGCCTGTCTATCACGCCTTTGGCCGTATCATCGCGGCCAATGACCGGCGGATGGTGGAGTCATC
>Ga0181583_10004595_pt1 | contig 10107 bp, 9 predicted proteins | sample 071ome_31_FD_132461 | JGI IMG/M metagenome (GOLD analysis project Ga0181583, IMG submission 132461) | Coastal salt marsh microbial communities from the Groves Creek Marsh, Skidaway Island, Georgia - 071405CT metaG (megahit assembly) | ecosystem: Environmental > Aquatic > Marine > Intertidal zone... | reverse complement strand
CGGCACGCCGGTGGTGGATTCATCGGTCATCCTGGAATATCTGGACGAGGTTTTTCCCGACACCAAGCTGACCCCCGACGCGCCGTTGGACCGCGCCAGGATGCGCACCTGGCTCCGCTATTTGGAGGAAGTGCCGACCCCGGCGGTGCGCTATCCCACGTTCCAGAAAATCCTGATCCGCAATTACAAGGACCTGGACGACGAGGCCTTCGCCCACGAGGCGGAGATACGACCGCTCAAGACCGACTTCTACAAGCGTATGGGGCAAACGGGGTTCTCGCAGGCCGAGATCGACAAGGCGCTGGGCGATATCTGCCAGACCGTCGAGCGGATGAACGCGGCTTTGGCGGAGACCGGCGGGCCGTGGCTGTTAGGCGCACAGTACACGCTGGCCGATATCTGTGTTGCACCCCTGATCGACCGGATGGAAGACCTGGGCCACCATGATCTGTGGGAGAATGACCTGCCCCATGTGACAGATTGGTTCGCCGCCATGAAGGCGCGGCCGGCCTATGGGGTCGCCTACTATCCCGGCGCCCGGTATTCGGAGATTTATCCGGACCTGGGTCTGGGGCGGAAAGGGTAGGGAGCATGCGCTATCTATTGTTCAGGAAAGACCGGCCGGGTATGGCCGAAAAGCGGGCGGAGCTGCAGCCGGCCCACGCCGCCTATCAGGAACCGTTCCTGCCGCTGATCGTCTATGGCGGCGGGCTGGTCGGAGATATGGTGGAGACGTCCGGCAAGGTCGATATCCGGGATGTCGCCGGCAATATCCTGGTGTTCGACGCGGACCGGGCCACGGTTGAGGATTTCCACAAGAACGACCCCTACACTAAGGCCGATCTATTCGAGGTGGCGTATGTCGAGGCGGTCTGGCAACGGGTGCCGGCGGTCGATTAGCGGCGGGGCGGCTTTCGCGTAGGAAGCCGACTTTGAATACGATTGCCAACCTAGTCTCAGTTTAGCCATTACCAGACAGATAAAATTCTTCATTAACGACAGTGGTGCCGATTCTAGGTGTCTCGGAATTCGAAGCCCGTGCAGATTGAGCTTGCGCCACTGCCACTCGCGAGGCGTAGAATACTCGCATGTCTGACAGCTTCCATTACATCATCATTGGTGCCGGTTCTTCTGGGTGTGTATTGGCCAATCGCTTGAGTGAGGATGCTAACAATCGAGTGTTGTTAGTCGAGGCGGGCGGTCTAAACGATAACTATCTCGTAAACATGCCGCTGGGTATGAAGAAACTTCACTTTCATCCCAACCATTCATGGGGGCTAACCTCAGAGCCGGAACCTCATTTACATGACCGGGTGTTGCCTCTCCCCCGCGGTAAAGGGCTGGGCGGGAGTTCCGCAATCAACGCCATGGTGTATGCTCGTGGCCATCCCGCAGATTACGACCAGTGGCGGCAAATGGGTCTGTCCGGTTGGGACTATGAAGATGTTCTTCCATACTTCAAACGGTCGGAACGAAATTGGCGCGGCGAAACGGAGCTTCACGGGGGGTCCGGTCCAATGGCCGTTACTCAGTCCGCAACCCCGGGACCACTCTTCGACTTAATCTCAGAGTCGGCCAAGGCGTGCGATATCCAAACCTTTGACGACTACCATGCAGGTCCCTTCGAGGGAATTGCTCCCACCGAATTCAATATCGGAGACGGTATCCGGCAATCCAGTGCCGCTGCGTTTATTCGTCCTGCCTTGTCCCGCACAAATCTCACAATCATCCATTCGGCCTTGGTCAAACGGATTGTCATCGAAGAGAAGCGTGCAGTAGCTGTTGAGTATATCAAGGATGGTCAGGTTTCGACGGCAGGCTCTGACGGAGAAATTATTTTATCAGCGGGCACCTACCATTCTCCTCAAATTCTAATGCTCTCCGGTATAGGACCCGCCGAACATCTTCAATCAATGGATATTTCACCTGTTTTGGACCTTCCCGAAGTAGGGGAAAACCTAGAGGACCATCCGGATGCTGTCTTCCAAGTTGCCTTAAAGAAACCGATGTCATTTGACAGCGAGCTTCGCTGGGATCGTGTCATGCGAAAGGTGATTAGGTGGAGGCTCAAGAGGGATGGAGATGGCGCCACGATACCGGTTAGTGCCATTGGGTTTGTTCGTGTTCTACCTGAGAGCGACAGGCCTGATATCGAAATGTTGTTTAGTCCGGTCTCACCACAGGCCAATCTGTGGTTCCCCGGCATCCAACCTGCACTCGGCCCTCGCTTCGCTTGCCGGGTCTCGGCGGTCCATCCTAGAAGCAGAGGATGCGTCCGCCTCCGGTCTAATAATCCGGCTGATCCACCCCGTATCAGCATGAACTTTTTTGATGACCCCGTGGACCTTCAGGTTCTCAGGGATGGGCTAAAAGTGACGCGCAAGATATTCCGCCAAACTCCACTCGCTGAGATCATCGAGACGGAGATATCTCCTGGTGACGAAAGTTCATCAGATGAAGAGCTAGAGGCTTGGCTTCGCCTTAATGCCGGTTCTTCACTACATCCCACGAGCACATGCCGAATGGGGATCGATGATGGTGCCGTGGTGGATGGCGCGTTGCGGGTAAGTCAGATCAATGGGCTTCGTATTGCGGATTGTTCTGTCATGCCCCATGTGACGGGCGGCAATACTCATGCCCCCGCCGTCATGATCGGCGAAAAAGCTGCTGACCTGATCTCGGCAGGGTGAAGTCTTCTTTGGGTCACCCTCTGTCTAAAAACAGGGTGCTCGATTTTGGCTGATTTGCATCTGCTAACGGACGAAACAGCTGAACCAAGACCCTACAGATAACTCTCCAACAGTCTCGCCGCGTTGCCGTGGCGGATCAGTTCCTTCTCGTCTTCGCTGATCTTGGCGTCGTTGATGGCGTCCAGGGACCATTGGGTCATGAAAATGGGGCAGTCGGTGCCCAGCAGGATTTTGTCCGCGCCGTAGAAGGCCGCGGCGATCTCGATGGATCGTGGGCCCAGGGACGAACAATCCACATAGACTTTGTCCAAGAGCGACGACGGCATGGGTTTGTCGGGGCTGCGGGTGACATTCACCTGATCCATCCGCTCCACCACCATGGGCAGGGTGCCGCCCAGGTTGGCCACATGCAGGGTGACGTCCGGATAGGCGTCCAGGAAGTCGGTGAAGATCAGAGTGACCATGGCGGCCGAACAGCGATCCTGCACGGCCAGGGCCTGGCGGGCCGCCATGCTGTCGGCGAAGGGCGGGCCCTTGGGCGCGGCGCCGGGTGCCGGCACCTCGTCGGGGCGGCGGCCGGGATGGACAAACAAATGCCCGCCGAGCTCCTGCGCGGCGGCAAAGATGGGCGCCAGGCGTTCCGCATGGTCTTTGCTGACCAGCGTATTTACCGGCAGAATGGCCCCGATCAGACCGAGTTCCGTCCGGGCGCGCTTGTATTCCTCTACACATAAATCGATATCGGCAAACGGCAGCGCGGCCAGACCGGAGAACCGGTCCGGGTGTTGTTTGCTGAGCGCCGAGACGTGGTCGTTGAAACCTTGGATCACCGAAAAACAATCCGCCACCGGGAGACTGTCCAGACCGAACAGGCCGGGGAAGGACAGAATTTGCCGGTCGACGCCCACGTCGTCCATGAAGGCGACCCGGGCGTCCATATCATAATAGGCGTCGTTCAAGATGAGGTGGCCGATGGGCATATGAAAACGATCCCGGCCATCATCTGTTTCATCGATAAACGGTGGTTCCGTGCGCTGCTTGAACGCGGTCCGCATATCGGCGGTGATGTAGTGGGTATGGGTATCAATGGTCATATTGTTTATTTCCTGCTTCCCTGAGAGAGCCGCATTTTCGGCGCTTAAGCTGGGGAGGTCCAGGGTCAATGTGACCCCAGGACTTTATTCCCGCGTCTAAACAGGCTATTGCCTAGGGATGAAACGCTTTGGCCGGATCATCGGAATCAATGCCGGACTGATCGTGATCGTTCTGGTCGCGGCCGAATTGATTTTCGGCAATTGGATTTTTGGGCCGAGCTACAGCATCCTCAACGTCCCTCGCAACGAGACCCGCTATTTCGATGTGTCGGAATTTATTTCGCCCGGCAAGGTGATCACCTATACGCGGGATGAGCACGGACTGCGTGGCGACTATGGCGGCAATCCCGCCAATATCGGCATCTTGGCCATTGGCGGTAGTACGACCAATGAGCGTTTTCTCGACGATACGGAGACCTGGGTCCAACAGCTTCAAAAAGCGCTCAAAGCGGCAGGGCGGAATGTCTCTGTGGTAAACGCAGCGGTGGATGGGCAGTCTACCGTCGGCCATATCGCGGCCTTTGATCTCTGGTTTCCCAATATTCCCCGACTGAGACCGGACATCGTCCTGGCCTATGTGGGGATCAACGATGTTGCCGTGGGTGACAGCCGGGAACAATACGACACGATGCAGTCGCCTGAACATTCCCGGCAGCTTCGCCAGTACATCATGAATCACAGTGTGCTGTATAACCAGTTCCGGCGCATTCGCGGCATGTTCGTGGCGCAGCGCACCCGGCTGATGCATGGGGCAAATTCTTATCGCACAGGCACGTGGAAACCGGTGAACGATTGGGTAGGCGAAGAGAAGGTAAAGGAGGAGCTGGGCCCAGCGCTGACCGAGTACCGCAAACGGCTCCGCACACTGGCGTCCCGCATTCGGCGTTTCGGGGCCCAGCCGGTCTACGTGACGCAACCCCGTGGCGACTATCGCTATGACGATGGTGAGCTAAATGCCCTGGTCCAGAAGGGGGCGGGTGAAAAGATTTCCAACCGCGGGCTGCTGACCATGCAGTTGTTCAATGATGTCACACTGGCGGTTTGCGGCGAATTGTCTTTGCGCTGTATCGATTTGGCAGGTGAGTTGGAGTTCGGGCCTCGGGATTTCTATGACAGCGTGCACACGATGCCGTCCGGTTCACGGAAAATTGCGCGGTTTTTAGCCCGGAATCTGGGGAATTCCCTAAAATAACAGTGTCGCCACCCGCCGCGCGTATCCCTATATTTAGAATGTTCGGCGCGCACCGTATGGTGGCTTCAAGTGCCTGCCGCACATAACTGTAACCGCGTGGCGAATGTACCCCGATCATGTCGTTCAGGATCAGTCTTGACGCCCAAAACAATTGCTGCTTTGTGTGTCATCCCACCTATGTGCCGGCTGAAGGGATTCAGGCGATCAACATGATCGTCGCCGATCCGGCTTTTAGACCGGGCATGGGGTTCCTGCGCGACACCAGGGACATTCGCCTGCCGGCGGAAATGAATTACGACTGGTTTAAGAGGGATTTCGACAGTGCGTACAGTAAGGAACACTTGCTGATGCAGGGCAGCCGGTTCGCCTGGCTGGTCTCGTCACCGTCGGATTACGCCAAGGCGCACGCGTGGGCGCTGGTCACCCGGACGACCCAGGACAGAACAGATTGGCGTTTCGGAATCTGGAGCAAGCCCTCGAATGGCTCGGATTGCCGGCGGGCTATGAGATCGACTACGGGCCGGTACAACCCGAAGGCGGGCCCTAGAGCAGGAAGGGGGGACGCGCTGATCGCGCATCCCCTGGTACCTTACCCGATATACTTGGTAATGCCGCCGCACACTTCGACGGTGGTGCCGGTCATATAGGAATTCTTGTCGGAGACCAGGAAAGCCGCGACATCGCCGATTTCCGACGGGTCGGCCCAGCGGCCCAGCATGGTCTGCGCCGAGAACATGTCCCGCAGGCTGTCCGACGTGGTGTCGCGCACCTTCGCCATGGCTTCGGCCCGAGGCACCCAGGATTCGGTCGCCGTCATACCGGGGCAGATGTTGTTGACCGTAATATTGCTGGGCGCCAACTCATTGGCTGTCAGCTTGGTGAAGCCGATGATGCCGGTATTCGGGATAGTCGTGGTGTAGGAACCGGGCAGCAACTGGGTGCCGGAAATACCAGACACGTTCAGGATCCGGCCGTGGTCATTTTTCTTCAGCTGCGGGATGGCATGTTTGGTTGTGTACACGCAGGCCATCAGGTTCAGGTTGATGGCGGTGCTCCAGACGTCTTCGCTCATGCCGTCCAGGGTGCCCGGGATCATGCCGCCGACGTTGTTCACCAGGATGTTGATCCCGCCCAGACCGGCTGCGGCTTTCTCCACAAATTCCTGACAGCCAGCTTCGGACGACATGTCTGCGATGATGCCGACGGCTTTGACGCCCTTGGCTTCGGCGGCGGCGACCACCTTGTTGATCCTCTCTTCATCGCGGCCATTGATAGCCACGTTGCAGCCTTCCGCCGCCAGTGACATGGCGATAGCTTCGCCGATGCCTTGGCTAGAGCCGGTGATCGCTGCGTTCTTTCCTTTAAGTCCGAGATCCATTGGTTTTCTCCTCTAAATCAATCTCTGTTGTCGACGCGCTTGTTGAAGGCGCGTACTTCGACGGTTTCCCAATAATCCGCCTTCACCAGCGGATCGTCTTTCTGAAAGTCTTCAATGGCCTGGCGGCTTTCCGCTTCGACCACATAAAGGCTGCCGATGACCCCTTCGCCGTCATCACCGGTCAGCGGACCGGACATGACGTTCTTGATGGGGCTGTCGTTGAGATACTCCACATGGGCCTGCATGACTGCGGGATCGCGGGTGATGCCGGGCTTGTCCAGGCAGAAAATAACGAAATGCATATGCTCCTCCCTAAGTTCTTGTGTTCTTGTTTATGGTCTTAGACCAGACCGGCGCCGGCGGCCACGGTTCGTTGCGCGACCCGTTCGATCAGCGCCAGCGTATCTTCGATATAGGTTTGTTCAATATCCCGGGTGATAAACACAATGCGGGTCCGCCGGTCATCCGACGGCCATTTGTCCATAAATTCCAGGGAATGGAATATCTGTTGGGCGCCTTGGATAACGGCTGGGCGGTCAGGCTCGTCTTCGATATTGATGATGCCTTTGACCCTCAACAGGTCCGGCCCGGCCTCGTTGGTCAGGCCCTCCAGGAACATGCGCAGCATATCCAAGGACATGGGTTCATCCCGCACAACACAGAACGTCTTGATGGATTGATCATGGTGGTGATGGTGCTCCTCGTCAGGCGTGTGGCCGTGTTCTTTATAGTAGGCGAGCGCCTCTTCACTGAGCTCGGCCTCCGCGTCGAACGGATTGTCGTTGGCTTCGACGGCGTAATTGGCCGGATCAACCCAGGAGTCAAAATCCACCTGCTTGGTCTTGGGATCAAACATGCCGGTGCCGAACAGGTCGTCCGGGTCCACCTCGCCGGCGGTGCGGACAACAATCGGCGCGGCCGGGTTCAAGGCGCGCAGGCGTTCCGACAGGTCTTCGATTTTTGCGTCGTGATCCTCGTCCTCGACCAGATCGGACTTGGTGATGATCAGCCGGTCGGCGATGGCCGCCTGCTTCACGCATTCGGGAAAGCGGGACAGACTGGAAACGCCGTTGATGGCATCCACCGTGGTGACCACGCCGTCCAGCGTATAGTGGTTCATGATCATGGGGTTGGTGAAGATGATCTGCAGCACCGGCGCCGGATCGGCGATGCCTGTGGTTTCAATCACCACCCGGTCGAAATAGGGGATAGTGCCGGCGTTCCGCTGAATATAAAGATCGCGGAAGGTATCAATCAGATCGCCTTTTACGGAACAGCAGAGACAGCCGTTGGCGAGCTGCACCACGTTTTCGTCGCTGCGCTCGACCAGGTCATAGTCGAGTCCGATCTCGCCGAACTCATTGACGATGACGGCGGCCTGATTCATCTCCGGATGTTTGAGGAGCGTGTTCAGCAAGGTTGTCTTGCCGCTCCCCAAAAATCCGGTGATGAGTGTGACCCATATGCGGTTGGGGTTGCTCAATAGATCTCACAACCCGGCAGGCCGCAGGAGATCAGATGGTCGCTCGGGAAGTTGGTGATGATTTCGCACCCGTCGTCGGTGACCACCACTTCTTCCTCAATCCGGGCTGCGCCGGACCCGTCTTCCGCGCCTTTCCAGCACTCGACGGCGAAGACCATGCCTTTCTTGAGCTCGGTCGTCTGACCCATATAGCGCCGCGAGATGATCGGGCGTTCCCAAAGGCTGAGACCGACGCCGTGGCCGAACTGCAGCAGGAAGGCTTCGTCTTCGTTGGCGTAGCCGAACTCTTCGGCCTTCGGCCAAACCTTGGCAATATCGTCGATCTTCACGCCCGGCTTGATGGCTTCCAGCGCCGCGTTCACCCAGGAAGAACAAATTTCGTACGCTTCCTTCTGGGCTTCGTTCGGCAGGCCGCAGATGAATGTGCGGTAGTAGCAGGTATGGTAGCCGTTAAAGCTGTGCATAATATCCAAAAAGATCATGTCGCCCGGCTGGATGATCCGGTCGGAGAAGGTGTGCGAGTGGGGCGCGCCGCGCGGGCCGGCCACCGAGTTCACGCATTCAACCCGCTCGGAGCCCATGGCGTAGAGCTTGTCGTTGGCGATGGCCACCAGATCGCTTTCGCGAGCGCCCGGCCGGATCGCCTTGGCGATGTCCAGATAGGTCGCATCGACCATGGCGGCGGCGACTTTCAGAAGCTCGATCTCTTCTTCGGTTTTGACCTCGCGGGCGTTCATCAAGGCCTGCTGGCCATCCACCACCTCGATGCCCTCTTTCTCCAGGGCGCGAAGCATGGGCAGTTCCATCACGTCAATGCCGAGGGGCTGTTTCTCGATGCCGAGCTCGACCATCTTTTCCTTGATCTGCTTGGCGAAGACATCCTGCACGCCGTGTTCCGGCGGAATAGCGCCCTGCATGGTGCTGACCGGCGCGTCGACCCGGTTGCCCAGCCACGGGGAGGCTTTCCGTTTGGCCGGCGGTGCGGGGTCCCACAAGAACGGCGCGCTGTCGGTGGGCGCGAGACAATAACGGTCGAACTTGTCGCGGCCCCATTCACCGATATGCGTGGCGGTGATGTAGCGGATATTATCGAAGTTAAAGCACAGGAACGCGCCGAAACCCGCGTCCGCGCAGGCCTCCTGGGCCCGTTGCAGCCGATCGGCCCGAAGTTTGTTGTAATCGATCCCGGCTTCCCAGTCCTTTGCCTGGACGCCCCATGTCGCGGTTGATCTCGGTCGTGTGTAATGCATCAGTGCCTCCACCGAATTGGTTGTTTTGTGTGGGCCCTATTCAAAATGAATAGAACCCGTTCGTCCATCACCTTTTCCGCAAAATCGCCTGTTTATTGAGGGTTTTCGGCCCGTGAACCGATGTTCGTGCAAACGATTGCAGAGAATTATTGACAGGTTTTACTGTCTGTGTGATGATCCGTCAACAGTTGTGCAATCGTTTGCATAGATTGCCGGTATAAGATTTCGCCAGGTAAAAGTTCAGTTGAAAGTTCCTATGAATTCTGGCGCGGCTAGGGAGGTTGATGTGGCCAAAGCAGCGAGCAAGAAACGGGCAACCAAAAAGCGTGCCGTAAAGGCAAAGGCGGCGGCTAAAGCCAGCAACAAGAACGACGATATCGGCGAGGAAAAGCGCCTCAAGATGTGGGAGCTCCAGCTGGAGGTCCGGCATCTGGAGCAGCGGGCGCACGACTTGTTCTTCCAAAACATGATTAAGGGCACCAGCCACTTGGCCATCGGCCAGGAGGCGGTCTCCGCCGGTTGCGCCGCGGCCATGTGCGACGACGACTACACGTTCTGCACCTATCGCGGCCACGCCCACACATTGGTGCGGGGCACCTCCATGACCGGCATGCTGGGTGAGCTCATGGGCCGGTCCTGCGGCATGCTGGGCGGCAAGGGCGGCTCCATGCACCTGACCGACGTGGAGAAGGGGGCCATGGGGTCCTACGCCATCATCGGCGCGCACTTGCCAATCGCGGCGGGCGCGGCCTGGCAGGCACAGTATAAAGGCACCGGCCAGGTGGCCTTCTGCTTCTTCGGCGACGGCACCACCAACATCGGCGCGTTCCACGAAGCGTTGAATTTCGCGGTGATCTGGAAATTGCCGGTAATCTTCGTCTGCGAGAACAATCTTTATATGGAATACACGCCGATCAGCGAGGTGACGGCGGTGGAGCATCCGGCGGCGGACCGGGCCGCGGCCTATGGCCTGCCCTCGATCATCGTCGACGGCAACGACGCCGATGCGGTCTACCGGGT
>Ga0181583_10004567_pt1 | contig 10132 bp, 9 predicted proteins | sample 071ome_31_FD_132461 | JGI IMG/M metagenome (GOLD analysis project Ga0181583, IMG submission 132461) | Coastal salt marsh microbial communities from the Groves Creek Marsh, Skidaway Island, Georgia - 071405CT metaG (megahit assembly) | ecosystem: Environmental > Aquatic > Marine > Intertidal zone... | reverse complement strand
CTTTTTCGGTTATTACAGTACCATTGATTTTCATGGCGCCTATTGGGCCGTGACCTTCTTTCGCCCCGGGAAAATCCGTGGGATTTTTGAATCAAACAGGACACAGTCACTTGAATCCCTTGATTGTTATCAAGCGATCCGGTTTTCTGTACTTGCCTTTAAGTGAAAGAGAGTATTGTTTTCATTGGGGTTCCAGAAATTTTCGCTGGACGATATTTTCGAAAAAGGTAATATCACAATGCTACCAAGGTAGCCGGTTTTCAGGACAGTTTGCATGGTTCAATCTGAACAAAATAACGCCGCTTTTTTCAGTCAGGTAGATGATCAGGCCATTGGCCCCTTGATTGCGGCCTGGCGAAGCGAGTATCCGGGAGGCGGATTGCTGGCACTGGTCGCTGAACAGGATGCCGGCTTGGTGCCGTCATTGCAGGAAGTGGCTCGTCGTCAAGACTACCCCCTTGTGGGGGGGCTTTCCGGAATTGATCTGGGGAGAGGCCATGGAAAACCACGGCCTTGTTCTGGTGCGTTTCAACGACATGCCGGACTGCCATATCATTAACCTGAGTGGTGATAATGCTCATGCCGAAGAGGATGCCGCCAGGATCGTCGAGTCTTTTGATGGACTGATGGGAAATCCCTTGCAGTCACTGTTCATGATTTTTGACGCCATGGTGCCCAACATTACCACGTTAATGGATAACATCTATTTTCGTAGCGGTGATGCCGTTCATTACATGGGTGTAAATGCCGGCAGCGAAACTTTCCAACCTGTTCCCTGTCTTTTCAACAGTGATATTTTTGTCGGCAACGCTGTGCTGGCCATGCTGATGCAAAACCACCCGGGTGCCGTGCTCGAACATGGTTACCAGGAGCCTGATTCATCAATTTCCGCCACTTCAACAACCGGTAACCGGATCAATACCATCGACTGGCGGCCAGCCTTTGATGTTTACAGGGAGTTGGCCCGGGAATGCTATGGACTGGAGGTCACACCGGAAAATTTCTATGAATCAGCTGTCCATTTTCCCCTGGGCATAATGCGCATGGACGGTGAGATACTGGTTCGTATCCCTGTGGCGCTTGAAAGTGATGGATCAATTTTTTGTGTGGGAGAGGTGCCGGAACATGCTGTGCTGACACTGCTCAAGGCTTTTTCCCCTGACTCCAGAAAAACCCTGGAAATACTTATGCAACATGCCGACCAGAAGAGAAAACCCGGCATGTTGCTGTTCTACTGTGCCGGCAGACGTATGCATATGGGGGCAGCAGCCCTTGAGGAGTTAACCTACCTGCAGCAAATGCATTCCGGACAAACCAATTTTGGTGCGCTGTCTCTTGGTGAGATCGGTGGATCCCGGCAGGCAGGCTACCCGCTGTTTCATAATGCGGCACTCGTGAATATTCCCCGGGACTGAATTATGCAGCGAGACCATATCCTGCAGATTCTCTACGAGTTGGCATTGACGGCTGCCGGGGAGTCACGCGTTGAGCCCCTTTCAGGAAAAATCTGCAAAAATTGATGTATCACACCAGTTTCGGTGCAGGTATTTTTATTTCAGATATCGATACTACACATGTTCCCAATGAAGGCCTTGGGCTGGTCAGAGTATTACTGGAACAGGCCGTGGGTAATGAAATTCTGCTTAAAAAAGCCGGAGCACGAATGGCCTTTCCGGAAGAGCTGCTAAGCAGTTCCGGATGTCAGGAATGCAAAGTCAGCCTGCAGGGCGTGTTTGGTGAGAATTTTCCCTATAGTGTGGTCCTGCGCCTTCCAGTGTCTGCAACCGAGTGTTTCATGCTGTTCTCTCGTGAAATGCCCGATACGGATCTTCCTCTGGATATCATGTTTGAACCTGTACTGGCCAATTTCGGCAAAATTCTGACCCTGTGCCGTGAAAATGAAAACCACACGCGCAAGCTCGAGGAGGAAGTATCCAGTAGAAAGTTGCTGGAAGCATCGCTGATAAAGTCCAGGAACCTGATGCAGGATGTGCTTGATACGGTCCCGGCCAGGATTTTCTGGAAAGATACCGACTGCCGCTATCTGGGCTGTAACTCGCTGTTTGTAGCAGATGCAGGCTTCAGCTCTCCGGATGAAATCATTGGTAAAACCGATGCGCAGATGCCCTGGGGGCCGAAGGAAGCCCATCTTTATAATGAAGATGACAGGCGGGTGATGAGTACCCGTGAACCTTTGATCAAGTTCGAGGAACCCCAGACCCAGTCTGATGGCAAAGTGATCTGGCTCCAGACCAGCAAGATTCCCCTGATTGACCAGTTTGGCCATGTTTATGGTGTGCTTGGCAGTTATGAGGACATTACCCAGCGTAAGGAAGCAGAACATGAAATTATTGTCAGTCGTGAGGAAGCCATTCGTGCCAGCAAGCACAAATCCGAATTTTTATCCCGTGTCAGTCACGAGCTCCGTACTCCCCTGAATGCAATTATGGGATTCTCGCAGTTGGTACAGCTTGATGAGGAATTGTCTGCCGAAAACCGGGCAAGCATTGAGGAAATTTACAATGCGGGTAGTCATCTGCTTCTGTTGATTAATGAAATTCTCGACCTTTCCAAGGTGGAATCCGGACGCATGGAACTGAAGATGGAGAATGTCCCGTCCGGTGAGTTACTGGACGAGTGCATGTCCCTGATTTCCCCAATGGCGCAACAGCAGGGTATCCGGATTATTGTTCCCCCTGAGGCTGATCACAGGCTTATCTGGGCGGACAGGGTCCGTGCCAAGCAGGTCCTGACGAATCTGCTGACCAATGCTGTCAAATACAACTCGCCGAAGGGAGAAGTGAGAGTTGAAGTGGAAGTTGTCGACAAGGGCGGAGTGAGAATTTCGGTACACGATACCGGCCCGGGAATTCCAGAGGAAAAATTTGCCGGACTGTTTGAACCTTTCAACCGTCTGGGCCAGGACAGTGATAACGTCGAAGGCACCGGTATTGGCCTGGTGATCACCAAGGTGCTAATGGAGCAGATGCACGGAAGAATTGGTTATGAATCGACGGTTGGCGTTGGCAGTACGTTCTGGGTGTTGTTTCCGCGTAAGGTCGAGCAGATTGAATCAACAGACTCGGCACCAGAGCTTCAGGTCTGCTCCTGAACCAGCAATCTTTCGGACAGTAAATCTCCTCAGCGACTAGTTCGAATCCACCTGCCGTGCAGAAATATCCTGGATATGCCGGGCATTGTTGCCTTCCAGGGCATTGATTCTGGCAATCTGTTCCGGGGAGGCCTCGTGCACATCCTTCATCACCAGCCAGGTGACCGTTTCCGTATAGGGCGGAGTAGTCAGTGAACCTTCGTAGTGGAAGTAATGTTCGGAGAAATTCAAAAGGGCACTGGCGTTCAGGCTGATGCCGGGTACGTCCCGGGTTTCACCGGCGGTGTCCGGAACATTATTCACGATAGTGGCCAGTGTTTTGTCCGCATCACCTTCACGAAACAGTACGCCAATCACCAGATACTTGCCGGGGTTCCCTACCAGCGTGTGCACCATGTGCATTTCCATCGGGTAGGTGATGCCATCAAGCAGGTGTTCGGACGGCGTGTGGAAGTGCATTTGCTGCAGTTCATATTGCTGGCCATCGAAATCCAGGGTGCTGCCTTTTTCATAGAATGCTTCAACGGTATGGCCGAGGTTTCCAATATGGCTGCCGGATGGTTGGTAGTGCAGGGCGACATCATGGTGACCCTCGGTGGCTTTGCCTGAGAGGATGTTAATTGGCGACTGGGCATTGCTGATGTGTTCTTCGGCAATGTAGGCCAGTCCAACTTCCTGTTCCCCCTCATGGCCATGAATGGCTTCCTGGGCAAATGAGGATTGGCTTAATGCTGACATGGCCAGGGCCAGGCCCAGAGCGGTTCTCATGTTCATGGTATTTTTTCTCATGTTCAGGGGCGGAAAGTCCGGACATTGTAGCACCAGGGTGGCAGAAGGGAGCCTCGAAAATTTGATCCTGAACAAGAAAAACAGGCACCCCCCCTGCGGGAGCGCCTGTCATAAGGTGAATTATTAGTGGAAGGGTTCCGGTGCCGGTGTACTGGCCACTGACGGCGGCAGGATAGGCAGAATGAATCGAGGCTGGTCACCGGTCAGGGTTTTCAGGAAAGCCACCAGGTCATCGAGTTCCTGGTCATTGAAGGTCCGTCCCAGCTGCGTGTCACCCATGATGGCCACCGCTTCCCTCAAGGTCTGGACGCCGCCATCGTGAAAGTAGGGATAGGTCAGTTCGATGTTGCGCAATGTTGGCACCTTGAATACGTATTTATCTGTCTCATTTCCTGTCACACCGAAACGGCCTGTCGCCGGATTATCCGTGCTGTATTCATGCACAACCCCCATCTTCATGTACATGCTGCCGCCAACAGCCGGGCCGTTGTGGCAGGCGGCACAGCCTGAGGTTTTGAACAGGTTGTATCCAGCCAGTTCCTGATCGCTCAATGCCTCCCCTTTTCCTGACAGCCACTGATCGAACGGGGCATTGGGGGTCACCAGGGTTTTTTCGAACTCCGCAATGGCATCCGTGACCTGGTCGATGTCGATGGTGTTGGTGCCGAATATTTTTCTGGCACTGGTCAGGTAGCCGGGAATGGTGTTCAGGATGTCGATCGCCAGCACATGGGTGGAAGCCATTTCCCCCGGATTGGCAATGGGGCCTGCGGCCTGTTCCTTCAGGTCAGCAGCACGACCATCCCAGAACTGGGCCAGGTTGTAGCTGGCATTGAGTACAGTAGGTGCATTGATCGGTCCCTCATGCCAGGCATGACCAATGGAAGTGGGGATATTGTCTGTCCCTCCCATGCTCAGGTTGTGGCAGGAGTTGCAGGAAATGAAGCCGGATTTTGACAAACGTGGATCGAAAAACAGCTGTTTGCCCAATTCAGCCAAGGGGGCATTGATGTCAGTTAGAACAGACAGCGGCTGGATGGGTTCCTGAGCCAGGGTTGGCTGGATGACTGTGGCGCATGCGCCCGCAAGTAGCAAGGCAATTAGCCGGTTGTGATTCATGATGGGATAGTTCCTCCATATCAGGAATAGGCATATACAGGGGTTTTGCAATAGCCATGCCATGGAGGCTGAACTGAAAAGGATGATAGACGAATTCTTGACTGACGGGCTTAATTGCCTGATTTATATAAAGAATTATCGGTGATGCTGTCCGTGGCGAAAGACCTGGCAGGCAGGATTGTCTTTGGGGTTCAAACGCAAGAGTTTCCGCTTCTGCCAAATCTGACAACAACAGTGCCTGATTTGGCAGAAAGTCAGAGAACGCTATTCGATGGCCTGCCTGGCCAGGTTTGCCAGATCCCCGGCATAGTTCATGATGTGGAAGATTACATTCTGCTCGATTACCCCGCTCACCAGGTGCGAGCCCGGGCCAATGGCGTAGATGCCGACGTCCTCGCCACCATGGGTTTCCGGTACATCAATCAGGGTTTCCTGGTGATAGCCCGGAGCCGTGGTATCTATGGATCTCAGGTCGTGCCTGCCGGTAGCCGGGGGACCGCTGCGCCTGTCAGCATCAGTTACCTGGCCGTTATCATCAAACCCGGCGCCGGTTGCATAACCCAGGGTGGTGTAGGGCAGGGCGTTTCTATCGAGACTGGGGCTGTCCTGCGGGTTGCCGTTGTTATCATTGCCAATCACCACACCGAGAATCGGATTGCCGCGGGTCGGGTAACCCGCCATGGTCATCACGTGGCTGTGATCGGCAGTGACAATGATCAGGGTGTCGTTAAGGTCGACGGCATTCATGGCAGCTTCAACAGCACGGGACAGTTCTGCGGCTTCATTCAGGGCATTGTAGGCATTGTTGACGTGATGGGCATGATCGATACGGCCTGCTTCAACCATCAGGAAAAAGCCGTTGGGGTTATTGTCCAGCAGGTCGATGGCTTTGAGGGTCATGTCGGTCAGCGAAGGTTCGCCGGCACTATCCTCGCTGCGGTTTGCCTCGTAACGCATATGTGAAGGTTGAAACAGGCCGAGTATGTTGCGTGTTTCCGAGGCATCAATGGCATCGAAACCGGCCTTGTTCATGACATACAGGCCTCCCTTGTCCTGCCATTCCCGGATCAGGTTGCGACCATCATCACGGCGTCCTTCTCCAGGGGCTTCAGCAAATCCGGCCAGTGATGCCGGATCTTCACCAAAGAAATAACTGCGTCCTCCGCCCAGGGCAACATCGATGCCATCGATGTCTGACCGGGTCCGGGCAATTTTTTCCTGCAGGCGGCCGGGCAGGGAAAGCAGCTGGCTGGCAATGTCTTCGCAGCCAAGCAGACGGGCTTCTTCAGGCAGATTCTGGCTGCCTTCCCAGTTGCGGTCCGGGGCATTGGCAAAGGTAGCGGCGGGTGTGGCATGGGTCAGCCTGGCAGTGGACACAATGCCGGTTTCCTTGCCGGCGATTTCCGCCAGCTCCAAGGCCGAGATCATGGTGGCGCCGGGGGTTTCCAGATAACTGGCACAGGATCCCCTCAGGGGGCGGCCATCAATGCCGATAACCCCGGAGCGGGTTTTTACACCGGTCATGATGGCGGACATGGTGCCGGCGGAGTCAGGCACCTGGGCATCAGTGTTATAGGTTTTTACCAGGCCGGCCCAGGGCATTTTTTCAAAGCTGAGCTGGTATTCCTCGCCATTCAGACCTTGCTGCTGACCGGCATAGATGCGGGCAGCGGTGACGGTGGATGGACCCATGCCGTCACCCAGAAACAGAATGATGTTTCTGGCAGCCCCCGGCGTATTGTTCCAGGTGCGGCGGCTGGCCTGTTCAACGTGGTCCTGGCCATCTTCAAACCAGTCTGAATCCGTCCTGAGCGGAACGATCGGGTTCTGTGCCAGGCAAGCCTGTGCTGCGACGGTCAATAACAGCAGACTTGTGAGAGTTGCCAGAAGTGGGCGGATTGAGCGCGTGTCATTAGCCATAATGGTATGCATTCTGTTATTCAGGTGTCGGCATTATAGAAGTCTGGTGAGCGCTTTAATACCGGTTGCAGGTATACTTGCAACCATGGCCTTGTCGATGTGCGGCAAGGCAGCCGGGAAACTGAATATGACGCAAGCTTCACCTTATTTTGCTGCCGTCGACCTGGGGTCGAACAGTTTCCATATGATTATTGCCCGTATCGAAGATGGTCAAATGGAGATTGTCGATCGGGAAAAGGAAATGGTGCAGCTGGCCAGGGGGATACGGCCGGACGGTCATCTGACCGTGGATTCCCAGACTCGCGCCCTGGACTGTCTGGAACGTTTTGCCGAACGCCTGCGTGATATTCCTGCCGACCAGATCCGGGCAGTCGGTACCAAGTCCCTGCGCAGTGCCAGTCAGTCAGGCGCCTTCATCCGCAAGGCCGAGCGTATTCTGCGCACGCCAATCCAGATCATTTCCGGTTACGAAGAGGCCCGCCTGGTCTATGCCGGGCTGTCCCATTCCGTGCGCAATGACCAGAACCACCGCCTGGTGGTGGATATCGGCGGCGGTAGTACCGAATTTATCATCGGCCAGGACTGGGAGCCGCTCATGATGGAAAGTCTGAGCCTGGGCTGTGTGACGTTTACCGAGCGCTACCTGGCCAAAAATGCCTTTCCCGGGCGCAAGGCCTTGGAGCGGGCATACCTGGCGGCCTGTGCCGAGATAGAAACCATCCGGCAAAGTTATGTGAATTTCGGTTGGAAAATTGTATACGGCACATCGGGTACGGCCAGGGCCATCGCCGATCTGGTGGTCGAGCGGGATGGTGGTGCGGTTATCAGTCGCGCCTCCATGGATTGGTTGAGTGAGGAGGTGCTCAGGGACAGGAAGCTGTTGTCTTCCATACCGGCACCCAGGGCATCGGTTCTGCCGGCAGGAATCGCCATCCTGAAAGCGGTATTCGACCAGTTGGGTATCGAGACCATGCATGTCAGTGATTACGCCCTTAAGGAAGGCTTGATCTACGACACCATCGGTCGGCTGAGCGATCAGGATTCCCGCAAGCGCACTGTGCGTAAACTGCAGGAGCAGTACAAGATTGATGTTGCCCAGGCCAGCCGGGTTGCCGATACAGCCCTGTATCTGTGGAAGCAGATCGATGGTCCTGAATTACCGGGGGTGTCACGCACCAAGATTTTACGCTGGGCCGCACAGCTCCATGAAATCGGCCTGAGTATTTCCCATTCCTCGCATCACCAGCACGGCTATTACCTTCTGCGTTTCAGTGACATTGCCGGTTTCGGGCGCTATGAACAGTATATTCTGGCCAACCTGGTACGTTCCCATCGCAAAGGGCTTTACCCGGAAAAGTTTGCCGACATGGATGAAACGGCAGTTGCTGCCTTCGTGCCTTTACTGGTATGCCTGCGCCTGGCAGTCGTACTGCATCGTCGACGTGAAGACCTGCCCTCAAGCGAACTGCCCACCCTGAAAGTGAAGGGAACAAAATACCGGCTGGTGTTTCCCAAGGGCTGGCTTGGCAACCATCCCCTGACCAAGGCCAGTCTTGACGATGAAAAGGAACAATACGATCGAATAGGTGTCGGTCTTGATGTAGTTTGACCAGCAAGTTGTTTACCAGGCCCTGGCCGGTGCGATAGTCTTCCGGAGAAATCAGGCGCATGTCCCCACGGAGGGAGCCGTTATGCCATTTCACTCCAATACACTAACCCGAATGACCGGACTGGCGATGCTGGTTCTGATCCTGCCTGCCCAGGCCGCGCAGCCGGACTATTCCGGCATGTCTGACAGCAAGCTGCGACGGGAGATCGACCGCAGTCGGGAACAGGTTTATGAGCTGTACAATGCCCTGAATACCGAGGATGAGTACGACATTGTCTGCAGGGAGTTCAGGTCTGCCAGTTCACTGATCAGGGAGCGTGTTTGCCAGCCCAATTTCATGACGCAGGCCTATAGTGAATCGGCCAGTAACATGATGACAAACAGGGGAGCCCAGACGGGGGCGGCATTGCAGGGCAGTGCCAACAACCAGATGGTGGTCGTGCCATTATCCCAGGCGGAAATTACCCGTAAGAATCAGCTGCTGGCTGAAAAGATGGTCCAGTTGGCCAATGAAAATGCACCGCTGAACGAGGCGGTGCAAAAGCTGAATCAGCTCAATGCAGCACTGCGGGAGCGGGAGTAGGTCAAATAGGCCTATACGGCCCGGTAAGTGAAGCGAATCAGGTAAATGTGATGCCCGGTACCATGCTGGGCAGTTCGAAACAGTTCCTCCACCGAGGTAAAACCGCAATCGCGGGCCACAGCGATGGTGATATCGGCCATGTTGATTTCACGGATTGAGGTTACCACGATGTCTCCAGGCCCCAACGGGTAATGGCCGCCCGCCATAACCTGCGGTCTTTTCCAGAAACGTACACAAGTGGAAATTTCCCCTTTTTGCACACGTTCCTGTTGTTGTCTGGAGAATTGCACGTCGGGTGTGCCCGGTACAGGAGTGGAGGCCGGAAATAATACCGTGCCCGGGTCAAAAAGCCATTTTCTTTGCAGATTCCACTGGTATTAATCCCCTCATCAGGGCAATAGCCCTGTCGGGAATGACCAAGCGACAGGGGAAGGTGGGGAATCATCATGAACATCACGAATATCTGTAACATCAGGAACGCTATCACACTCATCGCGTTGACCAGCGCCAGCTTTTCAGTGACGGTGTCTGCGCATCACAGTTTCAGTGCCGAATTTACCGAAGATCCCGGTGAAATTTCCGGTGTTGTTACCAGTGCCAGTTATCGCAATCCTCACCCCCGATACCAGGTGGAAGTGACCAAAGATGATGGCAGCAAGGAAACCTGGGAGCTGCAGGGATCCGCTGTCACCGGTTTGCGCAATGCCGGCTGGGACAAGGACTTTGTCAAAGTGGGTGATGAAGTGACGGTACAAGGGTCTCTGGGACGCAATGGCAGCAAAAAACTGTTTATCCGCGGTCTGACCAAATCCACCGGGGAAGTTTTTCCCAAGCCAACAACCAGTACACCTGACCGGAACACTGTCAATGCCACCTATGGCAAGAACTACGGCTATGCCAAGCTCAACAGGGATGCCCCGTTCGACATCAGTGGGCACTGGCGCAATTCCTATCGCTTTCATGTGACAGTGGATGACCTGGAACCCAAGCCAATGCCCTT
>Ga0181583_10004560_pt1 | contig 10142 bp, 1 predicted proteins | sample 071ome_31_FD_132461 | JGI IMG/M metagenome (GOLD analysis project Ga0181583, IMG submission 132461) | Coastal salt marsh microbial communities from the Groves Creek Marsh, Skidaway Island, Georgia - 071405CT metaG (megahit assembly) | ecosystem: Environmental > Aquatic > Marine > Intertidal zone... | reverse complement strand
TGAGTTCCACAGCATTGTGGTTGATAAACAAGCTGCTCAGAACCCAGATCTCCATCCGTTTCAAACTCCCCATCCTGATCCAAGTCCAACCAAATAGTTCCCCGATCATCATTTCCACGTATTTCCCACTGATATGAGCCTGAGGAAGGTGCGTAAAAAACGCCATTAAATAGACTCAAATATTGATCGTTTCGATTGATACCAATTCCTGCATTACGATAATCACCATCATTGTTAAAATCCAAACCTCTTCCCGCAGGGCCATCAGTCAAATAGTTGGAACCATTGGGAGTGAGGGCTAACATCGTTTCGATATTTGTGTAATAATTATTATCAATTCCGCGCAAAAACCCATGAGCGTTCAGTCGCCCTTCAGTGTACCGTGCAGAGTGGGTAACATTGGGCATGACCCACATCGATATAGTATGGGAGTCTTGATTGAGGGATGCCATTGAACCGCTTGCAGGAATAGTCACCTGATCATTTACTCCATCCAACGAGAGAGCTTGCCCGGATTGACCTGACTGCAAACCTGCCCCATTCGTCATGACAGCCTGAGACTCATTCAAGGACAAATCTTTAGTAGAAAGACCATCCTGCATGTCGAAAGGATAGTAACCGGCAAGATCATCATATTTTACCACTGCCGGACCGCTGTAGAAGTCGACGGTTGGCTTAAGCCATAAACTTACTGATCTACCGTCAAACGATTGCTCAAGGAAATCAGTGCTGTTGGCATCCATATGAATGAAGGTGTTGGCTCCGTCGAAAGAAACCCCTCCATTCCTATATCCATTGATTCGGGACTGATTTAGATCAATGCTAACGAGCTCTGCATTGCGGAATGGAGATAACGAATCAATGACAGTGGTACCATTTGCTTCATCCATTCGCCAATAACCAAGAAGGTCTTGGCTCACCTCAGGATCACCGCTTGACCAGTCGACGCCGTCGACACTTTGAGCAAAGGCGCGAAAATAATAGCGTAACCCAGGGACTAATCCGGTAACGGTTGCGTTAAATTCGCCGAGCGAAATGGGGTTTCCGTTATTTACTTCAACATAAGTATTATTCCAATCCGCAGCATCAAAGCCCCCATCTTCCAATCCATAGTAAATCCTAATGACCGGATTGGTGATATCTTTTCTGATTAATTCACCGATAACCGAAACACTCGCATCTGGTAAAGGAATTACCCTTGATACTTCGACTACCGGGGGTTGGGCAACCGAAGATGTCGTAAAGACCATAGTCCCGTCCAGGAAAAGACTTTTTACCTCATTAGAACTAAGCCCTCGTTCATAAATCCTAACCTCATCAAGCACTCCTGAAAAATGATTGGATGAGTAATTTGTTCCAAACATTAGATCAAGGCTATCCCCAGTTGAAATCATTGGGTTTCCAGTAGATGTAAAGGATTGAACTTCGCCATCGATGTAAAGAACCGCATCTTCAAGGTACTCAGATGAACTTGGAAAAACGGCGGCAACATGTCGCCATTGATTGTTGTTTACCGAAACATTAGAAACAATGGTCCCACCCCCTACATCAATGGCTAATTTGCCTCCAATCACGGCCAAATCCCAAAATTTACCATTTCCATTACTAGTTCCCCAACTCAAAATAGACCCATCCGTATCAGATGTTTTAATCCATGCAGTCACACTTCTGGATTTATCATCGACTATACCTTTGAATCCCTTGACGAGCACATGCTCTCCAGCTCCCCCAAAATTCAAACCATTGCCCTTTTTACCAAAAACACGATCTGCTTCTGAAAGACCCACAAAGGTGGCCTTTCTCGAACTGCTCCTATCCAGTGAAAAAGAATTCTCGTTATCATTAAAATCCCACCAGGCGAGCATACCGTCCTCTGAAGATGTACTCCAAGATTCGTCGGTCACAGAATTACTTGCCATCCAACGGTAGAAATAAGTTCTATTCATGTCCAAACCGTCAATATAGTGACTTACAAGCCCGTCAGAAAATGTTCCACCCAAATTGACCCGGAAATCCCAGAGATCAGAGTCTGCAGGGTCGATATTTGCATTGGTACCTCCATCGGTCGAACCCCAGAAAAGGGACATTTCAATTGGCTCACCTCCGTCAGATAGGACTTGTGCAGAAAAACTTGCGGAACTCGAAGTGACGCCCCGTGGGCTGACTGATGAAACTTGGGGAGCCGTTTTATTTACAATGAGTTGGAGACTAGCCTTACCTTCACCCGCTATATTGAAGGCGGAAATATTAAGATCAAAAACTCCCACCTCCTGTGAAAGCCCTATAACCTCACCCCTTTTTGAGTCTATCATCAATCCCTCCGGCAAGCCGGAAACCTCAAAATGGGTGGGTTCACCTGTGGCAAAAAGATCAAACTGATGTTCGACGACCTCTTCCTTCATATCATTACCTTCCACAATCTGCTGGATTTCCTGGGCAGACAAAGCAGAGTCGTAGACTCTAAAATCATCAAGTTTTCCCTGAAAATAAGCATTTCCATCGTTTCGCCAGCGGCCAAACTGGAAAGCGTCGGCATTGCCCGTACTTATTTCTCCCCTTGTCCACCGGACAACCAAGTTGCCGTCCATGTAGATCATTACTTCTGATCCATTGAACAAGTGAGCAAAGTGAGCCCACCTATTTCTTAAATCATTATTATGATAGGCACGCGGGTCCCAGCACCAATGCTGAGACAACAACTGTGTATAACCACCATCTTTAATATTTCGTAAACCCCAGAACCTGTTTTCCCCGGGGCAACTTCTCTCCCCATAGCCATAAAACCCTGGCTCACTTTTGGGATTCCCATCTTCTACAAAAGTCCAAAAGCTGATTGTCCTGGATTTCTTACCATCGATTCCAAGCACAGCTCCAGTAGCTTGCGTTGATACAAATCCTGTTTGTCCGTCAAAACGAATGGCTTTACCAAATTTTCCATCCTGCTAGCTTGCCCCACCGACCAATGAACCATCATTCGCACCCGCAACATCGACTGCCTTTACTCCCGTTCCTTCATCCATGGGCCAATAAGCGGTTAAGTTATTTGGACGGGTAGTGACAGTCTTTCTAAATTTCACAGATTGAGCCTTACGGAAAGAAAGATGCAATTTTTCGGGCATAGATAATTGAGGTGGTCTAATTTCTTTAAAACTGCCATCTGCAATGCTAATAACCCCTGCACTTATATTTCCGGCGGATGCCATCACTAAACGGCCACCACTAGCACCACGATTCCCACCCTCAACTGAGATCAGGCCGCGGTTATCGATATTTTTGCCCACTAAGCGAATGGCTCCTCCGGATCCACCGCCGGCATGATCATAAATTCCATCAGCCCGACCATCACCTCCTTGTGCACTAATAAAAACCCCATCTCCAATGGTAAGATCTCCATCCGCATGCACCGCCAACGCACCACCACCGGCACCCGAACCTTGGAATAATCTGCCACTTGAACCGCTACTGCCCGCTAACAAGTGAGTGATTTGTTCATCCCCATATTCATAATTTGCACCGATCCCCCAATTGCCTGCCGTTCCGGGTCCACCGGGTCCAAAGCCTTTTAATTTCTCGGAACTCCTACCTCTCCATGGATTTAAAACAGGACGCCCTCCATAGCCAGAATCAGTGTCTGCATCACCTCCATCCAAAATAAAATCAGCACCAAGGTAGATATCACCTCCAGCTACGGTTTTGATTTGCAAGGATTTATCTCCCCGCAGTTTGACTAAGCTCGCTCCTTTGATGTCAACGGCACCAAAGCTAAAAGTGCATACTTGATAAGGCCAAGCCTGACCATAGTCATCAGTATAGATATGATCAGTGATGACACCCACTCCATGAGCCCCACCTTCAACCGAGAAATATCCGGTCTTGGTATCAAAAACTACTTCTTGGTCCCTGACCGTTAAAACAGTATCTAAGTGGGATCCCCCAATAAAGACTGAACCTTCATTCGACAACCACTCTCCAGAAACATCAATCTCACCAGCCTTAACATCGCCGTTTGCAATCAAAGCAACTCGACCTCCCGAAGAACCTCTGTTCTGTGCATTACCAGAAGCAGTAATTCCATTACCCGCCCGAGCCTCTATCCGTCCATGATTGTAAATACGCGTTGCTTCCAAACGAACTCCACCCCCTGTGCCCGCAGCTGAATTCGCCCCACCATCCCCACCATTCACACTAATCAAAACATTGGGTTCAATGATCAGCTCTGCTGATGCTTTCAAGAAAATTGCACCTCCGCCTGCACCCGATCCTTCGGTCGATGCTCCGCCTGAACTACCTCCGAGTAAATCATTGAGCGCACGGTCTCCATAAACTTCCGCAGACCCTGAACCATGCCCTCCATAAGCGGCACCATGACCGTCTTCGGAAGATTCGGTTGGTGAACCAGGTCCATTTCCGGTGGAAGTACCCGCACTGGCACCGTCGTAACCCCCAATTCGGCCGATTCCCGCAACATCGTCAGCACTGCTTGCACCATTCGCATTCAAATTCGAGCCCAATGACAACGAACCGGCCACTGCTTCCAAATGCAGTGCATTCTGCCCATTTAAGGTTACGACCAAGTTTCCACCCAATCGGATACGATTAAAACTAAAGCGGCAAACCGAGTATGGCCATACCGATCCGGCTTCATCCTGATAAAATTTATCTTCAATGATTCCGTAAGCGACTTCTCCACTGCTATGCAGTAAAGTTGCGGTATCTGTATCAATCGTAAGTAGTCCACTCCGAAAATCCAGCTCGTTAAGTTCGGAGGGTCTTTCTATTCTGAATGTACCCGGAGTTCCAAGCGTTACTCCATCTCCTCCCTCTAATTTGATATTCTTCCTCGCATCATTCGTAAACGAATTAGAAGATTCCAGGAAGATTCTACCACCGCCTCCTCCATTAGCCCCCCCGGAAACATCCAAAACAGACTTTTCGGTAAGATAAATATCATTTGCTTTGACATGGATCGCTCCACCTGAACCTCCAGCAGAACCACTCATGCCTCCTCCTCCAACGGATCGTATGGGAGCGTCAATGACCACCTTTGTATTGGAAACAAGCCTGAGAGCTCCAGCCCCTCCTCCTCCAGTAAAACCTGTGATAAAACCACCTCCACCGCTACCCCCAACAAGATTGGTAATCCTGCCATCTCCGTAGGGTTTGCCGCTGTTAAAAGTAGCACCGCTACCAGCTCCTCCATAACCTCCTCCACCAGGGCTCACTCCAGGAAGACCCCCACCGGGCCCTAAGCCTTTCCCATTCACATCACCACCGGCCCACCCACCGGGGCCACTCTTTCCACGAGCCTCATCACTACCTGCGGCGCCGGAAATATCCAAAGGAGTGCCGACGATGAAGTCTCCGTTTTGAGCAATAATCTCCAGAGCATTTTCACCCCTAATCAGAACCTCGAGTTCACCAACTAACTCCACTCGATCAAAAACAAACTGACAAACTTCGTATAAATAATCATTACCCAGGGGATCCGTGTAGGATTTCCGAACAATGTTTCCGCTACGGCTGTCTCCATTGCTGTGTTTCCATGTTCCTAAATCGGTATGAATAATGAGTCTTCCATCTTCATACTTCACCCGATCCTCAGCTTCAAATACTTGCGTCGTGGGAGCCCATGAAGTCCCGCCACTATTTGCCAAGAAACTTCTATAATAATAAGTCTGCCCCTTGGCTAAACCTTGAACCGGGGCTTCGAAGAATCCACTGTCGTAAACCCAAAACTCGACTTCCCCCCATTGATGCCCCCAACCCTGATAACGTGGATATAAACGGATGGCCTGTGTCGAGATTCCCTCAAGATCAATATCTGTAAATCTGCCTTGTTCAGTGGTACCCACTTCGCCGGGAATCGTCTTCAGTAATTCAAAATTCATTTCCTCATCAGCAATCCAAACCGCCACATCCATCAGTTCGTCATCACGCTCAAAGGGTTGATGGTAAATACGAATCTTGTTCATTTGCCGCAATCCACCTAGATTGAAGGTAAGCTCAGGGTCCTTTTTAAACCAGGCAGTCCAGGATGAACGCCACCCATCATCTGGGAATTGAAGATCAATCAGCTTTCTTTCAGAATAAGTACCTCCCGAATCATTAGGTTTGGGAGCAGCCAATACAGAGATCCCTTTTTCCAGTCTTCTGAGGCCTACATAGACTTCCCCGACATCGATTACATTTTCCCATAAAGTAGGGTCTTCACCTCCGTCCGTTCCACCCCAATAAATTTTGGTTTGAGCAGAAGGAGTGCTTCGCAGTGGAGCAAATTTTTTGTAGGGATGATTATTATTGAGGGTCGCAACCGTACCCCATTTATGAGCCAGGTACCCCTCCACCATTCTCATCGCAGAAGTGGGTAAGGGTTCATTGTAAATTAGAATCTCCGCAACTTCCCCGTGAAAATACAAATTATTACTACGGTCTTTTGACAAATTCGACGCACGCACAACCCCAGTCGTACGAATTCCTAAAATAACCGGCTCGCTGCTGGGATAATCCTCCACCAATCCATCTTTGGTATTTCCATTGGCACGCAAAAGTCCATTAAGAATGGCGGTGTCAGTCCATGAACTTGACCAAACTGTGTTTACCCCAGGATGGAAAGCATACGCGGTGGGGTGACCAAGTAGAAAACCTTCATTTCCAGGGTTTCGGTTTACCACCATAAAAACGGTCCTGATTGAATTTACCTCTTCTTCAAATGAAAGGAAATCATCCGAGCCATCAAATCGAAGTACTGGTAAATCTCCATTTACCCCCAATACATTTTTAACAAATTCGGGTTGGCTTGCGTTGGTTTCCTGGATCGCATCATTTTCCTGTCCGGATTTATCTTTCAATGTGTGAAGTGGGGATCCATAAGTATAGGACTCACTGAAACCATTTTTATAAGGATGAACGGAGGGCAAATCTCCATCCAATCCCCATTTGTGAGCAAGGTATCCTTCGACCTTCTCCATTTCACCCAAAGAGAGGGGAGTGGTAAAGATCAACAACTCGCCAAGATCCCCATTTACATAACGCCCACCGATATTTCTATCGTTTGAAAAATTGGACGCTTCTACATTACCCGTCGTACGCAAAGACATAATACTTAAATTATTTGGTCGCTCAGCCGTGGTGGTGGTAAGCTTCAAACCATTTTCCCGGTAAAGTCCTCCAGAAATCCTCGAGGATGTCCAACCCGAGTCGAACATAAAGGAACCCCTGTGAAAATGGTACTGATTATCATCGCCAAGCATGAAGTAGTACCCACCGGTATGTTTATAAACCCAAAAGATTGTTCGAATATTTGTCAGGTTGGTGAAAGAGTGATACTCACCATCGGCCCCACTGTATCTCATCAAAGAAAGACTGGTATTGGCATCGTACGGAACAACAGATGGGGAACCATGCCTGGTTGCATGATTGCCAAAGGGTCCTTTATCGAGCCAACTGGCGTCTGCAGAACTCAATTCACTCGCATCCAACCATAGGGCAGGGGAGAGGACATCCGGGCTCCACTGACTGGGGGGCGTAACATTAGCATCATCATAACTTGAACCCGTATTTCCATCACCATCGGCGTCGGACACATCCAACCAAAGACGCAATCCAGGGTAATCAAGGGGAGAAAAGATTGAATTTTGAGGATCCGAAGGAATCATACCGAGGCCAGCATCCACCAATTGACCCGTCAGCACCGCAGAGTTTGTGGTCAGGTTTGCAGGTTCTCGGTTTCTGACAACGGGACTTTGAGTATCCGTGGTTACGCCGACCGCTGTTGAACCGCTAACCACCGCGTCTCCAAAAGTAGGCTTCTCCGCCGTCCACGGATGGTTGGAAGGCAGATCAATTCCCCACTTGTGACTGAGATAGCCTTCAATAGTGAGACGATCCGTATCAGCCAATAACCCCTGAAAGATAAGAAACTCAGCGACCTGACAATTCGAGGTTTCACCGAGGTCCGCCCATCCTCCAAAGGACAATTGACCAGGATGGAACCACCAATTATTAGAATTTTGATTATTGGCCAGTTCAATACCGTCTGCATAAACGGTACTATACGGATTACCATTATCACTTCGACCTTCCTGTTTAATTTCCCAGATATGAAATTTTGTATCGGATGCACTTCCACCATGCACCCAACCATTAAAGAAAAATCTGCCGTTTCGATTCCCATGATGCCCCATCAACCAATTTTGTCCTCGGGAACTAATCACACGGTTGCTTCTACCTCCAGTGTAACGAGAAACACCAAAGGCCGTGTATCCTCCCTGCCTCCATGTGCCTAAATCTGTCGTAGCAAAATCGTAAGTTGAGATTATTTGATCATTGCCGTCAAAGTCTACCACCTCCCGGCCTTGATGCCCATCCAGCGCAATCGTAGGATCTCCATTTACAATATTCATATGTCGACCATTTCCTGATAAGTCGACCCAGGTAGAAACTTGCATTCCATCAGCCAAGGTAGCGTTGGTTTCCTCCCTCGGACCAGACAATTGGGTTGCGTCAAACCACATGGCCAGACCAAAAGGCAAGCTGGAAGCCTTTGGCTGAGTCCGAATAAAAAACACCTTTCCAGTCCAATCTTCTCCAACAGAGTTGACTGCATAAAGCCGGATATAATAGGACTGATCTGGGGCAAGTCCACCAACTAAGGATGAACCGGTACCCAAGCTTTGCCTACCAAGATTGAATCGGTATTTCCACTTGTAAAACTCGGTTCCCTGATCTACCGGATCAACCAATGCCCAAACCACTGGATCATCGCCACCCGTTGCCAACACTTCAAATGGAATTTGCAGACTGGAAGCACCGCCCGATTGAGGAGTCGACATCTCTATGTCAGGTGCCCCGGCAAGAACTTCTATCTCATACGATTGCAAAGCCTGGGTTCCATTGGCATAGACTGCCCGTAAACTTGGTTTGTAAAGACCTGCAGTGGAGGGAGTTCCGGATAGATTTCCATCTGCAGGATTAAGCAAAAGGCCGCTGGGCAATCCACTTCCCACAAAGGCAGTAGGATTTCCTGTTGCACGGGCAATATGGGAAAAACTTTGTTCAGCTGGAATTACAAATCGATTGGCCGAAGTAAAACTCGGCGGACCAATCAGAGAGTCCTGCACTGTCGGGAAAGCGGGATTAGCTTTCTGATTTTCGAAGGATCCTGTAATCCAGTCCGGGCTTCTAACTGTGTTGGATACTCTTATCTCATCGACCGTACTTGAAATGGTTCCCGATCCAATAATCCATTCAGATTCAATCTCTTCTTCAATCCCTAAGTTCGTATCGAATGATTCATTGATCGCCAAGTTTCCGTCTACATAAAGTTGTGTGAGTCCCAGCGATGTATCCACTTGTTTGTGAAGATGGTACCACCTCTGATTATTCAATATCACAGTACTCTCATAAGAAACAATGCTCGTTTCTAATGGATGAGAGACTCCAAATTTACCGTTCTTGAGATCCATCGCGGATACTCCACCATGCTTGAAAAAGGTAAAGGCACTTAATTGGTTGGTAATCGTATCATCAAAGGGCACACGCCAAAACCCTGCCTGCGTGGGATCACTCGGATCAATTACATGCCAGGTATCATCACCGGGTATCATAATCCAAGGTCTTAATCTTGAACCACCTCCCCATTCGCCGTGAGCAACTGCAATTTTAAAGGGACCATCCGAAACCTTCAATTCCACCCAGTCAGAAGTGAAATTTTCGATCCCGCCCAACATCTCTTCACCCTTATCACCGTTTATTTCAAACTCGCCATCACCATCCAAATCCATCCAAATGGTCGCCCGATCATCTTTATCCGTACAACGGAATCTGTAATTACCGTCTTGGGGAGGATGAAACATACTCATAAACAAGGTCATGTAGTTATCGTTACGATTGATCCCTATGTTGGCGTTTCTAAAATCGGGATCACCACTCAAGTATAATCCTTGCCTTGGTCCGCTCTTGTAAATTCGGGCACCACTAGGTTTCAAGGCGATCAAATTATTAATATCTCTAAAATAAAGATCGTTCGGTACCTGTTCGTAGCCCATGGCGTAAAAACTATCGATCGCCTCGGTGTCAGGTTGATTTTCCAGGGTTGCCCACATCGAATAGGAATAGGATTCTTTCCCCAGTGGATTAAGAGA
>Ga0181583_10004551_pt1 | contig 10158 bp, 10 predicted proteins | sample 071ome_31_FD_132461 | JGI IMG/M metagenome (GOLD analysis project Ga0181583, IMG submission 132461) | Coastal salt marsh microbial communities from the Groves Creek Marsh, Skidaway Island, Georgia - 071405CT metaG (megahit assembly) | ecosystem: Environmental > Aquatic > Marine > Intertidal... | reverse complement strand
GGGCGTCGGCCGCCGATCCGCCATTTCCGGCGACGTATAAGCGCCCGCCCTGGCGATACCGCTCCACCACGAGTCGCGTCGCCTCAACAAATAAAGCAATCGCCTTTTGATCCTGAAGCAGAATCTGTTTTGCCTCCACCGAGGCAAGAAGATTTTCTTTTAATATTTTCTGTGCGTCTGAGTGCATTTTTTAATCATTTCCCAGAAAGAAAATCAGCCGCTCGAGAATAATCCCGAGGCAGCCCAATATCTAAAAAATCCCCGGTTAGCTCTAAGCCAAAAAGTCGTTTGCCTGTGCTTCTTAGTTTTGGGAGGAGTTCCTCTTCTAAGGACAGTTTTTGATCTCGTTCTAACCTTGCTGTCATTAATGATGCAGGCTCTACGAGATATACACCGCCATTAACAAGACAATCTCCTTCTCCCGCAGATACCCTGAGAGAGGTAATTTCCTGATTTGCATTTAAGCTCATACCCATAAAGCGGCTCGTATCGGTAGACCTAAAGAGCGCGAAGGTCCAGTCGGATTTACGCGACTTATGGAATTTCTCTAATTGATTTAAGTTCACGTCGAAGAACGTATCTCCATTCAACACCAGAAAGGTCTCGCTGAGCCCCTGAGCAGCGAGCAAGAGCCCGCCTCCTGTACCCAATGGCTCTTGCTCAATGGCATAACTAACCGGAATCGCGCGATAAGCGTCTCCAAAATGATCAATGATTGCCTCTTTCCTGTAGCCGACGGACAGCACGAAATGACTGACGCCTTGAGCAACCCAGTAATCCATCAGATACTCCAGAAATGGCCGACCCGCCACCGGAGCCATCGGCTTGGGCAAGTCGGGTACGACGCTTCTCAGCCGGGTCCCTAGCCCCCCTGCAAGGATGACTGCGGTTAACGGCATCAGGACAATCTAGCGCTTCAGTTGCATTCCCGGGAGATAGCTTTATCCAAGCTCTCGTCGACTTGCAATCCTGATTTATCCCCTGAGCAAATCAAGATGCTGCGGAATTCAATACTTCACAAATTTCATCAATTTCACTTAGGCTGAGATCCGGAAAATTACCGATATAAAAACCATAAAAATGAATATGCTCAGTTTCCGGAAAATCTCGATGGTGCTGGCCCTTTAAATGGGGCTCAAGATAGGGCTGGCGCAGCTGGTTGCCGCCGCCGGCGCTTCCCCTCCTGAACTCAATCTCTGCGCCCCTCATCTTTTCCATCACACTTGCAACAAGTTGATCATCAGGATCTCTTAACACCACATTAAACGCATAGTTGCTGGATCCATCGACCTTGAAATCCGTCCGAAACTTAGATGAATCGATTCTTTTTAAGAAGTGAATGAAATTTTCTGTTCGCCTTTCGACGTTTTGATCCAACCGCTTTAGCTGGCTCAATCCAAGAATGGCCCCAAGCTCAGTGTTTCGAAGGTTATAGCCCGGATACGCAAAAATGAAGTCTGGATTTAGATCCGGATATTGCTGAAGATAATGCTCCTTGGTTCTCGCATCATTGGCCTCTCGCACCATTCCATGCGAGCGCAGCATTCGAATCTGCTGGTAAACCTCTGGATCATTCGTGCAAACCATGCCGCCTTCGATCGTGCTCATATGATGAGCGTAGTAAAAAGAGAAATTCGAGATCCATCCAATGCTGCCAACCCGCTGTCCTTGGTGCGTTGCGCCGTGTGATTCACACACATCCTCAATAAGCGGGATATCTCTGTCCGTTAATTCCTTAATCAGTTCTTCGGTCAGCCCGTTAAACCCCTGCGCATGAGTCAAGAATACGGCCCGGGTCCTATCGGTCACTGCCGCCAGTATTTTTTGCGGATCCATCGACAAAGTCGTTGGATCAATGTCAACGAACACCGGCGAAAAGCCATGCTGAAGCACTGAGACGATGTCCGATATCCAGGTCAGTGGCGGAACCAGCACTTCGCCTCCTTCCGGATGCTTAATGCGCAAAGCCGCCATGGTCAAAAGGTTGGCAGCTGTCCCAGAACTCACAAAAACGCTGTGCTTCACGCCAAGCCATTGAGACCATGCCGCCTCGAAATCTCTCACTCGCGGACCATTGGTCAGGATGGGATCATCTTCCCGGAGAAGCTCGATCATTGCGTCGAGATCTGCGCGAGAGATGTTATTTCTCATTAATGGATATTTCATATCGACCTAAACGTCAAACTATTGATATTTTTTAAATTCCCTCTTGATCGCATAACGCTTGCGTTTCAAGACATAGCGGTCTACCTAGGCAGGAAATTGTTCTTTTAGGTTTTTACTGGGTTCGCCAAAAACCAATCATAAAAATTTGCGATTCCATGCCGAAGACTAACCCCAGGGCTCCAGCCCATGCTCCTTATTCTTCCGCTATCAAGCAGTTTCCTAAGTGCCCCATCTGGCTTTGAAACATCCCAAGTTACAACGCCTTCATAGCCAACAATTTCAGCCACGACAGCGGCTAGCTCTTTAATTGAGATATCGTTCCCCGAGCCGATGTTAAGAGGCAAACAATCGCTACGCAACTTAGCGTTCAGCAAACAGACAATGGCGGAAGCTAGGTCATCCGAATGTATAAACTCGCGCCGCGGCTCGCCGCTCCCCCACAAAGTTATGGACTGTTGTCCATTCTCCTTAGCATCATGAAGACGTCGCACCAAAGATGCCAGTACATGCCCGCTTTCTGAGTCAAGATTGTCGAATGGGCCATACACGCTATTGGGAATGATCGGGACAAAACGAGTCTGACGCTCTTGTTGATTAAAGGCCAAACACATCTGTACCCCTGCGAGTTTAGCTAATGCGTAAGCGATGCTCGTTTGCTCAGGCCTCCCCGACAGTAGTTGACTTTCATGCATGGGCTGTGGCGTGCTGGCAGGATACATGCAACTTGAACCGAGAAAAATCAGCCTCTTCACCGAACTATGTCGCGCTGCAGTCATAACATTTAACTGTATGGCTAGGTTCTGCGCGATGAAGTCTCCTGGAAACCTATCGTTAGCCACGATTCCGCCAACTCTTCCAGCTGCGAGAATGACATAGTCTGGTGATTCAGCTTCAAAGAACGCAGTTACTGGGTGCTGGTCGCAGAGATCTAACTCCCAGCGCTGCCTAAGTAGCAGATTTTCAAAGCCTTCTGATTTGAGTCGCCGTACTAACGCAGAGCCAATAAGGCCGGAGTGTCCCGCAACGTAAATCTTCGAATTTCGTTCCAAATCAAAGTCCACTAGGTTCGTACAAGACAACTCGGGTGCCCTCGTTATCCAAGTTGATCGGCACAAAAACCAAACGACCAAGTGCACTCTTTATCGCGGCATGCCGGGAGGGGTCCGCAAATACCATCAAAAAACCACCGCCTCCCGCCCCAAGAATTTTCACGCCTAACGCGCCTGCCCCAAGCGCGACCTCGACGGCGCTATCGATAAATTCTGAAGAAACGCCGTCTGAGAGAGATCGTTTTAATTTCCAGGACTCATTCAGCAGGGCTCCAAACTTCCCTAAGGATTCATCAGGCCCCTGGAGCAAAGCCTGCGCTTCCCAAACCATCTCATACATGCGCTGGAGCTCAACGGTGCGGCTTTTTATACTGCGAATCTTCTTTTCAGCAACCGTGGCAGCAATTCGAGAAATACCTGTGAAGAACAACATGACATGTTCTGAAAGGGCCTCACGTTTCTCCGCGTCTATGATAACAGGGTTCACTACAAAGGCCGTGTCCCTCTGAAACTCAATCAGATTCAAACCACCAAAAGATGCAGCAACCTGATCCTGAGACCCGACCGCCTCGCCGATGACGCTTTGCTCAAGGTAGATCGAATCCTCGGCTAGCTGCCGTTTCGACACTGCTTTTCCCTCCAAAGCGTATAAAGCGTTCAGTAGGCCCACCGTGAAACTTGATGAAGATCCTAGTCCACTTCGAGCTGGGAGATCACCATCATGATGAATTTCAAGGCCATCTTCGATCTTCTTCCAAAGTAGCGCCGCCCTCACCGCTGGGTGCTTTATTTCTTCGGCCGACGCGACTGTCTCAACAGCAGAGTAAACGACACGGTGGCGATGAGAGAAAAATGGCGGTAGGCGCCTGCAAGTTATATAACAATACTTATCAATCGTAGTAGAAAGGACTGCACCCGCATTTGTTAGAAACCATTCTGGATAGTCAGTACCTCCACCAAAAAAAGAAATCCTGAAAGGGGTTTTGGTTATGATCATTAATCCGTCTCACGCTTGAGACGCGCCTCATAGCGCGGCGTCTACTTAATTTCCTATCCAGTCTATTACACTGCGGTTGTAATCAAGATGAGTGAGCACATCGGCCGTGGTGAAAGACAACATTCGCAGCCGCATAACGTAGTCAACCTGATCTGCCCTAGGAAAACCTGCATCCAGCAAAGGAACAGTAATCCAAAGTGCCAACGCAGCTATTAATACTGCGCCCCACCACCTCGGTCCTATCTTGCGAAACAATCTGTTTGCCGCAGGCTGAGATGAACTATGGAGAGGTGATAGGCGGCTAACACTTGTGACTTTAGCTAGATCTGACTGCGCACAAGGTCGATAATGCGCTCTGGGTCGGGAGGCAGATTGTCTACAGCTTCAACAAACCCCGCTGATTTCTCAGGCAGTCCCAACACCGACATTCGCGCCCCTGATTGCTGTCCCAAATCGAAACCGATTGCTTTAGCGATACCATCGGGATAATCATCATCCAACACGCACCCTCCGAATCGAGATCGCCGCAAACTCTCAAGTAACTTTTTCGAGTGGCCCAGCGGCTTCACCCTAAAGATATGATGAACTGCTACCTTTAGCCCCTCGCGCAGAAGTTTTTGGCTTGCCTCCTGTGCAGCAAATCGCGTTATCGAGATTGGGCAGAGAACGTAATCGGGATCGGGGAAAACAATGTCCTCCAGCTCTTCAGAATTTGGAAACGCACCGCGGTGCTCTGAGACATAAAAAACTGAGTCGTCGGCCATAAACTCTTGGTAAGTCGTCCTGAATTCACCTGGAGTCATCGGAGAGTATATTTTTATGCCAGGCATGCGGTAGTACAGAGAATGATGCGACGACCCAGCTACGGGACCGATGCCCCCTTCCATCGCGATTGAGCGGACGAGCATTGGGCAAGAGCGCCCCCACAGCTCCTTTGACTTACAAGCATAATTGACGACGATAGGGGCATTAAACCAATTGAATCCCTGATAACGAATCACATAAAAAGGCCGGCGACCGGCTAAAGCCGCCCCCACTGCAAACCCGCCCCCTGCCACATCTGCCATCGAGAGCTCAACCATTCCGCCGTCTTCATATATTTCAGGGAGTGTTCCCCCAACCCACCCCACGGCCGTGAGACATTGGCCCATAACTAGCCCATTCTCATGCTCTAGGTGATAGCGCGTAACTTCCTTGATTACTTCTCTTAATGGCTTAGATTTCTCTGCCATACGGACCCCACGATTTCTTCGTTCTTGGCGCGAATCTCGTCTCTAAAGTTTTGATCAAGCTTCTCACCTACCCAATCATGACGATCAAAGATTTCGTCAGAATCGATTCCCGCCCCAGCATGCCAGTACATCCGATTTGTTCGTACATTAAGAAGAAGTGGCTCGCAGAATAGGGGATCTACGGCGTCAAGACACGAACATATTTCATCCGGATCGTCCTCAAGATTGAAGGCTTTCATCCCAAAACCTCGAGCAACTTCGTCCATCTCCCAGGAACGGCGCACTTTCTTCTCTGTGAGGATGGAAAGGTTGTTATCTTCGACGACGAAGATTATCGGCAATTTCTTAGTTGCGGCCCAAGCTATTGCCGCGAGGAAATAATCCTCTTCAGCAGCTGCGTCGCCAGTAAAGCAAATCGTTGGTTTTCGGTTTGCGTAGGCCATGCCAACCGCGATGGGACCGTGACTCCCCATCAAACCGTCGTGTCCGAAAATGTTTGCCTCCAATGAGTGGATTGAGGCAGAGCCTCCCATACCATTGGCGCATCCATCTTTATGTCCTAATAACTCTTTGACGAGCCCGTCTAGGCTTCCTCCAAAAGACAAATAGGTCGAGTGTCCGCGGTGCTGAATAAAAATTTGTCGATCCGCAATTTGGCGCGCCTCAATAGCGACGGCTATTGAGGCGGATATGTATTCCTGTCCGGCTGAAAGATACGTTGGAATCGTGATGTCCTTGCTCTCGATCCGGCGATAGGCTTCTTCCTCAAAGCGTCGGCAAAGGTCCGCTCTCGAATAAATCTCGTGATAAATATTAGGTTGCATTGCCGCGCTGTTTTACTAAGTCAATTGCATCATGCATCCATTCGCCCATCCATTGATAATGAGGCGAGGACACGATATTTCCGTCTGAAACCACTGGCGCGTTAATGTAGGTCGCCCCAGCATTATTTACGTCGTCTTCAATGCTGTAGTACGCGCTCAATTTTTTACCCGCTACCACCTTCGCCGAAATCAAGAGCTGTGCCCCATGGCAAGTGCTGGCGATTACCTTGCCTCGAGAATTCCACTCGCCGATGAAAGAGGTCACATGCTTCTCTTGGCGGAGCTTCTCCAGCGCCTTCACACCTCCAGGGATCACCAGGAGGTCAAATTGCTCCAGATAAAATTCCCGTCGATCGCTATTATTCAGTTCTTCAGTAAGAGCGTGGCTGTCCATGTTTACCCCCATGATCCCATGGAAACGGCCGATTACATCCGACATGATGACCACATCTTCAGCGTTCGAGGTTTCTTCGCGAAGACGGTAATAGGGGTATACGACTTCTTGGTCTTGGAATCCTGTCCAGGTGATAATTAAAGCTTTCATATGTAGTTATTTTCCGTTGGGTATTTAATTTAGGCTTCGAGGAGCTTGCGTTTTAATTTAACTTTTGTAGTAGCCTGAAGATCCTCCCTCGCAGCAACTCCAAACTTTGTCTCGAGGAGCTGTAAATAAGAAGGGTTGGTATGATACTGCATCCATGCTGTGTCTCTAAAAGTCAGAATATCTTTAGCGCTTAGATTGTCGTTTGCAAGGTTGAGGGTCCCATAGGCGTGTTGGCTATAGCCCTCGTACTCAGTCGGCAAGGCTGTTCCATCACGACGTGCTTTCAGATGTAAAGGGCTGCCTGGGTAAGCCATGGCACTGTAAAAGTTCGCCATGTCTGTTAGGTTTTCCATTGCGAAGTCCAAAGTCGCAGACATTGATTCAGCGGTATCCTCTGGCAAGCCAAAAATATAGTTGCCACCCACATTTATTCCCGCTGACTGGATCATCTTAATTAGGTCCACTACCTTGACATCATGGTAGCCGTCCTTATGAATTTCCCGGCGTAAGGTATTGTCGGGATTTTCGATGCCAAGCCCGAGCCAGTTGACACCTGCGCGTTTCAAAAGATCTAGGTATTTCTCTTTACACGTGTCGACCCGAGAGTAAGCCCAGATATTAAAGTCGTATCCGCGCTCAATAATCAATTCGCAAACCTTAGCGAAGTGATTAGGATTGAGCACAAACAACTCGTCCGCAATCTTAACGTTTTTTACTCCATGCTCAGCAAAGTAATCGAACTGCTTTAATATAAATTCCGGGGACCATCTCCTATAAAGGTTACTGTCCTCGCTCGTGATGTCCTTCCCGGGGTCGGTTCTGTTGATGATATTAATCATGCAAAATGCGCATCGGTAAGGGCAGCCCAACGTGGTGTAAAGCGCGGCGAAAGGCTCCTTGATGCTGCCATTTGACCAAGAATGCCATCCCGCCGTTCTATATTGCGAGAATGCTGGAAGAAGATCCCATGCCGGGAAAGGTAAATCCTTCTCCATTTCAGAATGCGCAACCAACTCCGATGGCGTGTTCAGCTCTACCTGCCCTTCATCGTTTCTAAAAGCCAGCCCCTTGACTTTTCGCAACTCCGCGTCGTCTTTTAGATCTGCTGATAACAAATCTCTTAATGTGTAAACGCCTTCATTCTGACAGACAGCATTAAGAGCAAGCTCATTCTCTAGGGTCTCGCGAGGTAGGGCCGCTACATGTCCCCCGACAAAGACAATGAATGATTCCGGTAGTTGTTCGCGGACAAGGTTTGCAGTCGCGATAGCTCCGGACATATTTTGAGAGGAAGCGCTAGGCTGCTGGCCATACACCACAAAGCAAACCACTCTAGCGTTTATCTCGGTTATTCTTTTTGCCGCGGATGCAAAGTCCAGCCGCTCTGCTTCAGCATCTAGAAGTTCAACGTATCGTCCCACGGATCGAAGGGATCCGGCAAGCATAGCCGCCCAGATCGGGGGCTCTATGGCTGAGTGATTGTTTGCCAGTCCTTGATAGATAACGGCAGATGCGTTTGGATGGACAAACAAGATATCGGCTTTCACTTTAGACATATGATGCCTCCAATGTTTTCGATCAACTCTATTATTTGGTGCCTTGGTTATCCACTTCAGAAAGGAGGGACGTCGGAATTATACAAAGCCTGGGCCCTCTCCAAGAGACCAAAAAACTACATATCGTAGTGTTCCTCAAGAAGTTTCCGCGCAGTGTGCATATGGAAAGAATTGAGCGCTGTCAGGTACTTCCAATCCACTAACGAAGTGCTAGTGAGTTCCCCGCGATCTTTGACGCCAAACTGCCCAAGTTTAATTTCTTCCGGGTTAAGTTTGACCGCGTACCAGGTCACTGTCTCATCAAAAGCAGACTCGCAGACAACTATATCTTCCCGAAGAACCTGAAGGCGATCGGGTTCTATTGTTATGCCTGTCTCTTCCTTCAACTCCGCAAGGGCGCATTGGACCTTAGAAACACCAAGGCACCCGCCAGATGGGAATTCATCCGTCAAGGCTCCTGTTGATATTCTGACCTGCCGCACGGTAAGAAATTTTGAATCGCGAAGGTTATCCGAGAATACAATTGGCACGATTACGACCGCGGGGCCGCGGATCAATATCGAGCGAACAAATTTGATGCCCCTGTTCAGAAAGTGAACTTCGATCAGGATCGAGTAAACTCGATCCTGATCTTGAATTACGCCAGCAAATCGTATTTTTTGCGGCTGGTTACCATTGGCAATAAAGTTGTGGAGCCACCGTTTAAATCGAGGATCTGCTTCCAGAAGGTCCTCAGAAACACCGGTATCATTCTCCAGCCCCCAGACGTCGTCGCCTACCCTGCTCCTCAATCTAACTTAACCAGTGGCGGTTTACGTTGCCCGTCGTATAGTGACTAAAAGTACTCTTCTTATCCCCAAACGCCTCGGTTTCGCTGATATTTGCTTTCAATATCAGCTCATCACCTACACGGGGTATGCGATCCAGGTATTCTGCCTCCCGGTCTGGAAGCACATCATGGTCGCCGACAAACATAGTAGTATCGATCGAAACTCTCGTTCCCGCTCCAGGCTCTCGTTTTGTCTTATGCGGTAGCGAGTAATCGCTGAGGTGCAAGCAGCCTTTCCTCGGTTTAATGCAGTCATCCTCGTAGAAATCTAGCGTCCACTGCATTGAGGTGTAATCAGGAGAGTGAGAGAGAAAGTCGTCCCTAAATAAAGTCTCATCTTTTAGTTTGTAAAAATGCAAATAATTTTGCTCAACATCGCCCAAGATTGGGATGTGGCAATTCATCCCCCACGGCCCCTCCACCCATGCATCGGAGTGCGGCAGTGCCGTGTCGAGACCACGACCACGATTTTCTTCTAACTCTTGTCCAAATTTGATCCGGATATTTGGGGTAAGTCGAAACTTTCTCAGCAGACTGGGATTATTTGAGGTAAAAGCGCGTGCCAGCTCGCACCAAGCTCTAATCACCAGGTTGTACTCTAACGAATACTCGCTCTTCGGCACTACGCCTCCGTTCGGAGTTATGTTCCGTCGATTTTCTCTAGAGGCATTTATCGCGGCGAGTAGGACGGTCTCGTCGCTAGAATAATCAAAATCCATAGCGCGGGCGATGTAAAGGCCAACTGCCCTTGATAAATCTTCGAAGAGCTTTTTGGGTATTTCGTAACAAAGGAAAAGCTCAGAAACTAGATTTCCGCCCCATGCCTGCTGCACACCTTTCATCCGGTTTTTCCGATACTCTAGCGACGAGTGTTTCGAATCCTTGTTTACCCCCATCACATTTCCTCGCCAGTTGGGCTAATCAGCAGCACGGTAGTTCTATCAATAATCTCAAAAGCCTT
>Ga0181583_10004547_pt1 | contig 10166 bp, 13 predicted proteins | sample 071ome_31_FD_132461 | JGI IMG/M metagenome (GOLD analysis project Ga0181583, IMG submission 132461) | Coastal salt marsh microbial communities from the Groves Creek Marsh, Skidaway Island, Georgia - 071405CT metaG (megahit assembly) | ecosystem: Environmental > Aquatic > Marine > Intertidal... | reverse complement strand
TCACTCGCCCCGAATTGCCGACATCAGGCCACTAATACGACGGTTCAAGAATGAAAGTGTGGTTTGATACCGCACCACGTTTTCTGAAAATTCCATTTGTTCAACGGCCAATTCAACGGTGTTGCCATCCATCGACGGATTGATCGGGTCACGGAACTGCAGGCGGTCGCGAACCGGATTGATCGCTGTTGGCAAATGTTGACTATCCGTAGTGCGTAATGGGCCGCTGCCAATATGTCGGCTAATTTCCGCATCAAAATTGAGATCGCGCGCCTTGAAGTTAGGCGTCGCCGCATTGGCTATATTAGAAGCCAACACGTCATTACGCCGTGAACGCAAGGCTAGTGCCTGCGCGTGAAAATCAAGATATGATGCAATCTTGTTCATTTCTGCCATAACTCCGGCCTATACCAGATAATAAATTCGTCACCCGACACCGGGGATTTGGTGTGAAAATTGCAAATAGGATGCCAAAACAGCGATGAGGCAAAAAAATGAGCAGAGTATCAATCAGCACCGGAGCAGGCCCCGGATCATCTGTTTCCTTAGCGCCGGAAACGATCCGTATTCGCGACGCGCTTATCGAAAAATTTATGGGTGAACCGGTCGATACGATGAATCAGTTCATGTCACAGGCTTTGCAAAGAGAAACTGACGAGTTTCGTCGGTTGGGCATTTTGGCAGCACGCATTTACATTCTGCGCCACCGAATTACCAATGTTCAGGAATTTAATCGGAACCCAACTTTAACAGCTGTCCCTGAAATCACCACAGCGTCCCTCAATGCGGGTCTCCCAGGGTTTGATGAAACCGCCACGGACGATAGCGGCGACAGCGACAATGAACCCAATATCGTCTGGACCAAAATACAGATGCGTGAAGCTGGTGAGGTCAATGGTGTACGCTTTTTAGCCGGCACTATTATTGATGCAAAACAGCGAGATGCCGAAAAGCTGGTTAGTTCCGGTCGCGCTGTCTACATTGACGAAGACGGTAAGGAGATAGCGACAGGCAAAAATGATGCAACGGCAGGTGACACCGGCATGGCAGAGTCTGAAGCTTTATCAGAACAAGAGGATGCTATACCCGCAGCTAACACCAAGCCTGAAAACGCCGACAGCACCAAGGACCCAAACGACGACCTTGATGAAGCGTCGAATCCCGAAGCCAACAGCATCGATGAAGATGCTGCCAACAATCCTGACGATACCAAAACGCAGTCGTCATGACGTGGTCACGCTTTGTTAAATTGAGCGCTATTTCACTGATCACCATAGGGCTGACAGCCTGCCCTGCGGAACGGTTTCGTCATGAAAAATATCTTTGTCATAGCCCGTCATTGAACCTTGCCGAAATCACCGTCAATAAAACAGCCGTCGGCGACACGGTAACGGTGACAACATCAAGAGGTAATGAGCAAGGCACGATAACCGAAGCCACCGAGAATGAATTGCAAATCAACTTTGCGGGCCACCCCATTCATATCAACCGGCAAGATGCGGTAATCACAATTTTCAAGAACAAGCGTTACGCCAGAATAAAATGCAAAAAAACCGTCTTTACCATGTAAAGGACGCGCCCGCAGCGAACAGAAGTGTCTAGGCAACCAGCATCCAAAACCAGTACGTTATTTTGCCAATCCATGAAATTTGACAATGGCTTCCGCCTCATCAAGGCCAATACCGGTTGTCAATACGATCTCATTGGCAATGGCCCCGCTTCGTGCCATTTCAATAGCCTTTGATAACTGGTTCTCACCGCCAACCGCGCGGACCAGACTAGCCAACTCTACACGGCTTTGATCCATCAATGCTCTGGTTTCAGTCTGGGCGGTCTCAATCTTGCTAAGCCGCTCGGCCAACGATTCAAGCGCCAAATGCAGCCGAACCGATTTTTCATTGATCTCGGCAGCCATCGCAGACACCTGTGCCAACCGCTGCCCCAACAGACGAAGTTTCGCCAATAAATGAACCGCGCCAAAGCCAATCAGCAAAAAAATCAGCGCAAAAACGGTAACGACAATGATCAATGAAGGGTTTTCAGACAAAAACGTAACACCGGCCATTAACAAAATGTCCAAAACAATGACAACGCAACTAAGGCCCTAGTATGGGTCTCAATCCTGCTGTTCGGCAATAAATTTTTGCAACCCAGCTGGAATATCGGCCCGGTCACGGGCACGCAGGGTCAGTTTGTTCAATTTATCAACAACACGACCAAGCCGGTTACGACGGTCTTCGTCCATCCCTTCGGCAAGATCAGGGCCTAACGGATTAGCGGCCAAATAAGCCTCCAAAGCCTGGCAACGCGCCGCAAATTCGGCTGCGGTTTGACCATGCGCAAGAAGCACGTCAAGCATAGGCTCAACATGCGCGATAACCGTGTCCAAATGGTCTGCCTTATCCATGACGGAGCTTTTCAGTTCAGTCTTTCATTTCCCTGTAAGCATTCATCAAAGCATCAGTAATACGATCAATATCGATCGGGTAATCACCGCGCTTGATAGCCTCTTTGATCCGATTGACATTTTCCATGTCGACCGGCGCGCTTGAAGCCATCTCCTTGACAACCGACTGGTTGTCTGTTGATTTCAGACTGACCGTATCATTTGTCATCAAGGCAGATTTCACGCCATTAAGGCGCTCGGATTTAGCCGCAGAGGTGTTATCTACCTTGCGCGGTTCCATCCGGCTTACTGCATTTTTAATACTTTCAACCATCTTCATTGACCTCCGATACTCCCGTAACGACGGGCTGTTGGAATTATTTAGTCAAAATACGAATTTTTTTTCGGGATACCGCAATGCCTTCGACATGCTGCCCGCTTTTCTGGTTTTTAACCCCGACAATCTGTCCAATTTGTGCATTTTCCAGCGCTATTCCGGTGCTGGCCACGGTCACATTACCAATTGTTGTTTCGATTAAAACAGTCTGATCTTGCTGGATATCCCAGAATATGTCCAAATGGCGCGCTAGCAAAACCTGATTGACGCCTAATGTCTGCTTGACCCGGCGGCCTACCACATCATTGAGGCGTGTGAAATGCCCAACATGTCGTCCCTGTGCAACAGGGACCATAACCAGATCGTCAGCTTCCAAAATTTCGCCCCGACTGACACTGCGCGCCAGAGACAATACCTGAATATTGTTTACGTCAGACAGGTCATCATGAGCGCGCCTTGTTGGCAAGCCATCTTTATCGATACGCGTGCGAACCGCAATTTGAAACCCGTCGGCATCAGGACAAGTTAATTTGACAGTGCGGTAATCGCCAAACATCGGCGCAAGCTGCATATCCTGACGGCATGCGCGAAACTGTCGGTTGTCAGCCAAAATTGGTGCCGATTCCAACCCCTTTTTTGCCAATATGGTGTTGATGTAGGCTTTCAGCGTAGCCCCGCTCACTGTCTCGCGCGCTATCGCCGGTGGTGTTGTTACCACTGCAACCAAAGCCGCTATCGCTGCCGTTACCCTGACCATATTACCCGCCAAAGAAGAAAATTTCGTCGCGGCGTTGATTACCCTGTACCGCCTTCTCTGCCGACCCCCTCGCGCCAATGACTAACGCCTGCATTTCATTGACCGACGGCAGATGCAATGTTTTGTCAGCATACAGAAAATGTGGGTTACCCCGGACAAATGCATGACTATTCAATTGAACAATGGCCATTTCAACAAACTTCATATTCAAACCGCTGCCGTGATAATAGGTCGCGATGATATGGCCTAAGGTCTCATCTGTCATAACCTTGTGGGTTTGCGTGAAATCCGGGTCAATCCGGAACGGATGATCAACCGCCGCACCAGACATTCCGGTGCCGCCGCGCTGTTGGCTGTAATCAAGCACGACAATCGGCTCTTGTGCCGCACTCGCCTGCGCCAAAAGAACAATAGCTGTCAGGCAAAAAACAATTAAGCGCATCAATTCATCTCCAAAAATGTCACAGCCTTGCCATCCAATTCATCCAACTGGCGCTGCTTGTTCAAAGGCACCAGCTCCGCACCGTCAGAATCCGCCTTAACAACCCGCATAACACTCCAAGCAGCATTATCTCCAGATACCACACCCAAACGGTTTATCGCCACACCATGGCGTGTCCCAAGGCGGACATGAAGCCTGTTGTCTTTCTGCTGCATGACAGCATGAAGCGGTGTACATAGAATGCGATCACTCAAATCAGCAGCATGGATTGGCACAAGGGCCATAAGCTCTTCAACAATACGTGAACGTCGTGGCTTGGAAAGAACATCCCATACCCGCACCATCGTGTCACGGCCAAGGGCGATGGTCGTCTGGTTCGATACAGTCGTCAAATAATCGTATTTTTCACCGGTATAAATCTTGCTCTGGACAACAACCTCGATGAAATTCTCCCGGCTCCAGATGTCTCTTTTGGCGCGCGGTTGAAGCACAATCTGGGTTTCAACGGCAAAGTCTCCTGGGCGCACTGTTGGCATCGGTTGGGTCAAAGCGGCGTAGCGAAAGCGCTGGTCTTGTGTCAGCTCCTTCGGTTTCAAAACGGTAGAGAGCTGCTTTTCCAACGATAATAATTTATTACTGGACAGACTGTCGATTAAACGTCTGGTCATGTTATGCGGCAGATTAACAAGCCACGCCGGCGCGTCCTGCGATACGGTGAGACGTGGCGCAAACATCACAATGTGACCATGTGTGCGGCTGAAACAGCCATTTTGTTCAACTTTGCCAACCGCTGCCTGAATTTGAACTTCGTAATGCAGGTCGTCATACAGCTCGTCAATAATCGCGTAATCCACAATCTCATTCGATGGTCGCACGACAAAATGGTCATCTAAACGTGTGTCCGCTTGCACGGCACTAAAGCCGTTAATTTTTGCGCCGCCGGTTAATGCTGCCTGATACAGCGCGTCTTCCAACGCGCGACCCTTTGCTGTCTGCACATCCTCACCAGCCACAATAGCCGCACGGCCGGTTGCCTGAATAACCCTTATCAGGTCTTCAGCCGCCACCGCATGTGGCCCGCCAAAAAGAGCAAATGCCACGCTAAGAATGGTCAGGACAACAGCTGACATTGACTACACCGTGCGCCGCGCGGTTTTCAGCAGATAGCCAATGGTCTCACGATCGATCTCAAGGACAACTTCATATGTATCGGTTCCGGTTGGGTTGATTCTTACCGTCCGCGCGCCACGGATAGTGCCGGCAACGACACCACGGAACGTATCGTTTTGCACCACAAGGTCGATAACTGTCGTGCTTGAGTCCACCTGCAACCCATGGATTTGTTCGGCAAGATCACGCATCGCCGCCATGCGCGCAGACCGAATAGCCATCAGCCGTTTTTGCGCCTCGGTTCGGCCGGGTTGTGACGATGTTACCGCATATCCCACGGCGGTCAGGGTCGGGATCGTTTCGGTGCTAGCATCAAGAACGTCCTTCAAATTAACAATCGTCTGTGTTTGTGATGCTTCAAGGGTGGCTATTTTATTGCCATCACCTGCTCCACCCACATGCTGGCAGCCAGTCAAAAGCCCCACGCCGACAGCCAAACCTATGGCTGATTTCATGAATTTGTGCATCTAACGCTCCGTCCGTCAAAACTATTACGCCAATCAAGCATGCATTTTTCATGCCAAGGGGCAGCGCTGGCCGCTGACGGCAAAGAGCTGTACCAAGTTTCGATCACAGACAGGATCAATCTACATAGTGCCCCCGCTTGGCACGCTTTTTGCCTCTTCAGCTGGTCGGACGATTTCTTGGCCTAAGAAAACGCCAGAATGCTGATTAAAAAAATAGAGAATAAATTTATGAATTACATACGTTTAGATCAATTCCGCAAAACGGCAAACCCTCCTCACAGCAAATTCTGTGACCTGCTGGGCATGCCCATCAAAGGGAAACTGTCATGATTATGACACTGCAGCGGTTGGGATTAGGATCGTTTACGCACATGCTGTCCGGAATGATCGTGTCGATCGGCATTTTGGTGTTGGTCGCAATGATGGTTCTTCCGCTTCCCGCGTTTCTCCTCGATACATTTTTCGTGACCAATATTCTTGTATCCTTATTGGTTCTGATGGTGGCTCTTCACACCTTTCGGCCATTGGACTTCTCTAGTTTTCCGAGTCTACTGCTGATCGCCACTGTTTTACGATTGGGCCTTAACGTCGCCTCGACGCGGGTTATTTTGGGTCAAGGGCATGAAGGGTCCGAAGCTGCCGGCAAGGTAATTGAGGCATTTGGTGCCTTTGTCATTGCCGGGAATTATGCTGTTGGTATTTTCGTTTTTATCATTTTGGTCATTATCAACCTTGTTGTGATCACCAAGGGTGCCGGACGCGTGTCCGAAGTTTCGGCTCGTTTTACTTTGGACGCCATGCCTGGCAAACAAATGGCAATCGATGCCGACTTGAATGCCGGTGTGTTGACCAGTGAAGAAGCGCGTGAACGGCGCGAAGACATCGCCAAAGAAGCCGACTTCTACGGCGCTATGGATGGCGCCTCGAAATTCGTCAAAGGCGATGCCATTGCAGGCATTTTGATCCTTGCCATCAATATTATCGGTGGGCTGATCATTGGCATTTCACAACATGATCTAGCTATTTCAGAAGCTGCCGAAACATATATTCTGCTATCAATCGGTGACGGGTTAGTCGCCCAGATACCATCATTGATGCTCGCCATCGCAACAGCAATCATCGTGACGCGTGTATCTTCCACTCAGGATATGGCGGCTCATATTGGTAAACAGGTCAGCCTGTCACGGGCGTGGTTACCGGTATCGGCGGTATTGTTTTTGATTGGCCTTGTTCCCGGCATGCCGAATTTTATCTTTCTGATTGCCGCATTGATCGCCGGCACCACCGGTATTGTCATGCGTCGCCGTGAATTGAATCCTGCTGCCGAAGCAGAAGACCTTGATGACATGAAGGCAGACGAAACAGCCAGCAAACCAGACCAAATCAACCTTGCCGATGTTACCGACAATTCAGCCTTGTCGGTACAGCTTGGCTATGGATTGATAGAAATGGTAGACGAGGCTTCAGGAGGACCGCTGATCAACCGGATCACCGGTATCCGAAAGCAAGTGTCACGCGCCCTTGGATTTGTAATACCGCCGGTTCGTGTGCGTGATGATATGGCGCTTGGTGCAAATGATTACCGTATCAGAATAGGCCAAAGCATTGTCGGCGAGGACAGCATTTACCCCGACCGGAAGTTGGCTATTCCGGGCGATACCAGCAATGTAAAAATTGCAGGTATAGAGGTCAAAGACCCAAGCTTTGGCATGGACGCCATATGGATCGAACGGCATAAAGAAGCCGAGGCAGAGAGCAACGGCTATGTGGTGGTTGAACCCGAATCTGTGTTGGCAACGCACCTATCGCAAATCATGTACAAGTTCGCGCACGAAGTCCTTGGTCAGGATGATGTACAACAATTGCTAGATAATCTGGCGCAAACTTCACCAAACCTAGTCGAATCAGTTGTACCAAAATTGGTACCTTTGCATGCGCTGACAGGTATCCTAAGCACGCTTTTGGCTGAACGGGTGCCAATCAGCGACCTAAGAAAAATCCTTGAAACCTTGGCCAATATGGCAGGCCGTAATCTTGGCATCATTGAATCAGCCGAGGCGTTGCGTCCCGGTCTAGCCGGCCTTTTGATCCAACAGATCGCGCCCTTGAACCAACCTTTACCGGTTATCACGCTCAGTTCCGAATTAGAACATATGCTGATCTCGATTGCGCGTCAGAGCAATGACGGCAGCTTACTGCTGGATAGCGGCTTGGCAGAACGGCTGATCAAATCGGTATCCCAAGCTAGTGAAAAGGCATCGGCTGACGGACGTCAGGCCGTATTGGTCGTCTCCCCACAAATCCGCCGGCAACTATCAACGATCATTCGCCAACATATTGATGATCTTCCGGTGCTTGGATTTACCGAATTACCTGATAATCGCAAGATTTCGGTTATCGCCACCATCAGCGGTGACACTGATGACAAACTGGAAAACAAATAACCACGCGGCAGCACGCCGTTCATCCAACAAAGGAGGATGACAATGCCAACTTTGACCGTTCAAGCCAACGACACCGCAACCGCGATGGAGGAAATATGGGATAAGCTTGGGCCCGACGCGATGATTGTCTCGACCAAAAAGCGGCAGGGCCGCGTGTTCATGGAAGCGACAACAGAAGTGGCAAATACATCCACTTCATCGCCCATCACCGAGTCGTTCAAGGAAATTTTCTCGGGCAAAATGCTTGGTGATCCCGTGGCGGCACGCGCAGAAGCTGAAACTGCACCCAGCCTGCCATCGATGAAGGGTGATCTGGCACGCGTGCAAAAGGATATTGCTAGGCTAGAATCTTTGCTGTCTGGCTTAATTATTACAGATCTTGACGGCATCAACCCTGACCTTATCGGAAGCACCCGCATTCGGCTTCAACAAGCCGGGTTCAGCCCCGCTGTTTTGAATGATCTCAAAGCCACCTTCGCTGGCCTGTCTTATGAAGATGGGTACAACGCCTTTTTAGCGCGTTTAGCGACCAGACTAGTTGATCCAAATGCGGAGTCGATTCTCACCAAGCGTTTGATCTTTGTGGTCGGTGCCACAGGAACCGGCCGCACCACGATGGCAGCCAAGCTGGTTGCCATGTTACGAGACGCACACCCGATGAAGGAAATCGTTGCGGCCAGTTTGAATGGTAAAAACACTCCAACCCAATCTGACTTGCGGGGATTTGGCCGTCTGTTGAATGTTCCTGTATGCGACTTGAGCATCGACACACCGGAGTCAGATTTCGACAAAATGACCGACTATGACGTCATGGTTCTTGACGTGACCGCATCGCCTGAAGAGGCATGCCAAAAAATTCAGAACATCAAAACGCGACTTGGAACACAGGACATTGCCACGATTTTGACAATGCCCGGAAGTACGAGCCGGACGATGATTGATTTGACCCTTCAGAAATTTGAAACGTTGCACCCGACGGTGGCTTTAACCAAACTTGATGAATGTGAAACAACACCTGCCGAATTTTCAGCTTTGGCTGAACAGCAAGCACAAATCGGCATCCTGTCGGGGACAAAATCGGTGATCGGGGCGGCAATGTTTGCGTCGGAAAACATCTTGCTGCAATATCTAATAGAAAATTTCACAGCTGGTCAGGATAATGACAACGTTGTTCTGTCCGCAGAGTAGGTAACATGGCGGTTTCAATAGCGGTCACCAGCGGCAAAGGCGGCGTTGGCAAAACCAATTCAGCAGTCAATATGGCCTTAGCGCTTGGCAAAGCTGGCCAGCGTGTCTTGCTGTTTGATGCTGATTTTGGGCTTGCCAATACGCATATCATGCTGGGCTGCAACCCCACGAAGACCGTTGCCGATTTTCTGAACGGGACAGCTTCATTGGAAGACACCATCACCGATGTGGGTGAAAATGTACAATTGATCGCTGGCGGTTCGGGTTTGGTTGAACTGTTAAAGATTGATGATACAGCGCGATATCGTATTGTTACCGCCCTTTCCAATTTACAGGACAAGATCGATTATATGATTGTCGACTGTCCGGCAGGTGCGTCAGACAGTACGCTTTTCTTCGCCAATGCGGCAAATATAGTTCTGGTCGTTCTTGTTGCCGAACCAACGAGTTTCCTTGATGCCTATGCTTTGGTAAAGGCGGCTCATCTCGAAAAAGGCGTCACCGATTTCTCGGTCTTGGTTAATATGGCGGACAGCGCCCGGACTGCCGAAATAAACTTTTCCAAATTTCGTGATATCGCGATGCGCTTTTTGGACCTCAAATTGCATTACGCTGGATCAATACCGCAATCTACCGCAATCCGGCGATCGATTGTGCAACGCAAACCCATCTGTGCCGGCGAAACAGACACCGCATTAGCCAAAACATTTGGGTCCATTGCCAAAGATTTGACCACCGCGCCACATAGTCGGCACGACGCGGTCAAATTTTTCTAACGGGGGCAATTGATGAACACGGTGAAGCGTGACCATTATGCCAATCAAAAGAACGATGTTGACGATCTTATCAAAAGTCACAGCGAGCTTGTCCGAAAAATAGCTTGGCAAGTTCATGGGCGAACCAGTCACACAACCGAGATCGAAGACCTTATGCAGATTGGGTTCACCGGTCTCATCAATGCGGCGCAGCAATATA
>Ga0181583_10004537_pt1 | contig 10174 bp, 12 predicted proteins | sample 071ome_31_FD_132461 | JGI IMG/M metagenome (GOLD analysis project Ga0181583, IMG submission 132461) | Coastal salt marsh microbial communities from the Groves Creek Marsh, Skidaway Island, Georgia - 071405CT metaG (megahit assembly) | ecosystem: Environmental > Aquatic > Marine > Intertidal... | reverse complement strand
TTACCGCGTGAAAGTTAAAGCTTTGCTAAGAAATACAAAAAAGCAAAAAAGCGATGTAAAAACACCTCAACAATGCCAATCAACGCACTCTCCTTTGAAACGCGAGGTGAGTATTCAGTTGTCGCCCTCAAACTTAACGCCATCCGCAATTAAAGATGACATCAACGCTGTCCTTATTAGCGCCAAAGAAATTTTAAAACACAAGGTAGATAGTAGCTCCGACTTAATTTATTCAGAAAGTCAAAAAGCTGGCCCACAAACAAGTCATTACACAAAAAGCTACCTAATGGCTAAACGGCCATCAAATGAGCATGTGCTTAAAGTTTCCGCCTTACGCGCTGGAGATATGTTTACTCTATCTGTTGGCGGCTATGACGTAGAGCCAAAAACAGTCGCAGGGAAAATGGTCGGTTTTGGAAAGACCGCTATCGATTTACCTGTAGGCTTAATTAATACCTTTTTAAATAGTAATATTAAAAAGGATACACTTGTTGGAATCCGAATTACACTACCTAATGGTGGTTATTACACGAAAGCGCTAGGCTTAAATGAATCTGCTTCACTGTCTGCTACAAGTGATGAACGTCGGCTAATCACTCAATGGGTGAATAACATCTGGCCAAGTATTGATGGCGCACTATCCTGCTATCCAGTAATGGCCAAAACACGAAAAATTAATCATAATGCAGTAAGACTAAGCTTAGGTAGTAATCACGGGCTCAGTGAAGGTCAACACCTGTTGCTACTTGATGAGAAGTCAAACTTCAATATACGCAACAATGATGCGAATATGTCATCAATGAATCTTTACACCGTTGAGAAACTGGCCGCGAATCACGCTAGCATCAAACCAATTGCAGGCGATCTACCAATCGCATCTAGCGGCCAGAAGATCGTTGTATCCTTTTAATCGGTAATTCGCATGAAAGTCGCATCAATCACAGCACTAAGCCTATTAATTATTTCTCTTGGAACAACTCCTTTAGTACAAGCCGAAACAGCTCGCGAAGCTGAACATCAACAAGCACTAAGGGTGCTAATGGGTGATTTTGAACAAACACAACGAGCCCTTAAAAACAAACCAGGTAATCTAAAGCCTGGTTCGAAGTATGTTTTACAGGCTGACGACACACTCAGCCAGCTTGCGATGCATAGCTATGGCAATACGCCACTCAACATGGAAATTGTTGAAAAAATTATTGTCGACAAAAATCCAAACGGTTTCTTTCGCGGCAATGGTAACTATATCCTTGTTGGCGAAACGATCATTATTCCCTCAGTGGATGACATCAGGAATTATGTGTTTAGCTATAGCAACGGTAATAAGTTTGATCACATCCCACAAGAGAAATGGATTCGATACCCAAACTAATCGGACTGGAATCACCGACCTCGACTTATTATTAATTCTTTTCCGACAGTAATAACATCTGTCTGTAGATTATTCATCGCCTTCAATTCTGCTACCTTAACTTTAAATTGTTGTGCGATATGTCCCAATGTATCCCCAGACTTTACGATGTAGATTGAAGAGGTAGAATTAGACTGAATCACTTCTCTTTGAGCTACATATGTCACTCCGTCATTACTTGACTCAGGATCTGGCTGAGACTTATCAACCTTGGGCTCAATTGCCTTTTTTTGATTGCCTAAATCAACATTGGTAGTTGGCTCCAATGTTATAGCCGAGTTAATCACCGGCCCTCTAACCCAGACCAACAAGACCAGCAATAAACACGACGCCATTGCAAATGACTGCAAGACAAACACTTGCTTCATGGAATAACCTTTATGGACAAGGAAATCCTAATCTAGGAACACAAGCTTCTTCAGTTTGCTCCTCACCTATGACTTTCTCTTCATTAGGCTTACTGATCATGTCGTAATAGCGATGCTGTTCCAACTTAATTAATGCTTCAAGCTTATCAACTAATTTCTGATCTTTCATTTCATTGACCGCAATTGTCAGCTCTGATAATTCATCCCCAACTTGCTCAAGTTTTATCGCATTACGCTTTACCTTATCTTCAAGAGAACTCACCGTTTCCGCAAATTTTTCAAATTTGACATCCAATCGATTTGAGATCCTTTCTAGAATTTCTTGAGTTCGCTTTATCCCTGATTCTTCGCGCACTTGCGCTTGTTTTTCATAATCCCTCATATTATTGAGAGCTTCGGTTACTTGCATATTAAGAACGATATTAGTTTCATTTAACCCATTCAGCTCTTCACGTAACTTAGCCATTCGCTTGACATCGGTATCCATTTGAACAACACGCTTGCCTACTGTAAGCATAATCTCATCAGCTTGAATGGCACTCTGAGTAAAACGCTCTAATAAAACACCGCTCACAGATGCTGAAACTATTAATAAGCCCGCAAAAACCCAGAACATGATATTCTGCTTCTTTTGCACACTCGTCATTGAGTCATTAAACGCTGCAACACTGCCAATTATTAGCTCAGCAGACGCATTAGCACTCTCAGCCGCGTGATTAGCAGCTTCAGCAGAATCTAGAGCAATCTCTGTCATTGCTTCGATGGATGATTGCTCATGCTCTTCTTCTGACTGGTCTTCCACCTCAACAGGTGCTTCATCAGAATAGGCAGATTCAACTTCATTTTCAACCATCTCTTCAGAGGCTACTTCAGAAATTTCCTCTACAGCTTCAGCATGTCCTTCTGTCGGTATCGAATCGATCGAATCTTCTGGTTTTTTGTCGTTTTCATCACTCATGATTATTTCCCACCTTTCAGTGCATCACGCTTTGCCGCTAAATCAACTGTAGATTCTTTAATTTTACTCGTTGTGGCTTTAACATTAGCCAATCGAGCTGCCAGACGACTCGGTATATTTTTAGCTTTAGCAATCCGCTCTACTTCATTCATAGTCTCTTGCGCTTTTTGTGCATTCTCACGTGCGCCAGCAGCGAGCAACTCAAGTTCAGTGTTTAATGTCTCAGCCTTCTGACGTAGTTCAGCGTGATATTCAGCAGAGTCTTTAGCCACAAGCTTAGCGTCCCCCTCGACTGACTGCTGATCTGCGCTAAACGCAATTTCAGAGGACTGTGTTTCATTGCCCCCCGTTAATTGTGAATCCGCCGCATTACGCTTTTTCTTCTTACTTCCTTTAAAAGCAATATCAGATGCTTTACTCTGTTTATTAGCCGAAAGATCGACACCCTGCTCTTTAGTTTCATTTTTTTCTGATGCGCTCATTGAGATGTTGGTCACATCAACTTCATCATCAATCACCAGACTGACATCGCTAGCTATACTTTCGTCATTGCTATCAGGATCAGCCTTAAGTGATGTCTCTATAACAGAGCCTTCATCTACCGGAAGACCCGTTTCAGCATTTACTACCTGATCCTGCGAAGACGTCTCATCTTCGTGCGAGGAAGTGACGCCCGTTTCTTTTGGGTCAGCCACTACACGTCTAAATTTGTCATCTTTATCTGGCATATAATTCTCCGCAATAATCTAATTTACGCGATACTTGGATTACCGTTTACATCGAACTGATAGTCATCAGGAACAGTGATTTCAGGCAATTCGGCATTTGAATCGCCATACATTTCGTTATTCAATGAGAATACATAACTGAGCACTTGAGCCACAGCTAAATATAGTGGCTCAGGGATTTCTTGCTCCAACTCAGTGGTGTAATAAATAGCTCGAGCAAGTATTGGCAATCGAACAATTTCAATAGTATTTTCTTTTGCCACTTCACGAATACGCTCAGACATGTGATCCACGCCTTTAGCAACCACTCTAGGCGCACCTTCAGCAGCTTGGTCGTAACTCAATGCCACAGCAAAATGTTCAGGGTTTACAATAACAACATCTGCATCCGGTACTGCATCAACCATTCTCTGCATCGACATTTCACGTTGTTTTTGTCGAATCGCTGCTTTAACTTCCGGACGGCCTTCAACGTCCTTCATTTCATCTTTAAGCTCCTGAAGAGTCATTTTGAGCTTTTTCGTGTGCTGATAGGACTGAAAAGGCACATCAATCGCAGCAATTAAAACCAATGACAGGCACATGAAGAAAACACTCCATGCCATAATTTCCCCAGCCTGCATAAAAGCAGCCTGAACATTTCCCTTGCCTAACCCAAGTAAGCCATCGGAATACCAGGTCAAGGTAAATAAACCAATACCAGCAACTAGCAGAAATTTACCGACAGCTTTAAGCAATTCAACGACTGCCTTAATGCCGAACATTCGACCAAATCCCTTAATAGGATTTAATTTTGATAATTTAGGCATGAATGCTTTTGTTGAAAAAATCCAACCACCCATAAATGCAGGCGTTATCAAGCTAATGAATAGAGTAACAAGAAGAATTGGCACAATTGACCAAAAGCCTTCAAATAAAATCGTCCCTAGATGAACTGGTAACGTTTGTGTATCAAAAACTAAATTTCGATCAAGAGACAATCCATCAGTCATCATATAACTCAGTGACATCACAATATCGCCACCCATAAAGATCATAAGTGCACTTGTTACTATCATGATCATGGCCATTGAGAGTTCTTTTGAACGTGCTACATCACCATCCTCTCGGGCTTTTTCCAGACGTCGAGCGGTTGGGAGTTCCGTTTTTTCCTGACTAGTATCTTCAGCCATTAGCGGATCCCCAAATACATTTGAATCTGGCCGTATCCATCAACCCACAAACTCTGCATTCCACTTGTCATTGATGGCATCAAGATTACCAAAGACACAAATCCCACTAGCATTGCTGCAGGAAAACCCACCGCGAAAACATTTAAAGAGGGTGCAGCTCGAGAAACAACACCCATTGCCATATTTTTAACAAGCAAGGTCATCATAGCTGGCAGTGCAATCATCATTCCACCAGTGAAAATAATAGAAGTCCAACGTAAAAAATCTGATGCTAATTCAGCATTAAAAACAACTTGATCAATTGGCACTAACCTAAAGCTATCCAAAAGCATTTCGATTAGAACCAAGTGCGCGCCTACTGTTAAAAATAATAAAGTAGCAATAATTATAAATAGCTGAGAAAGTATTGGTGTTTGATGGCCATTATTAGGGTCAGCCATCATCGCAAAGCTCAAGCCCATTGATACCGCAATGTAATCTCCCGCAGCACTGATCGCTGCAAAAGCAACCTGCAGAATAAAACCCATTAAAATACCTAAAGCCACCTGTTGCAAAAAGAGAACAAGGCCATAGCCCGTCAACACATCAATAACTGGCCATTCATAAAGCGGATAAACAACAAAGGTAAGCGCTGCTGCTAATGCAATACGCAATCGAACAGAAACAGAACGAGCAGAGAAAACTGGCGCGACTAATAACGCTGCACTAATTCGCGTAAATGGCCACAAAAAGCTATAAAAGAAGGCCAGAATGTCATCGATCACAACAAACATCACTAACCACCCATTAATAACGGTATTCGTTCAAACTGACGCATAGCAAAATCTGTAAGAACTAAAAGCTGCCAACTGCCAAATATATAGATAACAACCACAAGTGCGATTAGCTTAGGAATGAAGCTCAACGTCATCTCATTAATTGATGTAGCTGCTTGTATGATACCGATCAACAAACCAACACCAAGCGCAGAAAGCAATAAAGGTGCAGAAATAAGGGCCACCATCCAAAGCGCTTCACGGCCGATATCGAGTACTTCACTATGCGTCATCGATATCCCCCCTAAGTAGCCGGAAAGAAACTTCCAGCCAAGGTGCCCAATGTCAACTGCCACCCATCAATTAATACAAATAGCATTAGTTTGAACGGTAATGAAATCATCATCGGTGACAACATCATCATACCCATTGACATCAACACACTGGCAACAACCAAATCGATGACAACAAATGGTATAAAAATCATAAAGCCTATTTGAAAAGCCGTTTTTAACTCGCTAGTAACAAAAGCAGGAATCAGAATACGTAAAGGAATTGCATCTCTACTTTCAATTACATCTTGACCAGCTAAATTTGCAAATAAAGCGACATCCGTTTCACGTGTTTGTAACAACATGAATTCTCGCATAGGCACAATCGCTTTTTCCAATGCAGGCTCAGCTTCTAATGTTCCACCTAGATATGGCTGTAAAGCTTCATCATTAACACGTTCAAATACTGGCGCCATAACGAAAAAAGTCAAAAACAAAGCCAAACCAATAAGCACCTGATTTGGAGGTGTCTGCATTGTGCCCATAGCCTGACGTAGAATAGACAGAACAATAATAATCCGTGCGAAAGCTGTCGTTGTAAGAAGCAATGCTGGCAACAAGGTCAGCACAGTCATCAAAGCTAAAATCTGAAGCGTCAGGCTATATGTTTGATCACCGTTAGGCTGATTTTGCACAACCAGTCCAGGCATTAATGCTTCATTTGCAAATAATTGGCCAGATAAAACCGCAAGAAGAAAGGCCAATAATAATTTTAAACTTGTAGCTGGCATTATTGCTTTCCTCGCTGAGATAACACCGAGCCGAGTGATTGTGTTAGCTGAGTTTTGAATGAGTCTTTTTTTGACTCATGTATAACGGCATCACCGTCTTCTTCAGTTCTTTCTAGTTCCGTCAACAAATTAATCGAATGAGCAGTTACACCTAAAACTAGACGCTTACCTTCCACAGATGCAATGACAACGCGCTCTCGAGTACCAACTGATGCCGCCTCAATAATGTGAATAGCTTTTCCGCCAAAAATATTTTTCTTATCTTGCAATTTACGGACAATCCAAAATGCACCAAACATCGCCAGAAACACAAAAATGAGTCCTAACAAAGGTTGCACTAGGGAAAGTTCACCATTCATCGCTGGAAGCTCTTGTTAAATCTTACGCAAACGATCAGCCGCATCGAGCACTTGTGTCAATCTAACACCGTAACGCTCATTTACCACGACCACCTCGCCTCGGGCGATAACGGTATTGTTGACCAAAATATCAATTGACTCACCAGCCACTCGATCAAGTTCAATCACACTACCTTCACTGAGCTTGAGCAAATCACGAATTTGCATACCGGTTCGACCGACTTCTACTGATAAGGTAACTGGAATGTTCTGTAGCACATCCAGATCCATCTCGTCTTCTAACGTTGCAAGAGTTTGCACCTCTTCGTTTGGTGCCTTTTCCGCAACGTCTTGCTGCTCATCACTCATGACTAACCCTCTTCTTTCTTTAGACCAAGCAGACGAATTGCTGCATGGCCATTAACTGTGCCGTAAATACCCTCATAGGTCGGCACACCTTCAACTTGAACAATCACAGTATCCGGCATCTTAATTGGAATAATGTCACCAACTTTCAGATTCATTAAATCCAACAAAGAGATACGCGGATAAGCTAGATCGCTTTTCAGATCTAGCTCTACATCTTTAACGCAATCTTTTAACTGATGCTTCCATATACGATCGCGCTCATCAGCATAATCAGCTTGAACCTGGTTTTTAAGTAAATGACGAATCGGCTTCATCGCACCGAATGGATAGACCACTTGTATTGAACCAGTGATGTCGTTAGCCATCTCAATGGTAAATTCCGAGACAATCACTAAATCTGTATCATCAACAATCTGTGCAAATTGTGGATTAATTTCACTAGTAACATGTTCAAAATTCAACTTATAGACAGGCTCCCAAGACTTTTTCATATCTGAAAAAATGCCTTGTACTATGATTTGAATCACACGACTTTCTGTCGGCGTGAATTCGCGCATTCCCTCTACTGTAGTGCGCGACTTACCACCACCGCCGAAAAAACGATCCAATGAGTTAAAAATTATCTGTGGCTCAATAACGAAAAGCGCGTTACCCCTCAATCCATCTAATTTAATAATATTTAGTGAAATAGGGACTTTTAACTGCTTACGATAATCTGCAAAAGACTCTACTCTAAGCTCTGCAATTTTAATCTTTGGTTGATACTGCAGCATTCCTGACAAGGTAACTCGAAATAAGCGGGAGAATCGATCGCTAATCATCTCCAGCGCACCAAGGTGAGCTACCAAACCACTATCTTCACTGGCTAAATCATAAATAGCTGCATTAGGATTTGTTCTATAGATCCCAGGGGAGCTAAAGCCAGACGAATCCGCATCTGCATTAGTCACCAATGCATCAATTTCTTCCTGCGAAAGTAATTGAGATGACGGACTCATAATTACTGCAAAACAAACTCGGTAAAATACACTTCTTCAATGCCACCAAAATCTTCATATTTCATCAATACTCGATTTAAAGCATCCTTGATTCGTACTTTGAGTTTATCCATACCTTCCTGCGATTGATAAGTTTCAGCTGGCTCAAGCGCAACCAATCCGATAACTGCAGATCGAAGTGCCGTTTCATGCTTATCCACATTACCTAGCACTCGCTCATCGTAATAGGTCATCACCGACAAAGAGAATTGAACATACTTCTTGCTGTTAGGCACATTCACGGTAAATTTAGCTTTAAAGTCTTGATAGGACTGATCAAACTTTTGCGCATCAGGCGTTTCTTTGGGCTTTTTCTCAGGGCCTTTATCTTCAATCGGTTTGCCGTCAGCATCAACCATCGTTTTCTCAAGATTTTCTATCACCTCTGTTGATGCCTCTTCGTTTTTCACATCAAAGAAACCTGTGAGATACAAAGTTGCACCCACACTGACAATGATCAGCAATAGCGCGCCAAAAACGAAGACCAAGATCTTCATTAACCCGCCTTTCTTTTTACCTTCACCTTCTTCGCCGGCGCCTTCAGGCTTTTCTTCTTCAGCCATCGTGATTACCTCTAATTAATCTTAATCAATGCTCTATTATAAATTAGGCAAACGTATCTAGCTCACCATCATGTGATGCCGACTGAGTGCCTTTCTCGACGACAACATCGCCATTAACTTGTGTTTTAGCGTGGCCTGCTTCAGCTTGCTGGTCATTTGCCTGCTGAGAGTTGCCCGATTGTTGGCCTAACTCTTGACCAACGGTTGAATTTGCCAAAGCTAGACCAGAATCACTTAAGCCATCACGTAGTCGCGACATAGACGCTTCTAATAAATCACGTACGCCTGCATTTTGGGATGACATAGCAACCTGAAGCTCGCCGCCCTCCATAGATAGACGTATACGAATAGTCCCCAAACGTGCTGGGTTTAACTCAATCTCGGTGTCCCAATTACCGGATTCGACCATACGCATGATGCGCTCACCTACTGCCTTTTGCAGACGCTCTTCATTCTGTGGCGTCATAAATTGATCACGAAAAGTACCAGCCGTACGCTGCAACTGCTCTGTCGCATGTTGCGCAGTATCACTAGTAGACAAAGTTAATGGAGTTGAGGTAGCAACACGTGGCGAATCAACTTCGCCGCTTAACTTATTTAAACCGCGTTGGTTTAAAAAATTTAACGTACTTGCTTGCGCCGAAAGCGGCGGTGAATCTGAGCGCGTTGAACTTATTAACGCATCTAATTGATTTGTTTTAGTCATAACAGAATCTGAAGCATTCGCTTTAAACACACTACGGTTCATTAAAAATGTATCCGTAGTCGTCACCTTACTCTTAGCAGGTACCTCAGTAGTCATGGCTGACTTCAGTTTATAGCGAAGTTTTCCTTCAACCTGACGCAATAAATTCTCGACAGTTTCACGAGATGAATCGGTTCCTGATAAACGTTGTTGACGAGCGGCCTCTAACTGGATAACAGATGCTTGCTTAGATGTCGCTAAAAGATCCTCATCTTTAAGTTGTATAATAGTATTAGCAGAAGGTTGGCTCGTTAATTGGATTGATGAAGGATTGGAAACATCAACTTGCTTTGTAACCGTAAGAACTTTTTCAACAACTTCTTTAGAACCTACAAATGCCTGCGCATTCACAAGCTGCTCGTTAGCCCAAGGACCTTTAATAACATCCGCCTTTGTACCTGCAACCCCATCAGTGACTAATTGTGTTGCTAATTGAGCAATCATAGGTGAGTTATGCACAACAGATGTCAGTTCTGTTAAGTCGCGCAATCCCTGAAACTGCAAATTGCCAGAAAGATCTTGAGCCACAATTTGTTCAGCTAACACTGCTAAATCAGACTCTTCGAGCTGTTCTAGCTGCTGCAAAACGCCTTCAGGCAACTGTTTGCCGACAAGCGGCAAACCTTTGACACCCTCAGAAAGCTCATTATTGCTCTTTAACTGAGTA
>Ga0181583_10004535_pt1 | contig 10176 bp, 7 predicted proteins | sample 071ome_31_FD_132461 | JGI IMG/M metagenome (GOLD analysis project Ga0181583, IMG submission 132461) | Coastal salt marsh microbial communities from the Groves Creek Marsh, Skidaway Island, Georgia - 071405CT metaG (megahit assembly) | ecosystem: Environmental > Aquatic > Marine > Intertidal zone... | reverse complement strand
TTTGAGCTTGGACTGCGGAAAGCGATTTGAGGGGAAGGCTTAAGGCAGTCGTTTTTACCTCAGAAGCGATTCGTGATGGCCAGACAAACTGATCCTCGACGGAGAGCCAACGGCCACTTTGATTGTCGTCTCCAAAGAGTTCTCCATCTTCGAACGGGTTGCCAAGAGCTGTGAGGCAAAAAAGAAGTTGCAACGAGAAAATGGAGCGTTTCATCTCATGAAAACTAGGCCAGAGAGAGGGTCCGTTCAATCATCCAGAAAAGACCCGCTCCTGCAATCAGAAGACTCCCAGTTTTTTGAATGAGTTTTTGCTTTGATTCAAATGGGCGAAGAATCAACCAAGCAGTCACCAGAACAGCGACTTGGGCAAACTCAACACCCATGTTGAAGCCAAGGAGAGGGATGAGTTGCTTCTCAGGCGAGATGTTTTCGAGTTGTTCACCCAGCACGCTGGCAAATCCTAAGCCGTGAATTAGGCCAAACCCAAAAACGAGGAGAACGCGATTTTTACCAATTTTCTTCAGGAAAAGATTCTCAATGCCAATCCAAGCGATGCTCGCTGCAATAATGATTTCGATGTATGTTGTGGGGAACACAAGCCAACCCATCACGGCACAAGTCAGCGTCAGTGAATGGGCGAGTGTAAAAAGCAGAGATTGTCCAAGGATGGGGCGCAACCTTGGGGCGGCTAGGAAGATTCCTAAAATAAATAAGAGATGGTCTAAGCCCAGAGGGACAACATGGTGAAACCCAGAAATCAACCAGCTCCAGAGTGGGCTTTCATCTGGGTTTTTCGTCTCTCCATTCGCGGCTTGAGTCAAGAGAGGAATAGATTCCCCACTGAGTGCACTCAAAGGAATGACATCCTGATGAGGGTCAATCACCACGATTAATTCAGCATTCTGATCATCGTTCCAATGAAGTCTGAGCTCACCCTCACCCGCGACTGGTTGCACGCGAATCTCAAGGTCAATCAATGCGATGTCTTCAGGATCTTCAGGGAGAATTGGATCGTCGATTTGGAAACCAGGATAGTGATAGGTTTGGGGTAGCTTGTCTCCGTTGAAGCTGAAGGTGATGAGTTCGTCGAGGGTGTCTTCGATTTGCTTAAGGTAGAGTTTCCATTCGGATGCAGAGGTTTCATTCATCAGCCGGAAACGTCTGAGGGGAGGTTCATCAATTTGATAACGGAATTCGGGAAGCAGGTAGGAGATATCAGCTTCGCATTTGAGAACCCAGCTCTCTGAAGACGCCTGAAACTCAAACTCCATGGCGTCAATCTTATGAGCATCCAGTTGCTTCAATGAAGCAATCAGGAAAAGAGCGGTGAAGATGAATTGTCTCACGCATTTTGGGATAAGCGAAGATCAGTGATACTGAAAGGGTGAACTTGGATTTCGATCCGACTAGAGGAATTCCAACAGATTTTATTGGCGAAACGGTTGAAGTAGCAGAAGCTCACGACGTGAAGATCGAAATCGAATATTGTGAGCAATGAAATTATCGCCCTGAAGCTGACCGTGTGTCAGCTGAGATCAAGGATGCGACCGGGGTTCAGAGCGAATTGATTGGCGGGAGTGGCGGGATTTTTGAGATCCGCCTCAACGGCTCGGTGATTTGGAAAAAACAACGCAGTGGGCATTTCCCTGAACAGGGAGAGGCGGCCCAACTCTTCCAGAGTTAAGACGGAAGGCTGAAGGGCTTTGCACAGCTCACTCTTTCTTTTCGAAGAACTTCTTCGTTTCAAAAATCAGGTCCCGCAAAAAGTGTGGCAAACCACTTCTTCAGGCTCCGGAGTCATCTCAAACGAAGAGTTTTGTTCTTGGGGAAGAAACGGGTTTTGGAGAATTTCATGGAGGTGATAAAAAAGGGTGAAGTCATCTTTTTTTGCTGCTTCAATCACTTGCTCGATGCGGTGGTTCCGAGGAATAAAAATTGGATTACTCGCCCGCATTAACTCGATATTGGCTTTGGCGCTTTTTTGCCATTCTTTGAACCAATCTTTAGCAGAAGTAGGATCGGCAAACTGAGAGAGGAACTGATCTGGATCTTCGGAAAGGTGTCTAAAAACCAGAGTAAAGTCGGCCTCCTGTTCAGACATTAGCTTAAGAAGCGACTCAATGAGTCTGGGGTCACCGTGATCAGAAAATCCTAGTTTTGCTGAAAAGCGTTGCTGGTAATTCGCTTCGTAAACGTGCGTAAATTCATTGAGAACTTCCTTGGCTAGATGGACTGCTTGATCCTCTTGTTGGTGGAAGAGGGGAAGAAGCGCTTCCGCAAGACGCGCCAGGTTCCACTGCGCAATGCCAGGTTGGTTTTGATAACTGTAGCGTCCTTGCCGATCGATATAGGAGAAGTGTTTTGATGGATTGTAACGATCCATAAAAGCACAGGGACCGTAATCGATCGTTTCGCCCGAAAGACTCATATTGTCTGTGTTCATCACCCCATGAATAAATCCTAGAGACATCCAGTGGGCGATGAGCTGTGCCTGCCGGCGAACAATTTCTTCGAAAACTTCGAGAGCATTTTTAGCGAGGGGATAATGCCGTTTTATAAGGTAATCGATCAAGGTTTCGACCCCTTCATAGTCTCCCCGGGAGGCAAAGTATTGCACGGTTCCAATCCGAAGGTGTGATTTGGCGACTCTGGTGAGAATCCCACCTGGTTCAGAGCTCTCTCTTAAAACTTGTTCTCCTGAGCAGACAGCTGCGAGTGCGCGCGTTGTCGCGACTCCCAGAGCATGCATTGCTTCGGAGACCAAATACTCACGTAAAACTGGTCCGAGTGCAGAACGACCATCTCCCTGACGCGAGAAGGGGGTGAGACCTGAGCCTTTGAGCTGGATATCATGTCCTGCAACTTCTCCGAGTAAGATGGCTCGTCCGTCCCCAAGGGTAGGGTTAAAATGGCCAAATTGATGACCTGAGTAGGCCATGGCGATGGGTTGAGCTCCGTGTGGAATCTTCTGACCAGAGAGGATCTCTTCGGTTAAACTTTGGGTGTCAATTCCCAGTTCTTCGGCAAGCGATGAGTTGACCAAAAGGACCTTTGGATTCGAGACAGGCGTGGGGTTGACCTTCGCGAAAAACCTTTCGGGGAGATTTGCATACGTATTTTTAAAGGGGATCTCCTTCACTCGTTTTTAAGGTGAGAACAGCGTGAGGTTTTGCCACAGAGGCAAGGCCTTTAGAAGCCTCTGATCTTTTTTGATTCCAGGATCTGTCGCCCTTCATTGCTTTCCCAAGCCGGCACCTGAAGAAGGAAATTTGGATAGACAGGTTTTTGATCGTAGAGACGATGGAAAACCGAAGTTGCCGATCCTGAAATGGGCGGAACAATCCAGCTCCAATCCGCGCTGACTTGCCGTCCCTCTTTTTGCTCTTGTTCGCAGAATTTGAGGAACTCATCAGAGACGCTATGATGGTCTGCAATCTTCACTCCGAGCTGATCGAAGGACCATAAAACAGCCTCATTAAGGATGATTAGGGCATGGTCTTTCCACAGATTGCGAGGATTTGACGTATCTAGATCAACTGCTTGAGCGATCTCAGGGAGAAGATTGTAACGAGTCGTATCTGCGAAATTACGGGCACCAATTTCAGTTCCAAGGTAGTTCCCGCTAAAAGGTGCGCAGGGGTAAAGCTCCGATCCTGTCGCAAATACCATATCTGTGATGATGGGCACGGCATGCCACTTCAGCTGCATGGCTTCAATCTTTGGATATTTTGGATGCCGAATGGGGACTTCTAGGACTTCCTTTTGAGGCAGATCATAGATTTTGAGCTCATTGCCCGATTGAATAATGATGGGAAGAAGATCGAAACGACCAGGCGATGCTGGAGGGCTCCATCCCAATGAGATCGCAAGCTGCGTGAGTTGAACGTTCATCGGATCTCCAAGGATTTGGCCACCTGTCTGATAGCCAGCGTAGCGAAGTAATTGGTGATTCCAGATCCGAATGCTTGGTTGCTGTGGAGACCACTTTTGAAAGACGGTCATGACCGGAACGATTTTGCCACCATTCGTTGCCTTTTTGAGATGGTTGATTAAAGCATCAAAGATCTCATCGGGCTGATGAAGATCCCGAGCATCGATCACCTCGAGACCTTTCCAAAGGCGCCTCCCAATGCAGCGTATGGAATTTCTCCATGCGGATCTTCCTAATGATTCAAGAGTTTCATCTTCGTTAACATCCAAAGGGCGAAGAAACTCCGCATGCTCGGAGAGATCCCAGCGTCGATCAAAACCCTGGATTTGGTCTTTTTGTGCAGGCTGACTCGCAGAGAAAGGGCAGTGGGTCGGGTGATTTTGGGTCATCTCGAGAATGCTCTTTGTTTCTGGCAGTCGCTAAAGTTCAGGTGTCTGTTAAGACACGATGACAGAGAAATCTTCTGGTTGGCTGAGCACGCCGATATCAGCGACAAGCTGAGCACCATTGCTAAGTAAGATCTCTTGAGCTTGCTCAAGGTGGTCGGGATTCACTGCCAAGAGCAGGCCTCCAGAGGTTTGAGCGTCTGCGAGTAAGATTTGATCTGCTTCGTCGATCTGATCAGCGAATTTGGTGAATTCCTTAGCAAGTTCTAAGTTCTTGCGCGATCCGCCAGGAACACAGCCTTGGTTGATAAAGTTCACAACCTCTGGATCGATGGTCGGCACTTTTTGTGAATTCAGTTGTGCCGTGAGGTTTGATTCTCGGCAAAGGTGGCTGAGATGTCCTAGTAAGCCAAATCCCGTCACGTCTGTTCCGGCGCGCGTCAGCCCAGCGCTTGCGAGGGCCGCTCCAGCGGTGTTGAGGCTCGCCATCACCTGAGCCGCTTTTTGAGCCAGTTCATTGGAAGCTAAATTACGCTTAATCGCTGTTGAGACGATGCCGGTGCCCAAGGGCTTGGTGAGCAAAAGATGGTCTCCTGCAGAGGCTCCAGCATTTGAAATGACTCGGTTGGGGTCAACAAGGCCAGTCACTGATAATCCATAAAGTGGTTCAGGGTTTTGAACCGTATGTCCACCTGCAAGGGCACAATTTGCTTCGGCAACTTTATCAGCTCCACCTTTGAGGATTTGATTGATTGTCTCGAGTGATAAAAGGTCGGTGGGAACGGCGACAATATTCATTGCCGTAATTGGTCTGCCTCCCATTGCATAAACATCAGAAAGTGAATTTGCGGCGGCAATCTGTCCGAAAAGATAGGGGTCATCGACAATCGGAGTAAAAAAGTCGAGGGTTTGCACAAGGGCAAGGTCTGGAGAGATTTGATAAACCGCAGCATCATCCGAGCTTGCAGAGCCAATGAGGAGATTGGGGTCCTGGATGTTCGTAATTCCACGCAAAACTTGCGTAAGTTCGGCTTGTCCGAGTTTGGACGCTCATCCCGCACAAGAGGACATTTCAGTAAGGCGTTTGATATCTTCGCGACTCATCTGGACAAATGTAAACTTATTACCGGCATTTTTAAACTCTTTACCGGTTTTCAAGATCGGAAAGTCAGTGTTATCTTCCTTCTACCATGTCACAAGGATTCGACCCATACTCATTGGAAGGCGTTCGAAGTCGGGAAACTTCTCCATTTCCTTGGGTGACTGTTTTTTTGGCTCTCGGGTTTGTTTTAGCATCTCTCGTAGCCGGTGCTCTCATTGCGACCCCCTACGCGGAGAAAATCAGGCGTAAGTTGGGTTTGGCGAAGCAAAAGGTGGTCACACCTCCGAAACCCAAGGTCATTGTTGAGGAGAAAATTGTGGAAAAAACGGTGGAAAAGGTGGTCAATGTTCCTCCCCCTTTTTATCAAGCGAAGTCGGGCCAGCAGGTTGCAAAGAGTTCGATGGGTTACGATTTCCGGTCAACTTTCAAGGAGTTAGAAGGAGGGGTGGCATCAGTAGAGAGAGAGAAAGAGGGAGCTTATGAGGCTGAGATCTCTGTGACGGTCAACCGCCCGCAAGCCGCTATCACTCTGGAAGAACTGTCTCTCGTAAACCCGAAATTGCAGGAGATCCTTCCGGGTCTTCCAGAGCTCATAAAGACAGCTAAGGTCTCTCATTTTTATGACTCCCTCTATGAAACGAAGTCGTCGCGACTAAAATCCAAGGCCTACGAGCTCGATGAGTTGCTCTCAAAGCATAATTACTACGATTGCCAAACCATGCTTGAAATGGAGTTTCCCCAATCGAAGCGCAAAGTCTTTCTCTTTCAGGCAGATATGGATGTCGTTTCGGATGGTTCAGATGGAGACCGCCTCCCGACCATGCCTGACAAAATCGTCAACTCTCATTACTACCAGCCTTTTACAACCTATGGATGGCCGAAAATGGGCCAAACCGTCAATCCCATGATTGCCGGCTGGAAAAAATGGTTAGCAGAAGAAAAAGCGAAAGCCGAGGTGAGTCAAAGTGAGATTGCCCGGCTAGAGAGAGGAATCGAGGATCTGAAAAGAAGAAGCTTCTTAATTGCGGAGCATGATCCCTTTATTGTCATTCCGGTGAGTATGATTCGTGATCGCGTTGACCCCTTTGGTCCCAATGTCGGAGACTATGTGGTCATTATTTACGAAGAGAGAATCTTCCCCGCCATCGTGGGAGATGGTGGGCCGACTTTTAAGATCGGGGAGGGGAGTCTTCGCCTCGCAAGGGAGATTAATGAAAATGCCTCTCCCTACAGTCGTCCGGTTTCTGATGTCAGTGTGACCTATGTTATTTTCCCCAGAAGTTCAGGGAAGTGGAAGCAACCTGATTATCAAGAGTGGCGGGAGGAGTGTGAGAAACTGCTCCAAGAAATCGGAGGGCTGGGATCGGGGTATTCTTTGCACAAGTGGAAAAACACCTTGCCTGGTTCAGCCTCGCAATAGGCGAAACTCCGAAGCTTTCGGAAGCTATTTCTTCAATCGGAAAACCGAGTCGTCGATTTCTGCATTGTGCGTAATGGAGGTGAATTTCATCTGCATATTTTGAGGCCCCGCTTTGATGGCCATCTCAAAGGGGATTTGAATACCATCAACTTCTCGATAATCGGAGAGGACAGTTTCTGTCGTCATCTCTCCCTCAGGGCCAACAGCCATTTTCGTGATCATTTTGGCAAGTAATCCGGTGGATTGATCGAAAAAAAGTGTTTTGGGAGGACTTCCCTTGGAGGTTGCTTTTACGATTTCATAGGTGACTTCGCCTTCTTTGAGCTCAGGAAGAACTTCTGCGGCTACGAGGTCTTCAAGGAGCTGTTTTTCGGCGAAGAGTGCCGCACTCTCTTTAGCCTGTGTAAGCTCCGCTCCAGTGAGTTTGCGAATGCCTTGGATACTATCTTTCGACCATCCCTCTTTCCCATCAAACCCCTGTTCCACTTCCATGATGTTAGGGATCACCGACTTTGAATACATGAGGTTGGGACCCTTTTGGATCATTTCAAGGGTGAGCGTCATCCCTTGGGCTGGCATTGCGATCGTTCCTTTAGAGATTCTTGATTTGATCTTTGCGATCGCGGTGGGGCTGCCAGTAGCGCGGAGGCTTTTTTCGAGTATTTCTCGAGCCTTTGGATCAATCGAGTTTTCAGCCTGCAAAGGGAAAGCTGTGAGGAAGGCTACGGCGAGCGCAAGGAAGGTGTTAGCGGTCATTTTTTAGTGTTTTTTGTTGAGCGATCCAGCGAATCGCCGAGTTCAGATCAGGATCCTGACCCTTTCTAAGAGTTTGAGCATCGAGAGCAATGATTTGATCGGGAATTACTCCGCGTCCCTCAAGATGAACTTTGTTTAGAGCGGTGACAAAATCCCCGATCGCGTATTGGAATCGGTCCCCATTTGGAAGTTTGTCGACAATGGAGGGAAGCACAGCTCCCATTGTTGGCCGTCCAATGATATGGGCACGGTGATGTTCTTGGAGAGCCGCGGTGAAGATTTCTGACGTTGAGGCGCTCATGGAGTCCACAAGAATCACAAGAGGTCCCAGGTAGGAGTTTTCCTGAGCAAAAGCATGGAAAGGAAAGTTGCCACTTGGGTTGTTCATGTCTCCTAGGTCCAGCTCTTGACTAATGAGACGCCCTGCCAGCCCGGTGGCCATGATTCCAAGTCCACCTGGATTTCCTCGCAGATCAATAATGAGACCATCGGCGTTCTCTGAATTCGCTTGAGCGATGGCTTGGACCAAGCGTGGCATGATTGAGGGGACAAAGAGATTAAAATCGATCAAGCGGATTTTAGCAGATTCAGTAAGGAGCTTGCTTTTGAATTCGACTGGAAAGTCTTGGCCCTGACCGAGAGAGCCCCATTCCCCTTTGTAATAAGAGGGGCGAAGACGGACGTTTTTTTTACGACCCTTGATTTTTAAAGTCGTGATCCCTTTTTTTGGCGTCGCGGCGATGGTGGTAATTTCCTCGATCGCTTTGTGAATGATTCCCCCCTTTGCATCTTTGCGAATGGCGTGTCTCTTAAGAATCTCAGTGACGAGTTGATCGCCGACTTGAAGAATCTCCATACCTGGTTTGAGACCTGCTTTCTGAGCTGGCGAGTCTGGGGATACCTCAAAGATGATGAGTTTTTCGGCGCTGATCCGAAGCTCTAAGCCAAGGTAGCCGCCGTGGCCCACGTTTTCTTCTATATTGTTTCCAAAAACAGCGAAATGGCTTCGTCCCAGTCTGCCAAGCATTTCATTGAGAGTAGAGCGTAGCTCCTGAAGAGAATGAACGTTGGCAACCTTTGCTTCGTATTCTTGACGCAATTTTTTCCAATCGATTCCGTTGAACGATCGGTCGTAGAAGGACTCGTCCACTTTCTGCCAGACAGCGAGGAAAGTCTCTTGGGCGAGCGCCTGTGGATATTGCTCTGATCTGAGAGGCAGAGTCAATAAAGCGCAGGTGATGAGCCACAAAAGACGGTCGTGCATTTCGAATGGAGTATTAGCTCAGGCCAGATCGCTGGAGTAGAGCATCTTGATTTGGCCCGCGTCCCATAAAGGCCTCGTAGGAAAGATCGACCGAGCGAGAGTTTCCCTTTGAGAGGATTTCTTCTCTAAAACTCATTCCTGTTTCTACATTGAGAACGCCTTCTTTTTGGAATCTCGTAAAGGCATCTGCATCAAGGACTTCAGCCCATTTATAGGAGTAGTAGCCGGCAGCGTATCCAACTGGTGATGAGAAGAGGTGGCTAAAGCGGCGGGCCATTGACGGTGATTCTGTCGCAAGCGCTGCTTTGTAGTCTGCCAAGATCTCCCGGTCGACTGCATCAAGGTCACCGTCTAAGAATTGTTCTGAGTTAAGGTGAAGCTCCAGATCAAGTTTTCCGAGAGCAAGTTGTCGCATGAAAGTCGTTGCAGAGAGATAATTTCGAGCAGAGATCATTTTCTCGAAGAGTGCATCAGGGATTGTTTCACCCGTTTGGTAATGTCTTGCAAAAAGATCGAGAGACTGTCGGTCCCAGCAGAAATTTTCCATGATTTGAGAGGGAAGTTCTACAAAGTCCCAGGGCACGTTGACGCCAGCGAGTGATTTAATCTCTACGTCAGAGAGAAGATGGTGCAGAAGGTGCCCGAATTCATGGAAGACGGTTTCAACTTCGCGATGAGTCAAGAGAGCCGGCTTATCAGAGGTGGGTTTGCTCATATTACCACAGATCAATCCAAGATGGGGAGTCCGTGGAGATGGAAGGCCAGTTTCGAGGTAATTCATCCAGGCTCCACCTCTTTTTGATTCGCGCGGATGCCAGTCCGCATAGAAGGATCCCAAGTGATCTTCGGATTGGGTATCTCTGATTTCGTAGAACGTTACTTCAGGATGCCAGGTTTCTGCCGAAGCGGGAGTAATCGTAATGCCAAACAAGCGCGAAGTGAGATCGAAGAGTCCCTTCATCACTTGATCGACGGGAAAGTAAGGACGAAGAGCTTCATCATCGAAATCGTAAAGCTCTTTGCGTCTCTTTTCAGCCCAAAAGGCAGTTTCCCATGGCTCGAGAGGGGCTGGCTTTGAGTGATTTTTTTCTGCTTTGTAGGCTTCTAGCTCGCTCACTTCTTGCAAAAATTGCTCCCGGATCTTGAGGTGAAGGTCTTCGGTGAAACGAAGTGCACCTTGGCCATCTTTGGCCATCCGCCGCTTTAAAACAAGGTCAGCAAAATTATCATGTCCAAGGAGGGCCGCTTTTTCTTTGCGCAGGCGAAGAATCTCCCAGATCAGTTGGGTATTATCACTTTCTCCTCCATTGCCAATCG
>Ga0181583_10004507_pt1 | contig 10208 bp, 7 predicted proteins | sample 071ome_31_FD_132461 | JGI IMG/M metagenome (GOLD analysis project Ga0181583, IMG submission 132461) | Coastal salt marsh microbial communities from the Groves Creek Marsh, Skidaway Island, Georgia - 071405CT metaG (megahit assembly) | ecosystem: Environmental > Aquatic > Marine > Intertidal zone... | reverse complement strand
GGCCGGCAGAAACCCCCCAAACCAGCCAGAGCCGATATGGTAGGGCAATGACAGGGCTGAATACCGGATCCGGGTAGGAAAAAGCTCCAGCGCCATTACCGTACAAGGGGCATACACCATGGTGGAGCATACCACCAAAAGCAGCATCAGAAAGGTCAGCAAGGGAACACTGACTTCGCCGGGAATGACATTTTCAGGGTAGCCAGACCGGGTCAGTATCTCACGCAGGTTGGCTTCAAACAGATGCCGCGCAGCTGCCAGCTCGCCGCCCTCAAGCCGGGTTCCCTCAATGCTTTCAATGGATATCTCGCCTACAGTCACCAGTGCCAGGGTGCCGGGAGATCCTTCCCTGTTCTTATAACTGACGCCCAGCTGCACGAGAGCGCTTTTGGCGATATCACAGGACGTCACAAATTCTGCCCTGCCCACCGGATCAAACTGCAGGGAACATGACCGCGGATCAGCCGTCACCGAAATCGGAGCCTCATACTGAGCGCTGACCAGCCGGGGATTCACCACTGAGGTCAGTACCTGGAAAATGGGAAAGATAAAAAGCACAAAGAGCAGGCCGCCGGCCAGGATGCATTTTTTGCGGCCAACTTTATCCGACATATGGCAGAACCAGACATAAAGCGGCACGCTGATGGCCGTGACAACCAGCATGATCAGGTTCACGGTGTTGGCCGGCAGTTTCAACACCTGCATCAGGAAAAACTGGGAATAGAAATGGGCGGTGTAAAAGATGACCCCCTGCAGTGCCATCAAACCGAACAGAACCGCCATCACCTGTTTCAGGTTCTTCCATTCACCGAAGGCTTCCCTGACCGGTTTCTTCGAGGCCTTGCCCTCTGACAGCATTTTCTGGAAAACAGGGGACTCCTGCAGGGCCATGCGCATCCATAACGAGATGCAGAGCAGCAGGATCGATAACAGAAAGGGTATCCGCCAGCCCCAGGACTCAAAGGCAACATCCCCGACAGCAGTACGTGTCAGGTAAATCACCAGAAACGACAAAAACAGGGCAAAACCGGCTGCTCCCTGTATCCAGCCGACAAACAGACCCCGTTTGTCAGCCGGTGCATGCTCCGCGGTATAGACCACAGCACCACCATACTCACCGCCAAAAGCCAGCCCCTGCAACAGGCGCAGCGTAATCAGCAGGATCGGGGCGATCAGACCAACCTGCTCATACGTGGGAAGCAAGCCTATGGCAAAAGTGGACAGGCCCATCATGGTGATGGTGATCAGAAAGGCTTTCTTGCGCCCGGTGCGGTCGCCGATACTGCCAAACACAAGGGCGCCCAATGGACGAATAAAATAACCGGCGGCAAAGGTCAGCAGGGCGAATATGAACGCGGCGGTATCGTTGACCGCAGCGAAAAACTTCACAGAGATTATCGGGGCAAGCGCACCAAACAGAATGAAATCATAGGCTTCAAATACGGTCCCCGCGGATGTGGCGAAAACCACACGCGAAAGATTGCCCGATTTGAAAGGTGATTCAGCTGCTGTGAACATGCCTTTTTTGCCAGAGTGTCCTTGTATCCTGAATGAGCCTAACATACTCAATTCCATACAGAATTTGTATGTTTAAACGCCAATTTCCGGGGAAATTCCAGACCTTGCCCGCCTGGTACCTAACAGGTCACAATGGCCTGTATTTTGACCCGAAAAGGGGGCCGATTTGACCACCACCGCTTCACTGCTCAGGACACCACTGCATAGCCTGCATACCGAGCACAATGCCCGTATGGTGCCCTTTGCAGGGTACGAGATGCCTGTCCAGTTTGAAGGCCTCAAATCAGAGCACCTGCATACCCGCCAGGCCGCAGGACTGTTTGATGTCAGCCACATGGGACAGGTGGTAATCAGCGGCGACACAGCGGCCGAAGCACTGGAAGAACTTGTGCCGGTGGATCTGATCGACCTGGCTGAATACCGGCAGCTTTATACCCAGCTGCTCAATCATGAGGGCGGGATTATTGATGACCTGATGATCACCCGCTGGCCTGGCAATCGTTTTTTTCTGGTGGTCAATGCAGCGTGCAAGGTCAAGGACCTGGCATGGCTGACCGACAACCTGGGCGGCGTCACTATTGAGACACTGGACAACCAGGCTCTTGTCGCCTTACAGGGGCCGGCAGCAGCCGATGTTCTGGCAGAGCTCATCCCTGAAAGCCATCCCCTGAAATTCATGCATGGCATCCATGCCCGGTATAACCGTGCCGACATTTTCCTGACCCGATCAGGCTATACCGGTGAAGACGGTTTTGAGATTTCCCTGCCTGCGAGTGTGGCCGAAACGTTTTGTCGTCAGTTGCTGGCCTACCATGACGTGAAACCTGTCGGTCTGGGAGCACGTGACACGCTGCGTCTTGAGGCTGGCCTGTGCCTGTATGGGCACGATCTGGATGAGACTGTCACACCGGTTTCCGCCGCCCTGACCTGGAGTATCAGCAAGGCACGCCGGCAGGATGGCGCCAGACCCGGTGGTTATCCGGGCGCAGACAGGATACTGGAACAAATGGCAAAGGGGTGTGAACGGCGCCGGGTAGGCATACACGTCAATGGCCGCGCCCCGGTTCGGGAGGGTGCGACCCTGCTGGACGACAATCACATTCCCGTGGGGCATGTCACCAGCGGCACCTTTGGTCCCAGTGTGGATGCCCCGATTGCCATGGGTTATGTCGACAGCGCCCTGGCCAAGCCGGGCACAAACCTGTTTGCCGTGGTCCGGGATAGACCGCTGCCAGTCACCGTTGCCACCCTGCCCTTCATCCTGCATCGCTACGTTCGCTGAGGAAGTTATGTCTGACCTGTTTAAAGACGCTAAAAAGGCCTTTATTGCCCGTCATATCGGACCAAGCCAGGATGAAATGGCGCAGATGCTGGCCACACTGGATTACCTGGACATGGACAGCTTTATTCGTGATGTCGTGCCCGCAAGCATTCTTGAGAATACGCCTCTGGCGATGGACGGCGCCATGACCGAGCAGGAGGCCCTGGACAGCCTCCAACACCTGGCCAACAAGAATCTGTGCCTGAAATCCTGCATTGGACAGGGTTACCACGGCACTCATACCCCGGCTGTCATCCAGCGTAATCTGCTGGAAAACCCGGCCTGGTATACGGCGTACACGCCCTACCAACCGGAAATCTCCCAGGGCAGACTGGAAGCACTGATCAATTACCAGACCATGATCTGCGACCTGAGCGGTCTTGATATCGCCAACGCGTCCCTGCTGGATGAAGGTACTGCAGCAGCTGAGGCCATGGCATTGTGCCGACGCATGAGCAAGGCAAAGGGCAATGTGTTTTTCATTGATCAGGATTGTCTGCCCCAGACCATCGAGGTGCTGAAAACCCGGGCTGCTCCTGTTGGCTATGATCTGGTGATTGGCCATCCGGACCAGGCTGACGACCATGACTGCTTCGGCGTGCTGCTCCAGTACCCTGGCGCCAGTGGCGACGTCACGGATCACACTGACCTGATTGGCCGCCTGCATGACAGGAATGCCCTGGTGGTGATGGCAGCCGACATTCTGAGCCTGGTCATGCTCAAGTCACCGGGAGACATGGGAGCAGATGTCGCGGTGGGCTCCAGTCAACGCTTTGGCGTGCCCATGGGGTTTGGTGGCCCCCACGCGGGCTACATGGCCTGCCATGATGACTATAAACGTTCGATGCCCGGCCGCCTGGTTGGCACGTCTGTCGATGTCCATGGGAACCCGGCACATCGCCTGGCCTTGCAGACCCGTGAACAACATATCCGCCGGGAAAAAGCCACCAGCAATATCTGTACAGCCCAGGTTCTGCTGGCGGTCATCGCCAGCATGTATGCGGTCTACCATGGTCCGGGAGGGTTGAAGCACATTGCGCAGCGCGTTCACCAGTTAACCTGCCGTCTGGCATCCGGGATACAGGACCTTGGTGCAAGCCTGGCAAACAAGACATTTTTTGACACGCTGACCGTGGCAACGGGAGAACAGACTCAGGCCATACACCAGCTGGCCAGGGAAAAGGGATTCAATCTGAGAGAGATTGATGACCGGCATCTGGGCATTTCCCTGGATGAGACCACCACGGAACAGGATGTCGCCGACCTGCTTTCCCTGTTTGGCGGCTCCCGGATTCCGGAAGACTCACCAAGCCCGATTCCTGTCAACCTGCTGCGGCAGGACGATATTCTGCAACACCCGGTTTTCAACACGTATCACTCGGAAACTGAAATGATGCGCTACCTGCGCAAACTGGCCGACCGTGACATTGCACTGGACCGCGCCATGATCCCGCTGGGTTCGTGCACCATGAAACTCAATGCCGCGGTGGAAATGATGCCTGTCACCTGGCCGGCCTTTTCAGGCTTGCATCCGTTTGTCCCGGCAGAGCAGGCAGAAGGCTATCTCTCCATGATCGCCGATCTGGAAGCCATGCTTTGCACCATCACCGGCTACGATGCGGTTTCCCTGCAGCCCAATGCTGGCTCCCAGGGGGAATACGCCGGCCTGCTGGCCATCCGCGGCTATCATGCCTCGCGAGGAGAAGGCCATCGTCATATCTGCCTTATCCCCGCCTCGGCCCACGGTACCAATCCGGCTTCAGCCCATATGTGCGGCATGGAAGTGGTCGTGGTGGCCTGTGATGACAAGGGCAATGTGGACACAGTCGATCTGGAAGCCAAGGCCGCAAAATACAGCAATGATCTTGCTGCCATCATGATCACCTACCCATCCACCCATGGTGTGTTTGAAGCGGAAGTGAAGCGGGTCTGCGAAATTGTCCACAACCACGGCGGCCAGGTGTATATCGATGGTGCCAATCTCAATGCCATGGTGGGACAGGTCATGCCTGGGCATATCGGTGGCGATGTCAGCCACCTGAACCTGCACAAGACGTTCTGCATTCCCCATGGTGGCGGCGGTCCCGGCGTGGGCCCGATTGGGGTCAGATCCCATCTGGCGCCTTTTCTGCCCGGGCACCTGACCCTGGATAACAAGTCTGGCACTGTTGCCTCAGCCGCCTATGGCAGTGCCGGCATCCTACCCATCACCTGGATGTACCTGAAAATGATGGGTGCCAGCGGGCTGAAACAGGCCACTGAAGCCGCCATACTCAATGCCAATTACATGGCAAGGGCCATGTCAGCCGATTACCCGATTCTGTACACCGGCAAGAATGAGCTGGTTGCCCATGAGTGCATTATTGATCTGCGCCCCCTGAAGGAAGCCTCCGGAATAAGCGTCGAGGATGTGGCCAAGCGCCTGATGGATTTCGGTTTCCATGCCCCCACCATGAGCTTCCCCGTGGCAGGCACACTGATGATCGAGCCTACAGAAAGCGAATCCCTTCAAGAAATTGACCGCTTTGTCGGCGCTATGAAAATCATTCGCCAGGAAATCCAGGATGTCATTGACGGGAAAGTGCCGGCCGACCAAAGCCCCCTGCACCACGCCCCCCATACGGCGGCCAGCCTGCTTGTCGCCGACTGGGACAAACCCTACACCCGGGAACAGGCAGCTTTTCCGACACCGGACCTCAGGGACAACAAATACTGGCCCCCGGTAGGGCGCATCGACCAGGCCTATGGCGACCGCCACCTGGTTTGCACCTGCCCGCCCATGACTGATTATCAACAGGATACCTGACACCATGCAGCAACAAGACAGTTTTCTGGATCTGCTCAAATCCCTGATCCGTGAACCCAGCGTGGTGGGCGCAGAGCACTCCTTTTTCCGTGCACTGCAGCGCGAACTTGAGGAACGCGGGGCCACGGTCAACTGGTATCAGGGTTTACTTGTCGCCCAGGGCAACGCCCCCAGAAGCGCCTATTTTTCTGCCCATATCGACAGGCATGGCCTGATCTGCACCGGCCCCAACGAATTCCAGTATGCCGCGTTTGTCGCCGGCAACCGGTCCGACCTGCTGGGTAACTCCGTGTCGGAAAAACTGATGAAGAAAATTACCACCCGCTTCCATGACATCCCCGTCATGGCCTATGAACCCTGGTCAGGGACTTACCGGGGCAAGGGCATGATTGAGAACGCCCGTATCTGTGAATTCCGCAATAACCTGATTTTTGATGTCAGCGGCCTTGAACACCTGGTGGCAGGCACACCAGTGGCCTTCACTGACAGCCTGTCTATAAAAGACAACCTGCTCAGCGGTCAGCTCGACAATGTGCTGGGTGCCGCCCACCTGGTGCACCTGTTCAGCCTGGGGTTCCAGGGCACGGCCTTTTTCACCGCAGAAGAGGAAGCCGGCAGCAGCTGGCGCTACCTGCTGGAATGGTTTCGTCGCTTCGGCGGCAAGACTGACAACCTGGTCGTGGTGGATACCAGCCCGTTCCCGGATCGGGAAAGCTGTGACCGCCAACAACTGGTTCTGCGTCGCAAGGATGCCAACGCGGCATTCAATCCTGACATGACCACCCGCCTCGAAGGCATCTGCCAGGATCAAGGCATCAGCTACCTGTTCAAGGATGAATTCATTGATGCCCAGAACGCCAGGGCCCAGGCAGAAGGTGGAGACACCCAGTCCCTTGGCAGCACGGAACTCGGGCGTATCGTGGCGGCCTCCAACGGCTTCGTTCAGGGCACCACCCTGCAGATTCCCACCACGGGTTATCACACCATGGAGGAGTCCTGCACCCTCACAGCCAATTCAGCGTTCAGTGAAGTTTGTATGAACGTGGCAGGGTTGGTGTGAGGCAGGAGGCAGGAGGCAGGAGGCAGGAGGCAGGGACGATAATCGTTTTTCGGGGATAACCGTCAAGACCTTTTATCTACCTCAAGTAAAAATAACGCCCTGAAACCCAACATCTTCCAGAAACAACCCTACCTCTTTTCTCCTGTCTCCTGTCTCCGGCGCGAAGCGCCTTATCTCCCCTGATCCCGACTCGACCCTGCCAGCATCCGCTTGCCAGTGGCGGCCAGCAGGATGGAAGAGGCATTGACCAGGGGTTTGCCATTTCGGGCAAGGCTGCCTTCGACATCGATGACATCCCCGGCCTTCAGATCATTGCGTTTCCAGCCCAGGCGCAGGAGCGCATTGGGTGCACCCAGTTCCAGGGCCCAGTTGACTACCTCATCAGAGTCTTCATCCTCAACATCCAGGTAAATGAAGATATGGGGGTTGGTCCATTCCACCTTGGTCACAACCCCGTGCAGGGTAATGGGTTTGTCGGCATCGTACTCGGCCGGGAAACTGTGGTGGGCTGACACCGGGAAAACGGCGACAAGCCAGGTCAGTAAACACAGCCTGCCAAATGCTTTCATCACAACTCTTCTCATGTCCTCACCTCCCCCTTTTCAGTATTCCAGATCCATGTGTTCCACAAAACGCTCGTTTTCCAGGCAGATTTCATCAATCAGTTCGCCATCCACCACAATGCGCTGGACGAGGTCGACTGACCAGGGCCGGGTATAGGCGCCGGGATCATCCACGGTGACGTGTATCTTTATATGGCCATAATCCGGACGGGTGATTTCTTCCCGCACTTTGGCCTGTTCGGTCAGAACGCTGCCGTTCCAGTCGATCCAGGTGTCATCGCGAAAGCCAATGGAATCGATCACCATGGTGTCACCCTCCCAAACTGCAGAGGAATAGCCCTGCCAGCCAGGTGAAGGATCATCTGGCAGGGCACGGCCATCCACGAACACCTGCCGGTACCCGGCATTGAGCTCGTTGAGCGTCACGAAAAGACCCGGCGTATGCACAAACTTCAGCATGTGCGGCATGCCGTAGGCACGCAAAAAAGTATCTGGCAGACAGCGGATGTGCGGATCTTCAATGGCCATGTTTTCCGTATGCCGTTTCACGATGGGCTTGAGCCAGTCCTGATAGGGCAGACCATCCGGCATGTCCACCCCCATGTTATTCATGAAGCGGGACGTCGGCAGCGTATAGACATCGCTGGGTGACTCCTCCCCTTCCGGGGTGCGGTCTGAAATCCAGATGCCGGACAGATCCGGTTTGCCGTTGGCCAACCTGGGAGCCGGTGCAGACATGTTCACCGAGCCATCGGCCTTACGGGGTACGTTGGCGGTGGGATAACCAATCCATTGGGCGAATGCACTGGACGAAAAAAACGCGGCTGCCAGCAGCAGCGGTGTCCTGAACCGGCAGGAACTGTTTTTTGAAATACTCCCCATGAAATTCCCCCTTTTTTGTTTTTAGCGTCTTTTTATCGACGTCTCTGCCGCAATTGATCCAGTAGATTCTCAGAGGTGGAATCCTCTGTGCCGATTTCCTTGCCATCGTGTTCCATGTTCACCACGTGAAAAATGGGGCGGTCATCGCGGGAAGGATGGCCATGCAGGGTGATTCGGTCGCCAGCCTTGAGCATATCCTCGGTCCAGCCCCGGCGCACCAGGACCGTGCGGGAGCCGCCTTCCGCCATCCATTCCTCACCATTACCACCGTCTTCCGGTCGCTTGAAATAGATCCGGACATGGGGATTACCCAGTTCAAAACGGGTGACAATGGCTTCCATGGATTGCTCATTATCGGTGTCATATACCAGCCCTGCCGCATGGTGGGCAGACGCAGTCTGGACAGCAGCAAGCAGTATGCCCAGCAGGATAAAACGGCCTGGTATCATATTTATTCTCCTCATCATTCGATTTCCCCTGGCACATCTTCACAGCTGTCCACCAAAAGGGTGACATCCGGCGTGCTCAACCAGGTTTTGGTCCAGGTGTAAGGCTCTGTCAGTGTGCTTGGTTCAGTGATGGTCAGCTCCACCACCAGTCGACGGGGATCCTGTAGTACCTGGTAGCGCTCAACTACAGTGGCGCCATCAGCATAGCTACCATAATGAACCGTCGGGCTGTTCAGACCAATGAAGTAGTCGCCGCTGATACCAGTGGTTTCCACGACAAGCACATCATCTTCCATGTGGCCGGTGGAATATCCCAGCGGGGTTAGTTCGCCGCCTGCCGGATGGGCTCGCCCATCCATATAAATGTTACGTGACAGGTTGAATTCTTCGTAGTTGATTTTTAGATGCTGCCCCTCGCGGCTGATCTGCATTGGCAAGGCATTGAGGCTTTCACGGACAAAGCCGTAGGGGGCACAGAATTTGGCCATGTCCACGTCTTCGGTGTCGGAAGACTCTTCAATACGCCGGACCCCTTCTGGCGTGGAACGTCCCATCCTGTCCGCAATCACCACGCCGAAGGTTTGCCCAACCAGCTCATCGGTAGGCCTGTCATCATTGGCTGGATCATCCAGCAAACCACCCAGCGTGTCATGCAACAGTTTCGGGCAGCCCGGAAAACACAGATAATCTTCCGGTCCCCAATAGAGGTGATCCTGAGTGGTCATTGCCCCGCTCCAGACCCCGCTGAAGTCCGGCTGGGCGCTCAGACCCGGGACAAACGCCATCAGAAAAATCAGCGCGCTGGCTGTTTTCAATTTGCTTGTTACTGAAGCAGGTTTCCCCATCACCATCCTTTATCGCTCCTTGAATCCGGAGATAACGCTGAAAGAAAAACGCCTCTCCGTTATTGTTTTTATCTGGCAGACACCAAGAGTACGAGCAATCACCGGTTGGTGTCCATCGCAATATCGATTCAATCCGGGGAAGTGGACCTGGATCAAGAGTGTCGTTTATGCTCATTCACGAGCATAAAACCCGATACTGCAGAGGCGGCCATGAACAGTCACGATTCACCTGAAAGCACCAACTCCGACACTGATGCCAGCAAGAAAGAAACCCGGGATACACCTGCACTGTCCCGCCGCAGCATGCTGGTGGGCAGTGCCACCATGGCCGCCACCCTGGCCTCCGGTACCATGGCGCAGCAAAACACACCGGCGCCTGCGGTGAATACAGGTTCTGTTGCAGGCCGCCCTTTCAGGGCCTTTGTCAGGCACGGCACCCAGGGGGAGGTAATGGACCTGCGCCTTCGGGATATTGGTGACACCCAGGTACTGGTGCGCACCCTGGGCTCCTGCGGCTGTTACACCATCACGGGCAGCGTCCTAGGCAATCGTGAACAGCCACGCCCCACCATTCCCAACCACTCCGGCATGGGCATTGTGGAAGCCATAGGATCCAAGGTACGCCGTGTAGAAGTGGGCGACCGTGTCCTGGTATCCGGCACGCCCTGGTGCGGCGTGTGCCACCAGTGCCTGTCCGGCACCCCCGAATGGTGCAACTATCTGGCTCCGGGCTCTGTACCCAACGAACCCATTGCCGACATGGC
>Ga0181583_10004504_pt1 | contig 10209 bp, 9 predicted proteins | sample 071ome_31_FD_132461 | JGI IMG/M metagenome (GOLD analysis project Ga0181583, IMG submission 132461) | Coastal salt marsh microbial communities from the Groves Creek Marsh, Skidaway Island, Georgia - 071405CT metaG (megahit assembly) | ecosystem: Environmental > Aquatic > Marine > Intertidal zone... | reverse complement strand
TTCACCGTTTTGGTCAACATCCATACCCATATAACGGCTAAATTGATCTGTTTTAAAAAGTGAAAACGTCCATTTTGATTTTTTTTGAATATGAAAATTCCATAGTTCGTCAAGATTTACCTCTATAAAAGTATCGCCATTAATAGCTAAAAATGGCTCAGTTAAACTCTTTGATGCCATTAACAATCCACCGCCCGTGCCTAAGGGCTCAAACTCTTCAGCGTATTCTATAGTGGCATCTTTATAATTTGTTCCAAAATGATTAATAATGACATCCTTCAGATAGCCTACAGACAAGATAAAATGATTAACACCCTGAGCAATCCAGTAATCCATTTGATACTCTAAGAATGGACGATTATTAATTGGAGCCATGGGCTTAGGTAAGTCAGGCACAGCCTTCCTCAACCTAGTCCCTAGTCCGCCTGCAAGAATAATCGCTGTGGTAACAGACATTTTTAATTACTTAACTGAATTAAGTATGCGACATATATCGTCAATTTCTTCATCCTTTAAATCAGGGAAATTACCAATATAAAATCCATAGAAATGTATATGCTCAGTTTCAGGGAAATTATTATGATGATTATCAGGCACTATATCTTTAAGATACGGTTGACGAGTTTGATTCCCACCACCTGCACTACCGCGCCTAAATTCTACACCTGATTCCTTCATTTTTTCCATTAACCTTGTAACGAGCACATCATTAGGATCTTTTAAGATAAGATTGAATGCATAATTACTAGATCCTTCTAATTTAAAATCTGTACGATAAATTTCAGAATTAAGCTGATTCAAAAACCTATGCAGATTTACTGTACGACGCTTAATATTTTCATCTAAGCGCTTAAGTTGACTCAACCCAAGAATTCCTCCAATTTCTGTATTTCTTACGTTATACGCAGGAAATGAGAAAATAAAATCTGGGTGTAAATCTGGATTATTTTTATAATAGACTTCTTTTAATGACTCATCGTTTGCCTCTCGAACCATTCCATGAGACCTTAACATACGCGCTTGTTGATATATTTCATTGTCATTAGTGCAAATCATTCCTCCTTCAATTGTGCTCATATGATGAGCATAAAAAAATGAAAAATTTGAAATTAAACCAAACCCGCCTACTTTTTGGCCATTGTGTGTAGCACCATGTGATTCACATACATCTTCAATTAAAGGAATGCCCCTAGCATCAAGTTCATTAATCAACTTGTCCGTCAATCCATCAAAACCCTGTGCATGAGTCAAGAAAACAGCTCGGGTTTTACTAGTAATATTAGACAATATCTGATCAGTTTTCATTGCTAATGATTGAGGATCAATGTCAACAAAAACTGGGGTAAATCCATTTTGTAAAACAGATGAAATATCTGATATCCATGTTAACGTTGGAACAATTACCTCTCCACCTTCTGGGTATCGAATTTTAAGTATTGCCATGGTTAATAAATTAGCTGAAGCTCCCGAATTAACAAAAACACTGTATTTAACCCCTAGCCATTCAGACCATTGTTTTTCAAATTCACGCACATTAGCACCATTAGTTAAAATGGGATCATCTTGCTTTAGATACTCAATAATTGCATCTAAATCGTCACGTAAAATATTATTTCTCATTAATGGATATTGCATTATTACTCCTTAATTTCATGCATAATAGTTCGTACAAAAGGTTGGATTTTTTTTAAAGCAGATTGAACACCTATGCCTACTTTTTCATGAAGTTCATGACGAGATCCAAGTTCAAAACTATAGCGGGGATCAACGCCAATACTTAAAGTTTTTAAATTCAACTTACTTTCAGAAATAAATTCAAATAACATTGAATCAAGTCCGCCACGCCCACGAAACCCTTCTTCGAAACTTACTATTGCTGAATATGATTCCAATACTTTTTTCAGCCCTTCTTTTGTGAAGTTAGTAAGATTAAAAATATCAATAACTCCAACTTTAAATCCATTTTTATTTATTTCTTCTAAAATCTTAAAAGCGGTATGAGTCATAAATCCAGTAGCTATAAAACACACCTTTTCACCTTTTGTATGAAGATGAAAGCCATCAGTAACTACAGGTGGCTTTAGAGGGTAGAGCACAGGTTGTACTTGCGCATCAAGACGCAAATATCTTAAACCATTAGTTGCAACACAACCATCAAATAAGGAAGATGTGGTTACATGATCGGCTGGGGAAAACACCTGAAAATTAGGCAAAGCCCTCATAATGGTAATATCCTCATAACATTGGTGTGTAGGGCCAGAAACCACATAACTATACCCAGCACCAACGCCGATTAAATTGACATTCATCGGTCTAACTTCTGACAAGAGAGCCAAACTAACTCTAATTTGCTCAAAACAACGCATTGTAATAAATGGTGCAATCGCATAAGCAAAAACTTTATACCCTTCAATAGCAAGACCTGCTGTAATATTAATTAAATTTTGCTCTGCAATCCCTACATTAATAAATCGATCAGGAAAATCCTCACGTATTTTGTCTAATACTGGAGACCCAAAATCAGCACTGACAAAGAAAATTAAAGGATCTAGTGACATTTCATTCCAAATTTTTTCTAGAAAGACATCACGCATTGGAAGTGGCTTTATATTCATTTTTTCTCCAACAGGTTGCCAATTAAATTTTCTAGCAATTCATCAATTAATTCTGGTTTAGGATTCATAATGTGAGAAAGAGAAGCATTCTCCAACCCTGGGACGCCATGACCTTTTAATGTTTTAGCAATTATGGCTTTAGGTTTTTTATTGGCTGTATTTTTTTGTTTTAGTATTTCTTTCTGAACTGCTACAATATCATGTCCATCTACTTCAACACAGCTCCAACCAAACGAGGTTAGGCGATCTACCAAGCCTGAATGTGAAATAATATTATCTGTATGATCAAGCATGCTAATACTATTGTTATCAACAATTAAATTCAAATTATCAAGTTTATGATGTGATGCAAACATTATCGCCTCCCAATTTGCCCCTTCATGAAGTTCACCATCGCCCGTAACAACAAACACATCACTATCATTCTTTTTAGTTTTTAATGCGAGCGCAATACCTGTAGCAACACCCAGTCCATGACCTAATGAACCATTTACTGTTTCGTACCCCGGAATAACAGGATCAGGAATTCCCCCTAAAAAACTACCTGTCTTACATACATCATTAAGCTCTTCTAGCGGGAAAAAACCAAGATCTGCAAGGATTGGATACATACAAATTGATCCATGCCCCTTGCTAATTATGCACCTATCTCTATTCTCATCTAAAGGGTCTAATGCATTAAATTTCAATCCACCGCCATAATAAAGAGCAACAAAAATTTCAATTACTGATAAGGATGATGCTAATCTCGTTTCTGGAGCACGGCGATGTATTGCCAATGTCTCCCTCCATACCCACAAAACTTTCTGTCTTAAGTAATTAATTTCTTTTGTTGTTATTTCTTGCATATTAATCCATCCATTAAAAATAATTACTAATTTTCAATGTTATCAAGATTATCTAAATACCATTGATATGTTGCTTTTAACCCTTGTGAAAATTCAACATCAGGCTGCCATCCTAATGATGTAATTCTGCTATTATCGAGCAATTTTCTAGGAGCTCCATCTGGCTTAGAGCTATCCCAAATAATTTCTCCTGTATATCCAATCAATTTTGCAATCTTTATTGCCAGTTCCTTTATAGATATATCATGCCCGACACCTATATTAATAGGTAAATCTGTATCAACAAGTTTGGAATTTAACAGTCTTATACATGCTTTTGCTATGTCATCAGAAAATACAAACTCTCTTTGTGGTGAACCGGTACCCCACAAAACTACTTTATCTACACTGGTGTTTTTTGCCTCATGAAAACGTCTAATCAATGCCGATAAAACGTGTGATGAGCCTAAATCAAAATTATCATTTGGTCCATAAGCGCTATTTGGAATAACTGGAATAAAAGAAACTAAACCATTCTGCCTGTTTATGGCCTTACACATCTGTACTCCTGCATATTTCGCACTAGCGTATGCAATACTTGTAGGTTCGGGATGACCAGTACATAACTGACTTTCACTCATCGGCTGCTCTGTATCGCACGGGTACATGCATGAAGATCCGAAAAATATTATTTTCTTCACGCCATATTCTTGTGCGGCATTAAATACATTTTGTTGTATAGCAAGGTTTTCCCGAATAAAGTCTGCTGGAAAATCCCTATTCTGAACAATACCTCCAACCTTACCTGCTGCTAATATTACTACCTCAGGTTGATTATTCTTGAAAAATTTATTCACATCATTCACAGAAGTAAGCTCAAGTTCAGATCTAGTTTTCCACAAAATATTTGAATAATTATTTGCTTTGAAGTATCGCACAAAGGAGGAGCCTATAAGACCCTGATGTCCTGCAACATATATTTTGGTATCTTTTTGTAATTTAAAACTCACAACTACAATCCATTTGGCTGATATAAAACCACTTTAGACCCTGTATTTTCAAATTTAAAAGGAACATGGACTAGATTTTTTAGTTTCGCTTTTACTGCCTTCTGATCTTTAGGCTTCACGAAAAATATTACAAACCCCCCTCCACCAGCACCTAAAATCTTGCCACCTAAAGCACCAGCACTTCTTGCTGCTTCATATGTTTCATCAATCAATACATTAGAAACTTTATCTGACAAGCTTTTTTTAATTTCCCATGACTCATGCAAAAGTTTGCCAAATTCATCTAAAGAGGTATTAGAATTTTCTAAAATTGAAGTACCTTCATCAACCATGCTATATAAGTCATGCATTTGTGATGTGCGGTTTTTCATATTTAAAACTTGACTCTTAGAAATGTCAGATGAAAATCTAGAAATTCCTGTATAAAATAACATTAGATGATCATTTAATTCATTTTTTCTATCTTGGTTTAAAATCAATGGATTAACTGAAAATGACTCATCTTGGTTAAAAATTATCTTATTCATGCCCCCATATGCTACGGAGATTTGATCCTGTGAGCCAACACATTCATTAATTAGATTTTGTTCAATGTGTATAGCAGTATTCGCCAAATCTAACTTCGAATTTTGAACACCTTTTAGAGCATTTAATGCATTGGTTAATCCCACTGTAAAAGATGAACTTGAGCCAAGACCAGACCTTGCAGGAAGGTCTCCATCATGATGAACTTCTAAACCTTCTTTTATCTTAAAATAATTTAACGTTTCTCTTACAGATGGATGTTTAATTTGATCAATTGTTTTAGTGCTCTCTATAACTGAATAAACAACCCTAAATTTATGATCAAAAAATTGAGGGAGGTATCTAACACTGATATAACAGTACTTGTCAAACGTAGTCGCTAGAACCCCTCCTCCATTTTCTTTAAACCATGCCGGATGATCTGTACCACCACCAAAAAAAGAAATTCTATACGGTGTTTTAGTGATTATCACTCCGAATCTTCCAGTATTCTTCTCTTTAAACTTATAGATGCCATATCTTCAACATTCTTTCTTTGCTGGAGTCCGAACCTCTTTTCAACCAAGTCTAAATATTTTGGATTTTCAAAATATTTTTGCCAGGCTTCATCTCGAAACTTTAAAACTTCCTTTGAAGATAAATATTTTGTTGGAAGTGGCTGGCTATCGTACGAAAGAAATCCGTAGCCTTCATAAGAGTCTGGTAATTTCCAATTATTTTCTAGAGCCTCATGATACATAGGACTACCTGGTAGAGCCATACATGGATACATATTTGCCATTTCAGTATTCAGCTCTATAGCTAAATCAAGTGTTTGTTTCATTGTTTCCATATCATCCTCAGGAAATCCAAAAATATAATTACTTATGATATTTATATCTGCATCCTGAATGGTTTTACAAATCTCTCTTATATTCACCTCTTTAAAAGAGCCTTTAGACACTTCTTGACGAACTTTTTGATTACCCGCCTCAATCCCTAAAGCTAGCCAATTAACCCCTGCTTTTTTAAATAAATCGAGCGCATCTTTCCGCACTGTATCTACTCTTGAATAGGCCCACATATTGAAATCAAAACCCTCTTCTATTATTCTTTCCAGGATGGGTTTGTAATATTTACGATTTAAGAAAAACATTTCATCACTTATTCTGAGTGTTTTTACACCCATTTCTGACAACTTTCTCATCTCTGAAATAACCCAATCAGCACTCCAAAATCGCATCCCTCTAGAATGTGAGGCATTAATATGATCAGCATTATTTTCTCTATTAATAATATTTATCATACAAAAATTACAACCAAAATTACAACCTAAAGAAGTATATATCGCCGCAAAAGGGGTTCGTTGATCATGGTCAAATTCTGCATGCCAAAAATGTGCACGATAAAGGTCTAATGGCTGCTCGTTAAAAGGTAATAAATCCCATGCATAACCAGGCAAATCTTCATCCATTTTCTCTTGTGGTACAACCACTTCTGGAGGATTTAACACTAGTTTTATACCATTAATTAAATCTTGCTTTTTGTACCCAATTCCCTTGATCGATGAAAGATCGTCACCAAGGTCACTTTTAAGTAGGTTATGCAATGCATAAACACCTTCGTTAAGTAACACCAAATCAACACAGTCTTCAGATAAGACTTCTAAAGGCAATGCACTAGTATGAGATCCAACAAAACATATTGGCGCTTCTAAGTTAGATTTTTTTAATGATTTGGCCAATTCAAAGGCACCAATCATATTCGTAGTGCCCGAATTGGGGTTTTGTCCATACACGACAAAAACTACTAATCGTGCACTTGACTTGTTGACTCTGTCTGTGGCTTCTTTTAAAGATAATCTTTCGGCATCACAGTCTAAAATTTCAACACTAAAACCTTTTGAACGACATGACTCTGCAAGCAATAGCGACCATGTTGGCGGTTCAATTGCAGAAAACACCTTAGATAAATCTTGATAGGCTTGGGACGAAGATCCTGGATTAATAAATAATACATCCATATACCTAGAGCTCCTTAAATAGATTTTGAATTAAAAAAAACATTATAGAGTCATAATCAACTATACCTGTTCTAGATGCAGTTCATAATTAACGTTCATTATGATACGTATATTTTAAACTAAAAAAATTTATAGCCTATGAATTTATTAATTAATAGAGTCATTGATTTAACTGCTAGTCTGGTGATTTTAAGGTTATTAGTAACCCCTATTTTGATAATTTAGCTTTAATCACATCAACAAGATATTTGGTAAAAGGGATTGAACAGGTAAAGGCGGGCGATACAGCATTAAGAATATGAAATGACTCTTTATCACCCTCGTAAACGAAGTCCATTTCCAATTTTCCTTTCTTGATATCTACTAATTGAGCCCGAATTCCAGGGGTTCCCCATTTTTTAAAACCTAGCTCATTAACATTAGAAAACATTAGTGATGCATCTTTTATCATGTTTTTTTTATTGTATTTAAGAATTTCTGCAGCGGCCAACTCTCTAAAATCAAACTTATTTTTTATCCATAGATTCGCCTCTCGATAAACTATTTCAACAGCCTCTGAGGCATCAAATCGATCAAATCCTTGATAGTTTTCTCTCCACAAAGCAGGAATTGCTGTCGGCCCTATCTTTGCAAACCCATCAACAGTAAGTGTAAAATGCACCCCAAGAAATGGATATTTTAAATCTGGTACCGGATAAATATGCACCTTTGGTTTATACGTAGATGGACTAGAATACAAATAAAGCCCTTTAAATGGAAGTATCCGATAATTTTTAGAAAATCCCCATTCTAAAGCGATTTTATCTGCATATAATCCTGCTGTATTGATAAAATATCCATACCCATAATTATCTCGATTAGTAATCACCTGCTTTTGATCTCGATCAGAAGATAAATATTGAGTATCAGCAACAATATCTACACCTAAATCCATTGCATCATTTAGCAAACTGTTAACGACTTGTTTTGGGTCTACTGAACTTGTGGTAGGAGACCATAAGGCACTATCCTTTGTTACAATTCTTGGCTCAATTTTTTTTGCTTCTTTTTTTGATATTTTGTAAACTTCTACATTATTATTCTTAGCTCTAGTTTCAAGCTCGGATAATCCTTTAAGGTCATATTCATCCTTGCATACTACCAACTTTCCACATTCATTCAATTTAATTGATTTCTGCTTACAGTATTCTCTCATGGCGATATTACCATCTCGAGTAAACCTTGCCTTTAAGCTGTCGGAAGTATAGTAAAACCCAGCATGCAATACTCCGCTATTCCTTCCACTTGCATGAAACCCTAGAATATTTTCTTTTTCAATAATAAGCACACTTGAATCATGAAACTCTTTCTTTAAATTAATTGAAAGCGTTAACCCAATGACCCCACCACCTATAATAATAAAGTCATAATTTTTAGAACTCATGGCGATCCAAATAACTTATTAATTTTTTCAGTGGTAGGATTAAGAATAACGCCTTTTTCAGTAATAAGCCCTGTGACTAACTCGGCTGGGGTTACATCAAATGCAGGGTTCCTCACTTCAACACCTTGTGCTGCCCATTGACAATCGCGATAACCTGTTACTTCTTCAATTGGACGCTCTTCAATAGGAATATCTTTACCACTCGCAATAGAGCGATCAATCGTCGATAAAGGACAAGCCACATAAAAAGGAATATTATGTCTATTAGCTAACACAGCCACCATATAAGTGCCAATTTTGTTAGCCACATCACCATTACCAGCCACACGATCAGTACCAACCACAATAGCATCTATCTCACCATGACTCATGAGATGCCCTGACATGTTGTCAGCAATCAAAGTAACTGGAATATTCTCTTGCACCATCTCCCAAGCGGTAAGGCGTGCACCTTGTAAAAACGGGCGAGTCTCATCTGCAATAACATAAATCTTCTTACCTGCTTCAACGGCCGACCTAAAAACACCTAGTGCGGTTCCATGCCCTGCTGTTGCTAAAGCACCTGCATTACAATGCGTCAATACACGCGCACCATCATTTAGTAATTCTGCGCCATTCTTACCCATTGCACGGTTGATTTCAATGTCTTCTCTTTTAATATCATGCGCTTCTTCAAGTAAAGTATTAGCAATTTCTTTCACTGAACCTTGAGCATTATTCATCACCGATTTCATTCGATCAATTGCCCAAAATAGGTTAACAGCAGTTGGTCGACTCTGTGCTAACACTTCAAACGCTTCCCCCATGCCTTTAGCAAATTCATCATCATTAACATCTTGCAACTCAAGTGCTGCAAGTGCGACTCCATACGCAGCTGCACAACCAATAGCTGGGGCACCACGTACTACCATATTGCGAATACCGTCTGCAACAGCAGCAGCAGTAGAATAAGAAATATATTTAAAATCAGCTGGCAATATACGCTGATCAATCATTTCAAAGTGATCTTTATTCCATCTTAGAGTCTCGATATTCTCACTCATTTAATCACCCTCAAACTCACATTGTGCAAACACCTTTTGCCCCATAGCTTCTAGACGTGCTCTGCCACCAATATCCGGCAAATCAATCACAAAACAACACTCAACCACTTCACCATTCATCTCTTGCACTAACTTTACTGCTGCTTCTGCTGTACCGCCAGTTGCAATCAAATCATCCACAATAAGCACCTTCTCACCAGGATTAATAGCATCAGTATGAATCTCAATTCTATCTGTGCCGTACTCTAGTTCATAATCTTGACCAATGGTTTCAAATGGTAATTTTCCCTGCTTTCGAATGGGTACAAAACCCACACCCAAAAGGTAGGACAATGCCCCGCCCATAATAAAACCACGAGATTCAATGCCAGCTACTTTATCAATTTTCATATCTTTATAACGATTAAACAACTCGTCGACAGAGATTGTAAAACCTACTGGATCTTGCAAAAGCGTGGTGAAATCTCTAAACATAATTCCTTCTTTTGGATAATCTTTAATCGTTCTAATGCGTGATTTAATTGGCATAACTATTTCCTATGTGTGTTATTGATTCAGCGCTCGCCCTGCGATGACTGATAATTTACTAACTATTTTTTGATCTCTAGCATCTGGTGCAGTAATAATAGCATTATCAAGTGCAGTTTTGCAGCTGCAAATAGCTCCATGCGTATCAGCACCAACATTTGGTGCAACGTTTTTAACTAAAGAACGTGCATTATCGGCATTAACAAGCAGCACTTTAATAATAGCATCTACAGTCA
>Ga0181583_10004499_pt1 | contig 10214 bp, 5 predicted proteins | sample 071ome_31_FD_132461 | JGI IMG/M metagenome (GOLD analysis project Ga0181583, IMG submission 132461) | Coastal salt marsh microbial communities from the Groves Creek Marsh, Skidaway Island, Georgia - 071405CT metaG (megahit assembly) | ecosystem: Environmental > Aquatic > Marine > Intertidal zone... | reverse complement strand
CTCAGGTCGGATGGTGGGGGGGGATGAGGGGGGTGGGGGGGCGTGGGGGGGGGGAGAGGGGGGGGGGGGGGGGGGGGGGAGTTGCACAGGGGCCCTCACCTCCTCCGGCGAGAAAGTCGCCGCAAAGGCGGCAGCGAGCTGACCCGCATTCATTATTCCGAGCCTTTCCAGCCAATGCGTCGGACTATGTTCTAGATGTGTATATTGAGCTAGATCTCCGCCCCGCGGGAGCAGGGAGTGCCTTGGGGGCCTCTGCTGCTGACGGGTTGCTGAGGGTACGAGAACTTTGTTCGCCAAGTACAGGGGAGCCTGGCGAGCTACACGGTCTGGCGAGGGCGTCTGCGGCGGGGCAGCACAAGAGAACAGCCCCCAGGCCTCGACAGCAGGTGGCGAGGGGTCGCGTCAGACCCTGTTCTCCGGGCGGGGCCACGACACCCGTTCGCTGTCAAGCAGCCAAGCTCCCGTCGTGGTTGAGGCTGGGGCTTGTGCGCCCCCGGTCGCTCATGGTGGCGACCCGCACGACCCCTCTCTCCACACTCCTACGCAACGGGCAGCCGGGTAGAAGCTGGCTTGGCGCGTTCCTCCGTTGTTGCAGACAGGGCCTCTACAGGAGGGAGGTTGACCTGATTCCCAACCGAGGATAAGGCCCGTTCCGTTGACTGCGAGACGGGTACCGAGCGACGTCATCTAGCTGCCCGGTAGCCGGGACTTCGCCACCGTCGCGAATTGTGACCGGCGCGTCCGTGATGACGGTGCTCAACAACATACCCCCTTCGGCGGGCATGAGGGAGAACATTTTCGTGGCCGTGCGGCTGCGTCCCCCTAGCGCCGCAGAACAGAAGGCGAAGGAGAAGCTCGCCTTCAAGGAGGTCGACGCCAACACCCTCAAATATGTCGGTGAGTGCCGCATCGCTTTGCCGCGTCCTTGTACTCGCCCGCCTCGGCAGGGTGCCCCCACTTTCACCGCGCAATCTGGAGTCGACATGGGGAAGGACGCCTCGAAACTCGCAGCTGTCGGTATAATCATGGAACATAGTCGCGGGATTATCCCACATCACCCCGCAAACGAGGCGCAATTACGAAATCCCGGGGGGTACTCCCGTTGTTGATTTCGTCCCAACCCTGGCCCCCTTCCCTCCCCCCTCCCCCGACCGCGCAGGCCCGGCGAAGAACAGCGTTCCCCGGACGAGGGCGGGCTCCCGCGCCCAGGGCCCCAAATCCCGCGAGCGCAAGTCCGAGTGGCACTTCGACCGCGTCATGGGCCCCGACACGGAGGCCATGGAGGTCTACGAGGCGGCGGCCCAGCGAATGGTGCGCGAGGCCATGGAGGGCGTGAACGGGACGGTCTTCGCTTACGGCCAGACGGGGTCCGGGAAGACGTATACGATGCGCTCCGTCATGGGCCACGCCGCCGCCGACATCTTCCGGTCCATCGAGCGCACCCCGGGCAAGGAGTTCGTCCTGCGCCTCTGCGCGATGGAGATTTACAACGAGGAGGTGTGGGACCTGCAGAAGCTCGAGCGGCTGCGGCTCGTGGAGGACAACGTGGTGGACCTGCAGGAGACAGGCGTGACGTCGCACCTGCACCTCATGGAGCTCCTGCAGGCGGTCGACCGAGCGCGCAAGGTCCGCTGCACCACGAGCAACGCCTCGTCATCCCGCTCCCACCTCATCGTGCAGCTCCGCATCGACAGCCGCGCGGTGGGCCCAGGCAGCGTTGCCGGGGCCTCGGCCGCCAGCGAGACGGCAGGGGCTCTGTCGATCTCGACCGAGTCGGGCGACGGCGGCCCGGGCGACGGCGGCCCGGGTGAGGTCACGGTCGCCGTGCTTAACTTCGTCGACCTGGCTGGGTCGGAGCTTGCGGGGAGGAACGAGGGCGTGGGGCGGAAGGAGGGGATCTACATCAATACGTCCCTCCTACACCTGGGCAAGGTCATGAGGGAGCTTCAGGAGCTCAGCAAGCGGCAGAAGCGCGGGCCCGTGACGGGCCACGTGCACATCAGCTACCGCAACTCGTCCCTGACGCGGATCCTGAAGCCCGCCCTCGGGGGCAACGCCCGGACGGCCGTAATCTGCACCGTGTCCCCGACGCAGCGGACCGCCGAGGACACGCGCGCCACTCTCAACTTCGCCGACCGCGCCAAGGAGGTCACCACGGCCCCCCGCGTGAACAAGGTCCTCAACAGTCAGACCCTGATTCAGGGCCTCAACTCCGAGATCGCAGCCCTCCGGAGCCAGCTGGCCGAGCAGCACGACGCGCTCGCGCGGCAGGAGCTGGCCGAGGCGCAGTCCAAGGAGGCCGCCCACCAGGCCGAGATCGCCGAGGTGCGCCGGCAGAAGGAGCGCCTTCAGAAGCACCTCCGCAACCTCGAGAACCTCATCCTGAGGGGGGTCCCGGGGGCGGGCGGGATGCGGGGCGCAGCTGCGAGCCCCCTCGTGGCTGGTTCGGCCCCGGCGAGCCCGGTGCGGAGCGCCGTGAGCAGCGGGCCGGACCAGAACAAGGCGCACTCGACGCTCTCGGGCGGAGTGTGTTTCAAGCCCAACGACGACGGCGACGAGGTCCAGGGGGGCGCCCCCCGGACCCCGCGCGCGTGGGGGATGGGGATGATGACGCCGCACCGAGGCGGGATGGTGACGCCGCGCACGGGGAGGAAGGGGGGCGTGACGCCCAGGAACGTCGGGGTCAACGCGTCCCTCTTCGACCTGCTCCTCTCCCCCGCCGTCCGCCGCCGCACCAACGCCATGCACGTCAGCGCCGAGTCGGGCGTCGCGGCCGGGGTCGGGGCCTCGCGGAAGCTGGACCTCGACCCGGCACCGGGGTGCCTCCAGTTGTCCCCGCTGCCCCCGATGCAGGACTGCCCCGTCTTCTCCCCGTCCCCGCTCCCCGGGCCGGCCGCCGGGAGCCCCGAGGGCTCGGTCCGCGAGCTGGGCTCCCCGTCGGGGCCCGGCGCATCGGAGCACTCGCTCGGCGGGGGGATGGGCGGCCCGGTGTCAGCTTCGCGGTCCCCCTCCCTCGCCTCGTCCCGCTCCAGCACCCCGGGGGAGGCGTCCGACGCCCGGGCCGGCGACAGCCTCGACGCCAGCGAGGTCGTGGTCGACGTCCGCACCTCGGCGGACGACGGCGAGACGTCCGCCGACGCCAGCCTGGACGAGAAGGACCTGGAGAGGGTGAAGAACCTCGAGGCGGAGGTGCGCTTCATGCGCGCGTCGTCGCTCATCAAGCGCCGGGACTCGGCCATGCGGCAGTCGACCACCTCGGCCCTGGGCGACCGCGGCGAGGGGGCGTCCCCGGGCCCCCCCCACGGGGAGGCCGGCTCCCCGAGCCCGGGCGCCGGCGGGAGCCCCGCCGCCGCCGCCGCCCCCAGCGACCGGTCGGACGCGGACGCGGCCTCCGAGGCCCGCCGCGCTGCCGAGGCCGAAGTCGACCAGAGGCTGGGGCTGATGGAAAAAGAGCTGCGACGTATGGAAGACGACTGCGCCGCGGGGAGCGTCGACCTGGAGAAGATCAAGGACGTCAACGCCTACCGGCAGGTGCTGAGCAGCGTGCGGGACGAGGCCGCCGCGCAGCGGAACGCGGCGTCGGCGATGGACGAGCTCATGGCGAAGCTCTCGGCCGCGCCGTCCTTCCCGGCGCCGCCCGTCATCTCCCGGGCGGCGTCGCCCTTCGGGCTCAGCGGGGACGGGGAGGACGGCGCCGCCCGGCGCCCGGGTCACCGCCGCGTCCTCAGCAGCGCCCTCCCCGGCGCGCCCGCCGCCCCGCTCTCGCGGCAGGCCAGCGGCGGGTCGGCCCTGTCGGTCGTGGCCGGCCCCCCGCCGCCCGCCGCCGGCGCCCCGTCGCCGGCCGCCGACCTGCCCTCGCCCTCCCCCCCTCGTGGGGTGAGCGTCTTCAACCCGTTCCCCCCGCCCGGCGCGGGGCACCGGCGGGGGGCGTCCCTCTCCCCGTCCCCCTCCCCGTCCCCGTCCCCGCTCGGGTCCAAGCCTGGGGCCTTCCCGCCCATGCGGGCCCGGACCGTGGACGCCCGCGCCAAGCAGCCCGGCGGGGACGGCAACCTGGCGCCGCGCTCGCCGTCCGCCCCGACGTCGCCCATGTCATCGGGCGCGTTCGCGCCCGGCGCGCTGACCATCTTCGGGGCGCGCGGGCAGGAGCTGGCGGACCGCGTGAACGGCAACCTCGGCGCCTCAAACGCCAGCGTGAGTGTCCGCGGGGGCCTGGCAGAGGGGCGCGCCCCGGGGGTGACGTCGTCGCAGGCGGGGCCCGCGCGCCCGGAGCGCCCCGTGGGCGGGGCCCTGACCCGGTCCGGCTCTCACTCCCTCCGGGTCCGGTCCGAGGCCCTGAGCAAGGCGGGGTCCGACGCGGGGTCACCCGCCGGGAGTGCCGCGTCCGGGCCACGGGCGGGGGACAAGGAGAACACGCCGCCGGCCACGCCCACGGGCGGCGCCGGCGGCGCGACGCGCTTCCCCCGCGCGGGGGACGTCGGGTTGAGCATGGCCATGGGGTCGCCCGTCGACGCGGCGGGGGCGGCGGCCGCGGCGGCGACGGGGGGCGACGGGACGGCCCGCGGGGGCGGGGCGCAGTGGCACTGCCGCCAGTCCCTGGCCGGGATCGAGGAGGCGGGGGAGGCCGACGAGGACGCCGCCGGGTCCCGGCCGCCCACCGTCGACCTCGACGCCGAGCTCCGGGGCCCGGGGCCCCTGGCCCCCCGGGACCCGAACGGCCCCCCGACAGGCACCCCCGGCGGCGGCGCCAAGGCCCGCGCGGCGCACCGCTTCAGCCGCAGCGTGCCCGACGGGCTGGCGGCCCTCCGGGACGCCGAGGCGGCCTCCCCGGCCCTCGTCGCCTCCAACACCCCCCCCGGCAGGGCCGACCCCGCCGCGGACCCTGGCGCCGAGGACGCCCTGGTCCGGCAGTGGGAGGAGGAGGTGTGGGTCCAGGCGCACCAGTACTACTCGCGGCTGCACGACGACTTCCGCACGAGCCTCGAGCGGGACTTCATGACGGTCAAGGCGTGCATCGACGAGCGCGCGCAGAGGATCCAGGACCTCGAGGGCCAGAAGATGGCCCTGATCCGCAGGGTGCTTCAGGGGGAGGAGCGGGAGGCCCGGCTGGGGCGCAAGCTGCAGCGGACGGAGGACGCCTACAAGCACCAGGTGCGGGAGACGCGGGGGCAGCTGAAGGAGGCGCTGGAGGCTCTGCAGCACGCGCGGACGGTGGCGGTGGAGGCGTCGGACCGGGCCCGGCGGCTCGAGGAGGAGCGGCTGCGCAAGGAGCAGGCGGCGTGTGAGCCGCTGGCGGGCAACCCCTGGGAGACGCCGGCCGACGACGACACCTGGGCCGCGGAGCCGACGGAGCGCAACCTGATGCCCCGCATCATGCGCCTCTGGGACGACCTTCACGTGCCCCTCGTCCACCGCGCCCGGTTCGTGCTCTCGTTCCGCGGGCGCGAGACCTTCTACTTCGAGGGGGAACACCGCCGCCTCGAGTGGATGGTCTCGCGGCTCGACCCGGGCTCCGGGGCCCGGACGAGGGACCTGAAGGCCGCGCAGAAGGAGCTCGTGCGGGCCAGGCGGGAGCTCAGGGAGGAACGCCAGTGGCTCGCGCAGCGGCTCGGCGAGCTCGAGCCGTCGCGGGAGGGGCGGGAGGAGCTCTACGAGGAGTTTGGTGTGCCGCTCGAGGCCAAGGGGAGGAAGCGCGCTCTCACGGGCCGCATGTGGACCCCGCTCACCATCCAGACGTACGAGGACCTGAGCCGCCAGTGCGTCATGACGCTCACCCTCTACGGCGAGGAGGAGGGGGAGAACGTGGAGGAGACGGCCTTCCGTGCCGACCTCGTGCGGCCGGGGCGGCGCGGCCTCGCCAAGCGGCTCGTGTCGGGGATCGCAGGGCTGGCCTGGACGCCGTCGCACGCGGCCTGAGGGGCGCGAGGGTGCGGGTAGACCCCAGTGCTGGGCTAGCCGGCGGGGGGACAGTGAACTGTGACAGCCGCGAGGCCGCGTGTGCGGCGGTGCCGGGCGCCGGGCCGGGGCGTCCGCGGCAGGGCGGTCGGGCCGGTGGGGCGGGGGCGGCGGCTCTTCGATTCAAGCACGGCTACGCCGCCCGGGTGTCTAGATGGCGACGCAGTAGACGGCGACCATCCCAGAGATGGTGGGATTGCTATCGTAGTCGACCTTGATGATCATGTCCTTCTCCTGGTCCATGATGGACGCCCGTGAGATGTGGATTCCCGCACCGCACTTCTGTGTCAACGTCGTCGTCACGACGTACTTGTAGTTCTTCTTCATCCCCGACAGCTTCTTCAGCACCCCCTCGCAAATGTTCTCGCTCCAGGCGTCCACCTGCGCAGAGGGGGGAGGGCGAATATGGTTCGGGCGCGAATCCCGGTCCCGGAGGCACATCGGGCAGGTATCGCCGTAATGACAGGAGGCACCGGCACAAAAGCGGCGCCAAGCAAGTGCGCGCGGGCACTAGACCAGCCTCATCCCCCTATGCAGGCCTCACGAGCGCGAACTCCCAGGGCTCCACATGCGCGACATGCAAGCGCTCCCATGGCCCCGATAAGGGGCCGATACGACGCCATCCCGGGCATCGTGGTGATGTCTCGATGAATGTCCGGAAACACGTCGTGGGGTACCGAGAAGGTGCCTTTCCGCGTCGCTGCCGCGAGACAAAGGACGCACCTTCCTCAGGCTGAACACGTTCTCCCCTAGTACGCTCGTGAGCACCTCCGTCACCGCCTGGTGGACATCCATCTGGTCGAGCTCATCGTACGCGTTACCGAAGTCGCCCATCTCGCGTCTCCCGCCCTGCCTATCCGCCGCTTCCGGTGACTCGTGTGAGTTCGGTGCCCCTAGGCTTTGGGTTCCCGGCCTCTGGCTGGTGGGATTCTCTGATGAAGCGCGTCGACGTGTCACTCTCGCGCGAATTTCCCGGGGCGCGGCGCAGGCGGGCCCTAAGAGGCTACCGAGCGACGACAGCGGCGCTTTATGGCTTGGCCAGAAAACATGAAACGAGTCCAAGGCGCGAGGCCCCGCCCGCCTTCCCCCCCCCTTCTTGGGCGGGTGCGGCGATCCGAACTCGCTCCACTTCGGCACTTCATCGCGACGGAACCGGCAAACGATGTCCCTCGCCATGGAAATCTCGCGCATGAGTGCGGGAGGCGAGGAGGAGGCCCTCGGCGAGGAGCTCAACCCCCTGGCGTTCCAGACGGGTGCGTTCATCTTTCCAGCTCCGCCACGCGGCGTGTAAATCATGTTCATGCCGTGTGGCGCGGCTTGAATCCGCGCACATGTCGCAATCGCCCCAGTGCCGCGCTGTCTCCCCTTCCCTCCGTTTTGGTGGCGCGCGGAGGGGCCAACCACCGACACTTCCGCGCAGGGACCTGCTGTATCTTTCCGCGCGCCGCCGCCAATGCGATCCTGCGTCCTTGCCCTCGCAGGCGGCAGCCGCGCCACACCCGGGGAGTCGTCCGGGCGCCTCCTGAAGGACAAGCTCCGCCTCAAGAAGGTCGTCCAGCCCGACGGGCGCGTCAAGTGGGAGCTGCTCCCGATCAAGTCGCAGCTCAGCTTCGACAAGGGGTTCTTCGTGTTCGTCCGGTGAGCGGCGGGACGCCAAGAACCTGCCGCCACGCGCCCGGCGGAGCCGCCAGCCCTGCCCTCCCGCCGGGTGCCCCCCGCGCCCGGGGACACCCCTCCCCTCACCCCCGGCCCCCCCGCCCGCCGATCCCCCGCAGCGCCCTCCAGCTCCTCTCCTCGCGTATCGAGGGCACCATCATGGTGGGCCTCGCGGGCCCCAGCGGCTCCGGGAAGACGGTCTTCTGCGAGAAGATCAAGACCATGATGCCTGGCGCTGCGGTCCTGCACATGGACATGTACAACGACGCGTCCGTGCCCAACCTCGACGGGAACTTCGACGACCCGCGGCTCACCGACTATGGTAGGCGCTCCCCACCCCAGGGCCGTGGCACCCGGGCCGACCGCGCCGGGGACGCGGCCCCGCGGGCACCGCGTCCCCCCCCCCACCGGGGTCCCGGTTGCGGGCCGCCAGAACGCCTCCCCTCCGCCCCCGCGCCCCGCCCCCGCAGACCTGCTGCTGCAGAACATCAAGGAGCTCAAGGACGGAAAGCCCGCCCGGACGCCCATCTACGACTTCAAGACCTCCAAGCGGGTCGACTGGGTGGAGGTGGCCGTCCCCAAGTCGCGCATCGTGATTGTCGAGGGCATCTACGCCCTCTCGTCTCGCCTGCGCCCGCTCCTGGACATGCGCGTGTCCATCACTGGCGGCGTGCACTTCGACCTCGTCAAGCGCGTCCTCCGCGACATCGACCGCTCCGGCCAGACCCCCGACGGCATCATCCAGCAGGTGCGAGGGGCGGCGACGCCCCCCCGCCCCGGGGCCCACCCCCCCCCCGCCACCCGCCCCCGCCACCCGCCCCGCCACGCCCGACCGGGAACCCCTCCCCCCCCCCATTCCCGCAGGTGGCGGATACGGTTTACCCGATGTACAAGGCCTTCATCGAGCCGGACCTCAAGACGGCGCACCTCCAGGTATACAACAACTTCAACCCGTTTTCGGGCTTCATGGAGCCCACCTTCATCCTCAAGTCGGACCGGGCGGTCACGGAGGGCAAGATCCAACAGGTGCTGGGCGGTGCGGAGAGCGTGAAGAAGGAGGAGATCCACACGGTGGACATCTACCTCCTCCCCCCGCACGAAGACCCGGAGACGTGCACGAGCTGGCTCCGCATGCGCAACCGGGACGGCAAGTACCAGCTGATGTTTGAGGAGACGGTGACGGACGGCGACTTCATCATCTCGCCCCGCATCACGTTCGAGGTGTCGGTGCGGCTGCTCGGGGGGCTCATGGCGCTGGGGTACCAGATCGGGACCATCATGCGGCGCAAGACGATCGCCTACTCGCACGAGTCGGGCAAGGGGATGACGGTCAAGATCGACGAGATCGAGAACTTCCCCCGCGCCTGCATCCAGGTCCACGGCCGCAAGCGGGACGAGGTCCGCGCCGCCGGGCGCGAGCTCGGGCTCGAGGGCCACTACATCGCGCGCTCCTACATCGAGCAGGCGCAGTACAACAACCTCACCAAGAACATGGCCATGCTCAGCGAGGACATCCGCCTCACCTTCAACATCGACGAGAACGTCCTGGGCACCAGCCCGCTGGTCCAGAGCCTGTCGTGGGGGTCGTTCAAGCCGATGCCGGGGATGTCGGCGATCGGGGGCGGGCGCAAGCGCGGGGGCGGGGAGGAGGACTCGGACGGCGAGTCGGGCGCCCCGGCCGCGCGGCCGCGCCACCGGCGCGGCTCGAGCAAGCAGCTGGGGGGGCCGCGGGGGTCGGAGGCCGGGTCCGAGATGAGCGGCTTCGAGGGCGGGAACGGCGACGGCGCGGCCAGCTCGGACGGGGAGGAGTCGGCCAGCACCCCCACGGCCTTTGGCGGCCGCATGTCCAAGACCCAGGACGACACGGGCGGCCTCCTCTCCCAGGCCATGGCCAACACCACGCCCCGCCGCGGGGGCGGGCCGGGGGGCTTCGCGGGCCCGTTCGCGGGGGCGGGCCTGCCGCGGGGCATGGGCCAGGGCGCCGGGGGCGACGTGCGGCGGGTCGAGGGCACCCTCGCCAGCCTCAACGAGAAGATGGACAGCCTCCCCGCGCAACTCCAGGACCTGGTCGTGGGCAACGCGGCGCGGCTCGAGGCCGTCTCGGCCGCCATGGCGGAGCTCGCCGCCAAGACGAACGACATGATGGGGACGGTCCAGGCCAGCCTCTCGACGCAGCAGGCCATCCTCTCGAAGATCGCCCTGCAACAGGAGGGCCTCGCCGCCAGCGTGGGCGCGAGCCTGGCCACGCCGCGCCCGAGCGTGTCGGGGGGGGCCACGCCCGGATCCCTGCGCCGGGGATCCCTCATGATGCCCCGGCCGGCCTCCGCCGCCGACGTCCCGGCCCCCCGGGAGGAGCCCCCGGCCCCATCCGGGCTCGCCGGGCTCTCTGCCGGGGAGTGGGGCATGCTCGGCGCGGCGGCTGCCGGCGTCGCCGCGCTGGCGGGGATCCTGGGGCACAGGTTCGCGACTCGGTAGGGCGGGCGCCCTCGGCTCCCCCCTCCCCTGTGTCGCCCTCCCCCAATAGCGCCCTGCCAGGCCTTGCTGTTCAAAAGGGAACAACCCGCCCCCCCCCCTCGCGACCCCGCGGCCGGCAGCTGCAGTACTAT
>Ga0181583_10004498_pt1 | contig 10215 bp, 10 predicted proteins | sample 071ome_31_FD_132461 | JGI IMG/M metagenome (GOLD analysis project Ga0181583, IMG submission 132461) | Coastal salt marsh microbial communities from the Groves Creek Marsh, Skidaway Island, Georgia - 071405CT metaG (megahit assembly) | ecosystem: Environmental > Aquatic > Marine > Intertidal... | reverse complement strand
CCCAAAACCAATCCCACATCCATGGCAAGACCGATGTATTTGTTTTTTTGCGCTGCTTTGAATTCGCGATACATGCTTGCATCAAGCGCGACGATCAGCATCATGGCGAAAAAGACGGGGGGATAAAAATATTCTGTCGTAAACCCAGAAATGCGCAGAAACTTCACACCCGTCAATTCACGCAGGCTGTCTTGCAAACCATGGATTTCCGGAAGCGTATTTATCATCCCAACGATAACCAGAGCAAACGCCAGTATCGCGGCGATCTTCTTTCCGATTGGCATTCGCCGATCAGACGTCATGATCTCATCATTCATCACATACTCTTATGCTGAGTGGACCTCCGTTTTTAACGGAGATCCAGATTCATTTGTGTCTTATGATTTTAGGCAGTCTGCGACTGTATAGCCTGCATCCTCATACGCGCGCACTGCGCTTGGGTGCATTTTCACTTGTACCGCGCCACACGCCCCTTGGGATTTGCCGTCAACATCACCAAATGTAAGACCAAGATACGGCCCCATTGGTGATCCTGAGAAAAAGCGATCCTTCGATTTTAGAAAGGTCGACACGATGTTATAGACAAGCTCGTCATCCATGTTTTTGGAAACAACTTGGCCAAATGCAGTGGAATAAGAATCAAACGTATCGTCATCCGTTACAATCGTGATGTCGTTCCCCGCATAGGCCGCGCGATATTCATCAACAGGAAGAGAAAATGGCGCATGCCCCGGCGCAGCGACGATTTGTTGCCCCAGTTCACTGGTATACAAATCCGATGGAATATCGTACATTGTAACAGCCCCTGCTGCGGCGTGCTGAATTTCACGACCTGATGGCAAACCATTGGGAACAGTCCATGCATCAACGCCACCGCCTGTGACTGTTGGGGTCATGTCGTTCCATTGTGTCTGAACGCCCTCATATCCTTCGCCATCTTTGAGACCTGACAAAAGCTGGATCATTGCCCGCCCCGATGTCAACGCTGCCCCGCGGGGTGGTCCGTTCCAAATGCGCAAACCATCAAGTTTGCGGATGTCTTTCACGGGCTTGGAATTGTAATAGGAAAATGTCTGATGCGATCCCGCGTGGAAAAAGATAACCCGCAGGTTTTCAGCCAATTCAGCACCTTTTTCAGGACCAACACCGCTATAAGCACCGATACCTTTGGACAAAAGGAAAGGTAAGATCAATGGCGCTGGCGTCATATCCAAGCGGCCCTCGGCAACAGCTTGGACCGAATTTGTCAATGTCGCGCCTTCGGTGATTTGCATTGTCGCAACACCCGCGGCATCAAGAACGGCGGCCAATGTTGTGTCAACATAATGTGGTGACGATCCGGGTCCTGATGTTTCAGATGTCAAAGTCGCTTGGGCAAAACCGAAAGCAGGAACACAGGCCACTGCGGCCCCGATAATGAATGAACGTAGCATATTTCCTCCCATTGTGCGCATGAAGAACGCTTATTATGGACTCAAGTGTAGCAAAATTAAGTGACTTGTCACGGATTTTTTTTTCCGCTTTAATCCGACCATGGAAAGGAAACGCGCTATGGCAGACAATATACCAGATAAAGAACGGCTTGATGTGCGTCGTCGTCATGAAACCGCAAACATCTTTTCGCGCTTGCCTGCGACCTATGCTGCGTCGCGGATGCAGGGGCAGAGGCTTTTGAAAATTGGCGGGTTGTCCATTGTCGAATGGCGTATTCTTTGGGATGTTCTAGAAGCGGGGCCGATTACGATCCGGGATCTGGCCGAGTTACAGCGTGCCGATCATTCACAAATCAGCCGCGTGTTGCCCAAAATGTCTGCGGCGGGATGGATTGAACTTCAACGCGATAAAAACGATGGCCGACAGACCCTGATATCACTGACGAAAGAGGGCGTTGCCGCCTATGAACGCGCAGCGCCCATTATGGCCAAGCGGCGCGCGGCATTCCGGAAATACTTTACAGAAGACGAAATCAAACTGTGGCTAGATCTGTTGGATCGTTTTGACGTCTTTTGCCAGCTCAGTGTCGAGGATATCTTGGACACCGAATGATCATGGTTGTAACACAGCCGCCATCCATTCAGACAAAAAGTTCTTGCGCTTGATCGGATCGACATAAACCAACAAACCCGGATCCAATCTGATGGGTTTTTGATGCGGCCGCGCGATCAAGCTTTCTTCGGAAATGCGGGGCAGTTTGGCCAGTTCATCAATGCTTTTCTGTCCTGCATCAGAAACCAAATAATCCAAAAACACCGCCGCATTGTCGGCGTGCGTGGCCGAGACGGGAACCAATGCAGTACGCAACAAAATATGGGTAAAATCGCGAAATTCGACCAACTGCACATCGGAATTGCCAGACAAATGCGCCATGGCATAGGACCCAACGACATTATAGGCCACCGCAATCTTGCCGGTTTTGACATCATCAATCATTGCGGACGAGGTGGTGTATAATTGCACCCTCAACCCCCCCATGATTTCCGCCAATCGCCAAAATGTATCGGAATACCGCGCGTCTTGGGATGCAAACAGATATCCCGCACCCGATCGAACCGGATCATAGGTTCCCAACTTGTTGCGGAATCTGTCTGGGTGTGTCCGCAAGATTGCAGCAAGGTCTGCGCGCGTCTGCGGAATGCCCAACCCAGCAAACGCATCCCGATTTAGAACGGCCACAACAGGTTCTTGGGCAATCGCAACCAAGACATCGCGCCATCGCGCCCAATTGGGAAGCGCGCGTATTGCGGCGGATGACACAGGTTGGGCAAATCCATCATTCGCAAGCTTCATCTGAAGATCCATGGCAGACGAAATCACAATGTCATAACTGTTCTGTTCGGTCCCGATTGCGTCAAAGACATCTTGGGTATTTGCGGTACCATACTCGATCCGAAAGTCCGGCGCGGTTTCCAAAAAACCTTCGATCACGGGGGCGATGATATCGGTGTCGATTGTTGACAAGACGCGCACCAAACGCGGGCCGTTTCCGAAATCCCTTTGTTCTTCGATTGTGATCGCGGCAACCGCAGCGGAGAAGTTTACAAAGAATATGATGGCAGCGATAAAGATGCGCATGCGCCCCCTCCGTCTCGGTCGGTAAGTGTGAATTTGCCCTTTAACGCACGCGCCACTTCGGACACGATTGTTAGCCCTAAACCCGTCCCGACAACACCGCTTGCGTTGTTTCCCCGCACGAACCGCGGGATCAACTCATATCCTGCTATCCCGCCCAAGCCGACTCCGCGGTCAAGCACAAGGATTTGTCCAAATCCTTCCCCTTGCGACAGACGAATATCGATATCGGAGTGTGCGCCCGAATACTTTACCGCATTATCCAACATATTCCGCAGGGCGGTTTCAATCATGATCGGATCCCCCAAAACACACACATCATATTTCGGGATCACACAAAAGATGCGAACATCCCGCAAGGCGGTGGTTGGACGAAAGGCATCGGCGATATCTGTCACCAATTCATTCAATACAACAGGCTGATAGGACCGCTGATCGGTACGATACGAAACGGCTGCTTGATCCAACATTTGACTGGCGGATCGCGCACTGTCATCCACAGCACGAATAGATGCACGCAGGCGGTCTTTTAAAACTGGATCGTCGGTTTCGGACAGCGCCAATTCCAAGGTATTTCGCAACGTGGTTAACGGGGTTCTAATACGATGCGCGGCTTCGCCGATAAAGGTTTCTGTACGGCTCAATGCATTGGCCAATCGCCCGATGAACCCATTGATCGACCGCACAAAGGGCCGCAATTCGGGCGGCATTGGCCGTGTCACCGGGCGAAGATCTTGGGGCCCCCGACGTGCAACCGCATCCCCCAATGATGCGATGGCTTGCAACACAAGCCATGTGGCCAACATGCCAAACACAGCGGCAATTGTGAAAAACCCGATCCCTAGTAAAACAGCACGGGGTGTCATCTGCGTCATGATCGCGGCCTTTGCACTTTGGGTTTGCCCCAAGATCACCGTGACATCAACCATGCTGCCTTGGATCAAAAATTGCCGCGTATCTGATGCAAATCGGACCGCATCATTCCGATATGGGGCCGAATAGAAATCGGCAGCCAACGTTGCCGATTGTGTAGTCGGCAAAGGTAAATCTTCGTACCCCGTGACCGTCGTTTCCCCAACCATAACCCGATAAAACACACGGTCCTGCCCCAATGACCCCAGAATTGAAAACGCTGTATAGGGAATATCGACAGAAACCCCATCATCAGATGCGCGGATTTCGTCCAAAATCACCTGCGTCGCGGCACCCAAAACATTGTCATGCGTGGCCTCAACCGCTTGGTTCACAAAGGTGCGCACAGACAAAAACAACAGCGCCGCCAAAATGGCAGAGGTCACCATAAGCGACACCAAAAGTTTGGTTCGGATCGATCCTGACGCGGAAAACAATTTCTTCATGATGCGGTCAACCGATATCCGATGCCGCGTATTGTTTCGATGCGTGTTTGTCCGCCTTCGATTTTCTTGCGCAAGCGGGCGATATAAACCTCGACTGCGTTTTCACTGATATCATCCGAGGATGAGAAAAGACGATCCACCAGCTGGGCCTTGGAAAAAACATGTTCAGGATTGGCGATGAAAATTTCAAACAGCCTAAGTTCACGATTGCGCAATTCGCGGTTATCGCCTGATACCGAAACGGTTGCGGTCGCAGGATCATAGGTTAAATCCAAAAATGATCGAAGATTGACAGACGCCCCTTGTTGGCGGCGCAATACAGCACGCACGCGTGCCTCAAGTTCTGTGAAATCAAAAGGTTTGGTGATGTAGTCATCGGCACCGGTATCCAAAAGCGCGACGCGGTCACTGACCGCAGAACGGGCTGTCATCACGATCACCGGTGTGGCATGTTTTTGGGCCCGAAAGGTTGATAAAAAATCACGTCCGTCGCCATCGGGCAGCATGATATCCAAAAAGATCACATCATATTGCGCAACCGCCAAATAATCCCACGCAGACCCCAAGGATGGCGCCCAATCCGTCGCGTGCCCGTCGATCTTTAATCGGTCCAATACAGTTTGGGCCAGATCGGCATTGTCTTCGACCAACAAAAAACGCATTTCCACCCAACCGATTTTTTATGTCGTGACAGGTTAGTGTCAGGTTCATCAAGAATCAATACGCCCGTGACCGAGGGGACAAACCCCAAACGGCGTATCAAGGGAGAATTCCATGACTTCAAAAATTCACACATTGTTGGCAAGCGCAGCGTTTGCCGTGATTTCAACAGCATCCTTCGCAACCGAATGTATTGCCCCCGCAAACCCGGGTGGTGGTTGGGATTTCACATGCCGCCAAATCGGTAAAATCCTGTATGACATCGGCCAAGTCCCCAACCCTGTCCAAGTCACCAACATGGCAGGTGGCGGCGGTGGTCTGGCCTATAACCACGTTGTGAGCGAGCGGAACACAGACAACGATTTGATCGTCGCAGCATCCCAAGCGACAGCAACACGTTTGGCGCAAAACGCATTTGCAGGCATGACAGCTGACCAAGTCCGCTTTGTTGGCGCAATCGGTGCTGATCCAGGTGTTATTGTTGTTGGTAAAGACAGCCCATTTCAAAGCCTAAACGACATGGTCAATGCGATCAAAGCAGATCCAGGTTCTGTTGCCTTTGCGGGCGGTTCAGCGGCTGGTGGTTTTGACCATCTAAAAGTTTTGATGATCCTAAAGGAAACAGGGTTCACCGATATCCGCAAAGTGAAATACATCGGCGTTGATGGTGGTGCAGATGCGATCACGCAAACGGTCGGTAACTTTACCCAAGGGATGACAGGCGACATGTCTGAAATCGTTGGTTTCTTGAAATCTGGCGAAGTGCGTGCATTGGCGGTTCTGACCGAAGAACGCGTTCCAGGCTTTGAAGATATCCCAACTGCCAAAGAACAAGGCATTGACGTTGTTGCCGTAAACTGGCGCGGTCTGTACGTGCCAAAAGGCATCTCTGACGCGGATTTCGAAGCGTGGGGCAACAAGATCAAAGCCGTCGCAGAAAGCCAAGAGTGGAAAGACGCAATGGCCGCGAACGGTTTGGCACCGTTCACCAAAGTTGGTGGCGATTTCCAAAGCTGGGTTGACGGTGTGATTGCTGACACTGTCGTTTTGTCCAAAGAGATCGGTGTCATCCAGTGAAACTAAGTGATCGTCTTTTTGGACTGATCGCAACAATCGGAGCGCTTGCCTATGGGGCAGGCGCTTTGGGAATCCAGACAAGCTTTATGTCAGATCCAGTTGGATCCAAAACCTTTCCCCTAATGATTGCGACAGTCGCGTTTTTGTGTGGCATTGTCATGATGTTGAAACCTGACGACGAACCCGAATGGCCCGTCGCGCGGTCCATCGGCGCGTTGATCATCTGTGCGGCCGTGTTGGTCGGCTATGCTTATGCATTGAAACCAGGTGGTTTCTTGGTCCCAACCGCGTTGGCGTCAGGTATCTTGAGCTTTCAAATTTCGGGCAAGCCAAAGCTGGCCGTAATCACGGGCGTGTCTTTGTCGGTTGGCCTGTTTGTCGTTTTCAAATTCGTGCTTGGCCTCAGTTTATTCGGACTGCCCCGTTGGTTGATGGGGTAAGGAGAGTTTGATGGAAATCATAAACAACTTGTATCTGGGCTTTTCTGTAGCTCTATCGCCATACACATTGATGCTTGCCGTGATCGGGTGCTTCATCGGCACAATCGTTGGCGCGCTTCCGGGTCTGGGCCCGTCAAATGGTGTGGCCATTTTGATCCCGATCACCTTCACAATGGGGCTTGATGCGACAGCGTCATTGGTTCTTTTGACCGCGGTTTATTATGGGGCGATGTATGGCGGGCGGATCAGTTCTATTTTGCTGAACATTCCAGGTGATGAACCTGCGATGATGACGACACTTGATGGATATCCCATGGCGAAAAATGGCCGCGCAGGCGATGCATTGGTGATTTCTGGCGTCGCATCGTTTGTAGGGGCGTTGCTGGCCACACTTGCGCTTGCCATCGTTGCACCAAGCTTGGCCCGAGTTGCCTATCTGTTTGGGCCTGCAGAATATTTCGCGCTGTACCTGCTTGCGTTTTGTACATTGGGCGGCGTTGCGTCGAAAAACCAAGCCAAGGCCGCATTCGCGTCTTGCGTCGGGCTTGGCATCGCAATGATCGGTGTTGATCACACAACGGGTATGACGCGCTATACGGGCGGCAATCTTCATCTGATGGACGGCATCGATTTTCTGGTTGCGATTGTCGGTCTGTTTGCGGTGTCAGAAGTGTTCTTTTTCATCGAAAGTCACGGCAAAGATTCATCGCTTGGCGTAAAATTGGGTAAAGTCACCATCCCATGGAAAGACATCTTTCACACCCGTTGGACAATGCTGCGATCTTCAATCGTGGGATTTCTGGCTGGTGTTCTTCCGGGTGCGGGGGCATCGCTTGGATCCTTCTTGACCTATATGATGGAAAAATCCATCGCGGGAAAACGCGAAGAATTTGGCACAGGCGTCGCCAAAGGCGTTGCAGCCCCAGAAGCGGGCAATAACGCAGCCGCGGGCGGTGCGTTGGTTCCGATGTTGACCTTGGGCGTTCCAGGATCGGGGACAACGGCGGTCTTGTTGGCGGTTTTGATGACACTGAACATCACGCCTGGGCCGACCTTGTTTGCAGATCGCCCTGATGTGGTATGGGGATTAATCGCATCGCTAATCATTGCGAACTTTGTCCTGTTGTTTATGAACGTGCCCATGATCAAAGTATTCGTTCGCATCCTGCAAGTTCCTCCTGCGATCTTGTTACCTGGCGTGACGATGGTGTCATTCGTCGGTATCTATTCACTAACTGGCAGCTACTTTGATTTGCTGTTGATGACGGTGTTTGGCATCGTGGGATATGTGTTTCGCAAGCTGGATATCCCAACTGTGCCTGTCATTCTGGGCATCTTGTTGGGGGCCAATATGGAAAACAACTTGCGCCGCGCGATGGTATTGTCTGACGGGGATTGGACCTATCTGTTTTCGTCTGGCATCGCGATCACGCTTTGGGTTGCTGCGATTGCAGGGTTTTTAGCACCGTTCTTTGTGCGGAACTTTTTGAAAAAACCCAGCAGACCGAGTGATGCACAATGACACGCGTTTTGGTTCCTGCCGGAGCGCTTGGTCTAGGGTTTGACCAAGACGCCCTAGATCGTGGGGTGGCGATGAAACCTGACATCATCGCAATCGACGGAGGATCCACCGACAGCGGCCCCGCCTATCTTGGGCGGGGCGTTTCAAAATATTCAACCGCATCAACCAAGGCCGAGTGGGCAAAGTTGATTGATGCGCAACAAAAGGCACATTGTCCGCTGGTCATTGGCACTGCGGGGACCTGTGGTGCCAATTCAACGGTGGATTGGCTCTTTGAGATTACATGTGAAATTCTGGCCGAACGAAACGCAACGGCAAAGATCGTGCGGCTATATTCGCAACAGCCTGCGGATCGGATCATAACCGCGCTGGACAACGGCACGCTCACGCCGCTTGCCGGGGCGCCGCATATCGATGCGACAGTCATTGGCGACTGTTCAAACATTGTCGCCTTGGCTGGGGCAGAACAAATCCAAGCGGCCTTAGCGATTCATCCCGATATCATCATCGCAGGGCGCACCACAGACACCGCGATTATTTCCGCCCTACCCCTGTTGAACGGTGATAATGCGGGGGCGGCGTGGCATGGGGCAAAGATTGCCGAATGCGGCGCGCTTTGTTCGACGCATCCGATGTCAGGCGTCGTCATGGTTGATTTTGACGCCACAGGGTTCACGATTGAACCGCTCAGCGCTGGGGCAATCTGCACGCCCCAGACTGTATCAGCGCATATGTTATACGAAAACACTGATCCCTTTTGTCTTTACGAACCGGGCGGGTATTTGGATGTGACAGGCGCACAATATATCCAACACACAGATACAGCTGTTCGCGTCGAAGGTTCGGTTTGGACGCGCACTGACCCCTATACCGTCAAGCTCGAAGGTGCGCGCTGCGCAGGGTTCCAAACCGTCAGCATTGCGACACTGCGCGACCGTCGTTACGTGGAAAACAGCACCGCATGGTGCGCGGATATCATTTCACGTCTTAGACATGACATCGCCCAGCGCACCAAATTAAACGACGGTGAATATCACATCGAATTGCGCCAAATCGGGCGGGACAGCACATTAGGTGCCTTGGAAACAGATCACACCACCCCTGCCGAAGTGGGGATCATGGGCATCATCACGACCCAAACCCAAGCCCAATCCACCGAGATCGCCAAGATGCTCAACCCCTATCTTTTGCATCACCCGCTGACACCAGACGAACCGATGCCAACCTTTGCATTTCCCTTTTCCCCGCCAGAAATGGAACGCGGACCGATATATGAGTTTTGCCTAAACCACATCATGGCCATCCAAGATCCAATGTCCTGTTTCGAAATGGTGGTTACACATGTCTAATCTGGGGGATCACGTCACAAAAATAAGGTCCAAAAATGCAGGGCCATTTTGGGTAACGATAGATATTTTTTGCGGATCGGCAGAGACATATGCATGGTGCTGCGGCATTTTGGACACCAATGCCGTGGCCGCCCTGTACCAAACGCCTGCAAAGGATGTATTGCGGTTCGATATTGCCGCATTAAACGTAATAAAATTTAGCTTTCCGCGCCCCACGATCCAAGGCGCACTCCAAGACCGCGATATGCATGGCGCGGCTTGGGCGACGCTTCTTGAAACGCTGGAGGTTGAACGCAGCTAAACCTTTCGCTATCGTGGTTTATGAGCAACGGTATGAAAGTGCGCATTATGAAAATTCTCTTGATAGAAGATGACGCAGATGTCGCCGCTTATATCGTTAAAGCGATGAAAGAAGTCGGGCATGTCATCGATCACGCAAATAACGGAAAAGATGGTCTTTTTCTGGCGACCACTGAAGAATATGCAGTGCTCATCGTTGACCGGATGTTACCAAAGCTGGATGGTTTGACCATTGTCAAAACGCTACGCGGATCTGGCAATACAACGCCTGTCTTGATCCTGAGCGCTCTGGGCGAAGTGGACGATCGCGTTATGGGATTGCGATCCGGTGGCGACGATTATTTGGTGAAACCTTTCGCCTTTACCGAACTGTTGGCAAGAATTGAAATTTTGGCACGTCGAAATCGCCAAAACGAAGGTGCGCCCCAAACCAAGATTGT
>Ga0181583_10004491_pt1 | contig 10227 bp, 12 predicted proteins | sample 071ome_31_FD_132461 | JGI IMG/M metagenome (GOLD analysis project Ga0181583, IMG submission 132461) | Coastal salt marsh microbial communities from the Groves Creek Marsh, Skidaway Island, Georgia - 071405CT metaG (megahit assembly) | ecosystem: Environmental > Aquatic > Marine > Intertidal... | reverse complement strand
CGGCGCACCGTGCGGAGGGTGACGATGGGCGATGGCGAGCCATCGGCTCGACGGAACTCCTCGGGGAAGTCCAAGATGCCCCGGACATCGGCGCCACGGAAGGCGTAGATGGCTTGATCGGGATCCCCGACAGCGACAATCGACGATCCCGGTCCAACGATCCGCTTCAGTAGCTCTACTTGCAACGGATCGGTGTCTTGGAACTCATCGACGTAGATGGACCGGAATCTCGCGTGCACGTCCGCCCGCACCGCAGGGTCTCCCGCCCGCAGGACGGCCCGGTGCATAAGTTCCGCGTAGTCCATAACGTTCTGCAGGACCATCACATCTTCTTCTTGCTCCGCAATATCTGCGACGGCACGCCACTCAGGGCGCCCAACCTCGTCGGCGATCGACCGCAGGCGGGCTGGGCTGATTTCCCGCTCCCGCATCCGGGCGATGAGCACACGGACCTCGGCCGCGAACCCCTGGGTTCCGAGCGCCTCGCGAAGTCCTTCGGGCCATTGGACAGTGCCGTCTTCCAGGCTGCCGCGGATCAATTCGCGGATCCGCTGATCCTCTTCCGCACCGGACAGCAGCCGTGGCGGGTCGAGGTACTCCTCATGCGAGGAGTGGGATCGGACGAGTCCGTAGGCGAAGGAGTGGAAGGTGGCGACCTGCGGCAGCAAACCCCCGCCGATCCTGGCGGCGACTCGGTCCCGGACTTCATCTGCCGCTCGCCGCCCGAAGGTAAGGACCAATACCTCGCTCGGGGCTTGACCTTCCTCCAGGCGAGCCACCACCGACTCCACGATCGTGGTGGTCTTGCCGGTACCCGGACCCGCGAGGACCAAGAGCGGACCTTCGCGATGCTTCACCACCATCTGCTGCTCGGCGTCCAGGACCGGCGCCTGCACCCTGGGCAGGGGCGAGAGGTCCAACCGGGCGCGCACCGTCCATGAATACCACCGCGATGTGACACCATCGGTCGGTGAGCGACGACACGCGGGCGCAGGATCAGCCCCCCGACGAATCGACGCTTCGCACCGAGTTCACCATCGCCGGCCCACTTCCGGTGGCGGACCTGCCCGATCCGTCTGGTCCTCCGACTGATCTGCGGGCTGACGCCCTGGCCGATGCCGGAGCACTCGGCTCGGGTACGTCGACTGGCGCCGACGGGGTCACGGCCGCGGGCACCATAGTCATCGAAGACGGGGTGATCCCCCGAAGGCTGCGGCGTCCGCTCGATCTCGCGCGCCTGGCCCTAGCGCTAGCCCTGGCCGCCGCGGCGGTCGCCCTTGGCTGGTTCGCGACCGGGACAACCAGCGGCCTTGAACAAGACCTCGTCGGCGGCGCGCGACTTCTGCCCGACCCCGTCGTCCTGGTCATCAACGTCATCGGCGGTATCGGCACGCTGGCACTCCCGATCGCCGGTGCGATCGCGTTGATCATCCGCCGCCGCGTTCGTCAGTTGTTCGACGCGCTCGTCGCGCTCCTCATCGCCGCTGTGTTGCTCACCGGGGCGTCGGTCATCGTGTCTGAAATCGCCGACCCCCGACTCCTCGTCGCCCTCACGGGTTCGACCGACCCGGGTAACGCCGCCACCACCCCCATCCTGGGCGGCCTCCTTGCTTTCATCACGGCATCGCGGCTCATGAGTCGACGCCCGTGGAACGTGCTGTCCGTCGTGGTCATGGGTTCCCTCATCATCGTGGCTATCCTGAGCGTCACCATCGCCGTGGCCGGGCTCGCCGCGTCCTTGATGGTCGGCTGGGCCATCGGCCTCGCCGTCCGGTACGCACTCGGAATCCAAACCACCCGGCCTAGCGGAGCCGAAGTCGCCGAGGCGCTCGACCGCGGTGGCCTACCTGTGACCATGCTGCGCGCCCAAGAATCAACAAACCGCGGGCGCCGCTATATCGCCACGAGCCGAAGCGGCCAGCTTCTCCAGGTAACCGTGCTCGACCGCGACCTCGAGGGCGCCGGCCTCCTTCGAGCGGTGTGGACGTCCTTACGTCTTCGCGAGGAACCGGGCAACTCCGCCTTCAATATGCGTCGGGCGCTCGAGCACGCCGCGCTTGTCTCCTACGCCGGTGAAGCGGCCGGCGTCCCCGAACCCCGTCTGCTCCTGGCATCCGAAGTCGGGCCAGACTCGTGCGTACTCGCCTATCAGCACATCGAGGGCACACGGTTCGCAGAACTCGACAATGTCACCGACGACGATCTGCGCGGGGCCTGGCGGGCGGTGCGGACGATGCACGAGCATCAGATTTCCCACCGCTCGCTGAACGCCGAACACCTCCTGCGTGCCGGCGACGGCACCGTCTGGGTGATCGGCCACGACACCGGTGGGGTAGCCGCCAGTGACGTCTCGATGCGTATAGACGTCGCCGAACTCCTGTGCACCCTGGCGATGCTCACCGACGTCGAACGCGCGGTTGCAACGGGCAAGGCGATCCTCGGTCTCGATGGCATCGGCCGCGCCCTGCCCGCTCTCCAACCCGTCGCCCTCTCTCGTGCCACTCGAAGCCAACTGCGAAAGCACAAGGGACTCATCGTGTCCTTGCGTGACCGCCTCGTGGAGATACGGCCGGGTGCAGACGAGGAGACGATCCAATTCGAGCGCGTGAAGCCGCGCACTTTGATCATGGTGGTCGCCGGCACGATCGCCGGTTATGTACTGCTGTCACAACTCGCGCAGGTCGACCTCGCCACACTGATCACCAGTTCCGACTGGCGATGGATCGCAGCGGCGATCCTCTTCAGCCTGCTGACCTACTTCGGTTCGGCATGGTCCCTCTCAGGTTTCGTTCCCGAGAAACTCCGCCTCACGCGAACCCTGATGGCCCAGATCGCCGGTGACTTCGCAACACTCGTATCGCCTCCAACTCTTGGCTCGATCGCGATCAACGTGCGCTATCTCCAAAAGTCCGGTCTCCACCCAGCGCTCGCCGCAGCGAGCGTCGGTGTTTCCGGTGTCATGACCTTCGTCGTCCACATCCTGTTGCTCCTTGGCTTCGGCGTCGCAGCAGGAACGGCAGCGGACTTCACCTTCGATCCGCCGCGCGCTGCCGTGATCATCGTCGCGAGCATCGCCGTGCTTGCGCTCGCGCTGCTCGCCGTTCCTCGGGTCCGCAAGGAGATTACGAGGCGAGTGCGTCCGCTCATCAGGGAAGTGGTTCCGCGCCTGGTGACTGTCGCACAGCGGCCCCTGAAGTTGCTGGAAGGCATCGGCGGCATCCTGCTGCTGAACCTCAGCTACATCGCCGTACTCTTCGCCTGCGTTGCGGCCTTCGGCGGCTCGATGAGCATTGCACTTGTTGCCGTTGTCTATCTCGCCGGCGCGACCATTGGCCAGGCAGCTCCCACCCCCGGTGGTCTAGGCGCTGTGGAGGCTGCTCTGTCCGCAGGTCTTACAGCGGCTGGCCTCGATGCCGGGACTGCGGTCTCGGCCGTCCTGCTGTACCGACTCATCACGTTCTGGGCTCCCACGATTCCCGGCTACTGGGCCTTCACCAAGCTCACCCGTGACGGCCTGCTCTAGCGCGCGTTGTCGGCCTATCCCTGCCATGCTGCCGCCATGAGCGAAGACAAAGTGGTCGTTACCCCGCTGCCCGATGGTCCGAACCAGGTTGCCGGGGGCGTCGTCGTGAAGGACGCCGACGGAAACGTCATCAAGGAGGCGGAGACCGTCTACCTATGTCGCTGCGGATTCAGCGAGGGCAAGCCCTTCTGCGACGGATCGCACAAGAAGCACGGCTGGACGTCCAACTAGAACGACGCCTACCCCTAGACCGAGCCTCCACCGTCGGCTAAGTTCTCCGCATGGCTCTTTACACCTGCCCCAGCTGCGAAATGTCCGTCAACACCACCTGCGGTGCCTGCGACGCCCCCCTCGTGGATGACGTTCTCGTCAAAGACGACGGCGCTTCGGTGGCCATTTCGGTTTGCCCGAACGGTCACGGCAAGATCAAGTCGCCAATGTGCTGCGGCACCGACATGACCTGCAGCGTCTGAGGCAGTCACCTGCGGACGCGCTCGTCCGTCTAACTCACCGGTGGGTGACCGCCGCAACGGTGGCAATCGCGGTTCTCGCGGTCGTGTGGTTCTTTCTCGGATCCGCGTCGCTTTCCGCGGCCATCGGGCGAGGAACGTTCTCCCCGGCCGCCCTGGCGATCCTCGGTGTGCTCACGATGGCCAACCTGGGCCTGCTGATTCTGGCGGCAGTTGCCAACCGTTCGTCGAGACGGGCTTTGCGGGCTTTCGTCGTCGGTGTTCTTGGTCTCAACGCGGTAGTCAGTATCACCGACCAGGTGGGACCCGCCGATGTTCTCTACCTTCTGTTGACGGTTGCGGCTCTACTGATGGTCGTCCTCGCGTGGCGCCACCGCCCCCGGGAATCTCGGCTGAGCCCCTAGACGACTTCGTGCAGAACCCGGACCGTCGAACCTTCGTGGGCGATACGGAACGGTTCGAGTTCGTCGTCCCACGGGGTGCCAATGAGCCGATCGATCTCTTCGGCGATGTTGGTTCCGTCGTCGGCCCGCGCTCCCACGAGCAGGTTACGGAGACGATCCTCGTGCACCAGAACATCACCATGGGAACCGATGCTGCCGCGGAAGAGCCCGAGGTTCGGGGTAACGGCATAACGCTCCCCTTCGCTGCTGGTGCCGGGATCCTCCGTCACTTCGAAGCGGACGGTCGAGAACGCAACCAAGGCACTCGCGATCCGCGATGCCGTTCCCGCAGGGCCATGCCAGATGATTTCGGCGCGCACGTGACCGGGTGCCACCGGTTGGGGTGCCCAGTCCACATCTACCGTCGTCGCAAACACCCGAGCCAATGCCCATTCAAGGTGAGGGGCTACCGCGGAGGAGCAGGAATGCACGAACAGAACGCCACGCGCCTGGACAGCGTCAACTGTCGCGCCCGCACGCGCACTTGTCCGATCGTCACTTCGGACGTCAATTACGACCGTCATATTCGCCTCCCGGTGTCGAGGGTCGCCTTCCCCTGCGTCCTGACTCCGGTGTGGCCTGTCGGATAAGGATAACCCGCGAAGGCCAAGAGCGGTACAGTTCCCTGCGCGCCACGCGGAAATGTACGGGGCGCAGGACAAGGACCAGGCGGCTGAATGTCGCCATCGTGGAGGAGGAACTATGGCCCTGGCCACCCCGGCACCGGCGGTACTCGCTGATTACGTCGCCCGGACGAAGGTGGCCACCGTCGCCCTCGTGCTCGGCGGCGCGGCCATCGTGGGAGTCTCTGCTCAGGTAGTCATCCCGCTCCCCTTCACGCCCGTTCCCCTCACGCTGCAGACCTTCGCGGTGCTGCTTGTGGGTGCCGCTCTTGGAACGTGGCGGGGCATTGCCTCGATGGTCGTCTACGCCGCGGCGGGAACAGCAGGCATCCCCTGGTTCTCCGCCGGCTCCTCGGGCTGGCAAGGCGCAAGTTACGGCTACATCCTCGGCTTCATCGTCGCCGCCGGCGTGGTAGGTCGCCTGGCCGAACGCGGCGCGACCCGCACTCCCCTGCGTACCGCGGGGCTGATGGTGATCGGCAACTTCGTCATCTACGCCGTGGGCGTCACCTACCTGAAGTTCGCCATCGATGCGAGTTGGGCCACTGCGTTGAGCTTGGGCATGGTGCCGTTCCTGATCGGCGATGCGTTGAAGATCGCCCTTGCAGCCGGTCTGTTCCCGGCCACCTGGCGTATGGTCCAACGCTTCAACTAGAGCGTCGCGAAGACCTCGTCGACCATCTCGTGGGTGGTCGACGGGTGGAGGAAAGCTAGCCGTCCCACTGGCTCGCCCGACCAGGCACTCGGCGTAACGAAGGCCACCTGCTGCTGCAACAGCTGCTGGGACCACCGTTCGTAGTCGGTGAGTACCCATCCGTTTCTCCGGAACAGCACGATGCTCAGATCCGGACGCCGCACAAGTTCCAGGTGGGGGTGCTCTTCGATCTTGGCCGCTGAATAGGAAGCGATGTCTATTCCCGCCTTCACTGCGTCTCGGTAGGCATCCAGGCCGTTGACGGCCATCGAGAACCACAGCGCCATTCCCCGCGCGCGGCGGGGTGTAGTCCGGGACGTGCCTTTGATACCCCGTGGGGTATGTTATCCAGATGTCGAGTATCGATGCCCTTCGCCTGTGGTCGGCGCGGCGATGGATGACGGCTTTCCTCGCCGGACTCGCAGTGGCCGCACTCGTCGCCCTACCGACAGCGGTGATCCCGAACCCGATCTTCGGCCGAGCTATCGAGGTGACCTGGTGGTCGTATCCGGTGGTCATCCTCAGCGGAATCCTCGGCGGGATGCTCATCGCAACGTATATCCGCGAGCCCGGTCAAGAAGAGATAGACAAGGCAGCCAAGGTCGGCACCGTCGGCGGATTCCTGGCCTTCTTCGCCGTTGGCTGCCCGGTCTGCAACAAGCTCGTGTTGCTAGCGCTGGGCGCTTCCGGTGCGATGAGTTGGTTCGCGCCGGTGCAGCCGTTCCTCGCGGTCGCGTCGGTGATCGTGATGGCCTGGGCACTCCACATTCGCCTGAAGGGCATGGCCTCGTGCAAGGTCGCATCACCCGAGGCACTCGGGTCTTCGCTATAAACGTTCCTTGTGACCGATCGATGGATTGTCGCCAGTAGCGGTGGCTTCGTGGGGACCGGCCTGTGGGGCGTGATGCGCCCCGGGCGGATCTTCACCCGAGCCCTCGAGCTTTCCGGCAGTGATCGCCCTCGAGTGCTGTTCATCCTCACTGCATCCGGTGATGATCCGCAGTACCTCGCTGCGATGTACTCCGCCCTCGCCGATACCGACTGCGACGTCGACCACCTTGCACTCTTCCCCCAGCCCAACCGACCGGTCGATGAAGCAATCGACAAGGCCGACGTCGTTTGGGTAGGTGGCGGCAGCGTTGCGAATCTGCTCGCGCTATGGCGCCTGCACGGTGTGGACACCGCGCTGCGCCGTGCCTGGGAGTCCGGCACCGTCCTCGGAGGTGTCAGCGCCGGGTCGATTTGCTGGCACGTGGGTGGCCCGACCGACTCTTTCGGCAAGGAACTCGCGCCCGTCACCGATGCGCTCGGCTTCCTGCCCTACGGCAATGGTGTCCACTACGACAGCGAAGAACAACGACGCCCGCTGCTCCACGAACTCGTTTCTAGCGGAACGCTTCCGGAGTCCTACGCCACCGATGATCGGGTGGCCATCGTCTACCGCGGCACCGAGCCAGTCGAGGTGATCACCGATGTCCCGGACACCGACGCCGCCGCCTACCGCGTCACGATCGGAGAAGACGGCGTGGTCGAGGAGCGCCTCGCACTGGGACCGATCACGAAGTAGTTCAGAAAACGAGCAAAGCGTGACGGGATGACCCCCCTCATTGCCCGACAATCACCCCGGCTTGCTTGCATCGGGCGCGCCAACGCAAAGACTTGGGTAGGTTCATCACATCCGACCATCTCGATCGAGGGAGAAGACATGAAGGTTGATCGACGTTCGTTCCTGATCGGTGGCGCTTCGGCAGCAGCCCTGGCGGCCGCCTCGATAGGCACCGGTTCTTTGGCGACGGCGAACACCAAGGTCTCTCCCGCAGAGGCACTGCGTCGCCTCGAACGAGGCAATACTCGTAGCGCGAACGGCCGCACCGTGCAGCGCAACTACTCCCCTCTCGGCAGCACGCCGGGCAAGGGCCAGCAGCCGTTCGCGGCGATCGTTACCTGCGCTGACTCGCGCACCGTTCCGGACAATATGTTCGACATGACCCCGGGCAATCTGTTCGTAGTTCGAAACGCCGGTAACTCGATCGAGTCGGTGGGCTTGGGCAGCCTGGAGTTCGCAGCCAGCGCACTCGGCGTTTCCCTCATCGCCGTTATCGGTCATACCTCATGCGGTGCCGTTATCGCTACTGAGGACAGCCTCAAGACGGGTGAACTGCCGCCACCGTCGATCGACAGCGTTGTGGAGGCCATCGCCCCGGCCGTCGAGGCTCTTCCCGCCGGCGCCACTACTAACGACGCCATTGCCGCCAATGCGAAGTACCAAGCGCAGCAGATTCAGAATCTGAGCCCGACCATCGCGGAGATGACCGCAGCGGGAACGCTCGGCATCGTCTCGGGCGTCTTCGGGGTCGGCAGCGGTCGGGTCACCTGGCTGCCGTAACTCCCTGGCACAGAACCTGCAGCTGTCGTCACATGAGTAGCAGTCTTGTGACGACAACTGCAGGTTTTGTGCTCAGCGGCGGGGTGGAGTGGCCTCGTAGGTCGCGGCGCCGGAGACGAGGGCGGCCAGAATCACCGCGGGCCACGTCCCCATGATCAGGCCGAGTGGATGCGCCATCGCGAAGGCGGTGGCGTAAACAGCTCCAGCGACGGGGATACGCCAGGGCCAGCCCTTGCGGCCCATCAAGATTGCGGCCACCACACCGAAGGCAACAAGAACCACGCCGGCGATCCACCGGGACACTCCCGCGTTCGCGAGCGCGAAGCCAACGATGAGACCCGCGGCGGGCATGCCCGCGATAACCCAGCGGCGCGCGTCCTGCTGCTCAGCCCAAGCATCTCGAACCGACGCACCGATATCGAACTTCGAGGCCATGGAAGAACTATGCCGCAGCAGTGATTCTCAGGATCGTCTTCTACCCCTGGTCCACGGTCACCGGCACGCCGGAGTGGTAGGAATCCCACGCCGCAATGCCGATCGCTACGGGGGCTCGACCGTCGGCACCGCTGACGGGTGAGGGTCCGCCGTCGCGGATGTATCGCACGAAGGCCTCCCACTCGATGCGGTAGCTATCGGTGTACCGGTCCAGGAAGAAGTACGGCAGTACGCTGCCCTGGCGCTCGGTGGAGGTGTAGACCATCGCGGCATTCTTCATCGGGTTCTCCGACATCGCCATACCGGTTGATCCCAGAACCTCCATGCGCTGGTCGTAGCCGTACACAGCTTGTCTGGAGTTGTCGATGACGGTGATGCAGCCGTTCTCATGGGTCAAGGTGACGACCGCGGTGTCGAGGTCACCTGCTTCACCAATTGCTGGATCGATGCGGACCGCACCGGTGGCGTAGACCTTGGTCACCGGGGAGCCGACAACAAAGCGCGCCATATCGAAGTCGTGGATCATCATGTCTACGAAGATCCCGCCGCTGACCTTGATGTATTCCACGGGCGGTGGCGCCGGGTCACGGCTGGAAAGTCGCGCGATATGCGGCTCACCGACGCGCCCAGAGGCGACCGCCTCCTGCACGGCAGCGTGAGTGGGATCGAACCGGCGATTGAAGCCGACCATGAACGGCACCTGGAACTTCTCAACGGCTGCCAGCGCCTTGTCCACCTCGGCCAGGTCGAGGCTCACTGGCTTCTCACAGAAGATCGCCTTACCGGCAGCGGCTGCCCGCTCGATCAACTCGACGTGTGTGTCCGTGCTGCTGCACACGGCCACGGCATCGACGTCCGGTGATGCAAGCATCTCCTCGACTGTCATCACCGGCACGCGAAGCTCGTCTGCCACCGCTGCTGCCGCTGCTTCGTTGACATCGAAGACGCCAGCAACGGCAGCGCCCTCAATCTCGTTGGCGATGATCTCTGCATGCATCCGGCCGATTCGACCGACTCCGAGCACACCTATTCGAACTGTCACTCTTGCTCCTGACTGGGAGATCCGGATTGATCACGTGCGAGGTTCGGTCATGCTAACGAGCGCCCCCGTGCGATGGAATCTCGAATAGATCAGCCGTTGGCACCGAGTTCATGGGCGAGAGCATCGAGTTCGGCACCGCCGGCCATTGCCTTCACCAATTCCTCGCGAGAGACGGTGTCCTTGGTGTATTCCGCCAACATCCGACCACGGTTGAGCAGGTAGAAGTTGTCTCCCACCAAGTACGCGTGGTGCGGGTTGTGGGTAATGAACACGACCGAGACACCCGAGGCGGCAGCGTTGCGTATGTGCTTGAGCACCACACCGGACTGCTTGACACCCAGGGCGCTAGTGGGCTCGTCAAGGATCAGTACGTTCGCGCCGAAGTGGACTGCTCGAGCGATCGAGACCGCCTGGCGCTCACCACCGGAGAGGGTGCCAACCGGCTGCTCGGTATCGCGGATATCGATACCCATTTGCGCCATTTCCGCTTTGCACGATTCCTTGGCGTACTTGGTACGCAGACCGCGGAATGGCCAGAAGCCACGCGTGGGTTCGTTGCCGAGGTAGAAATTCCGCCACACCGCCATCAGCGGAACGGTCGCGAGGTCCTG
>Ga0181583_10004488_pt1 | contig 10231 bp, 6 predicted proteins | sample 071ome_31_FD_132461 | JGI IMG/M metagenome (GOLD analysis project Ga0181583, IMG submission 132461) | Coastal salt marsh microbial communities from the Groves Creek Marsh, Skidaway Island, Georgia - 071405CT metaG (megahit assembly) | ecosystem: Environmental > Aquatic > Marine > Intertidal zone... | reverse complement strand
CGCCACCCCCCCGCCCGGCGCCACCCCCCCGCCCGGCGCCACCCCCCCGGCCGGCGCCCCTGGGGCGAGGCGACGCGGCCCCCGCGAGCCCGGCCCCGGACCGCCCGCCCCGCCGCCCCACCGGGCACGCAGACGGCTCCTCTCCCAGGCCCGGGCCCGGTGCGCCCCGCCCCCCGGCGACGACGCCCCCCCGCCGGCCGACAGCGGGGCCCCCGACGCGGGCGCCGCAGTGGCCCGGCGCTTCGCCGAGGCCTTCCTGGAGGCGCTCTCCGGGGAACCGGACGCGACGTGGGCGTCGTCCCTGGCCCGGGACGGGGCATTCCACGACCGCTGCCGCCTCACGACGAGCGACGGCGAGCAGTGGGGGCCTGGACCCGGGCCCGTGGCCCGGCGCCTCGATCTGGCAGTGGAGCAGATCGCCGCCGCGGCCCGGCAGGCCGGGCTGGCCGGGGCGTGGGCCGGGCGGGCCCGGGGCGGGGTCGCGCTGGAGGGCCCCGCGCCCGTGGAGGGCCGGCCGGGCTGGTTCGAGGTCTCGTACGCGCTGCCGTTGGGGGGGGCACGTCACCGGCTCACCGACCGCGTGAAGGTTTCGGGCGGGAAGCTGCGCCGGATCGTGAGGACGAGGGGGTGAGCGCGGGCTTCTTTGAAGGACCCTCCGGGGCGCGGCAGGGACGCGGCGGGGGGAGGGGGGACCCCAGGTCGCCGGGCGGCGCAGGCAGCGCCTCCAGCGGGGCCCAGGCCGCCCCTGCCGCCCAGGCCCGGGCCGTCCGAGGGCCCGCCGAGGTGCGGGGGCGTCGCCTGGGCCGGGGGCGCGGGGCCCCGGGGCAGGCGCGGGCGGCGGGATGCGACCCATGCAGCCCGGGCCGGGGCGGGCACTCGGACGGGGCGATCGCCGATCGCCAAACGCCAGCCCTGACTTTCTGTTTCCTACACCCATGGCCAGGAGACTCTCCTAGCCCCCCACCCCTCCTCTTGTCCCCCCAGCGCCTCCCACTCACCGCCTGTCCATTTATTTTCTTTGTCAGCACTCACTCGGATCATCATGGCTCAGACCAGCTTCATCGGCACCAAGGTCGCCTTCGCGGCCAAGACCTCCGTGGTCTCCCGCCGCTCCGTGACCGTGTTCGCCGGCAAGTACGACGACGAGCTCATCGCCACCGCCGTGAGTCGCCCGCCGTGATCTCCGCGCGCCGGGGCGCCCCCGCCCGGCCCACGAGCTATCCCCTCTCGACACGACTCGTGCCCGCTCTCCGCGCCCCTCACCCGCTCGTCCGAGGCTTCTGGTGGGCGTACAAGTACTATTCCCGCCCACAATTCGCATCCGAACAGGGATCGACGCTTGGGGATCCCCATCTCACATTGTGGGAATGGATGGTGCAGGGTCGGGAACGGCCTCTTCCCCGCCCCCCCGGGGCTCCTCGCGGGCGTCGCTCCGTCTTCGACGCGATTCTATCACTGTAAATCCGCGCTCGGCGATTTCTTAAGCCCGTCCTTGCCTTGACGGCGCGCTCGCGCACCTATTCCCTCTGGGGCTTCCACCCGCCGTGCCCCAATCGACAGGCCACCGGTGGTCCCCCCTTTCGCCAAAACCCTCCTTTTTTTCGTTATCTTCGCGTCAATCGCCCGCTAAGATGCGCGATCGCTTTCCCGGGGGGGCGCGGAAGGGCGCTCAGTTCTGAGGCTCAGGGGACCGTTGCACCCGGACTTGCGCCACGGCGCGCCGCTCCCCCCAGCGAGGCCCCTCACGTTTCCTTCTCTTCCTATCTCGCTATCGCAGAACAAGATCGCTTCCCCCGGCCGCGGTATCCTCGCCATGGACGAGTCCAACGCCACCTGCGGCAAGCGCCTCGACTCCATCGGCGTCGAGAACACCGAGGACAACCGCCGTGCCTACCGCCAGCTCCTCATCTCCGCCCCCGGCCTCGGCCAGTACTGCTCCGGCGCCATCCTCTTCGAGGAGACCCTCTTCCAGGACACCACCGACGGCAAGCGCATGGTCGACGTGCTCAACGAGCAGGTGATGATCCGCGCCGAAACGATTTTTTTCTACCGACTCGCCCTGTCGGCTCGCCTCCCGAGGCGCTCTCGACTTCGCGGCCGTTGCCCCCCTCCCACCCTGCCGAGGAGGGGAATCCGCGAACCCGCGGCGAACTCGATGCCCGCGGCGCCGCCTCGGGCGCGTCCCCGCGACGCTTTCGCGCACTGATCGTTCACCGCTGCCCGTATCCGCCCCTCCCCCCGCAGGGCATCGTCCCCGGCATCAAGGTCGACAAGGGGCTCGTGCCCATGGCCAACGCCAACGACGGCGAGACGTGGTGCCAGGGCCTCGACGGCCTCGCCCAGCGCTGCGCCGAGTACTACAAGGCCGGCGCCCGCTTCTGCAAGTGGAGGTCCACCGTGAACATCCCCGCCGGCGCCTCCGAGAAGGCCGTGTTCGAGACCGCCTACGGCCTCGCCCGCTACGCCGCCATCGCCCAGAACGCCGGCCTCGCCCCCATCATCGAGCCCGAGATCCTCCTCGACGGCGACCACGACATCGACACCACCCTCGCCATCGCCGAGAAGACCTGGGCCGCCACCTTCAAGTGCATGGCCGACCAGGGCGTGCTCTTCGAGGGCATCCTCCTCAAGCCCTCCATGGTGACCCCCGGCGCGGAGAACAAGGACCGCCCCTCCCCCGAGACCGTCTCCGAGTACACCCTCCGCCTCCTCAAGCGCCGCGTGCCCCCCGCCGTCCCCGGCATCATGTTCCTCTCCGGTGGCCAGTCCGAGCTCGAGTCCACCCTCAACCTCAACGCCATGAACCAGACCCCCAACCCGTGGCACGTGTCCTTCTCCTACGCCCGCGCCCTCCAGAACACCTGCCTCAAGACGTGGCAGGGGCGCGAGGAGAACGTGGCGGCCGCCCAGGAGGCCCTCCTCAAGCGTGCCCGCGCCAACTCCATGGCCCAGCTCGGCAAGTACGACCCCAAGCTCGAGGGTGACGACAACTCCGCCGCCGAGGGCATGTTCCAGAAGGGCTACACCTACTAAGCTGTCCCCGACAACTTAGCAGGGTGTCCTTGTGTGCTTGACCATGTCGACTGAGTGCAGACGGGGGGCTGCTCGCCCGCAACGCGGTGGCGCGGGCGTCTAGCTCCTTGAAAGAAACCAAAATCCCGCCCTCGACCCGCCCCAAGCGCCCACCCCCCTCCCCCACCGACCGAGCGCTCGGCCGGGTACCACCTCCCCCTCACTGGCCTCTCGGAGACCCGGCCCAGCGGCCGCGACCAGGGGGCCGGTGTGCGCACACGGCCACCGGCTAGGGCCTTCGGCAGCCTACTCATCGCGCCCCCCGCACGGGACGCCCACGGCGAGGGACAGGCCCCCGCACGCTCCGAAGGAGGTGTTTCTTCAAGGAGGTACCCGGCGCGGGGACCCCAGGCTTTTTTGCTACACACGGTCTACAACAGCAAAACTGGAGGGGGCGCAATGGAATAAGGCATGCACCCCCCCCCCCGCTCTTCCATTCCCATCTACATCATCCGCCCGGCATGCCGCGGCGGTCAGGGCGTAAGCCCAACCCCGGGGGCGGGGGTGATAACCCCCGCCCCTGCCTCGGGAGAACGCGGCGCTCTCCGTCGGCATTAGACTCGCGCAGCGCGAGCGCGCTTAGAGCTCGGCGACGGCGCCGGTGTTGACGGAGAACTTGCCCGTGAACTTGATCTGGGCGGGGTTCTTGTTGTCACCGATCCTGCGCATGTTCTGGTTGGACCCCTCGCGACCCTGGTTGACCTTCTCGGGGTACACGCCGTCCTTGGGGTGGAGGTACTGCACCTCGCCCGAGGGGAACACGCGGTAGAAGCAAGAGTCGGTCTTGAACTTGGTGCGGAGCTGGGTGGTGAGGGCAAGGCACTGCTCCTTGCGGGCGAACTTGACGAGGTTGGGGCCCTTGCGCATGATGGCGGCGCCGCCGGTGGGCATCTCGAAGATCTGCTCCTTCTTGGCGTCCCAGGTGATCACGTAGAACTCCTCGACCTGCGAGGCAAGGGCGAGGGGGGCAGGGGTCAGCGCCCGCCGGCAGGTCCCCTTCGCTCCCCCTCGTCCGGGTCACCCTTCGCCCCTCCACCCCTGGCCCCCGAGCGCGTCCCCCGCGCCACTCACCTGAGCCTTGCGGAGGAGACCGCCCGTGGACCCGCCGAAGATGGGGGAGGGGGTGTTGGGGTCAAGGGTGGGGGCAACCCAGGGCTTGGGCTCCTCGGGGGCGGGGGCCGCGGCCGCGGCCTCCTCGGCCCGGACCACCACGCGGCGGGCCGTCCTGCGGGGCGGGGCGGGGGGGGGGGGGGGCCGCCGCTCGTTCCGCCCCCCCCGGCCCGGGGCGGGGGGGGCGGGGGGGGGGGGGGGGGGGGGGCGGGGGGCTCGGCGATCGTTCTCGATCCACAGTGCCGGAGTCGGGGCTGCATGGGTCAGGGTGAGGGCCCCCGGCCGGGGACGGCCTGGGGGAGCGCCGGCTCCATCCCCCCCATCCCAACGGGGGGCAGCACCGTCTGGTGGCGCCGATGGGTGGGCCCGGGCTCGCGGAGGGGCGCTGACGGGGGAAATCCCGGAGGAAAAAGTCCCAAGAACACCGTTCCCGGGGCGCCGGCGCCGGCGGGAGGGTGTTGGGCGCAACACGGACACCAAACGTGGACCAAAATCTACTTCGCTGGCCAGGCTCGATCTCCATCCAGGGCCGTGGCCGATCGCGGACGCTGTGACGAGCGACGACCAGCGACGACGACATGGGTCAACGGAGCCGATAAAAACGGGACGCCGGCACGAGAGGCGCGCCCCCAGAGCCACCGACGCGCCTGGCGCAAGCGTAGGTTGAATGCTCCCGAACGAACTCCCGGATCCCGCGTCCCGAGGACAAGAAGAGCGCGTTAAGGACCGGGGACGCCGGCGGTATCGTGTCGAACACGTATCCGTGCGGGCTCGGGGGGTGCTCGGCGCGGCCGGGGGGAGCGCGAACGCCAAACAGGAAACCTCCTCTTTCTAACTCCATTTCCCAGCTTCTCCGGTGATTGATGGGGTATGGGGGCGGCGCGGAGGGGGAAAACGAGGATATAACGAGATGTTGCGACAGACGGGGAATCCAGGGGCGAAGACCCGGACCCTCCTGTGCCTCTCCCCCGTGAAGATTCTGGGGTAGCTCCCCGTCCGGAAGGGGGACGGGGTGGGGTGACAGCGTCGCCGGGACGATAAAGAAACAACGAAAAACGTTCCGGAAGCGGCACACACCGCATCAGGCCAGGGCAACGTCCCGAATCGGCCGGGTGAAATGCACTGCATCTCTCCCAACCACCCCGGCTGGGGAGCGTCGGGGGGTGGATGCGGCCGCGCCAGCGTCCGAATATTGCCCAGACCATAATGACACCCCCGGAGTGAGGGTTTCAAAGCGGTGGCGGGGGGAACGGGATGAAGACGAGCAATCGACATCGGGATGGCACCCATCTCCCCGATCGGCGGGCGGAGGAGGGGCGAGGTAAACCCTTCGGGAAATGAACCATAAAAGTCGCGAAATGGGACGCGGACGGACGAGGCGGGGACGGGATCGTACCTCTGGGTGCGGGGCACCACGACGGGGCGAGCGAGGGAAAGGGAGGCAGCGATCATGGTGATAATGGCAAACAAAAGAGGAATGCACTTCCGTTTTCGACACTGAACGGAGCGCCAGCGGGGGATTTCAGCGGCGGGGAGGAGGGAGCGAGGCACTTTGCCGAGGGGAAGACCTGATGAAGTCGGACTCACCGTAATCGATGGAGCGGGCAGCCCGCCCGAGGGGGCCCCGGGGGCTCGAGCGCGCCCCGGGCGCCCCTCGCGGTGCAAACCGTGCCCTGCGTGGCTTCCGAGGGGCCCCGTCGACGGTGCCCACTCGAACCCTCACGGACGGGCAGCGCCGCACCGGCGGGGAGGCGACCCTCCGCGCGCTCCCGAGCGGCCGCCCCGGGCAGCTAGCGGCCACCCTGGACAGCGAGGGCCCGCTCATTGGAGACGCGGCGCAATGACCTCCATGAACGTGATGGGCCTCCGGCCCAAGAGCGGGGTCGCCGACGAGAAGATGCTCCCCGGCTCGCTCCAGTACGGCATCGTGCACTCCTTCCGGGCCCAGGACACGCGGAAGCTTGCCGCGAGTGGGAAGAAGGAGCACCTCTTCGTGGCGAAGAAGAACGTGATCGACAGGTGGGTGCCCCACATAGGCTCGGAGGGGCGGGACGAGGGCGCAACTCGCGACGAATGCGTGCCCCCCCCCGGCAGGGGCCGGGGCCCGCGCGCGTGCCGAACCTGGCGGAAATCCGCCGGTTTCTCCCCTTGGAGAGAACGAGGCGGCCTTCTGATCCACGAAGAAACGCCGCGCGTGGACCCTGCGGTTCCCATTCGCCCCCGGGAACGCCAAAAGGTGCCCAGACCCAGGTTTAGAAACCGCGCCCTCCCTGACCCCCCCCAAAACAAAAACGAACCGGGCGCAGGTGGAACGTCAAGGACGGGACGAGCGGGCGGTTCGCCTCGATGTCGGGGGACGAGTTCATCAGCTCAATCCACCTGGTGGGCGACAAGACGCTCTGGGTCGGGACCACTAAGGGGGCGCTGCTCCTGTTCGACGCGGCCAGCGCGGGGGAGCTCCGTCGGGTCCCCCAGGCGCACAAGGCGGACGTCAGGGCGATCCAGGCGGCGCCAGGGGGGCAGTACGTGGTGACGGGGTCGACGGACAACAAGACACGGACTTGGTCGCTGGACGGGGAGCCCCTGGGGAGCGCCGAGTTCCAGAACGTGGCCGTCACGACGATTGTCGCCGTGCCGGCTGACGTGGACCGGGGGCGGCCGGGGCAGGTCTGGCAGGGGGCGGCGAACGGGTCGCTGTACGTCTGGGACGATGACGACCGCGGGGAGCTGCGGGACGACATGGGGACCCTGATCGCGACGCCGGCGGGCGGCGGGGGGCCCCGGTCCAAGGGCCAGGGGATCTCGTCGATGCTGCACGTCGACCGCACCGTGTGGGTCGGGCGCGACGACGGCACCGTCCTCGTCTACTCGTGCGACGAGGTCGGCCCCGGGCAGGCCCCCATCTCGAGCCAGAAACTTCACCTGGGCGTCGTCACGTCGCTCGTCAAGAACGGGGACCAGGTGTGGAGCGGGAGCGGGAGCGACGACAAGGACAACGTCCTCAACGTCTGGCACCGCGACGGCAAGGTGCGGCAGCCCGGGGCGACGAGCCCGCGCGCGCCCGCGCCCGGCCCCCGCGCGCGCCCGCGCCCGGCCCCCTCGCGCGCCCGCGCCCGGCCCCCTCGCGCACCTCGCATCCCCCCGTGCTCCCCCCACGCCGCCCTCCCCCCACGGCCCGCCCCCTCGCCCGACGGCCCGCCGCAGATCCTGTACCCGATCAAGGGCTCGGACGAGCTGGGCTATGTCCGGGCCATCGCCAACTGCGGGTGGACCATCTGGGTGGCCTACGCCAAGCAGCTCCGGGTGTACACGTCGGACGGCGCCCTGGGGCGCCGCAAGGCGAAGATCAAGGCCCTCCAGAAAGAGCTCGACGCGGCGCTAGACGAGCGGGCCCGGCTCCTGGGGCAGGTCCACGACCTGGAGGACCGTCTGAGGAACGCCCAGGAGTCGTCTAACAACGGGAAGGTGCAGGCGTCGCAGCTGGAGCAGCGGCTGCAGGAGCTGCGGCAGCAGAAGGAGGAAGGCGAGGCGGAGATGGGGAGGCGTGTCGAGGAGCTCTCGGCGGCCCTGGAGGGGCTGCGGGGGGAGAAGGAGGGCGCCGAGGGGAGGGGCGAGGCGCTCGGGGCGGAGCTGGAGGAGGCGCGGAGGCGGCTGGCGGAGGCCCAGGCGGGGGCGGCGGTCACGGCGGAGGAGCTCGAGGAGGCGGGCAGGCGGGGCGCCGAGGCGTCGGCGGCCCGGGACGCCCTGCAGTCGGAGCTGGAGGAGCTGAGGGCGGCCCACCAGGCACTGGCGGAGGAGCGGGAGGGCCTCCGGGAGAAGCTCGCGGAGGCGGAGGGGGCCGCGCGGAGCCTGGGGGCGGAGAGCGAGGAGCTCCGGAGGCAGCAGGAGGAGCAGCGGGCGAGGGAGGAGGCGCTCGAGGGGGCCCTCCAGGAGAGGGAGGCGGCCCTGGGCAGGGCCCTGGAGGGCGTGGGCGCGGGCGACGAGGCCCAGCGGGCCCTCGGGGAGCGCGTCGCGGAGCTCGAGCAGGCGCTCGCCTCGGCGCGGGCGGAGAAGGACGCGCTCGACGAGGCCAACCGGGCGGCCGGGGCCAGCAAGGCGGCGCAGGACGAGGGCCTGGCGAGGCTCGGCGCCGAGCTGGGGGCGGCCCGCGAGTCCCTGGCCGGGGCAGCCAAGGCGCTCGAGGAGAAGGAGGCCGAGGCGGCGAGGTGGAAGGCGCTGCTGCAGGAGAAGGAGAGGGACAGCGGGGACGAGGTCAGGGCCTTCGTGGACCAGATCGCGGGGCTCCAGGACAAGCTCGCGGGCTCGGAGGAGCAGGCCGCCAGGGCCGCCGCCCGCGGGGAGGAGCTCGAGAGGTCCCGGGCGGAGCTCGAGCGGCGGCTCCAGGAGGCGCGGGAGGGGGCGCTCGAGCAGGCCTCCGCGGCGGAGGCGCTGTCCGGGGAGCTCGCGGGCCTGAAAGCCGCGGCGGCGGAGGGGGACCGGCAGCGGGCGGGCCTGGAGGGCTACCTCAAGGACAAGACTGGGGAGGCGGAGGAGCTGCGGGCCGCCCTGGAGGGCGCCCGGAGGGAGCTGGCGGAGAAGGGCGCCGCGCACGAGGACCTGGTCGCGAGGAACGGGGAGGCGCTGGCGGCGCTCGAGCGGGAGCAGGCGGGCCGGGCAGAGGACGTCAAGGCGCGGGAAGAGGCCGCGGCGGCCCTTTCGGGGCGGCTCGCGGAGCTCACGGCGGAGCTGGGGGAGCTGCGAGCGCGGGCCGCCGAGGGCGAGGAGGAGGCCGGGCGGCTCCGGGCCGAGGGAGAGGAGGCCGCCCGGGCGCTGGGGGCCGAGCGGGCGGCCCGGGAGGCCGCGGAGGCGGAGGTCGAGGCGCTGCGGGAGGAGCACGGGAGGGTCGGGGCGAGCCACGGGTCCCTGCAGCAGGAGCACGCGGCCCTCCTGGGCGAGGCCGCGTCGCTGCGGGAGCAGCTCGAGGGGGCGCGGGCGCAGGCCGGGGCGCTGGAGGGCGAGCGCGGCGCCCTGGCCGAGGAGCTGGCGGGGAGGGAGGCGGAGCTGGGCGCGGCCCGGGCGCGGCTCGCGGAGCTCGAGGCGTCCGCGGCGGCCCTGGCGGAGGAGGCGGCGGCGCGGGACGAGGAGCTCAAGGCGGCCCGGCGGGAGCTGGGCAACGCCCGGACCCGCCACGCCCTCGACCGCGACGAGGTGGCGCGGCTCGAGGCGGAGCGGGACGCCGCGGCCGAGAGCCTGGGGCGGGAGCGGGACGTGAGCGGGGCGGTGCGGAGGGAGCTGGGGGAGGCCTCGCGGGAGCGGGACGCCCTCCGGGCCGAGCTGGAGGCGCTCCGCCGGGAGGTCGAGGCGCTCCGCAACCAGTGGAACCAGAGCGAAACGCAGGTGGCGCGGCTGCGTGCGGCCAACGAGGAGCTGAAGCGGGCGGTGACCAAGATGAAGGACGCGATCGGGCAGGCCAAGGGGGAGGTGGAGCGGGCGCTCGCGGATGCGGCGCAGGCGCAGCGCGGGGCGCGGGAGGAGCTGGCGCGGGAGCGGGCCCGCTTGGAGGAGGAGGCCGAAGCCCGGGAGGCGGAGCGGGAGCGGCGGGCCGAGGCCCTGGGCGCCGACCTGCGGCGGGAGATCGAGGGCCTGACGGCCAAGGACGCCCACGCGATGCTGGAGCGCGTCTCGCGGACGGAGAGGGAGCGCGACCACGCCCTCCGCGCCGCCCAGAAGCTCGCCCGCCAGCTGGAGGGAGAGACCTCCGCCCTCCGGGACGAGGCCGAGCGCCTCCGCGGGGAGGTGGCCGACGCGCGGCGGGACCTGCAGAGCTCCGAGATGGAGCGGCGGCGCCTCCAGGGGGAGCTGGGGGCGGCGCAGCGGGAGACGGCCCTCGCCGCGCAGCCCGCCAGCGAGGGCCGGGAGCTCCGTGCCGCCCTGCACCAGGCCACCAGGGACTACCAAGCACTCCTGCGGGACCTGTCGCGGATGCGGGAGGACGCCGAGGGGAGGGACGAGCGCGTCAGGGAGCTCGAGGAGGAGAACCGGTACCTGGTGACGGAGCTCGTGGCGCTGG
>Ga0181583_10004486_pt1 | contig 10233 bp, 9 predicted proteins | sample 071ome_31_FD_132461 | JGI IMG/M metagenome (GOLD analysis project Ga0181583, IMG submission 132461) | Coastal salt marsh microbial communities from the Groves Creek Marsh, Skidaway Island, Georgia - 071405CT metaG (megahit assembly) | ecosystem: Environmental > Aquatic > Marine > Intertidal zone... | reverse complement strand
GGTTTCCCTGTTGTACCAAAAACTTTACAATATCAAAATGTCAATTTATTACTTAACGATTTTCAATACGGGATTAACAAAGATTTAAGTATCTCTACCGGAATAGTTGCCCCTTTTTATGTTTACGTATCGCCCTTATTTTCAAAAGCAGTGGCATCAAAACAAAGAATTTTTCTTGGAGATATTGCTGCTACATCGATGTTTCTCAGTGATGAAAAAATGTTAAATTTAAATTTAATGTACGCGGGATACACTTACGGTACTAAAAACAATCATATTACTGCGGCATTAGGTTATGCAAGTGCCAATATTTTGCCGAGTTCTTCTCTAGTATTCCAATTGGGTGCTTGTAAACAATTGAGCAGTAATATTTATTTACTATGGGAATCATGGTTTTCACCTGGTTACCAGGAAATGAAGTCTGTATCAAGATGGCAACTTAATTCTGCTGGTCAACCAATATTGGCTGATCCAACAAATCCCCTAACTTCACCTTATAAGCTTAACTTCCCAAATTTATTAATTTCGAGAAATACGTTTTACATAAATTTACAAATTAGAATGATCAGTAAAAAGCATTCTAATAAGAGTTGGTCTTTTGGGCTAATGTATTTTGCTAATTGGGGTGGAAAGTATCAGGAACAAGGTCCGTTTGGTGAAGTTCGAAACTTAACAAATGAATTTGTTTTGCCAATGCCAAGTATAAGTTTTATACATAGAATTGGTGATTTCAGACCTGAGTTTATTCCTCGGTCCACAGGAATTAAATGGCTAAAGTGATAAAGATGTTATTATTCGATGTTTGCATTATTTGAATTGGTTATATTTGCCTCATGATATTGTCAGATAGTCGAATACTTGAAGAAATAGATAAGAAAACCATACTTATCGAGCCATTCGATAGAAATGCATTAGGAAGTAACAGCTATGATGTACATTTAGGATTACATCTTGCTACTTATGAAGCAGAAGTTCTAGATGCAAAATCTCACAATACTATTAAGCATTTTGACATTCCTGAAGAGGGTTTTGTGCTAATGCCTGATGTTCTTTATTTAGGGGTTACAGAGGAGTATACGGAAACTCATGCTCATGTCCCATTTTTAGAAGGAAAGAGCAGTACTGGAAGATTAGGTATTGATATCCATGCAACTGCTGGAAAAGGAGATGTGGGTTTTTGTGGTAATTGGACCTTGGAAATTTCCGTAAAGATGCCAGTTAGGGTATATGCGGGAATGCCAATCGGACAATTAATTTACTTTCCAGTTGAGGGAGAAATTCTTGTTCCTTACAATACGAAGAAAAATGCGAAATACAGTGGTCAACCTAATAGACCAGTTGAAAGCATGATGTGGAAGAATAACTTCTAAGTAGTTTCAATAATTTTTTTAACTGTTTCGAGTACAGCAGGACAGATTACAGCATTTTTATCAAGGAGATGTAGATGGGTATGCATTTTTCTATGATTTAAATGTGGAAATTCCCTACAAGCTTTAGGTCTTCCCTCGTAAACTGAACAATAATTATCTTCCCCTAAAAATGGACAAGGGGTTTGTCGCATGGCGTATGTTCCATCTTGGTCGAGGAATAAATACTTATCAATTAATTCACCGGGTTTGATACCTAAATACTGGGATAATCGATCTACATCCTTTTCAAATACCATCGGAGAAGTTGTTTTGCAACAGTTTGCACAAGTTAAACAGTCTATATTTTGAAAAGCTTTATCGTGCCAATCTTGAAAGGATTTATCAAGGTTTGAAGGAGGATTTTTCTTAAGCTTGGTAAGCTTTTTTTTAAAGGATTTTTTAATCGTTTTGTATGTTTCTTCCAACGTTATCATTAAAGAGCATTGTATTTTCTCAATTGTTTGATTAAAACTTTAAAATCATTCGAATAGTCAGCGGTAATAATTATCTCTTGATTATCTAAATCTTTGAATCCAATTTGAAATGCATGTAGCGCAAATCTTGAAATTAGAGGTTTATCTTCACCATTGAATTTTGATTTTATTTTACTAAACATTGGAAGTCTGCTTCCGTATTTTATATCACCGGCAATACTTGTATTTTGTGATGCTAAATGTACTCTTATTTGATGTAGTCTCCCCGTTTGAGGTTTGCATTCCATCAAAGTAAAATATTTGAAAATATCGAGTGTGTTGAAAATTGTTAGAGCGGGCTTCCCCGTATTTTTATCGATACGAATATTCTTTAAGTTATCTGTATTTATGGGTAGGTCTACCTCTAAATTTTCCCAATTAATCTGAGAGTCTACTACTGCATGGTAAGTTTTTTTGATCGTCCGTTGCTCAAATTGTATAGCTATATGACGGTGGGCTTCTTGATTTTTAGCAATTAACAGTACTCCTGAAGTTTCCCGGTCTATTCTATGGCAAAGAATAGCGTCTTTATACCGTTCCTTAGCCCACTCAATTACGGGGACTTGTGTTTGTTTACCACGTTCTGATGTACTTGGTACGAATGCCGGTTTATGAATAGCCAGCCAATTATTGGTTTCCTTTAGTATTTTTATTTTCTCTATCTTAGCCATTCAACATCTTCAATCGAAGCTCTGTCAATACTCTTTTGGTTTGTAATGGGAAATCACCATCCATCATCCAATTATAGTAAGATGGTTCCCTTGTTAATACGTCTGAAACTGGTCTTCCTTTATGTTTGCCGAAATTAAAAACCGGAATATTTTCATTGTTGAAAACAAATCGACCTGCTAAATCGACGTTGTTGCTTTGACCACTCATTTCATGCAAGCCTTTTATATCATTTGGCAATTGCTCGTATCTTTTTATTTGAGCTTGAAGAACTTGCCAAGTTGCAATTGTATCTGCTTCAGCTGAGTGTGCATTTTCTAAAGATTTATCACAATAAAATTTATATGCTGCTGTTAAATTTCTTGGTTCCATTTTATGGAAAATACGCTGAACGTCAATGAATTTGCGGTTGTTTATTTCAAACTCAATATCTGCACGGTAAAATTCCTCTACTAGTAAAGGGAAATCGAATTTATTTGAGTTAAATCCTCCAAAATCACATATTTCTAAAAACGAGTTAAGTTCAGGTGCTAATTGATTAAAACTAGGTTTATCAATTACATCTTCATCATATATCCCATGAACTGCAGAAGCTTCCTTAGGTATGGGGATTTGTGGGTTTATTCTGTACGTTCTTAGCTCTTCCGTTCCATTTGGAAAAACTTTTAACATTGATATCTCAACGATTCTATCTCTATTGATATTGATTCCTGTGGTTTCAAGGTCGAAAATGACTAATGGTCTTGTTAGTTGTATGGACATGTTATTTGTTATTTAATAAATCTGGGCGACGTTCTTCAGTTCTTGAAATTGATTGTTGTAGTCTCCAATCAGCTATTTTGCCATGATTTCCGGAGAGTAGGATTTGCGGTACTTCAATTCCTTTGAAGGATTCAGGTCTTGTGTAAAGTGGTGGTGCGAGTAAATTGTCCTGAAAAGAATCGCTAAGAGCCGATTCTTCATTTCCAATTACTCCGGGAATCAACCTTACAATAGCGTCTGTCATTACAGCAGCGGCAATTTCGCCTCCACTTAGAACAAAATCACCTATAGAAATTTCTTTTGTTACATATAAATCTCTAATCCTTTGATCAATGCCCTTGTAGTGACCACAAATAATAATTAAGTTGCTGTGTAATGATAAATTATTTGCTGTTTGCTGACTGAATTTTTCTCCATCTGGGGTGGTATAAATAATTTCATTATAGTCTCTTTCATTTATTAATTTTTCAATACAATTTGAAAGAGGTTCGGCCATTAATACCATACCGGCACCGCCACCAAATGGATAATCATCTATTTGACGATAATTGCCAATTCCATAATCGTGAAGATTATGAATTTTCAGTTTTAGTAAATTCTTGTCTTGCGCTTTTTTGGGGATACTATTATTTAAAGGACTAATCAGTAATTCGGGTACGGCTGAAATTATATCAATCCTCATAAACACAAAGTTAGTTGCAATTTTTATTCAACCAACCCCTCAGGTAAATTCATACGTATAACTTGCGAATTTTCAGAAACTTCAACAAGCCAATCCTCAACAAAAGGGATTAAAATCTCTTCTGAATTTTGATTCTTAATGATTAACATAGTTTGTTGTGGGTATTCTTCCCAGCGAATTACATTTCCTATGTATTCTTTATTGTTAAAAATCTTAAAATTTATCCAATCGCCTTCAATTTCGTCAATCACTTCACCAGCAATGCCAATTTCACAACCAAGAATAATCGAAGCGTCATCTTCAGATTCTATATATTCAAAATGAATGATATTGTTATCACCTTTTATTTCTTTAACGGAAAAAGGGACTCCTTTTTCATCTATAATGATAAAAAGGAAGTCCCCTTTATGTAATTCGATATCTTCAATATGCCAATCAATAACCACTTCACCCTTGAATCCATGGCGCGATACAATCTTACCAACGATTTCTAATGGGGGTGGCAGATGGGCCATAAGGCTTATTCAGCTGAATCTCCCTCAGGAGCCTCTTCCTCAGCAGGAGTTTCCTCTTCAGCTGGAGCTTCTTCTTCAGCTGGAGCTTCTTCTTCAGCTGGAGCTTCTGCCTCTGCTGTTACTTCTTCAGTTGCAGGAGTTTCTTCTTCAGCTGCTGGAGTTTCTTCAGTTACCGTTGCTTCGGATGAACCCTCTTCAACAGCCTCATCAGAAGACTCTTCTATAACTTCTTCTGCATATTTTGCTTGAATTTTGGCAGCAATAGCTTCAGCTTTTTCAGATTCAGCTTTTAACGCAGCAGCACGTTTGTCTGCAGTAGCCTTTGCTAAATCATCTTTTTTACCTTGAACTTGAGCATCCTTATCTGCTAACCATTGAGCAAATTTCTTGTCTGCCTCTTCTTGCGTAATTGAACCTTTGTTAACACCAACTTGAAGATGTTTTTTGTACTTTGCTCCTTTGTAAGAAAGGATTGCGCCAGCAGTGTCTGTTGGTGTAGCACCTTTTAATAACCAGTCAGTTGCTTTGTCAACGTCTAGGTTGATTGTAGCAGGATTGGTGTTAGGGTTGTAGGTTCCAATTTTTTCAATGAAACGGCCATCCCTCGGAGCACGCGAATCCGCCACCACAATGTGATAGAAAGGTCTTTGTTTTCTACCATGTCTCTGTAATCTAATTTTTGTAGCCATAATATTTGTTAAACTTTAAAGCCGGCTTCTCCAAAACCGGGCTGCAAAGATAATAGTTTTCATTCAAAAATTAGTGTTTTTATAGTTTATAAAAAGGTTATCACAAGATTCTCATCTTGGCGAACTTCAGCACGAGGGTTTTTGCACCTACTTGAGTAAAGTTTACTTTTGCTTTTTTACTATCTCCTGATCCATCTATTTCTAATACTTCGCCTTTGCCAAAACGTTGGTGTTGGACGCTATCACCAACTTTTAAATTGCTAATATCTCCTGGTGTGAAATTAGGATCTGCCGGAGGAACCTTGGTTGGTGTCATTGGTTTCTTTAAGATATTTGGATTTCTAGACGGAGTGGAAGAACTAACGTATTTATCGCGAGAAAAACGTTCCTGTTGCATTGGTGATTTATCCTTCATGCCTGTGGCCGACATTTCTACATATTGAGAATCTATTTCTTGTAAAAAACGGCTTGGCTCACACGATAGCAGCGTTCCATGTCTAAATCGACTACTAGCAAAGCTTAAGTATAACTTTTGCTCAGCACGTGTTATAGCCACATAAAACAACCTACGTTCTTCTTCTATTTCATTTCTATTCATAAGTGCCATTTGGCTCGGAAATAGATTTTCCTCCATACCAACCAAATGTACAATAGGGAATTCTAAGCCTTTTGATGAGTGGATTGTCATTAGTGAAACACAATCTCTGTTAGGATCTTTGTCTTTTTCTTCATCAGTGTAAAGAGCAACCATTTCTAAAAAGTTTGGAAGAGTCTTTTCTACTTCTGATTCATCATTTTCGGTGAACTCTTGAATACTGTTTAGTAGTTCAGACATGTTCTCGTAGCGCGAAATTCCTTCCACTGACTTGTCCTCATATAAAGTTCGCAATAAGCCCGTTTGCTTTGCGATGTCTGTGGCTAAGTCGAAAGCATTTTTCTTTTCTAAGTTACTCCTAAATCCTTCGATTAGCATTCGAAAGTTTTGCAGTTTTGTCGATGCAGAACTAAGGTCTGGGATTTCATTTGCTTTCCCCAAAATCTCCCAAATTGGAACTTGATTTTGTCCAGCGTGATAAATCAAACGTGTGAGGGTGGTATTACCAATTTGTCTTGCCGGATAATTGATGATTCTTTTTAACGCTTCTTCATCACTGGGGTTGATTACGAGTCTAAGGTAAGCAAGCATATCCTTGATTTCCTTACGACCATAGAAGCTAATTCCTCCATATATTTTGTAATCAATATTTCGTTTTCTAAGGGCTTCTTCAATGGATCTACTTTGTGCGTTAGTTCTATATAAAATGGCGAATGCTTTATTTGGTAGTTGTAGTTTATGTTTGTCTTCAAAAATCAACTCCGCTACTCTGCGAGCTTCATCATTATCAGAAGGGCTGCGCATAATCTTAATCTTGTCACCTTCCTCATTGGATGTCCAGATTTCTTTTTTAAGTTGTTTTTTATTGTTTGCAATTACACAAGATGCAGCATTAACAATATTTTTTGTACTCCTGTAATTTTGTTCTAATTTAAAAACAGATACATCGGGGTAATCTCGTTCAAAATTTAATATGTTCTCGATGTTCGCCCCGCGGAAGGCATAAATACTTTGTGCATCATCTCCAACAACGCATAGATTTTGGTTAACTGCGGCAAGCTTTCTTGTTATCATGTATTGGACATGATTAGTGTCTTGATACTCATCCACCATTATATATTTGAACCGATGCTGCCATTTGTTTAATACATCTGGGAACTTATCCAATAATTTGTAAGTGTTCATTAATATATCGTCGAAATCCATGGCTCCTGCTTTAAAGCATCTCTCGGTATATTTTGTGAAAATCTCTCCAAACTTTGGTCTTCCTGCGGACTTATCCGCATCCTGCATTTCTTCACTATTAATGTATGAATTAGCAGTCATTAAGTTATTTTTTGCTAAACTAATACGTCCTAATACTAGATTTGGTTTATAGACTTTATCGTCTATGTTCATCTCTTTCAGAATGGACTTGATTAAGCTTTTTGAATCGTCGCTATCATAAATAGTAAAGCTCTTTGGATAGTTTAATTTTTCGGCTTCCTGTCGAAGTATTCTAGCGAAGATACTGTGGAACGTTCCCATCCATAAATTTCTAGCTTCCGTGCCTACAATTGATTCAATACGATTTCGCATTTCTTTGGCCGCCTTATTGGTGAAGGTTAAACTTAAGATGTTAAAAGGATCTGTACCCTTTGCCATTAAATATGCAATTCTGTAGGTGAGAACTCGCGTCTTTCCTGATCCCGCTCCTGCAATGATCATTACAGGACCATCTGTTTTTTCTACAGGTTGTTTTTGATTGTCATTTAAGGCATCCAAGAAAGGAGCACCTGCATTATTTTCATCCGATTGATCCGGCCAAAGCATTCACAAAAGTACCTACGAACTCTTCATTCCTCCACACAAATGTGAGTGAAATATCAACATTATTCTTCAAGGTGTTTTTCTAATGAAAAGCTAAATGTTGAACCAGCACCTTCGGTACTAATTACATTTATAGTTTCATTGTGAGCTTCAATAATATGTTTGCAAATACTTAATCCTAAACCGCTACCACCTGATTCTCTGCTTCTGTGTGTATCTACCCTAAAAAATCGCTCAAAAATTCTTCCAATATCTTTGGTTGGTATTCCTATACCATTATCGGATACTTCAACGATTATTTTTTTACCTGTATCAGAGATCTTATAGGTTGTGTTACCTTGTGGTCTCCCGTACTTAATAGAGTTATACCCAAGATTCGACAATACTTGATGTATCATTTCTTTATCGGCGTTTACTTTGGCATTTTCGGTTCTATTTTGAAGGAATATTGAAATTTGTTTAGCTGAAGCCTGGATTTCCATTTCTTCAACGATGTTTTGAATCAATTGAAGCAGGTCAAAAGGTTCTTTTTCAATTTTCAATACCCCGCTTTCATATTTGGTAATTGCATCGAGGTCTTTGACTATTTGCCCCAGTCTGGTTGCGTTTTTATTTGCTTTTTTTAAAAAGGATTCACGCGTAGTAACATCTAAATCAGGATCATCCATTACGGTTTCAATATACCCTTGAATAGAAAATAAAGGGGTTTTTAATTCATGTGCAATATTCCCAATGTAATCCCTCCGATAGGTTTCTAATTGTTGCAGCCTTTGAAGTTCTTGTTTTCTTGCAATAATTAAAGTCCTAAACCCATCTTCAATGTCTTTGGAGTTTGGGTTGTCCAAGGGAATGTATTCTGACTTTTCAGCAGAAATTAATAATTCCAAGTTTTTAAGGACTCGTTTTTTTCGTCGATGCCAAAACAAAGTTGCTATCCAAAAACCCAGGCCAAAAGCTGCTAAAATTGACCCAATCAATATCCATAAAGAAATGTCTTTCAAACCTAAATCAAAATTAAAGAATGAATTTGGATACACAAGGCTAATTCTTCATTAAATTGAAAGCATTCCCCGAATCATTTTTCCTATCTTTGTTTCAATTTTATGTCTGATTCAAATTTATTTGAAAAAATCACCTCACATGCTAAAGAATATGGCTTTGTTTTCCCTAGTAGTGAGGTATATGGTGGATTAGCAGCAGTTTATGATTACGGTCAAAATGGTGTTGAATTAAGAAATAATCTTCGTCAATATTGGTATTTATCAATGACGAGAATGCATGCTAATATTGTGGGATTAGATTCTGCTATATTTATGCATCCTAAGGTTTGGAAGGCTTCTGGACATGTAGATGGTTTTAACGATCCTATGATCGACAATAAAGACAGTAAAAAGCGCTACAGGGCAGACGTTCTTATTGAAGAATATCAAGAAAAAATCAGACAAAAGATTGAAAAGGAAATAACTAAAGCAGCAAAAAGATTCGGTGATTCTTTTGATGCAGATATGTACCGTCAGACGAATCCAAGAGTAATTCAATACCAGGATAAAATAGATTCTATGGATCATATTCTTAAGGATGCGTTAGAGACAGGTGAATTGAATAAAATAAAAGAATTAATCGAATCAGAAGGAATTGCTTGTCCCATTAGTGGGTCCAAGAATTGGACGGATGTAAGACAATTTAACCTAATGTATTCTACCCAAATGAATGCACTAGAAGGGGGTGAGGATGCGCTTTACTTACGCCCTGAAACAGCACAAGGTATATTTGTTAATTTTCTAAATGTTCAAAAGACCGGTAGAATGAAAATTCCGTTTGGTATTGCTCAAACGGGAAAAGCTTTCCGAAACGAAATTGTTGCACGGCAATTTGTTATGCGAATGAAAGAATTTGAACAAATGGAAATGCAATTCTTTTGTGCTCCTGGTACTGAAATTAAATGGTACGAGTATTGGAAAGAAAAAAGAATGAGATGGCATAACGCTTTAGGGATTTCCGAAGTGAATTACAGGTTTCACGACCATGTAAAGCTTGCCCATTACGCTAATGCGGCGGTAGATATCGAATATAATTTCCCGTTTGGATTTAAAGAAGTGGAAGGGATTCATTCGCGTACCGATTTCGATTTAAGTAAACATGAAGAATTCTCCGGGAAGAAAATGCGTTACTTCGACCCAGAACGTAATGAAAGTTATGTCCCGTATGTGGTAGAAACAAGTATTGGTTTGGATCGTTTATTTTTACTGGTGCTTTCAGAAGCTTTTACTGAGGAGCAATTAGATGGAGATACTCGAACGGTATTAAAATTACATCCGGCAATAGCTCCCGTAAAGTGTGCAATACTACCATTAGTTAAAAAAGATGGTTTACCTGAGTTAGCAGAGAAAATTTATCAGGACTTACGCGTAGAAATGAATGTATTTATAGAAGATAAAGACAGTATTGGGAAACGATATCGTAGAATGGATGCTATAGGCACACCATTCTGTGTAACTGTAGATCATGATAGTTTGACTCAAGGAGATGTTACTATCAGACATAGAGATACCATGAAACAAGAAAGAGTTTCAATCGATAAGGTAAAATCCATTATCTCCCAGTCTTGTTCAATGAGCGCGTTATTAAAT
>Ga0181583_10004484_pt1 | contig 10237 bp, 6 predicted proteins | sample 071ome_31_FD_132461 | JGI IMG/M metagenome (GOLD analysis project Ga0181583, IMG submission 132461) | Coastal salt marsh microbial communities from the Groves Creek Marsh, Skidaway Island, Georgia - 071405CT metaG (megahit assembly) | ecosystem: Environmental > Aquatic > Marine > Intertidal zone... | reverse complement strand
GTGCGCTTGTCGTCCTCCGACTTGTTCTCGACGCCGAGTAAATCCAAAGAAGGCGTCTTGAACGCGATGCACTCGAGAAACGCGCACAACGTGTCGGGTTCGGTGATGAGATCCATCAACACCGAGACGCAACGCACTGCTGCGCGGGCCATGTCCGCGTTTTCTGAATTCTCGGCGAGGCGCAAGAGCACGCTCGCGCACCCAGACGACACGACGGAACGCATCGACGCGTTCGTTGCGGTGATTAACTCACCGCTCAGTTTCTCGCAACACCACGCCACTAGTCTCGCGTGTTCGGCGCCATCGATGTCGACGCCGTCCGTGGTGACAGAATGGATCAGGACGCCGAGTACCGCGCTCGCGTGCGCGTCGGCGCTCAATTCGTCAATCTTCATGCGAGCGTTTTCGACCGACGCGTCCTTGGCGCTGACGCTCGTCTCCAGTCGCAGCAGGTCGAGCGCTTTGCCGCACAACAGTCGACCACCCTCGTTCGCTATTTTTATCTGCGTCTCGTCCGCGTCCTCCTCCTCCTGGCCCGGGGCGACGTACAGCGCGTGAATGAGATTCAACTGCGCCGCGATGACGGCGGCGGCGATGGTCTTCCCCACAGCGCGCTCTTCCGCGGGAAGCGCGCGGAATCGCGGGCTGTCCACGTCCACGACGCCGTGTGCGACTTTTCTTCGGAACTCACCGCCGTCGACGTACCCTACGAGATCTAAATCGGCGATTAAAAACGCCGACATGGCCGCCGCGCCCACGCGTTCGTCGCGAGGAATTTTCAAATATTCAATGAGCGACAGCTCGGCGCGCGCGTCGTCGCCCTCGGTCCACGAGAACCCCTGGGCCCGGAGACGAGGTTCGAGCCACGCGTCGCGAAGCGTGCGAACGTCCGCCGCGGAGAGATACCTCGCCGCGGCGCACACGCACCGCATGCCGACGCTCGCGCACGCGAAGCCGCCATTCTCCGCCGGCGCGCCGCTCACCGCCGTCAACACCTTGTGCACGGCCAACACGAGATCATCGCTCGCCACCACGCCGTCCACGGCCAACGCGGCGTTAAACAGCGTCAATCCGACGACTCTCGATCCGGCGCCACCCTCGAGTTTATCATCAATCATGGCGAACAATTCCTTCTTGGCGTCTTCGTCCGAGCGCGCCGCCGTCGCGAGCGCCGCGCCGATCGTCAACGCCCACTCTCTCGCGCCGACACCGACCCTCGCGTTCGGCGACGCCATCGCAACAACGTCTTCAGACTCCAACGGCACCACCGGCGCGCAATCCACGAGCGCGCGCCACATCTCTCGTCTCGCATCCTCCGGGACGTCGACGCTCGCCGCCGCCGCCGCCGCCGCCGCCGCTCTCGCACAATTCACTCGCATCCCCGGCGCGCACGTCTTCGCGCTCGCCGCGCGTCTGAAGGCGTATAGCGCGTCCACGAGCGCGTTTCTCTCCGCGCGCCGCCTCTCACCGCCTCTTTTCCCGCTCGCTCTCGCCCCCGCGTCTCGAAGCGTCCCGAGCGCCTCTCGAACCCGTCGCGACGTCTCACCCTCCCACCGCCGTCTCGCGCGCATCGGCATCGTCTCCAACGCCTCGAACGCGCGCAGTATCATCTCTCCGACCGGTATCGACGACGACGACGACGACGACGTCTCCGCGTCGACGCCACCGTCGCGAGGAAGACGCTCGAGCGCGCGATGGATGCCATCTAATCCATCCAAACCGTTCGCGTCGCGCGTCGTCGCGCGCGCGCGCGGCGTCGACGTCGACGTCGGCGTCGGCGTCGGCGTCGAACGCGCGTTTCGCGACGCGGTCGCGGTCGCGCGCGCGTCCGCGCGGACGTCGAGGTCGGCGCGCATGACACTGCGGACGGTGATTGACGCCGCGTCATTCTCGCGTCGCGCGCGCGTCCGTCTCGGTCGCGACCGCGACGCAGAGGAAGAGGAGGAGGACGCGCGCGTCGTGGCCGAGACGTCGCGTCGCCGCGCCATGTCGTTTCGTCGACGCGGCGCGGTGAAGAAGACGCCGGGTGAAGAAGACGCTGCCGACGGCGCGGAGGAAAACGAGACGACGACGACGACGACGACGACGACGAGCAAGGGCAAGAAGAAACTTCGCGGTGCGAACGCGTCGGCGTCTCTGCTCTCGTTCGAGGACGACGGCGGCGCGGACGACGACCCGGACGAGGGTGGCGCGTCGTTGCTCAAATCCAAGGCGAAGTCGGCGGCGGAGCGACGACGACGGAAAGCGCGCGGGATCGACGTCTCCAGGGTCGTCGCGGCGAGTGAGCGAAGCGTGGGGACGGCGTCGGCGGCGCACGCGACGAGGACGTACGATGCGGCGGCGTTGAGGGCGTTGGCGAGCGAACAGACGACGACGAGGGATAGGCCGGAGGAACACGCGGCGGGACGGTCGGCGGAGGACGTGTTCGGACGAAAGGGAGGCGCGGACGCGAGCGAGGAGTGGAGGCCGCCGCCGCCGCCGAGAGATGGAGGCGCGGTCGGTGGGACGGTGATTCCGGACGCGGCGGCGATCGCGGAAGCCAAGGCAAAGCGAGAGGCGGCGCGGTTGAAAGCGGCGGGACGGTCGGTTGCGCCGGATTACATTGATTTAGATTCTAGAGGCGGCGCGGACGAGCGCGTGACGTTCAAGAGCGTGCGTGGGACGTCCGGTGATCGATTTGCCGGGTATGTCGAGGGAGATGTTCTGGCGGGAAGCGACGGTGAGGATGAATTTGAGCGCGCGCAGTTGCAGCGCGTGTTCAAGGACGAGCCAGACATGAAACGCCACGTTCGAAGCGCGCACGCGACGATGAAACAGTCGGGCGAAAGCGTCTCCATAGAACAAGGCGGTCTCGACGCGTTCGAGAGCTTGAAGCGCGCGCTAGAGGCGGCGGAGTCATCGAGCGCGACGGCGAGAAAGGAATCGATGCGCGCGGATGAAAATATGGTGCGGAGCGAGGAGGCTTTAGTATTTTACGAGAAGGAGCTCAAGAGCGCGAGCGAGCGCTACGTGTACACGCAAAAGTTGAGAGACTATTTTAGAGATGCGTGCGCGATGCTGAACGATAAGAAGCTCATCTTGGAGGAGTTGGAGGAACATTATAAAAAGATTCACGCGGCGAGAGCGAAATCGTTGACGGACGCCATCAACGCCGAGTTCGAGGAGAGCGCCATCGAGGCCGAGGCCGCAGCGAACGCAATCAACGCCGTGTTACAGAGCGGTGGAACGCAGGAACAAGCCAAAACGGCGGCGGCGATGGCGGTACAGAGTGCGGTGTCCGAAGCGAAGGGGTTGCATCTCGAAAAATTGGACGACATGGGCAGAGACGTCAACATCTTGTTGCGAGAACAAGTCAAATCCAGATCGAAACGGCGCGAAGAGGACGCTTCGTTGTGCGTCAAAGAGGATGAACGTGAGATTGAATTGTTTCACAAAGATTGGTCCGACGCGCGAGACGCCGCGGGCGCCATGTTTAAGGATGCGTCGGAAGAGTTTTCCACGTTGGGCGCGGTGAAAAAACACGCCGAGGAATGGAAACGCACGCACGCGAGCTCATACAAGAGCACGTACATGTCCATCTCTGCGCCCAATTTATTCGCGCCCTTTGCGCGCTTAGAACTCATCGGCTGGTCCCCACTCTTCCCACGAACGGGCGAGACGTCGCCGGCGACATTGGACACCATGTCTTGGTACTCGCAAGTCTTCGATTACGGCGCGACGGACGGTGCGTTCGAAGACGGCGACGCGGACGCAAACTTGCTCCCGAAACTCGTCGAACACATCGTGGTTCCAATCGTCGCCGAAGCGGTGGAGTCGTGGTGGGATCCGAGAGACTCCTCGCAATCCCGAGCCTTGGCGTCGACGCTCAGAGACGTCTTCGTGTACGTCGAACCGAGCGCCAACGAAGAGGCGAAAGAGCTCGTCATGACCGTCCAGAGACGACTCAAAAAAGCCGCGGAAGAGTGTTCGATCCCCACCTACTCCCCCATCGTGACCGCCGCCGCACCGAACGTCGCGCGCCACGCCGCCGCGCGTCTCAGCCTCGCCCTCGGCGTCGCCGAAAGCGCGCGCGCCTTCATCGACATCCTCGACCGCGCCGCTCTTCAGCGCATCGTCGCCGACGCCATCATCGCCACCAACGTCATCCCATACGCTCGTCTTCAGCTCATCACCCCCGAGACGTGCGTCTCCACCCTTCGAGACGTCGTCGACGCGCTCCCCGTCGAATGGCGTCGCGCGTCGCCGCCCGGCATCGCTCCGCTCCGCGAGCTCATCACCGCCTTGGACCGCGCGTTCGCCCTCGCTCGACCCGACCCATCGATCGAGCGCATGTTCGACGATCTCAAGCGCGCGCTCGGCGCGTGAGTCTCGTCGCGGGCGCGCATCCAAACGACGACGCTTTGTATCGAGCGAGACGCGGTCGCCTCGTCTCAACTGCCTCGACGTAATCAATACCAGTCGAATCATCGCCAGTTCGCGACGCATGGGAGTCGTCCTCGCGCGCGAACTCGCGCGTCACGCGCGCGCACCGCGCACCGCGTCCTCGTCGTCGTCGTCCGCGCTCGACGTCGCGCGAGCGAGCGCGCGGGGACGACGTCGGGGACGAATGCGTTTTTCGTCGACGCGTCGAGCGCATTCGTCTTCCGACGCGACGCGCGATGATGAGGACGTCGTCGCGAACGCGGAGACGACGACGACGCGCGCGGAACCTTCGTCGTCGTTGTCGTCGTCTCGGTTTCCGTTCGTGGACCCGAGCGCGTTCGTGGACGCGAACGCGTTGGGCGAGGCGTTGCGGTCGCTTCGCGCGGCGACGGATTTACCGACGGCGACGCGCGCGGCGGAGTGGTTGGACCGCGCGGCTGGGGACAGCGCGAAGCGATTGCGAGCGGCGAGAGAGACGGCGCGAGCGTTCGTGGAGGCGAGGCGGGAGTGGGCGGACGTGCCGGTGGATGTGGTGCGACGGATGTCGAACGCGTTGGCGAGCACGGCGGCGAGTCGAGACGACATCGGATGGTTGGCGAGAGAGAAGGACGAAGAGAGGACGCGCGTGGACGGTGGAGAGACGTTCGAGGCGTGTCTGGAGCGCGTGAAGAGTGAGAGGGGGTCGGTGTTGAACGACTCATTCGTGTATGTGCTCGTGCCGGGTTTGTTTGCGTCGTATTATCCGCTGTATTACGACGACGTGCGCGCGGCGTTCGGCGAGCGAGGCGTCGATTGTCGCATCAGTCGACTCGTGGACGGTGAAGGCACCGTCGAGAACAACGCCGCGGCGTTGGCGCATGAGATTGAATCGATTCACGAGGAAACGGGTCGATCGGTGATCGTGTTCGGACATTCAAAGGGCGGCGTCGACGCCGCAGCCGCGTTGGCGCTGTACGACGAACGACTTCGAGACAAAGTTCGCGGCTTCATCGCGGTACAGAGTCCGTACGGCGGCTCACCCATAGCCACGGATTTACTCAGTGAACCGTTGTTGGAGTCGATGTCTGTGCTTCTGGAGCGATTGGTGAACGCACCGAAGGGTGACGGACCGAGATTGGTGCGACCGATTCAGGATTTGACGTACGCGTCGCGCCGCGCGTTTCTGGCTCGGCATCCCATACCCGCGCATTACGACGTCGTCTCGTTCACGACGGCCACGAAGAGCGCGGCGGCGGGTCTGTTTCCAGCCGCGAGTTACATCAGCTCTCGCTACGGTGATTCTGAGAGAGGTTTGGATTCCGACGGTTTGGTGGCGGCGTGCGACGCCCAAATTCCCGACGCCGTCATCGTCAACGCCGCCTTTGAAAACGACCACGCGGATTGCACCTTCCCCGCCAAACATCCCGAGGACATGGTTCGCATCCACGCCGAAGAGCAAGCCGCCAATCTCATCGAGCGTCAACGTCTCGGCTTCTCCGATCCCGATCGCGTCGGCCCGCCGCTGCCTCCGCCGGTGGGCGTCGCCATCGTCTCGGCGCAGCGCGCGCTCGGCGACGCCCTTCCCGAGCGACTGAAATCCTCCCCGTCGAGCGCCGATTATCACGAGGCGCTCGTCGGGGTGTTACTCGAGCACGATTATTTTCTCTCGAGACCGAGAGACTGACGCATTCATCGCATTCATCGCATTCTTTGACTCTCTTCTCGCCCTTCGAGCTCTTTGTCAATTTTATTGAATTCCTTTCGAGCCCTCTGTCCCGCGACGCGAACGCGCGCGTCACACGCCGACGCATCGCGAGAGAGACCGCGAGAGGGCGATCATGAGCGCGAGTAACGCGGCGTTAAACCACTTGAAGCAGCGACGGGCGAAGATCGAGGCGGACGAGGCGGAGATCGAGCGACAAGTGTACGATCTCGAGACGTCGTACCTCACCGACCACAGCGTGAATGGGAACCTGTTGCGCGGGTTTGAGGCTGCGCTCGCGCAGAGCAAGCAGCAGACGCAGAAGAAGGTGAAGCCGTTCAAGACGGAGGATCGGTTGTTCAGCGTGAGCAGCTCGAGTTCGCAGGTGGTGCAGGAGCTGGCGGCGGAGGCGGAGCAAATTAGAACGACGGCGAGCGGTAGGTTGGCGAAACCGCCGACTGCGTTCGGAACGGACGGTGGAAGACGATAGGAGGAAGGATGGATGATGACGTAGTTTAGATTGTGTAACATATGTGGCTAGGATGACTAATGAAGAAATTTAAAGCGAAATGAGACTGGGCGCGGATTGCGTCGACGCTTTGGCGTTGGCGCGTTCGCTCGCCGCCTTGCTCGCGGTGGATTCACCAAAAATTTTAGTTCGAATGACGGGCGTGCCGTTTTCGTACGCGATACGCAGTCGCGCGTCTAATGTGTTGTCACACGCAATCTTACCCGTCGAATTGACGACTTCGACGCCTCCTAGGCACGCCGGCGCCGCGGGCAGCGGAGACGACTCGTCGAGAGCCACCGTCGTGCCCGGAAGTTCCGCAGCCGCCGCGTTCACCGCCTCTCGCGCCACGGAGACGTCGCTCTCTCGACAACGCACGAACACGCTCTTATCTCCGACCTTTTGCGCGCCCTGCACGATGAGAGACTTTAACAACTCTCGGTACCGCGCGGCGTCCGAGCTCGTCTCCGCCAACTTCGCGCGCGCCTCGTCCAACAACGACTCCATCGCCTGCTCTCGCGCGGCCAACACTTTCAAACGCATCGCATTCCGTCCCGTCGACGCCTCAATCTTCTTCGCCGTGTCCACCGTCATCTCCTTACGCTCGTACTCTTTCGCGATTTTGATCTTTTCCCCATCCACCATGGAGAGCTTCTCGATGTTAAACTCCTCCTCCGTCGCGATGGCGATCTCGCGCGCCTTTTCGTTCGCCTCTTGTTTGATGAATTGCACCATCTGCGAGCGTTCGTTCGTCGTGGACGCGTCGTCGTTAGTCTCCGTGTGCGTCCTCGCGACCGGGCGCGCGTCAAATCTCTCGGAACGTCGATCTCTACACGTTTCGTCGTCGTCGCGCGCGCGCGCGTTGCTGCGCGCGAGAGACGCACGGGGACTCGCGAACGTTGCGACGCACCTGGTTGATCTGTTTATCCACGTCGGCCTGATTCATGGTGCCTGCGACGCGATCGAGAGTGTGGACGAGTCGCGGCGTCGCGCGGGCGAGAGGCGCTCGAGTCGGCGGCAAAGAAGAAGAACGGTTCGTCGCGATGGATGATGATATTAAAAATACGAAACGTATCAGCGCCACACCTGATCGCCGAAAAATTTGAGCGCGGGCACGCCTCGGATCTCCATGTCGAAGAGCGGGGCGTCGGTTCTATTGAGCGTTTTCAATCCGGCGTCGTCTTCGCACATTTGCAACGCTCTCGCCTGATCCTTCTCTTTGATGCTACAGAAATTGACGGCCGCTTGCGCCGCCTTGAGCGCCTTGGCGTTCAATTCGGTGAAATTTTTCATCGCGTCCGCGTCGGCGCCGGACAATTGGCCCTCGAGCGCGACTTGAGCGTCTCGAGCCTCGGCGGCGGCGGATTTGTAATCGTCCACGTTAACCTTGAGGACTTGATTGACAATCAAACGCTTACACGGCACGTCTTCGTCGCGGAGACTCTGCAGTAACCTTCCCGATTCGCTCACGCCCAACACAGTCGGGATGGTGACGATGATGAACTCGGTGGTGTCCTTGTTTCGGAACAACGTGCGTACCTCCTTGACTTGCGCCTTGAGTTGTTCGAGCTTCTCCACCGCGTCGTCTTGCTTATCCTCGCCCACGCCAAAGATGCCCTTGACCGCGTCCGTCGCGCTCGTCAATTTTTGGCGCAATCGCACAATCTTACCGATGGACGCGTCCAAGAAATCCGGAAGCGAGAGCAAACGGAGCGTGTGCCCCGTGGGCGCCGTGTCGAAGACGATGCGCGTAAACTTGCTAAATTTTTCATCCTTGGTGAATTGTAACACCTTGGCGATGGCGATCGCCTCGTCCAATCCCGGCGGCGGCGTGTCCAAGAGTTCTCCGAGCTTCAAATCCGCGATGGAATCCGCGAACGCGCCCAAACCGACCGAACTCATGAAATCCTTCGCCCCGCTCCCCATATCCGTCTTGCGCGCGAATTGCGTAAACTCCTCCTTGGCGCTCTCGGGATCAATCTCCAACGCGTACAACATCCCATTCATGTCATTCACCTCCACCGGCATCCCCCCTCGCACGTTTTGCGCCAGAGAATCGCTCAACGAGTGCGCGGGATCCGTGGACACGACCAACGTGTGATGTCCCTCCGCCGCAAACTTCACCGCCAACGACGACGACAACGACGTCTTCCCCACGCCTCCCTTCCCCCCCACCATGTAATACTTTCTCGATCGTCCGCTCACCATCTCCTCGAAATCCGGCGTCCCGACCGCGCGCGTCTCCCCTCCCGATCGCGCGCCGCGTCCACCCCTTCTCGTCGTCGTCGCGCGCGTCGTCGCCCTTCTCGCCGTCCTCCTCCACCACCCCATCGACGACGACGACGACGACGACGACGCGCGCGCCATCGCGCGAACCCGCGTCCCACTCACCACCACCGTCGTCATCATCCGTCCCGTCTCCACATTCGCCCTCGTCCACATCACCGCCGAGACGTGTCGCGTCACCGTGTGCGTCATCGTCATCGTCATCACGCACGTTTCGCGCGCATCGTGTAATCTTTCATTCGTGTAATCATTCATTCATGTAATCATTTAATCACTCATCGTCCACGCCCGGCGTCGCGACGACGACGACGCATCGCGCGTCTCGTCGATTCATTTAATCGATCGATCGATCATGTAATCGATCGATCGACGACACGACACGACACGCCCCGTCGCACGTCTCTCGCACACACCTCCATCAATCACTCCCGATGGATGTCGCGCGGAGGTCGTCCGATCGTCCGAACTCGCGAGTCATCGATGAATTTGCGGGCGTACGTATACAGTACGTAAACGACGGTAGCACATACCATCCGTCCGAATCCAACAACAGGGAGAACAGAGACCGATCCCTCGTGCACACCTCTCTCTCGTGCGCGTGCGTCATAAAAAACCTTTTGACGCCCCCGTCCGTCGGGGTGACGTGGATGCGCGCGACGCGATCGATCGACGGTTCGGTGGCCGTGGATTCGATGCCGACGTGCGCGGCGTGTCGCGCGCGCGAGGCGGTGGTGTTTTGTAAGGCGGACGGTGCGTGTGCGTGTGAATGTGAATGTGCATGTGAACGTGAATGCGCGTGTGAAACGCCGAACGGGACGAGTCGCACGGGAAAAGCCGAATGCGACGTGTGCGCGAAGAGGCTGACTCGGATGCCGCGATGGGGAACGGAATCGCGGTGGGAACGCGTCGACGCGTACGCGATGGTGACCCGAGCGTGGACTGACGATGCGTGCGTGTGTCGTGCGTCGTGTCGTTCGGTGTAGAGGTGTTTTTATGCGACGCGTGTGACGTCGAGGTACACGGCGCGAACGCGGTACGACGTCGTAAACTAACTCGCGCCGTGTCGAACGCGGGGAATCGATCGGAGGCAACGCGCGGGGATTGGAGGGGACGCGCGTGGGTGATGGGAGGGTGTGGGAGGACGAGACGAGAGGTGTCGATCGATCGCGCGCGGTGCGAACGCGGAACGCGAGAGAGACGCGACTGACCGGACGGGCGAATGAATGCGCGAATGCGCGAATAGGTGGCGGCGAAACACGAACGCGTGAGCGTCGAGGATTGGTACACGCAAACGATGGTGAGGAGTCTGAGTGGACATCAAGAGGTTGTGCAAAATCAGC